>FTKL01131114.1_pt1 | contig 12059 bp, 14 predicted proteins | sample 2434061 | NCBI WGS metagenome assembly FTKL01 (sample SAMEA3914816, study PRJEB12502) | metagenome | biome: forest; material: soil | place: USA | collected 2011-09-16 | depth 0.3 m
GACCAGATTCACAAAAGCATGAAGTTCGCCCGCCAGATCGGCGCAAAAGACATCGACATGTGGGGCGGCGAGTGGTGGTACTGGCGCAAGATCAAGTTCAACGACGATAGTATTTGGAATGCGGTGAAGAAGGAAGTGCAGGACGCAAGAGCAGGGGAGTAGGACAACCCACAAACGATATGTGGGGGTTGTCGGTCAGCACCTACGCGCCCAAATGCGGATACTGCCCGTACGGTATCAGTACCAGCTCACGCACATTGCAGCGCGCATCGATCACATAGCGCACCGCGTCGCCAATCTGGTCCGCCGTAAACATCGGCTTCGTCTCGGGACTATATGAGTAGCCAATACCACTGGAATGCTCCAGCGAAATCTCGAGCGTCGCATCATTATCGTAATAACCGCCGTCAGTGCTGCCCGGCATAATCTCGGTAATGTAAATTTTCTCCGGCGTCAGTTCCAGCGCCATCGTCCGCAGCAGACTATGGCCGGCACCTTTCTGAACGTTATCCAAGCTAAGCTTAGCCAGCGAACGGATAGCCGCCACAGCACTGATAGCTACAACTTTGGTCACTTCCTGGTCGTCGAAAATCCGCTGGCGTTTCATCTCTTGTAGTAAATTCAGGAGCGTCTCGCAATTGTTCGCCACCAGGTCGCCCAGAGCCGAACCAGGCGCATCCCAAATACTATGGCGCAAGCTACCACGGGGAAGGGAAGTCTGCGTCTCGGATGCAGCGCCGTAGTGAACCACATATACCGGCAAGTCCAGCTCTTTCTTGAGCTTTGCCACTTCGGCCACAAAGCCCTGAAGGGCTTGCTTGTCCAGCAGGCTAAAAGCGTGATAGCGGTCGAGACTCAACAGCCCTAACTCTTGCAGACGTTCGCCGTCTTGCTGGCTGTAGCCATGCGCTATCAATTCGTAATCGTCGTGTAGTGCCAGCACGCTTCCTGAGCCGGCGTTCATTTTGTATGTACCGTCCGCGAATTCGAAGTACCGGACGTCATGGGTTTCGTGGAACAAGTGCTTGGCACGGGCAAACTTAGCACCAGTGACAACCACAATTGCCTTTTTCATCTCTGTTAATCCTTTGTCTTAATAATTAGGGTCGAAGGCTAAATGCTTCGTCGATTTGGGCGGTAATATCGCCGTGTTTTGCTATGGTGAAATCCTGAGCTGCGAAGCGTTGGTGCATAGCATGGAGCTTGCGAAGTTGGGCGTCGGCATCTGGTTGATTGTCACGTGCGGTTTGCGCAATTGCGTCCATCTGCTCGCGAGATTGGGTGGACAAATGCTGCAAGCTTTCGCCGCGCTGACGAGCCTTTCGGAGCTGTGCATCATGCGGGAGGTAGACGACAAGCTTATCGCCGAGTGCTTCGCGGAGGTAGTTAGCATCGTCTTCGTCCATGACTTTGTTACCGATGGCGAAGACAATGCCATCGACATCGGCTTCATGGGCAAGGTCGAGAAACTGCGTAAAGACACTGACCGATTCTGGTGTTGGCTCGACCACCATAAAGATAGCGTCAAACATAATGTGCAGTGCCCCGGCGAAAGCGTCAGTCCCGGCAACCATGTCGGCGACCAACCACTGAGTGCCACTGGTAGCGGTGTGCGACAATACATTTTCTACGACGGCCAGGTTGCTGTGATAGCAACTGATCCCTATGCCGTCGCGGTCGTACGTGCCAGCGTGCATAAAGTAATTGTCACCGGCAAACTTGGTCGCAAACCTTTCCAGTACAGGGTCCGTGCCGTCTAGCCGAACAATGTGCGAGCCCTTACCCGGAGGCGTCGTCTTCACAAAACGCTTGGCGCTCTCGATTCGCTCGTTCGTGCCGCGCAGCATAGTTCGAACTTCCATCGAATTGTCCTGATAATAGAGTGCCTTCTCGGGATTCAGCTCAGCGCCGACCATGCCCGCCAAATGTTGGTTGATATCGGCATCAATCGCGAGCACCTGCTGTTTTTGGGTGATCAGGTAGCTAATAAATTGGGCGCTCACGGTGCTTTTGCCGCTGCCGCCTTTGCCTACAAATGCTATTTTCATCAAAGTTCCTTTGTCTAACATTCGGAGTATAGGCGTGGGCTTCGCAAATATGCAAATTAGTCGCAAATAACCACGGATCTGCAACTGGTATAATAAACACCAATGAGAGAATCCGAACCCTTCCACCTCCACATCCTCGGTAGCGACGTCCGCTACTGGGTCTACAACGACGACAAGCCGCAGACTATCCTGATGGTGCATGGTTTCCGTGGCACGCACCATGGCTTGCACGATGTCATCCGCGCGCTGCCAGACTTCCGCATCGTCATCCCAGACCTGCCGGGCTTTGGCGAATCAACTCCTATGAGCCAGCCGCACGACATCGAGGGCTACACCAAGTTCGTGCTCGAGTTCACGCGCCAAATGAAATTCACCGAGAAGCCAGCACTTCTCGGCCACTCCTTCGGATCTATTGTGGCCGCCAGTGTTGCCGCAGCCGAACCAGAACTCTTCGACAAACTTATCCTCGTCAATGCCATCGCTTCGCCAGCGCTGAAGGGACCGCGCAGGATCGGCAGCCTTGGCGCAAAGTTCTACTACCAGATCGGTGCCGCGCTTCCAGAAAAGCCCGGCCGCAAGCTCCTCTCGAGCCGCACGATGGTCAAGCTCACCAGCCTCATGCTAGCCAAGACAAAGGACAAAGCGCTGAAAGCCGACATTCACCGCCACCACCTCCAGCATTTCAGTTCGTTCCAAACACGCCAGGCGCTGCTGGAATCATTCGACGCGTCCATCGAACACACCGCGACTGAGTTTGCGCTCAGCATTCATATGCCAACGCTTCTGATCGCTGGCGCCATCGACGATATCGCCCCGCTAAAGGGCCAATACGAACTCGAGCGCCTGCTGCCAGACGCTCGATTGATCGTGATTCAAGATGTAGGGCACCTCATCCACCGCGAGGCGCCGAAGCAAGCTGCCGAAGCTATTACTCAGTTCCTGAGCTGACCAGCTCGTGAGCTTTCTCGGCTTCGCGCATGGCGATGACGTGCTTGTATAGCGTCACAAACTGCGCGATGGTGTGGCCAAGTTCGTGCGTTTTGGCGATGGTCAGGCTCTCTTTACCCATCTTAACGCGAAGTTTTTCATCGGTCAGAATAGTGATGAGCTTGTCAGCCATCTGCTCGTCTTCGTCGAGATCGTACAAGTAGCCATTGCGGCCGTCTTGGCACAGCTCGTACAGAGCGCCGACGTTTACAGCGACAACTGGCGAACCGCTCGCCATGCTCTCGAGCATCGCCAGACACTGCAACTCAACAGGGGAAGGCATAGCAAAGACGTCGCCAATACGGTGGAAGAGCGGCAAGTCTTCGTCCTCGACACGGCCAGTAAATGTGATCTTGTCCTCGAGGTCCAAGCGTTCCACCAGAACTTGCAGGTTGTCCATGTCAGTACCTTTACCGACGATGACGAAATGCACGTCGTCGTGCTTCTGGGTCACGTCTAACGCCGCACGGATCAAGACAGACACGTGCTTCTCGGCATCCAGGCGGCCGACATACAGAACAATCTTCTTGTCCTTCGGAATACCAAATCGAGTGTAGAATTCTTCCTCGACCTTGCCTGGCTGGAAGCGAGTGAGGTCGATGCCGTTACTGATCGCCATGTACGGCGCGTGGAACGAATCGCCCTTCAGCATGCCGATGGCGGCCTCGGTTGGCAGCGTCACGAAATCGGCGTTGTTGTAGAAGCGCGCGCCGAACTCCTTCAGGATGTAGTTGATCGGGCGCGAGAAAGGCGCGAGGAGTCGCAAGTTGTCGACGAGATTCTCTGGCATGGCGTGATTGGTGGCGACAAGGGGAATGCCCATCTTCTTGGCGCAACCGACCGCGGCACGACCGATACCGATCGGCGTCTGGATGTGAATGACATCCGGCTCGAAGTCCTGAATGATTCGCTTTACCTCCCTGTAAGGCGAAACCGAGATCCGGAAATTCTGATAGAAAGGAAAAACGACCGATGACGTGCGCATAACGCGGTGGTTTCGGTCGATCTCCTCATACTTTTTACCTGTTTGTGAAGGCGCGATAACTAAGACGTCGTGGCCCTCAGCGGCCAGACCTTGTGCGAGATTGCGGCCAAAAGTAGCCACACCATTGATGTTCGGCCAATGTAAATCAGAGGCAATGAGTATACGCATGGACCTATTATACTAAACTTGTTCGGCATTCATGCGAACATCGCGCGTTCCTCGAAAAGCTGCTGTGGTACAGTAAAAGGTAACATGAATATTTTCTTCGACGCACGCTGGACACGCTTTGAAGTCCATGACGGCATTAGCCGCTATACCGCGAACCTACTAGAAGCTTTAGCCAAAATTCATTCGGTCACGATGATCATCTACGACGATCGTCAGCTCAAGATGCTGCCAAAGGGCATCCCACATGTCAAACTCGTCGACCCGATGTCGATCGGCGAGCTCTTCACGCCGCGCCGCCTCAACAAGCTCGGCGCTGACGTCGTCTTTTCGCCGATGCAGATCATGGGCACCTGGGGCCGTAAGTACAAACTTATCTTTACGCTTCACGACGTCATCTACTACCAGTTCCCGACGGCGCCGCACCAGCTTCCACTCGGCGCGCGCATCACCTGGCGGCTGTTCCATATGGCCAAATGGCCGCAGCGTTGGCTCCTAAACCAAGCCGACTATGTCGCGACTGTCAGCCAGACATCCAAGAAGCTCATCCAGGGTATGCACCTGACCGACCGTCATATTGGCGTCGTCTATAACGCGCCATCGCTCAAACCGATGAAGCCAGGCGTCGGCCACAAGAACGAACTCATCTACACAGGCTCATTTATGGAATATAAAAACGTCGAGCTCCTGGTACGCGCCATGAAACATCTGCCAGACTACAAGCTCAACCTCATCAGTCGCATCACGCCAGCCCGCAAGATTGAGCTCGAACAGCTCGCCAGCAATCCTCGCCAAGTGGTGTTCTGGAATGGCGCCAGCGACGAACAATACAACAAGCTCCTGCGATCATCGCTTGCGCTCGTCAGCGCAAGTAAGGCTGAGGGCTTTGGGCTACCGCTCCTCGAAGCAATGGCCCAAGGCACCCCTGTCGTCGCCACGAATATGCCGATCTTCCACGAAGTCTGCGCCCAAGCCGGCACCTACTTTAACGCCGACGACGTCGAATCGTTCGTCAAAGCCATCCACACACTCGAAGAACCCGCCCACCGACAGCTCATGGTAGAGAAGGGGCTCGCCCAAGCGCAGAAATTCACCTGGGACAGTTCGGCCGCACAGTTGCTGAAGATTATGAAGCAGCTATCTAAATAGCCGACCCCTATAGCAAACCGCTTTCAACTGATACAATAGGTCTATTATGGCCAAGAAGACCGTACCCAAAACTACCAAACTTGTTGTCAATCGCCGCGCGCGGTTTGATTATGATATCCATGATGAGTTCAAGGTCGGTATCGTTCTCAGCGGCCCCGAAGTCCGTGCCGTCCGCGATGGACGCAGCAGTCTTCGTGGCGCCTACGTCACGGTCAAGGACGGCGAGCTCTGGCTGACCAACGCCAGCTTTACCGTCAAACAACAGGGGAATCTCGACAGCGTCGTCGACACTCGACCACGCAAACTCCTCGCCAAGAAAAAAGAAATCGAGCAGATCATCGCCGCCAAAGACCAAGGCCTAACCTCTGTACCACTCACCATGACGACCAACTCGCGCTACATCAAACTCACCATCGCCACTGCGAAGGGTAAGAAAACTTACGACAAACGCGAGACCATCAAACGCCGCGACACCGAACGCGAAGCGCAACGTGCTATCAAGCGTGCTTAGATTCGCATAATTCTTAGAACATGCTATTATAAGTCGTCCGTTTCTACCCGAGGGGGAGCAGTGGCGAATAACGCCAGAGATCAAGTCCAAACCATCTTAGCCGAGACTGGGCGCCGCAAGCGTGTCTGGGCAGAGATGCAACGCGTAGCCAGAGAAGCACTCGTGGCAGTCACAGCCGAAGCCAGGCGCCGAGGCGTCCGTGGCCAGAACTGGATGGGAGGCGACTACGACCACGACTACGCCTTCATCAGCTTCCCGACCTACGGCACCCGACTGGACGAGTTGATTGAGGCTAAGCGGCCTCGCAGAGAAAAGCACACGTTCCAGCTACACGGCTCGGGAACACTGGAACGCCCGGAAAAGGGCGGCACCTACGAAGGCTACCCGGACCTCGTCGAGGACGACCCGTTCCACTTCCGAGCGGCAGCCGTCGCCGAACTGATGGGTTCGCTCAACACGTACATCCGGAAGCACGGTCGACGTGGGCCGGGCAAGAGACGGTGACAAAAGGCCGGGCTTGTGGCGAGTGATCGCCCCAGCCCGGCTACGTCCGACATGAAATTATCTATGAGATGAGCGTACCGACAGATTCGCCAGCCGCGACTCGTGCGATATTGCCTTCGGTAAGGCCACACACCAGCACTGGCATTTTCTCTTCCATCGCAAGGCCCAGAGCGGCCTTGTCCATTACCTGAATCGCACCATCTGATACGGCTTGCTGGAACGACATGTTGTCGATCTTGACTGCGTCGTCAAACTTAGCAGGGTCACGGTCGTAAACACCATCAACCTTGGTCGTCTTGCACACAACGTCACATCCGAGTTCAAGTGCGAGATTCACCGAGCCGGTATCGGTAGTAAAGTACGGCCGGCCGATGCCTCCGGCTACAACCACGACGCGTCCTTTGTCGAGGTGATTTATTGCGCGGCGATAGGTATACGTGTCAACGATCTGCTCAGCAGCCACACTGCTCAGGACGCGGGTCGGTAGACCACTGGCGTTAAAGACATCGCCCACAATCAGACCGTTCAGCAGGGTAGAGAGGAGCCCAGCGTTATCGGCCGTAGCTCTGGTAATAAGATCACTTTGGAGCTGCTTGCCCCGAACAAAGTTCCCACCGCCCACGACTACGACGATCTGCGCGCCTTCATCGGTAGCTTTTTTAAGTTCACCAGATATCCAGGCTATCAGCTTTGTGTCTACGCCGCCCTGATGCTCACCGGACAGCTGCTCACCGGAGAGTTTTACGAGTAGGCGCTTGTATTTTAGGCTCATTGCCGCTCAGTGTATCAAGATTCGCCTCAAACGTAAAAGGAAAAGTCCTCGATGCGCGCCAATGGGCTTGGCGCAGCAATCGAGGACAGTTCCCACCCGAGTCGCGCCTCACCGGCGACGCCTAGGTCGCAGCGAACGACTAGTGTCCGCTTGGCGGAGCCGTACGTCGGTGCGCAGTTGGCGGCCAATCGCTTCGACCAGCGAAGCTTTGAGCGCGTCGATGTCACCGCTGGGCTTCCGATTGCGATCGATATGGCCAGCCACGCGCAACTCACCGTGGAGTGCGCGGAGCTGGTTGACGGAAAAACCGTTGTCCAGGACATCCTCTGCGGCCCGCCACACAGTCAGGCGACGGTCCTTCCAGAACAATGTCTGCACACGTTCGACAATCTGCGATCCTAAGGTTTCTTCCATACGCGGACCTCCAAAGGGCGTGTCGACTTAAAGAAAATAATACAACATTCCGAGGCGATGTAAAATATGCGGCGTTCTGGATGATATACTTTTAGATATGATCAAACTCTATTCATGGAACATTAACGGCATCCGCGCGGTCGTCCGCAAGGAACTCTTCGTACCGTTTATTGAGAAACACAAGCCAGACGTCCTGTGCCTCCAGGAAACAAAGGCCGAGCGCGGCCAGGCCGAGATCGACCTGAAGGATTACGAGGAATACTGGAACTCCGCCGACAAGAAAGGCTACTCGGGCACAGCCATCTTCAGCCAGCTGAAGCCGCTCGCCGTCCTGAACGGTTTCCCCGAAGACCTCATCGACAAGTACAAAGTCACGGGCGACACATATGGCGACCCGAACAAAGAAGGCCGCGTTGTTGCCGCCGAGTACGAGCACTTCTACGTCGTCACCGTCTATACACCAAACGCCAAGGACGACCTCAGTCGCGTGCCGCTTCGCCACAAGCACTGGGACCCAGCGTTCTTGGCCTACTGCAAGCAACTTGAGAAGAAAAAACCAGTTATCTTCTGCGGCGACCTCAACGTTGCCCACACCGAAGACGACCTAGCGAACCCAAAACCGAACCGCGGCAAGAAAGGCTTCACCGACGAAGAGCGTGAAGGATTCCAGAAGTTCCTCGACGCTGGATTCGTCGACACCCTGCGCATGTTCAAGAAAGGCAATGGCCACTACACCTGGTGGAGCCACTTTGCCAACTCACGCGCGCGCAACGTCGGCTGGCGCATTGACTATTTCCTGGTATCAGGAAGCATCAAGGACAAAGTCAAAGCCGCCGAAATCCACGCCGATGTCATGGGCTCCGACCACTGTCCGATTAGTATTACTCTCGACTTTCCACGACCATAATGAAACACACGACACTTTTATTCCTCCTCCGAGATAATGAAATCTTGCTCGCCATGAAGAAGCGAGGCTTCGGCATGGACCGCTGGAATGGTGTCGGCGGCAAGATCGAACCAGGCGAAACCATCCTGGAAGCAGCTGCCCGCGAATGCCATGAAGAGATCGGCGTGCAGCCCGGCGAGCTCGAGAAAGTCGGACATTTGACGTTCACATTCCCAGACGGCACGGCCGATATCTTGTCGCATGTGTTCGTAACAAGGCAGTGGGAAGGCGAGCCAATTGAGACCGAAGAAATGGCGCCACAATGGTTCTCGCTGAGCGACATTCCTTACAAGGAAATGTGGCAAGACGACCAATACTGGCTGCCGCATGTTCTGGACGGCAAGAAGCTCGTCGCGAGTTTCATGTTTACGCAGGACGAAAAGATGGTTCCCGGCGAAAACAAAATCACGATCGTCGATGAGGTGCCGGATGCTGTTTGATTATTGGCACAAACAAACAGCTGGCTCGCCGCTGTTTAGCGACATTGAGTGGCAGAAGCCCGAGCAGAAAAGCCTAGCCGGTAAGCTCCTGATCGTCGGTGGCAATAAGCTTGGCTTTGCGGCCGTCGCCCAGGCTTACAGCGATGCACTAAGCGCCGGGGTAGGCGAAGCACGTGCTATTCTACCTGAGGCGCTCAAGCCCGTCATCGACAAGTTTGCTTTCGACTGCGTGTACGTTCCCGACAATCCGTCTGGCGGTATGAGCAAAGACGCGCTGCCAGCCCTGGAGGCCTCAGCTGCCTGGGCCGACGCGCTTTTGCTCATCGGCGACGCTGGCCGCAACTCCGAGACCGCCATCACGCTCGAGACGCTACTGAACCGCTCGAGTAAGCCTGCGCTCATCACGCGCGACGCCGTCGACTTGCTGCGCGGCAATACGCCACAGCTGCTGGAACGACCAAACACGGCATTCGTCGTTAGCCTTGCCCAACTGCAGAAAATGCTCCAGGCAGTCTATTACCCCAAGACTATTCTGTTCAGCATGCAGCTCACGACGCTCGTGGAGACGCTCCACAAATTCACCATCAGCTATCCCGTTACGCTGGTCGTCTTCCACCAGAACCAACTGATCGTGGCTCACGATGGTCGGATAAGCACCACGCCATGGGAAGAAGTGATGATGATTTGGCGGGGAAGTGTCGCCGCAAAAGCCAGTGTGTACTGGCTGCAGAACTTGAACCGACCGTTCGAAGCGATCACCACCAGCATTGCATAGAGATAACTTTAATTGCCTAAAAGGCTATTATGAAATATAATAGCCAAACTTACCATGACCGAACTTCTAGAAAAGGCTTCACACGATATCGAACGCGAAAAACTCCAGAACCGCCTGGCAGTTATTGATCGTGATCCTGCTCGGCTGCAAAAGATTATCGAGGAACTCTACATCGGCGGCACCGACAATCCGCAGGTTCTGTATGCTGCGGCGACGTACCTGACTTCTTTGACATACCTCGATCGTCGCGACGAAACCGACAAACAGCAAGTACTGCCCGAGCAGCACGATGCAGCACGTGCATTCGCGACATATACGCGACTTATGGCGATGCTCGGGGACGAGAGAGATTCGCCGCTCTACGCCGATGACGAGCGTATTCGCAGGCGTCTCATCGGCGCACGCGAAGAGCTCGCCTTTCACGCGACGCTCGCATATGCCACCGCGCAGGGAGCTGACTTTGTGGCTTTGCCATCGCCCGCCAAAGTAGACTTCGGTGGCGCAACAAGCGCGAGTGACGTCCAGTTATTTTTCCCAGACAGCGATACACCTGATCAAGAGATCCAGGTCAAGTTCGACCTCAAAGAAAACGGGGGAACATACGAGCCGCACATTGCCGTCATGAACCTCGCGTCAGCACTGGGTGGATCCAAGCCAGCCGGCGTGCTGCGCGGCCTGCTTAAAGACGTCGGCGACCGAGCGGACGAACCGACCGGAGAGCTAAAGCTCAATCGACGCGAGCATGGCATTGTGCTCGAGGCTTCAGCCGCCATCCTACGAACTTCAACTGAATAGCAGGCAGTCTTTCGCTACAGAATAAAACAGCCAACCCGTAGGCTGGCTGTTTTATTCTGGTGGGCGAGGAGGGACTTGAACCCTCACGAGCGTAAAGCTCACAAGATTTTGAGTCTAGCGTGTATACCAATTTCACCACTCGCCCAAACGGTCTCCCGCGGTCTTTCCACCTCGACACAAATTGTGTCTTCGACTCCGTAATTATATACTAAATCCAGATGAACTTCACCTCTCTTTTTGTGCTATGAACCCAGATGATCGCAACCGCTACCAACCGGCTAGTCCGAACAACCCGCAGCAACCCGCTGATGGTCGTCTTAACGCGCCGCAGCAGCATACCGAGCAAGTAGCTCGCGATCAGGCTGAACACGCCTACCAGCAAGCTCCAGGCTCGCCCTACAACCAAACACAGCAGCCTACGTACGACTGGCAGCAGTATCACAGCGCGTGGCAGCAATACTACCAACAGTACTACCAGCGTTACTATGCCGGGCAGCTCATCACCCAACGACGACAAGAGGAAGAAGCGAAGCCCGAGGCTCCACAGCTATCCCGCCACACCATCGTCGGCAGCGATTCGATCGAAGGACCAAAGACACGAGCAGAGCAGATTCGCGACGACCTTCTCGCCAAGGTCCGCGAACGCACCGAGAAGTTGCGGGGGAGTAATCGCTTCGTTCCGATTGTCAGCGCGTTGATCGTTGGCTTACTCTTCCTTGGCGTCCAGTTCAACCGATTACTCGTGGCCCAAGTCGAATCGTTCATCAGTCCCGGTAGCACCGTCAATGTCAGCGACACGATTATCGTCGATCCAACTTCTACCGCCAGCATCAGCGCCGACCCGCGCTTGATCATCCCCAAGATCAACGTCGATGTGCCCGTCCTCTACAACATCACAACTGTCGACGAGAAAATCGTCCAGGCTGGACTCGAGAAGGGGGCTGTGCATTACAACCTTCCAGGCGCCAACAGCGTCCCCGGCCAAGCCGGCAACATGGCCATCCTGGGCCACTCCAGCAATGACGTCTTCGACCCAGGCAACTATAAATTCGCCTTCTTGCTCCTGGACCGTCTGCAGCCAGGGGACTTGTTCTACATGAATTACCAAGGGAAGCGCTTTGTGTATAAAGTGAGTGACAAAAAAATCATCAAGCCGACCGACTGGCAGATCCTCCAGAAAAATACAGGCAAGCCGACGGCCATCCTCGTAACCTGCACGCCGGCAGGGACCGCCATCAACCGCCTGCTGGTGTACGGCGAGCAGATCAGCCCTAACCCGTCGACCGCCAGCGCTGCGCCGGCCAACGCCCAAGACGCCAACCCAGCCGAAATCCCAGGCAACTCCCAAACATTCTTTGAGCGACTCTGGAACATCTTCTTCTAGCCATGAAGGTCGTACTTCCTAGAATCCCTTCGGGTCTGAAGATTACCATCGAAGATCCGGCGGCGCTCAAGGCAAATGCCGACTTCGAACGCGTTATCCTCCGCGGGTTCGAGGCACTCAACAAAGCAGCGCAGAGGATGAAAGTCGACGAATCCGCGCTCGACCGACTCGTACTCGTCAATGC
>FTKL01000940.1_pt2 | contig 11956 bp, 7 predicted proteins | sample 2434061 | NCBI WGS metagenome assembly FTKL01 (sample SAMEA3914816, study PRJEB12502) | metagenome | biome: forest; material: soil | place: USA | collected 2011-09-16 | depth 0.3 m
AGCCCGTACTCCTGGGTGAGCCCGTTGCCGCCGAGGGTCTGGACGGCCTGGTCGACCGTACGGGCGGCGGCCTCGCCGGCCGCGTACTTGGCCATGTTGGCGGCCTCGCCGGCGGCCTGGTCGTCGCCCGCGTCGTAGAGGTGGCCGGCCTTCTGGGTCATCAGCCGGGCGAGTTCGATCTCGATCGCGCACCGGGCCAGCGGGTGGGCGAGGCCCTGGTGCGCGCCGATCGGGGTGTCCCAGACCGTACGGACCCTGGCGTAGTCGACGGCCCTGTCCAGGGCCTGGCGGGCGAGGCCGAGCGAGAACGCGGCGGTCATGATGCGTTCGGGGTTGAGCCCGGCGAAGAGCTGGAGCAGGCCCGCGTCCTCGTCGCCGACCAGGGCGTCGGCGGGCAGCCGCACGTCGTCCAGGAAGACCTGGAACTGCTTCTCGGGGGCGACGAGTTCCATCGGGATCGGCCGGTACTCAAAACCCGGGGTGTCGCGCGGGACGATGAACAGGGCCGGCTTCAGCCTGCCCGTCCGGGCGTCCTCGGTGCGGCCGACGAAGAGCACCGCGTCGGCGTGGTCGATGCCGGAGACGAAGACCTTGCGGCCCGACAGCAGCCAGTCGTCGCCGTCGCGGCGGGCGACGGTGGAGATCCGGTGCGAGTTGGAGCCGGCGTCCGGCTCGGTGATGCCGAAGGCCATCCGGCGGGTGCCGTCGGCGAGGCCCGGCAGCCAGTGCCGCTTCTGCGGCTCGGTGCCGAAGCGGGCGATGACGGTGCCGCAGATCGCGGGCGAGACGATCAGCAGCAGCAACGGGCATCCGGCGGCGCCGAGTTCCTCCAGCACGATGGCGAGGTCGGTGATGCCGCCGCCCCCGCCGCCGTACTCGGTGGGGAGGTTGACGCCCAGGTAGCCCGACTTGCCTGCCTCCGACCAGAGTTCCTCGGCCGGCACGCCCCTGCGGGCCTTGTCGAGGTAGTAGGCGGAACCGTAGCGGCGGCCGAGGTCGCCGACGGCGCGGCGCAGTGCCCGGCGCTCGGCGGTCTCGATCAGCTTGCCGGCGGTGCTGGTCACGGTGGTGGTCGTGGTGGTGGTCGTGGTGCGCGGTGCGGACATGAGGGGTCCTTCCGGGCGTGGTGTCGGTCAGTCAGTCGGTCGGTCGGTCGGTCGGTCAGGAAGAGGGGTGGACGACGGCCAGCAGGGCGCCGAGTTCGACCTGCTCGCCGACGGCGACGCGCAGCTCGGCGAGGATGCCGTCGGCCGGTGCGACGACGCGGTGCTCCATCTTCATCGCCTCCAGCCACAGCAGGGGTTGGCCCGCGGCGACGGCCTCGCCCACGGCTGCCGCCGTGCGGGCGACGATGCCGGGCATCGGGGCGAGCAGGGCGCCCGGCTCGGTCGGGACGACGGGGTCGGGGAACCGGTCGAGGGCGGTCAGCGCGGTCGCTCCGCCCGGCCAGTCCACCTGCACGAGGGAGCCGTACCGGGAGACGTCGAAAGCGCGGCGCACCCCGCCCACCGCGAGCACCACCCGCTCGGCGGTGGCGGACAGCAGGACGGCGGCGGGGTGCGCCTCCGCGTCCAGGTGCCCGTCCCGGGTGAGGCGGTAGCGGACCTCGTGCTCACCGCCGTCGGCCGCCCGGTACCTCTTGACCTGCGGCTGGGACGGCAGGTTGCGCCAGCCGGACGGCAGCGCGCTGCGGCGGCCGGCGGCGTCCGCCAGGGCGGCCGCGAGGGCCGGCAGCGGGTCCGCCTTGGCGGCGGGCGGGCGGAGGGCGTCGGCGTGCTCGGCCAGGAATGCGGTGTGCACGCGGCCGTCCAGGAAGGCCGGGTGGCGCAGCGCCGCGACCAGCAACTCCCGGTTGGTGGTGAGGCCGTGGATGCGGGCCCGGGACAGGGCGTCGGCGAGCCGGCGGGCGGCGGCGGCCCGGGTCGGCGCCCAGGCGATCACCTTGGCGAGCATCGGGTCGTAGTGGATGCCGACGACGGTGCCGGCCTCGGCGCCGGAGTCCAGCCGTATGCCGGTGTCGCCGGCGGCGGTCGTGAAGCGGGCCTGGACGGAGCCGAGTTCGAGGCGTTCCAGGGTGCCGGTCTGCGGCTGCCAGCCGGCCGCCGGGTCCTCCGCGTACAGCCGGGCCTCGATCGCGTGGCCGCGCGGGGCCGGAGGCTCGGCGGGCAGTGCTTCGCCCTCGGCGACGCGTAGTTGGAGGGCGACCAGGTCGAGGCCGGTGACGCACTCGGTGACGGGGTGCTCGACCTGGAGCCGGGTGTTCATCTCCAGGAAGAAGAACCGCCCGTCGGGGGCGAGCAGGAACTCGGCCGTGCCGGCGCCGGTGTAGCCGATGGCGCGGGCCGCGGCGGTGGCGGCGGCGTGCAGCCCGGCGCGCAGCGCGGCGCCGATGCCGGGGGCCGGGGCCTCCTCGACGACCTTCTGGTGGCGGCGCTGGAGCGAGCAGTCGCGGTCGCCGACCACCCGGACGGTGCCATGGGTGTCGGCCATCAGCTGGACCTCGATGTGCCGGCCGGTGGGCAGGTAGGGCTCGCAGAACACCTCGTCCGACCCGAAGGCCTTCGCGGCCTCGCTGCGGGCGGCGGCCAGCATCGGCCCGAGCTCGTCCAGCGAGCGGACCACTCGCATGCCGCGTCCGCCACCGCCGGCCGCCGCCTTGACCAGCAGCGGGAGGTCGCGCTCGGTGGGCTCGGTGACGGCCGCCAGCACGGGCACGCCGGCGGCGGCCATCAGCCGCTTGGCCCCGGTCTTGGAGCCCATCGCGGCGATGGCGGCCGGCGGCGGCCCGATCCAGACCAGCCCGGCGTCGAGGACGGCCCGGGCGAACCCGGCGTTCTCGGACAGGAATCCGTACCCCGGGTGAATCGCGTCGGCGCCCGCGTCCAGGGCCGCCCGGATGATCAGGTCACCGCGCAGGTAGGTGTCACCGGCGGCGGCGCCGGGCAGGCGGACGGCGGTGTCGGCCTCGCGGGTGTGCGGGGCGTCCGCGTCCGGGTCGGAGTGCACGGCGACGGTGGCGATGCCGAGGTCGCGGCAGGTGCGGAAGACCCGGCGGGCGATCTCGCCCCGGTTGGCGACCAGCAGGGAGGTGATCATGGCGGTGGTGTCACTCACGGGTGTCCCTCACAGGTGTCCGTCACAGGTGTCCGTCACAGGTGCCCCTCACAGATGTCCGTCACAGATGTCCGTCGCAGGCGTCCGTCACAGGTGTCCGTCACATTCGGAAGACGCCGTAGCCGCGCGCGCCCTCGACGGGCGCGTTGTGGATCGCGGAGAGGCAGAGGCCGAGCACGGTCCGGGTGTCGCGCGGGTCGATGACGCCGTCGTCGTAGAGGCGCCCGGAGAGGAACACCGGCAGCGACTCCGCCTCGATCTGCTGCTCGACCATCGCCCGGATCGCCGCGTCCGCGTCCTCGTCGTACGGCTGACCTTTGGCGGCGGCCGACTGCCGGGCGACGATCGACAGCACTCCGGCGAGCTGCTGCGGGCCCATCACCGCCGACTTGGCGCTCGGCCAGGCGAACAGGAAGCGCGGGTCGTACGCCCGCCCGCACATGCCGTAGTGCCCGGCGCCGTACGACGCGCCCATCAGCACCGAGATGTGCGGGACACGGGAGTTGGCGACCGCGTTGATCATCATCGCGCCGTGCTTGATGATCCCGCCCTGCTCGTAGTCCCGGCCGACCATGTAGCCGGTGGTGTTGTGCAGGAACAGCAGCGGGATGTCGCGCTGGTTCGCCAACTGGATGAACTGGGCGGCCTTCTGCGACTCCTGGCTGAACAGCACGCCCTGCGCGTTGGCCAGGATGCCGACCGGGTAGCCGTGCAGGCGGGCCCAGCCGGTGGCGAGGCTGGCGCCGTACAGCGGCTTGAACTCGTCGAAGTCGGAGCCGTCCACGACCCGGGCGATCACCTCGCGCGGGTCGAAGGGCACCTTGAGGTCCCCCGGGACGATGCCGAGCAGCTCCTCCTGGTCGTACCTCGGCGGCGGCGCGCACGCGTCCGGATCGGGCCCCGGCTTGCGGTGGTCGAGGCGGGCGACGATCCGGCGGGCCAGGCGCAGCGCGTCCGGCTCGTCGAGGGCGAAGTGGTCCGCGAGGCCGGAGGTGCGGGCGTGCATCCCGGCGCCGCCGAGCGACTCGTCGTCGGACTCCTCGCCGGTCGCCATCTTCACCAGCGGCGGGCCGCCCAGGAAGACCTTCGCGCGCTCCTTGACCATCACGGTGTGGTCGGACATGCCGGGCACGTACGCGCCGCCGGCCGTGGAGTTGCCGAACACCACGGCGACGGTGGGGATCCCGGCGGCGGAGAGCCGGGTGAGGTCGCGGAACAGCGCGCCACCGGGGATGAAGATCTCCTTCTGGCTGGGCAGGTCCGCGCCGCCGGACTCGACCAGGTTCACCAGCGGCAGCCGGTTCTCCAGGGCGATGGCGTTCGCGCGCAGGGCCTTTCGCAGCGTCCAGGGGTTGCTCGCCCCGCCGCGTACGGTCGGGTCGTTGGCGGTGATCACGCACTCCACGCCCTCGATGACGCCGATGCCGGTGACCAGCCCGGCGCCGACCGGGTACTCGCTGCCCCAGGCGGCGAGCGGGGAGAGTTCGAGGAACGGCGAGTCGGGGTCGACGAGCAGCTCGATGCGTTCGCGGGGCAGCAACTTGCCCCGGGCGCGGTGGCGTTCGACGTACTTGGGGCCGCCGCCGGCCAGCGCCCCGGCGTGCTCGGCGTCCAGCGCGGCGAGCCGCTCCAGCATCGCGGCGCGGTGGGCGGCGAATTCGGGGCCGGCCGGGTCGAGGCGGCTGGGCAGGACGGTCACAGCAGGACCTCCGGGATGTCGAGCCGGCGGGAGCGGAGCCACTCCCCCAGCGCCTTGGCCTGCGGGTCGAACCGCTCCTGGGCCGCGACCCCCTCGCCGAGCAGGCCCCGGACGGTGAAGTTGACCGCCCGCAGCTCCGGGAAGAGGTGCCGGGTGACGGTCAACTCCGTCGTCTCCGGCAGCAGTTCGCGCAGGCGGTCGACGGTGAGGGTGTGCGCGAGCCAGCGCCAGCCGTCCTCGCTGCGGGCCCAGACACCGAGGTTGGCGTCGCCGCCCTTGTCGCCGCTGCGGGCCCCGGCCACCAGGCCGAGCGGCGCCCGGCGGGTCGGGCCGGGCGGGAGCGGCGCGGGCAGGCCGGGCTCGGGGACGTCGGCGAGCACGCGGGTGACGGGCGCGGGAGCAACTACCGTACGGGCGCCGTCCGGTAGCACCGCCGTGTGCCGGACGGCGGCCGCGTCCACGTACGCGGCCTCGAAGACGCCGTACGGTGTGCCGGGGCCGGGCGGGGCGGTGAGGTGGAAGCCGGGGTAGCTCGCCAGGCCGAGGCCGACGGCAGCGGCGGCGACGGCGCGGCCGGCCTTCGCCGGATCCCGGTCGCGGACGGTGAGCCGGAGCAGTGCGCTCGCCTCCTCCTCGGTGGGGGCGTCGGGGTGGTCGGTGCGGGCGAGCGTCCAGCGCAGGTCGGCCGGGCGGTCGTCCTTGCCCAGCGCCTGCTCCAACTGGTCGCGGACCAGGGCGGCCTTGGCCTCGACGTCGAGCCCGGTGAGGACGAACACCACCTCGCCGCGCCAGCCGCCGAGGCGGTTGAGCCCGACCTTGAGGGTGGGCGGCGGCGCCTCGCCCCGGACGCCGCTGATCCTGACCCGGTCCGGGCCGTCCTCGGCGAGGCGGACGGTGTCGAGCCTGGCGGTCACGTCGGGGCCGGCGTAGCGGGCGCCGCCGGTCTCGTACAGGAGTTGGGCGGTGACGGTGCCGATGGTGACGGCGCCGCCGGTGCCGGGGTGTTTGGTGATCACGCTGCTGCCGTCGGCGTGGAGTTCGGCGATCGGGAAGCCGGGGCGGGTGACGTCGTGCTCGCGGAAGAAGGCGTAGTTGCCGCCGGTGGCCTGCGCGCCGCACTCGAGGACGTGACCGGCCACCACGGCGCCGGCCAGGGCGTCGAGGCTCGCCGGGCCCCAGCCGAAGTGGGCGGCGGCCGGGCCGGCCACCAGCGCGGCGTCGGTGACCCGGCCGGTGACGACCACGTCGGCGCCGGCCCGCAGGCAGTCGGCGATGCCGAACGCCCCGAGGTAGGCATTGGCGGCCAACAGGCCTTCGGGCAGGCCGAGTTCGGCGGCGCGGGGCAGCAGGTCGTCCCCCTCGACGTGGCCGACCCGCACGGTGAGGCCCTGGTCGGCGGCCAGCTCGCGCAGCGCCACGGCGAGCCGGGCCGGGTTCAGGCCGCCGGCGTTGACCACGATCCGCACGCCTCGGTCGAGGGCCAGCGCGAGGCTCTCCTCCATCTGGCGCAGGAAGGTCTTCGCGTAGCCGAGGGCCGGGTCCTTCAGGCGGTCACGGGCGAGGATCAGCATGGTGAGTTCGGCGAGGTAGTCGCCGGTCAGGACGTCGAGCGGCCCGTCGGTGAGCATCTCCTGGACGGCGGCGAAACGGTCGCCGTAGAAGCCCGAAGCATTGCCGATCCGCAGCACCGTGCGCCTCCCCTGTCCCGACCGCCACCCACCCAGCGGTTGCCTTCGGGAAGCAGCGTGGCACCGGCCCGAGAACAAATCAAGCATGCCTGCTTGTTTTTCAGGAGATCGCCCCGGACGGGGAATGCCCGTGCACTCCCCCCTTGTTGGCGCCGGATGAACGTCATGATCACCACGAGGGGGAGCGGATGTCGGACGGAATCCAGCAGCACGGCGAGGCCCACGACCAGGCGCACGGCCAGATACACGGCCAGGTGGCGGCCGGCTTCGAGGGCGTACGCGAGGAGTTCGCGGCCGTCCTCGCCGAGGAGCACGCCGAACCTGGGGCGCAGCTGGCGGCGTACCTGAACGGACGGCAGGTGGTCGACCTCTGGGCCGGCGAGGGGCTGAGCGGGGATTCGCTGACCGGCGTGTACTCGATCACCAAGGGCGCGGCACACCTCGTCGTCGCCCTGCTGGTGCAGGACGGCGTACTCGACCTGGACCGCGAGGTCGCCCACTACTGGCCGGAGTTCGCCGCCGAGGGCAAGGGCGGGCTGACGCTGCGCGAGCTGCTCGCGCACCGCTCCGGCGTGATCGGCGCCGACGACGCCTTCACGCCCCTGGAGCTGGCCGACGACCGACTCGTCGCCGAACGGCTCGCCGGGCAGCGCCCGTTCTGGGCTCCCGGGCAGGGGTACGGCTACCACGCCTTCGTGATCGGCGCCCTCACCGGCGAGGTGGTGCGCCGGGCCACCGGGCGCTCGATCCAGGAGCTGTTCGAGGAGCGGGTCCGGGCGCCGTACGGGCTGGACTTCCACCTCGGGCTGCCGGAGGCCCTCGAAGACCGCTACGTCGACGTGCTCCCGGCACTTCCCACCCACGGACAGCTCGCCGCGGCCGCCGGCGCCCCGGCGCCCGGCCGGCTGCTCACGATCGCCATGAACTGGCACGGCGCCGGGCCGCCCGACCTGGTCGACTGGATCAACACCCGGGCGGTGCGGGCCCTCGGGGCCACCTCCGCCGGCGGCGTGGCGAACGCGCGCGGGTCGGCCGCGATGTACGCGGCGGCCATCAGCGAGGTCGGCGGCAGGCCGCCGCTGCTGAAGCCCGACACCCTCGCCGAGTTCTCCCGGCTGCACACACCGGGCACCGACCTGGTCACCGGCGAGCCCGACCACTTCGCCCTCGGCTTCGAGGCCCAGCACTCGCGCTACCCGTTCCTGGGCCCGGACGCCTTCGGCCACGGCGGGGCGGCCGGCTCCCAGGCCTTCGCCGACCCGCGCAGCGGCGTCGCGTACGGCTACACCCGCCGCCGCTTCTTCTACCCGGGCGGCCCGGCCCCGGAGAACGCCCGGCTGGCGGCGGCGGTGCTGCGGGCGGCCGGGGCGTAGCGGGGGCCGGCCCGCCGGCGTACGACGGCCGGGGCGCAGCGGCGAAGCGCCGCCGGCGTACGGCGCGGGCGCCGGGCCGACGCGGCGTCAGCTGCGGGTGCGCTGGGTGGCCGCGATGCTGCCGAGGACGGCCAGGGCGGTGACGGGGGCGAGCGGCGAGAGCCGCTCCCCCATCAGCAGGACCGACCAGACGAGGGTGATCAGCGGCTGGGCGAGCTGGAGCTGGCTCGCCCGGGGCACTCCGACGGCCGCCATGCCGCGGTACCAGAGGACGAACCCGCCGAACTGGGACACGGCACCGATGTAGCCCATGCCGACGACGGCCTTCGCGGTCAGCCGGACCGGCTCCCAGGGCAGGGAGAGCGCCGTGACCAGGGCGGACACCGGCAGAGCGGCGACGACACCCCACGCGATGACCTGCCAGCCGGGCAGGTGGGAGGCGAGCCTGCCCCCCTGGGCGTACCCGGCGGCGCACACCAGCAGGGCACCGAGGAGGTACGCGTCGCCGAGGGTGGGCCGGCCGTGGCTCTGCTGGAGGGTGAAGGCGGCCACGGCGGCGGCGCCCAGCACGGCGGCGGCCCAGAACGCGCGGGACGGGCGCCGGCCGGTCAGGACGGCCGAGACGGTGGCGGTGGCGAGCGGCAGCAGGCCGATGACCACCGCCGAGTGCGCGGTGGTGGAGATCCGCAGGGCGAGCGTGGTGAGCAGCGGGAAGCCGATGACGCAGCCGCCGGCCACGGTGAGCAGGCCCGGCCAGTGCCGCCGGGCGGGCACCGGCACCCGCGCGCCGAACAGGCAGGCCGCGGCGATCAGGCCCGCCAGCAGACCTCGCACCCCGGTCGCCGTCCAGGGGCCGAAGCCGTCCAGGGCCCACACGGTGGCCGGGAAGCTGAACGAGAAGAGCAGCACGCCGAGCGCGGCGAGGAGAGTACCGCTGCCGACCGTTATCGCCGAAGTCCGAGTAGTGCTATCGTATGCCGTCATGAATGACAGTAGCAGTGTGGCTCAACTGGCGGCCACCCTGCGGAGTGAGCTGATCCGCTACCCGGAAGGGGAGAAGCTCCCCTCCAGCAGGGTGCTGGTGGCACGGCATCAGGTCAGTCCGGTGACGGTCTCCCGGGCGATCGCCACGCTCGTCGCCGAGGGGCTCGTCACCTCCCGGCCCGGGGCGGGCGTCTTCAAGGCCGCCGCCCGCCACTCGGCGAGCACCCTCGGGGACGTCTCCTGGCAGGAGGTGGCCCTGAGCGCGGCCGCGCCGCTCGGTGCCGTCGACGCGGGCACCCGCAGCGCGGGGGCCGCCGGAGTGCTGGCCACTCTCACCACCCCGCCGCCCGAGGTCATCGACCTCAACGGCGGCTACCTGCACTCGACGCTCCAGCCGGAGCGGGCGCTGGCCGCCGCGCTGGCCCGGGCCGGCCGCCGGCCCGGCACCTGGTCCCGTCCCCCGGTGGAGGGCCTCACCGAGCTGCGCGACTGGTTCGCCCGCGACATCGGCGGCCCGGGCGGCTCGCTCACCGCCTCGGACGTCCTGATCACCGCCGGGGGCCAGAGCGCGCTCACCACCGCCCTGCGCTCGCTGGCCGCGCCCGGCTCCCCCGTCCTGGTCGAGTCCCCCACCTACCCCGGCATGCTCGCGGTGGCCCGCGCGGCCGGGCTGCGGCCCGTCCCCGTACCGGTGGACGCCGACGGCGTGCGCACCGACCTGCTGGCCGAGGCCTTCGAGGCCACCCGGGCCCGGCTGTTCGTCTGCCAGCCGCTGTTCCACAACCCCACCGGCACCGTCCTCTCCCCGCAGCGGCGCACCGAGGTGCTGCGGATCGCCCGGGCGGCGGGCGCCTTCGTCGTGGAGGACGACTTCGCCCGGCGCCTGGTGCACGCCGACTCCCCGCCGCTGCCGCTCCCGCTGGCCGCCGACGACCCGGACGGCGTCGTCGTCCACGTCCGCTCGCTGACCAAGGCGGCCTCCCCCAGCCTGCGGATCGCGGCCCTGTCCGCGCACGGCCCGGTACTGGAGCGGCTGCGCGCGATCCAGGTCGTGGACAGCTTCTTCGTCCCCCGCCCGTTGCAGGAGACCACCCTCGAACTGGTCGGCTCCCCTGCCTGGACCAAACACCTGCGGACGCTCGCCGGCGCCCTGCGCGAGCGCCGGACCACCCTGCTCGCCGCGCTCGGCAGCGCGCTGCCCGCCCTCGTCCCGCAGCAGCCGCCGCGCGGCGGGTACCACCTCTGGCTGCGGCTGCCCGACGGCACCGACGAGTACGACGTCACCGCGGCCGCCCTGCGCGGCGGCGTTGCGGTGACCGCCGGCGGCCCGTACTTCACCGCCGAGCCGCCCGCCCCGCACCTGCGGCTCAGCTACGTCAGCACCCCTGGCACCGCCCAGCTGGAGGAAGGCGTCCAGCGACTCCACCGGGCCCTCACGCAGGCTTCCGCCCTCCCCGCCTGACACCGGGCCGGAGTTCGGCCTGGCGTGGAGGTGCCGATCCGGAGTTCGGCCCGGCGTGGAGGTGCCGATCACGAAGCGGTACCGCACGTCGGAGGGGAGGACGCGGTCGAGGGCCTCGTTGATCCGCCCGGCAGGGACGACCTCGATGAGGTCGAAGGTGCCGGCATCGAACACGCGGAGGAGCTGCGGATCGCGTCCCGGCGGCCGGACGGATGGCTGAGTGACTGGCGCACGATCTGGGTCGTCCGTTCGGGCGACGACATCTACGTCCGTTCGGGCGACGACATCTACGTCCGTTCGGTGAACGGCCGGTCCTCCGTCCGGTACCAGGGCACCCGGGCCCGTCAGGAGGGCAGTGTCCGGGTCGGCGGCGTAGCGCAGGAGGTCGACTTCGTCGATGCCGTCACGGACGAACTCGACGACCAGGTCGACGCCGCGTACCGCGCGAAGTACGGCCACTACGCCACGTCCATCATCCGGGCCGTCACCGGCCCCGAGGCGAACGCCACCGCGATGCGATTCGTCCCGCGCCCGGCAGGCTCCTGACCGAGCACCGCCCGGGCCGCACGGACGGGCCGTACGGACGGGCCGCACCGACGGGCCGTACGGACGGGGCGGTACCTTCTCGCTCCCACCCGGTGACGTTCCGTCCGGAAATGGCTGGCGGGCCGGGGCCCTCATGGATAGGCTCCCCGCGATGAAGACTTCCTCTGCGAACCGATCGGGGGTTCCGTCCGCGCAAGGTGAGTGCTGATGCTCACTCAGACCGCGAACGGGAATTCCCGCCTCTCCCTCTGGCTGCGCGTGCGCGAGTACGCCGTGCCGCCGTCCATGATCGAGACTGCCACCGCCCGCCGCCACGCCGGGGACTGGGCCGGGGCGTGCGCCGCCGCAGGCGTCGATGTCGATCTCGACCCGCGTTCCGTGCTGCGAACCCACGGCCGGGAGCTCGCGACCCGGGTTCGGGCCGATCTCCGCCGGCTGGCTCCCGACCTGTTGCGCTGGCACCTGCCACGGGTAGCTCCTGACGGACTGTTGCGCCCGGGTCTGACCATCGCGCTGGCCCGCTACGACGCCGACGGGCCTGACGGCACGGGCCCGGTGCAGCTGGTGGCCCGGACTCCGCCGGCCTGGGCGGACGGCGGTCAGCGGATCAGCCTCGCGCTGTGGGACGGATCCCGCCCCGCGACCGGGGACGTCCGTCATCCGCGTTCCCGCCCCAGTCGTCGCTTCCGCCTCGACCTGCACCGGCACCTGTGGGACGCCGACCGGAGCCACGAGCTGCGGATCCGCTCCGGGGCCGGCCAACTGCCCACCGCCGCCGGTGCGGTGACCGGCCCGGATCCACTCGGGACGGCGTCGCAGGGCCTCCGCTGCGCCGTCGACCGGTGGGCAGCCGAGGCGGGGATCCTGCTCCGCTCCGAGGGGCGGCCCAGCGGTGACGTCACCGTGCGGGTGGGTGCGCGGCACCGGCTGGTCCTGCACCCGGCGGCGGACGGGGACGGCCCCGGGCCACCGGGCCTGCGCATCACGGCGGCGCCTGCCGACGCCGCCGCCGGGCTGCCGGTGCTGCCCGACGCGGCCACCTGGGTGCTGCCCGACCTGGAACTGATCCGCGCCGGCCTGATCGAGGCCG
>FTKL01129655.1_pt1 | contig 11897 bp, 14 predicted proteins | sample 2434061 | NCBI WGS metagenome assembly FTKL01 (sample SAMEA3914816, study PRJEB12502) | metagenome | biome: forest; material: soil | place: USA | collected 2011-09-16 | depth 0.3 m
CGAAGCGGCAAGCCAAAGCTGCGCGAGCTTCGGACGATGATTTAGATAAGTTCAAGACTTCGGCCAGACCGGCCGCGACGCACAAGTAGCGTGGTCGCGGCCGGTCTGAGCCTGGTTCATGTCAGAGGCTTCGCAGGATGCTGCGGGCCAAGAGCGCCCAGAACAGCTGGCCATCTTCCTGTCGGAAGTTGGTGATCCACTTAGTCTCCAGCTTGCAGCCGGGGAACAGCGAAGTCACCGCCCGCTCGAACACTCCGCGATTCGCATCGCGCTTGTCCGTCAGGATGGCGAATGCCTGCATGTCCGCGAAGCGCTCGTCCTCGACAAGGCGCACTTCCAGAGCGCCAACCTGGGCGTTAGAACGAGCCTTCGCCAGCCGCATGAGCTGGGCGCATCCGGGGATGCCGTACGGTTGATTGGTGTCCATGAATGCGAACACCTGGCCGCCGTGGGCGTAGAAAACGCCCTTGATGACACGTTGTGTCGTCATCGGTTTGGGTACCTCCCCTTGATCGGTGGTAGAATGAACCGAGAGAAATTAAACCATTTATGTCATAATAAGTCAATATATACTTGCAAAAACGCCCAACAAAACTGCCGCCGCCCTGGCGCGGAGCCAGGGCGGGGTGTCAGTTGGGCGTACATGCCCTCTAGCTAGAAGAGGGCGGTGAACCGGTCGTCCGTGATCTGCTCGTGGACGACGTCGTAGCTGTAGCCGAGCCGTTCCATCCCAGCCTGCAGGATCTCGGTGATTTGGGCCACCGTGAGCGTTTCGTCGGCCCTGCACACCACCGTGTAGCGGGGGTTGGTGCGAGCGTAGGTAGCTCGCGTTTCCCGCACGAAGGTATCGTTGATCACGCCCTGCTTCTCCGCCGTGTCGATGGCGTCAGCCGGGAACATGATCTGGGCTCCGCTGCCCTTGGTGGGCGCGGTCAGAATCTTTACTCGTGCTATAGGCACGTAAGCCTCCAGAGTCGGAACTTGCAGTCGAGCATGTAAATAGTACAACGAGATATCTAAATATGCAAGTTTGCCTAAAGCACAACATTCTTACAAAGAACCTTGAGATATACTGGGACTGCAATGGAACAGAGTTTGGCTTTGGAGGTAATGCTCAGCGGCGAGAGCGTGCTGCTGACTGGGCCAGCAGGTTCAGGTAAGACGTATGCGCTTAATGAATTTATTCGACGTGCCAAAAAATCTGGCAAACATGTATCGGTGACCGCGACGACAGGACTCGCCGCGACGCACCTGAACGGCAGCACTATCCACTCTTGGAGTGGCATGGGGATTCACGATGAGCTGCCGGCAAAGTTTTTCGATCACCTTAGCAAGGCGCGGCGCGAGACAATCCAGAAGACTGATGTGCTGATCATCGATGAGGTTTCGATGCTACACGACTATCGGCTCGATATGGTCAACGAAATTGCCAAGAAGGTACGGGATAGTGAAGCGCCCTTTGGTGGCATCCAGCTGATCCTTTGTGGTGACTTCTTCCAGCTGCCGCCGGTCAACCGAAGTGATTCAAGATCGGGTGGATTTGTCGTGAACTCTGCCGCCTGGAGCGAGCTCGATCCAAGCATCTGCTACCTGAACGAGCAGCACCGCCAAGACGACGAGGCGTTTCTCGAGATTCTGAACGCTCTGCGCGCTGGCGACATCCGCCGTCGTCATGCTGAGGTGCTCCTTCAGCGTGTGGGCGCCGAACTTCCGAGCAACAACGCGGTAACCGAACTGTATGTGACAAACATGAACGTTGATAGCATCAACGAAAGCCGCCTGAACGGCATCGAGGGCGACGAACATACGTATGTCATGGATACGACCGGCAAGGAAAACTATGTCGAGACGCTGAAGCGATCGTGCCTGGCGCTAGAAACACTTGTGCTGAAGAAAGGCGCGCTCGTGATGTGCGTCCGCAACAGCCCCGACAAGAAGTTTGCGAATGGTACCCTTGGCGTTGTCGTAGGCTTTGAGCCATTCCTTAACTACCCAATCGTGAAGCTTAGATCTGGCAAGGAAATAACAATCGGCCTCGAAACATGGGAGCTCCGCGACGGCGACAAAAAGCGCGCGAGCCTGACGCAAATTCCGCTGCGCCTGGCCTGGGCCATCACCGTGCATAAAAGCCAGGGCATGACTCTGGATGCTGCGAGGATTGATCTGCGCCGGGCCTTTGTAGAGGGCATGGGATATGTGGCCTTGTCTCGAGTGAAACGCCTGGATAGTTTGAGCCTGCTCGGCCTAAACAATATGTCGCTGAAGGTCAGCCGCGACGCGCTCGAAATTGACGAGCTGCTGCGTGCCCGGGCAAAGCAAGACGTCGAAAAGTTTGCGCCATTGGCCGAGCTCGCCAAGAAACGCAAAGACGAACCCGAAGAGGAAAAGAAAAGCGACTCCGGCTGGCACGACAAGATCGCCAAGATGCGCGAAACACATCCGAACGCCTTCAAGCCATGGTCGGCTGAGGACGATGCACTGCTCAAAGCACTCTTCACGGATGGCAAGCCTCTCGATGAACTCGTAAAAGAATTCGGACGACATCCTGGTTCGATCACGGCTCGACTGAAGAAGCATTATGGCGATGAAGTCGAGGTGAAGAAGTGAAGTTACTTTTGACATCGGGCGGCGTAGCCAACAAGGCGATCGCCGATGAGCTGCTGAGGCTCCTCGGCAAGTCTGCCGCAGAGACGAATGTCGCAGTTGTGCCGACCGCGGCATTTGTGGAAGCAGGCGAGAAGTCTTGGTTTGTGGCACAGTTCACAAACCTTGCGCAGTTCGGATTCACTAACGTGGACCTCGTGGAACCGGGCTTGCCATATACGCAGTGGCGCGAGCGACTGGCGGCAGCAGACGTGGTGTTTGTGAGCGGCGGAAATACGTATTATTTGCTCGACCAATCTCGTCAGAATGGGTTTGTCGAATGGCTGCAAACCGAGCTGGGCGACAAAGTATATGTTGGCTCAAGCGCTGGCTCTATTTTGGTGACACCCACTATTTTGACTGCTTCAAATGGCGATCAGAACATAGTGGGCCTAAAGGATTTGAGTGGCGTAGGACTGGTGGACTTCGAGTTTTTGCCGCACGTTCCAGATTTTATCGCGCTAGAACTGGCCGAGAAATATGCGGCAAAAACGAAGCGGGCATTCTATGCCCTGGACGACCAAAGCGCGATCTCTGTGGAAGGCGAGAAGGTCAAAGTGGTTGGTGGCGGCCGCTGGCGCGTGTGGAATCAGTAAGCACTAGCGATTTTCCCACACACAACGCTATAATATAGTTAGCACTGAGCAAAAAAAAGAAAAACACATGGCCCATCCTGAAAAAGTCGACATTCTAGACGAGCTCGGTAATCCTACCGGCAAATTAATGACGCTCACCGGTACAAACCTCAATGGCGAGTGGCATGCTGGCGTGCATGTCGCGCTGTACACACCCGACCGCCGCGTCTTACTCCAGCAGCGCAGCAAGACGATCATGTTCTATCCCGGCCAGTGGGAACTGGGCGTTGGCGGCGTGGTTGGAGCTGGCGAAAGCCTGTACGATGCCGCACTTCGCGAAGTCGACGAAGAGGTCGGCGTGCTAGCGCGAAACTTGCAAGCTGTCACTCGCTGGAAGTACAACCACTACGTTCCTAGCTATGGCATGCACGTCAAAGTGTTCCTGTACGCGTTCATCGCCGAGATAGATCCAGCTCATCTGAAACTCCAGCAGAATGAAGTGCAGGATGTGCGACTTCTGCCGACGAGCGAGGTGCACAATGCACTCTTCAAGCACAAAGGGTTGCCGCATCTACACATGACACCATATGAGGGTTATTACCGTCAGATGTTGGGCGCTGTTGAGTCGCATTTTCGTAATCCCTCGCGTATGCCCGGGGCTGATACAATAAGATTAGATAAGGAGTCTTTATGAAAAAATATAGAATAATGGCCGTCGCCCTGCTTGCGGCTTTGGTAACACTGCTCGCGGTGCCACTGACCGCGCATGCAGCAACAAATATGCGGAGCGGCACAACCGCAAGCGTCGCTCAGGGCGAAACGATTGACGGCAGCGTCTACCTGGCGGGTAGCACGGTTACGGTAGCTGGTAGTGTCCACGGTGACGTTTACTGTGCCGGCCAGAACATCGACATCACTGGTACGGTAGAGGGCGATGTGATCTGTGCCGGCCAGACGGTCAATGTGAGCGGCAATGTGCTCGGCAACATTCGTGTCGCCGGCCAGACGGTTGCCATCGCCGGTCCAGTCGCGCGAAATGTAAGCGTTTTTGGCCAAAGCATCACGTTCACCGGCAACGCCGTCGTGAACGGTGATATTACTGCATTTGGCAGCATGCTCCAGATTGGTGGCAAGATCGGACGCGACGCGACGGTCGGTGGTCAGAATGTTACTCTGGGCGGCACAGTCGGCCGCAACGTCGTATCGTATGTCGAGCAACTCACCGTAGGCAATGGCGCCCATGTTGGCGGCAATGTCGACTACACGAGCAGCAACCAACTTCAGGTTGGGGCAAGTGGCAGCGTTTCTGGGCAGACACAGCGTCATGACCCGCCAAAGCATGAAGAAAAGCAGCAAGAAACGTGGGCAACTCGTGTCTGGGGCGTGGCGTACTGGTTCGGCGCAACACTCTTGTTCGGCCTGTTCCTGCTAGGCCTCGCGCCACGAAGCTTCAAGTCGTCAATGCCGCTCATGATCAAGCAAGGTGGCTGGGCACTCCTGGCTGGCTTCGCAACGCTGATCATGACGCCAGTCGTTGCCGTACTGCTGATGGCAACGGTTATCGGTATTCCAGTGGGTATCTCTCTGTTGCTCGTATGGGGCGTCGCGCTTGTCGCAAGCTTTGCCTATAGTGGCTACACTTTGGGCGAATGGATGACAGTCCACGCATCGTGGAAGCTCAAATTGCCACGCTTCTCGGCATTGGTGCTTGGCCTTCTGGTGCTTTCGATCTTGATGCTTATCCCAGTTGTCGGTGGTCTGTTCGGTTTCCTGGCTCTGGTCTGGGGACTTGGCGGTTTGACGCTGGCATTTGGTCGCTACCTCAAGACTCGTGATGGTGGCAAAGAGGCAAAGGCGAAAGCCTAAGCGTATCCCGAGAAGAAGTCCTTCTTGATTCTTGTAAAGCTCACGCCCATGGTTTCTAGCACGTGATCCGTGTCGGTAACCATGGGCTGGGGGCCTGAGACATAGAATGTACAGTCTTTGTAGTCGGGCACGTGTTGAGCGATAAGTTGCTCGTAGCGTGCTCGTTTTGTATTGTCGCTGCTGGTGATGTAGATGACGTTGATGCCGAGCTTTGCTGCCGCTTCGTCGAAGACTTCACGGTAGACATGATCCTCGGCAGTCTTGGCGGCGTAGAAGAGCGTGACGTCGCGCTTCTCGCCTTTATCGAGTAAGTATTTGATCATACTGCGGAACGGTGTCACGCCGATGCCGCCGGCGATAAAGACAAGTCGCTTCGACGGATCCTTAGGCAACGTAAAGTCACCACCGAGCTGCCCGGCGATAATCGGTGTGTCAGGTGTGGCGTCAAGCAGCGCGCGTTTGTAGCTGCTGCCTGGCTCGTAGAACTTAACACCCAGTCGAATCTCCTTTTCGGTCGGTGAGCTACTGAGTGTGAAGTACCGCCTGGCGCCGCGCGAGTCGGTGTGTGGGTGTTGGAAGGTGAATTCCATGTATTGACCCGGACGATAGGTGAACGGGCGTTCTGGCTTGAATACGAAGTCCATGCTGCTGCTCGAAAGTCGTACACGCTTCGTAAAATGCAACCGTGTCTTCGCACGTGGCCCGGCTATATACGCAAAGATATTGCCAACCGCGAGTGTCACTTCCGGTGATGCAAACACGCCCATAATGTTGAACTGCGGTGGGAACATGGCACCAATGAGCGCGCTGTACCAGGCTCGCTTGCCATTGGTTGTCGGCGAGGTGAGCGGTTCGGTGAGCATCACAAAGCCAAAGAAGAATAGGGCAGAGTTGAGAATTTCTTTTTGGACGATCGTAATGGGGCTCGTGCCATCGATCAACCCATAGATGACGGTGGCGAGGAGCGCCACGCCGACGAACCACGTTACCATCCCGCTTCTGCGAATGCGCCTGGTCAGCAGCACGCCTCCGATGAGCACCCACGGCAGCATGCTTGCCGTGCCAACCCACCAGCTGGCCGCATCGCCCGCGCCGTAATCGGTCAGGATGACGGCGATTGCGGCTGGGTTGAAGAGATGCCGGCCGTTGATTGCCAGTATGAACTTAGAAGCCATAGCCAGCACGCCAGCAGCAGTCAAGAAGATAAGCCCGTGAACGTCGTGCGATGGGGAAATGATCAACGCTAAAATCAATGCCGTGATATAAGGCGATTCGACATTGGTGGGCGCCTTGAACGTATATTGGAACGCTTTGTTCGTGATCCAACAGATCGCAGTCAGATACAAAGCCGAGAAAGCGACATCGAGCGGGCTGTAATGAAGGACGCCGAACACCGCTAAAATAACCGCAACCAGCTCGAGCCCGATGAGGTAATACAGCATCAGCCGATACATTGTTATCTTATCAAGCAGTGAGTCGAGCCACTTCATCGCACGTATTTCTCGAAGCCACTCGTCATGGTGGCGATCCCTTCTGCATTTATCATATAACCTTCGAAGCCTTTCAGCTGCTCGATAAATGAAATACCTTTCTCGCCCATGGCAAACGCGGCCGTCGCAAAGCGATCAGCTTCGTAGACATTCGGGCCGATGACGGTAAGGCTGGTGACGCCGGTTGGGTTGGTCTGACTCTTCGGATTGTAGATGTGTTGCCCCCGAATGTACGTGCCTGATGTGGCTATGCCTTGGTCGCGAATGCCGATGACCTTCACGATCTGGCTGCGGTCGAAGGGATTTCGAATGCCGATGCGCCATTCGTCGCCAGATTCGCTGCGGCCTTGCACCTGCACATCCCCGCCGGCATCGATGGAGAAATCGTCGACGCCTCTCCTCAGAAGTTTTTCGGCTGCATTCTGGATAGCCCAGCCCTTCACGAGACCAGAGGGATCGCGGTGTCCGCTACGCATAATGTCGAAGTAGCCGTTAGTTTCGCTTTTGGTCTGTTCGCAAAGCTCAAGTACATGTTTCATCTCGCGGCTCCATTTTGATTTTGGCAACCCGGCGTTGATGCGGGAGATCTCGCTATCGGATTTGTATGTGCTGTAGCGGGCGTCGACTGCGCGAAAGTAGTCGAAGATTTCATTCGTGAACTCTTGAGTTGTATCGTCATTCACGAGCGTGATGGTGATCGGCATGCCCATGATGAGCTCGGCTTTTTGCATTAGCTATGTGCCAGGCTTAGGGCTGAGCTTAGCGATTCGATGAACGCGCCGCTTGTGTCGGTTGCGCCGCTGACGCCGTCAATTTGTGCGGTTTGCGCCTTGATGGCTTCTTGTTTGAGCACTGGCATGGCGGCTTCGTTGATCTGGAGCGATTCGCGGTGGTCGCTCGGGTATTGTAAGAACACGATGTCAGCAAGTTTGCCGCCGCTAATAACGGCACGAACTTGGACGTTGCCATAGTAGGCATCGGCGGCGGTGCCGGTGTAGCTGCCGTCTTTGTAGACTGAGGTCGTCGCCTGCGTGGTTGCTGTGCTGGTCGTGGATGTAGTAGTCGACGTTTGCGCGGAAGGAGTGGTTGACGCTGTGCTCGTCGTCGCAACAGGGGAGGTGCTCTGCTGACTTCGTGCAAAGAAGACATAGAAACCAAAGGCGACGATAACAAATGCGGAGACGATTAACTTCTTCATACTTTAGACATTATAGTATGTTCGGATACTGAGGAAAATCTGGGAGTCTCCCGCCCGCCTCGCAGGTATGCGAGCCACTCCGCTGAAAGGGAGGGTTCTCTCGTAGGAGAGAAGCGGGCAGGGCGGACGATTGTCACGCAAGTTGCTGCTCGATGCGCTCGAGCAGCATATTGGTGGGATAGCTGAGGCTTCGGGGTGAGAGCCAGGCGCCGGGCATCTTGTCGGACATGGTTCGAAACTCCGTGTTGTTCAGTGCGAACGCGACGACGCTCCCGATGGTCGCGGCGAAGACCTGGGCGCGCGAACGAGGGTTGAGACCGAACTGCCTCTCGACCCACGCACGCGCGGCCTCGGCAGATCGACTCGTGGTCAGGTGCGCCATGGCGTCCATATACCCCAGGTTGAGCGGTACGTAGAACTCGATCCCCGAGTCCGAGCGTTGCCAGAACGCAACGATCACTTGGCGCTCTTCAGCGCCGCCCGTAGTATGCATGTGCCCTCCAGAAGAAAATGCGGACAATCCAGGAGATATTAAAGGCCTGAGAAGCTTAGCTGTCAATCAAACTAGAAATGTTCGCGCACGTGACCGAAGCTATAATCCCAGTCGGCATTGGCTTTCTTGTGCGGGTTGAAGATGTGGTCGGGGTCCATGATGTCTTTTGCCTGACGGAAATAGCCGAGAACTTCAGCGCCATACATTTGCTCCAGCCATGGGCCGCGGACCAGGCCGTCGTTGTGCTCACCACTGAGCGAGCCTTTGTATTTGAGGACGAGCGTGTTGACTTCCTTCATGGCTGGTTCGAGCTTGGCGCGGTCCTCTGGGTTCTCGAGCTTCATGAGCGGAATAATGTGGAAGTTGCCATCACCCATGTGGCCGGCGACGGTCGCGAATAGTTTGTACTTGCGGATGATCTGCTGGATTTGCGGCAGGAATTCGACGAGGTGTGGCGGATTAACCACGAGGTCATCGATGAACGGCGCGGTGTGCTTGTCTTTTACCTTTTCGCGTAGCAGTTTGAAGCTTTGGCGACGCATCAACCAGAACTTCTCGCTCTTGCCTTCGGTTGGGTCTTCTTCCATGCCGTTGATTTCGTAGCGAGCGCGGTGCTGGCTGAGCTCCTTGTGGAGCGCACGAATCTTTTGGCGCACTTCGTCTTCGGTGTCGCCGTTGAACTCAACCATCAAGATGAGCCTCGGGATGCCACGGAGAAGCTGGAAGCCTTCAGGGATCAGGGTGATCAGGAGGTGAATGAAACGGATCGGGCCGAGCATTTTGAGGAATGACGGCATGAAGCGAATCGACAGCCAGAGGGTCTGATCGTCAAAGCTTTCAAACGTCGCAGGCTTGGACTCGAGCACTTTCGGAATCAACTCGCCGAGATCGTCCATGCCTCGCAGGAACAGGACGAGCAGGCCAGAGTGCGCGCGACGCGGCACAAGCCTGAACTTGATGTCTGTCGTAAAGCCAAGCGTGCCCTGAGATCCGACGATGAGGTTGCAAAGGTTGAATGTCTGCGTCTCGCGGTCCCATACGTCCCAGAGGTTGTAGCCGGTGGAGTTTTTGCTGACGTGTGGTTTGGCGGCTTTTATCTCGTCGTAGTGGCCGTCGACCAACTGGAAGATTTCGCGGTAGACTTTGCCCTCAAAGTCAGTTTGCGCCATCTTGGCGTCGAGCTCTTGCTTGGTGAGCGGCTTCACGACGCGCTCAACGCCGTCAGCAAAGACGACTTTCAGCTCGTTGACGAAGTTTTCAGTCTTGCCGAACTCGAGCGATTTCTCGCCACCAGAGTTGTTGTTGACCATGCCACCGATCGTACACAGGTCGCGACTAGCAGGATAGGGCGGCAGGATGACTTTCTGCTTGATGGTTTCGGCGTCGAAATCGCGGAAGAAGACACCAGGCTGGGCGTGGCCTTCGGTTGAAGTAACGCCCTCGATGCTTGTGAAGTACTTGTTGAAATCGACGATGATCGAGTCGTTGATCGCGCCACCGCTCATGTCCGTGCCGGCAGAACGCGCGGTGATGGACAGGTCGGGGTTGGCCTTTTTCTGCTCGGTTACGAGTGTGACGAGTTTCTGAACGTCGCTGCTGTCCTTTGGCGATACCACGAGTTTAGGTTTGATTTCGAAGAGTGAGGCGTCGTGGCTGTAGAACTCGAGCGTCTTGTCGCTGGTGTCTACGTCGCCGCTGAAGCCTCGAGATTTGAGGGCGTCAATAATATGTTCCATATAGCATAAGCGTACGCTGTTTGCTACGGGGTTGGCAAGGGATGAAGCTCGCGAACATTATGGATTTGTCTTAGAATATGGCATAATTTCTGCGTTGTACCACGGACGTTTGAGGTGATGAGAATGATGTTATGTAGCCACAGGTGCCCCATGCTTCAGCTCTTGGAGTCGCAAGCGGTGGGGAACGAAGATCCCGAGGCCCGTTGTAACGACGCCGGCCGCGAGCTCGAACAGGAAGGGGTGGACACGACTGGTTGCCCACTGCAATACCTGGCGGATCGTCCGCGCAACTGAACGGTCTCTGCTGATTTAAGGAGCTGACCACGTGTACATTGTTTGGGCGGTCAAGAACCGTGTTCCGTACTACTACGTGAAGACCGATCGGGGCAGGCGTGGGTACCGCTGGGTCGCCGGTGATACGGGCCTTCGGGCGGCTCAGCGCTTCCGCACGGAAGAGGAGGCCGCTGAGGTAACCCTGGCGCATCGTGAGTACTACGGGGCCTTGGCCCGAGTCGTGCCGGATCCGCTCAAGCCGCCGCGGCGGACACGCGTCCGTCGGAGCGGCTTTGTCATCAGGGCGGTCAGCGCGCAGCGCACCTCGTACATTGTCCTCCAGGAGGGCGTGTACCGATGGCGTCACGGTGAAGGTGCCGAGGACGCAGCATTCTGTTTTAGCTCTGCTGAAGCGGCATACAAGGTGATCCAGGCTGGCCGCAGCGGTGTGGGAGGTGGCTCAGCCGAGATCATTCAGCTCACGACGTAGTTGGAGGCGTTATGGCATGTAAGCCAGACTGTCGCATCCGCAAGGGGCTCGAAGCCGAACAGCTTCCGGGCCCGACACCTGCGAAGGTGTGCGAGGCGGCGGCTGCGGCACTCGTGCTGGACGGTGTACGGCTCGGTCCGTGCCCACTCGAGCAGGTTGACCTGGGAGAGGAGGGCTGACGGACGTGCCGCGCGTGCGCAGCGAGGGGCAAATACTGCCCTCGCTGCGCACACAGTAATTTATTTGTGCTTATCTATCTTGTATAATGCAACTGCAGAAGGGGTAAACAAACACATGGCATTCGCAACACAGAAAAAACAAGTTCTTATCCTCGGCGGCGGCTTTGGCGGTATCAAGACAGCACTTAATCTGAGCGACTCTGACGCATACGACGTGACGCTCATGTCGGACAAGACTGACTTTAAATATTATCCGGCGCTCTACCGGTCGGCGACGGGCGGTAGCCGCAAATCGTCTGTTATCCCTCTCGATCAGATTTTCGACGGCAAGCGTGTGACGCTTTTACAGGATCGGGCCGAGAAGCTCGATCGTGAGCACAGCGTTGTCGTGACGGCCTCAAAAAAGAAAGTACCCTATGACATCTTAGTCATAGCTCTCGGCTCTATCACAAACTACTTCGGTATTCAGGGGTTGTCTGAATTTAGCTACGGCATCAAGTCGATCGACGAAGCCGAAAAACTGAAGGACCATCTGCACAAACTCATGCTCGACGAGCAAAAGCCTGATCTCAACTACGTCGTTGTAGGTGGTGGCCCAACGGGCATTGAGCTGGCCGGTGCACTGCCGCACTACTTGCGCTGGATCATGAAGCACCACGGTATCAAGGACCGCAAGATCAACATCGAATTGGTCGAAGCCTCGCCACGCCTGCTACCACGCATGCCAAAGGACTTATCCGCCGCGGTTGCCCGCCATCTGCGCAAACAAGGCATCAAGCTCTATCTGGGGCAAACGGTCCAGGCTCAGACTGCTGACGAGCTGATGATTAACGGCCGCCCTATAAAGAGTCACACCGTTGTCTGGACTGCCGGCATGGCCAGCAACAAGTTCTTGGCCGAGAATGGCTTTACGCTAGAGCACGGCAAGATCGTCGTCGACGAATTCCTGCGTGC
>FTKL01180012.1_pt1 | contig 11836 bp, 8 predicted proteins | sample 2434061 | NCBI WGS metagenome assembly FTKL01 (sample SAMEA3914816, study PRJEB12502) | metagenome | biome: forest; material: soil | place: USA | collected 2011-09-16 | depth 0.3 m
AACTTCGGTCAGTATAACAAAAAAGACCGCCTAACGTCTAGGCAGTCTTACGGTAGTACGCCAGCGCCGCGTCTCCGTAACTTTTAGACTTGTCCACCACAACAACTCCATTAACGGTCGGCGCTGACTCCCTACCTGGGTATGATAATACCATAAGCCCGTTTGGTTTGACTAACGAAATTAACTTTGAAACTGTGGATAACTGCAGGTCTTTATACGGTGGATCGCAAAGTACCAGATCAAACTCCGCATCTTCATTTGTATCAATCCACGAGCTCGCGTTGGCGCGGATAAGTTTGACTTGCTGACTCAGTCCAAGCATCTCGATATTTTCGGCGATGATTCTCTGCGCACGCTTGTCGCGTTCGATGACTATGGCCGACGCCGCGCCTCGACTTATCGCCTCGAAGGCTAACGCCCCGCTACCCGCGAAGGCATCGAGCACGGTCATTCCTTCAATATCGCCGAGCGAATTAAAGAGCGCTCCGCGTACACGCTCCGCCATCGGATGTGTCACTGATGAATCTGGTCCATTAAAGAAACGCCCGCCGAGGTCTCCGGCGATGATGCGCATTCTCATTTTTTGCCGCCGTAGGCCTTGTAAGCCGCGCTATACCAAGCTAGTGCAGCAGTCCGAACAATGAGCGGCGCGAGATCTTCACGAGTCTGCTTGGCCAGCATGCGCGTCCAACCACGCTTCTGGAAGCGCTCGTACATCTTTAGGCTATAAATGTGCTGGATTGCCTCTTTGTACATGGGGATGACGCCCTCGCTGCGGACGCGGACGAGGTCATTGCCGGATGGAAATCCCTTGTGGAGCTTCATAGGCGCAATCGTGACGGCAAAGCCCCACTCGAAGAGACCATGCGTCGTCATAATGCCTTTGGCCCCCCAATACTTCCAGTTCTTACTGAGAAGTTCTCGGCTGGTGTCACCTTCTTGGTGGATGATCAGCTTATCGCGAATTGATGTTCGCGTCTCTAGGCCCTGGCCGCGCATCTCTTCCAAGACTTCGTGCAGCGGGAAATGGTGAGCCGGCGTAAGGCCGTCGACAATCGCGTGTGCCAGCCAAGCCGCCTCGAAGGCCGCCTTCTCCTGACTCTTCCTGCGCAGCGCTTTCACGAGGTTGTCGTGGTGCGCCTGAATCATATCAAGCAGCGCCGTATCATTTGGGTTCGCTGGGTCTATATAGTGCCATGGTTCGTCCTTGGCTGGTGACTTGCGCTTGATACCGTCAGGACCGTTCTTACCCTCGAAATGAAGGATGTCCTTGGTCTTCGGAAAGTTAGTGTCAGGTAAGGCTTTTTCAAGGGCAATACGCGCCACACGATCAATCTTCTGGTGCGCACCTAACAGGTTGCCAGAACTGTCCCGAAATGTGGTGCCCGAATACATAGTTTTGTTTAGTTGAGTGACGTCAGACCGCGATAACGCGAGACGTGCTTATAGAACTGTTTGTATTGTACCAGATCATCCCCTTGCCCAAGAAGCCAATCCGCGGCAGAGCGGGCTCTTTTTAGGAGTTTTACATCTGTTAGCGTTGCGACTCGCAAATTTAACTCGCCATGCTGCATGCGGCCATAGATTTCGCCAGGGCCGCGCAACCGAAGGTCGACTTCAGCCAGATAGAACCCGTCTTGCGACTTCTCGAGCTCGTACAGACGTTCACTCGGCTTTTTGCCTTCGGATGGTGCTAGATAGCAATAGCTCTGGTGCTCGCCGCGTCCAACGCGTCCTCGCAGCTGATGAAGCTGGGCCAGTCCAAAGCGCTCTGCGCCCTCGATGAGCATGATGGTGGCATTCGGCACGTCTACGCCCACTTCGACAACGGTCGTTGCGACGAGTACGTCAAATTCACCCGCCTTGAAACGACGCATGATGTCGTCCTTTTCTTCTGATTTCATTTTGCCATGCAGCTTGGCAAGCTTTCTGCCAGGGAAGACGTCGGCCTTGAGGCGTTCGTATTCGGCCTCGACACTCTTGAGCTCAGCCATTGCCCCTTCGCCAATTACCGGGCACACGACGTACGCTTGGCGGCCCTGCACCAGCTGCTTGTCGATCTCGCCATACATGCCCCTGCGTGTGTAGCCAGAGAAAAGCTTCGTCACAATCGGCTGGCGACCCTTAGGTAGTTCATCCAGAATCGACACTTCAAGCTCACCATAAAGCGTCAGCTGCAAACTTCGCGGAATCGGTGTGGCTGTCATGCTGAGTAAATGCGGTAAGTGATGTGACCGGCCAAGCAGCTCCGCACGCTGCGCCACGCCAAAGCGGTGCTGCTCGTCCACGACGACAAGCCCGAGCTGCTTGAATTGACTGTGCTTCTGTATAAGTGCATGCGTTCCGATCACGACATCCAGATCGCCCGCCGTGATGTGCTCCTGTAGTTCTTTCTTGGCAGCTGGCTTAATAGAGCCAATGAGCAGCCCCACTCGCACACCAAGTGGCTCGAGAATATGCGCAATTGTTTCGGCATGTTGCGTGGCCAGTATCTCCGTCGGAGCCATAAATGCCGTCTGATACCCAGCTCTGGCAGCCATAAACGCGACCATCGCCGCGACAACCGTCTTACCCGAACCAACATCGCCTTGGAGCAAACGGTTCATCGGCCGGGCTTCATCAAAATCTTTAAAAATCTCCCAGGCTGCGCGTTTCTGTGCGCCGGTCATCTCGAATGGTAGCTGAGCAGTAAACGCTTTGGCCGCACCCGCGTCAAATGCGATATGGTAGCCCTCGAGCGTCGCATTCTCACGCTTGTTGAGCTGCGCGGCCGTCATAAGCTCGAGAACCTCCTCGAAGCCCATACGCGCGCGGGCCTGCGCAAGCTCCTCTGACGTTTCTGGAAAGTGCAGCCGATAGAGCGCATCGCTGAGCGACAATAGCTTTTCGTGACGGAGCAGCCCCGCAGGCAACGTTTCGGGCATCATGCGAATGATAGGTATGAGCTCATTTAGGATGCGGCGAATCTTGAAGGACTTCAAGCCCTTTGTCTCGGGGTATATCGGTACAATACGCGCCGTGCTCACCGCAAAGTCAGAAGCCTTCTCGGTCGATGGGTTGCTCAGCACATAGCTATTGCGTTGCAGATCATAGGTGCCGGAAAAGTAAAACTCCTCGCCCTTCGTAAGCTGCTCGGCACGATACGGCTGGTTGAACCACACTGCCTTTGTCTTGGCTGTGCCATCATTGAGAATCGCTTCGGTGATGTGCATACGACGCTTCACGTAGCGGCCGACGACAGCCTCGACCTTCGCTTTGAGCGTGACGTTGCCAGGTTGTACATCGGTAATCTTGATGACCTTACTAAAATCATCATACTTACGAGGAAACAGATAGAGCATATCCTCTACCGTCTCAACCCCCAGTACGCCCAGCTTTTCAGCCGTGCGCTCACCTACGCCCTTCACTTGGGCGATTGGCATATCTAGTCTCATGTTCCCCCAGCTCGCTCGGAGCTATGCGATTTTTACAAACTTGCGCTTGCCTACCTGGAGCAAGTCACCTGATGCGATCACGACTTCTGCGTTTTCGACTTTCTTTTGGTTCAGCTTGATACCGCCTTGGTCAAAGAGGCGTCGTGCCTCAGAGTTGCTTGCAGCTAGACCGGCCTTTACGACCAGCTCAGTCACGTTGTAGCTACCTGGCTCGAGGTCAACCGTTGGCGTGAGTTCGCTGTCGCCGCCTGCAAAGAGTTGCTTGGTTGCTTCAGCTGCGGCATCGGCCTTTTCCTCGCCGTGGACGATCTTGGTCACCTCATAGGCCAGAGCCCTTTGTGCGGCGCGCTCTGCAGGACTATCTTTGAGCTGACGCTCGTAGTCTGCAACCTCTTCCTTCGAAAGTAAAGTGTAAATCTTCATGTAATCAATAACGCCAGCGTCATCGACATTCAACCAGAACTGGTAGAAATCAAATACCGATGTCTGCGTAGGATCAAGCCACACAGCGCCAGCCTCGCTCTTACCAAACTTCACGCCTGTTGTCTTGTTGACGATCAACGGGCCAGTCCAAACGTGCGATTCTTTGCCTTCCAACTTGCGGATCAATTCGACACCAGAGATGCTATTGCCCCACTGGTCAGCGCCTGCAACCTGCAGTGACACGCCCTTCTCACGGAAGAGATGCAGAAAGTCATAGCCCTGAATGAGCGAGTAGCTGAACTCGGCGTAGCTAATGCCAGCGCCGCCCTTACCGATGCGGCTTTGCACGAACTCGCGGTCGAGAAGTTGTGTCATAGACATGTGCTTGCCGACGGTTCGGAGAAAGTCGAGGTAGCCAAGATCCTTAAACCAGTCATAGTTGTCGACGATCTCAAAGTCTTCACCGGCAAAAACTTGCTTGTACTGCGCAGTGATGCCGGCCTTATTCTTGGCAATCTCATCAAGGCTCTTCAGATCACGCTCCTGAGCCTTGCCGTCTGGGTCACCGATAACGCCCGTTGCACCGCCAACCAGCAGGATTGCCTTGTGGCCGTGATTAATAAAGTGTCGCACCATCATCGCCATAGCGAGATTGCCGACTTGCATGGACGGTGCGCTGGGGTCAACGCCCCAATAGAAAGTCAGGGGTGTCTTGTCTAGCTCTTTGATATCTTTGAACGTGGTCTGATTTACAAAGCCACGCCAGCTCAGTTCTTCTGAAAGTGTCATCCCTGTATTTCCTTACTACACTACGATTGTCATAATATATTTTTGGCTTACTCTCAATTATAGCGAAAATCGTTTCCCGCGTGAAATCCAATGCTATAATGGATCGTAGATTTGCTAATGGTTAAGGAGACTTCCAGAGACTTATGAAGAAGCAACGGCGACGCGTGCCTGGGCTAAGCGTGTACTCTAATTTAGTTGCACGGCATAAGACCAAGGCCGATGCCAAGTCCCGCCGCAAGGCTGAATATCTTGCCAGCCTGCCGAAACAGCCGCTAAAGCGCCTGCTCTACCGTCTCAATCCAAAGCGCGTTCTGCGCTACTGGTTCAGCCGCGATGGCGCCATTATGTTTTTGAAATTGGCTGGTGTGGGCCTTATCATCCTGGGCATCTTTATCGCTGCCCTTTTTGCGTACTATCGCCACGAGCTTGACGCTATTCGCCCATCCGAGCTTGCCAAACGCGTACAGACCTCTGTCACGCGCTACTACGACCGCAACAATGTCCTTCTCTGGGAAGACAAGGGCGACGGCAACTATCGTCTCGTCGTCGACTCAAAGGACATCAACAACTACATGAAGGAAGCGACAGTCGCGATCGAAGACAAAGACTTCTACAAGCACCCAGGCGTCAGCCTGACAGGTACGATGCGCGCTGTCTTTAGTAACGTCACCGGCGGTGACACCCAGGGTGGCTCAACGCTGACCCAGCAGCTGGTAAAGCAAGTCTTCTTTAGTGATGAAGCTCAGAACCGCGGTCTTGGCGGTATCCCGCGCAAGATTAAGGAAATCATCCTCGCGCTTGAAGTTGAGCGAATGTACAACAAAGACCAGATCCTGACGCTATACCTCAATGAGTCACCGTACGGTGGTCGTCGAAACGGCGTCGAGTCAGCAGCTCAAACCTACTTTGGTAAGTCCGCCAAAGATCTCGACCTCCCACAGGCAGCTCTGCTCGCGGGTATTCCGCAGAACCCAAGCGCGTACAACCCTTATAATGTCGACTACAATAAGTCCCTCCTCGAGCGTCAGCATCTTGTGCTCGATGCAATGGCCGACCAAGGCTACATTACAAAGCAGCAAGCGACTGACGCCAAGAAGGTAGCTATCCTCGACACCGTCAAGCCAGAGATCTCCAGTACGGAAGACATCAAGGCGCCGCATTTTGTCCTGGAAGTTCGCTCTCAACTCGAGAAAGAATTCGGGCAGAAGCTCGTCCGTGAAGGCGGCCTAACGGTCAAAACAACGCTCGACTACCGCATGCAGCAAGTTGCAGAAAAGTCAGTCAGTGACGCCTGGAACAAATACCTCACACCCGGCAAGAACATCAACGGCGCGGACAACCTCGCCATGACATCTATCGACGTCTCGACGGGTCAAGTTGTGGCAATGGTTGGTAGCTACGACTTCAACAACAAAGAATATGGAGCTGTAAACGCCGCCACATCGCTTCTGCAGCCTGGCTCATCCATCAAGGCATTCGACTATGGTCAGCTCTTTGCGCAGCGCCCAGGCACAAACTATGGCCCTGGTAGTATCCTGCCCGACAAAGACATCAGCGACATCTATAAGAGCAAGCTGTACAACTACGACGGTCGCTTCTTTGGCAACATCCCTATTCGTGAAGCGTTTGGTAACTCACGCAACCCGCCTGCTGTTGAGGCTGCCTATATCTCAGGTATCGACAACGTCATCAAGCTCGCCCAAGACATGGGTGACCACAGCTATTGTGTCGGCGAAGACTACGGCTTGAGTGCAGCCATCGGTGGCTGTCACGTTCGCCAAGTCGAGCATGTCAACGCATACGCGTCTATCGCTCGTGGTGGTGTCTACAAACAAGAAAGCTATATCCTGGAAGTTAAGAACGCGCAGAACCAGACCATCAAACAATGGAAGGACGAGTCAAAGCGCGTCATGGACCCACAGGTCGCCTACATGTTGACGGACATCCTCACTGACCCAGCGGCTCGATCACGTGTCTTTGGTAACAACCCACTCGGAGAAACCATCCCAGGCGTTAAGACGAGCACCAAGACTGGTACGACGGACGACGGTAACGGTCACGCGAAAGACAACTGGATGATGAGCTACTCGACCAAGATCGCCAGTGGCGTCTGGATGGGTAGACATGACGGCGGGCACCTCACGTCCATCGCCGGCCCTGTCCCTGGATTTGTCATCAATGAATACATGGACGGCGTCCATAAAGACGTCCTTGTCCCTGACGGCAAGTACAAGACTGGCGACTGGTTCACTAAGCCATCTGGCATTCAAAGCCTCAACGTCAATGGCAAGACAGACATTTGGCCATCATGGTACGTCAAACCAAAGGATGGTGGTGGCGAACAAATGACCTTCGATAAGGTGTCGAAGAAGAAAGCTACGAACTGTACTCCAGAGTCAGCCAAGGTCCAACAGACCGTCCAAGTCTTTACCGATCCAATTACAAACAAAAAGACTTACAACGCACCTGACGGCTACGATCCGAATAGTGACGACAGCGCTCACAAATGTGAAGACGTCAAACCATTCGTGTCAGTTACCACCCAGCTGACAGGCCCTGGCAAGTACAAGATAACCGCCACGGTCAACCAAGGTACCTTTGGCCTCCAATCGGTTAATATAACTGCTGACGGCACGCAGGTAAGCGACCAGGCTATCAGTAGCCCAGGCTCAGTTACAGCTGAATACACCTTCACAAGCTCTGGCAGCAAGACAGTCGTTGCGACAGTCACCGACCAAGGTTACTACACGGCCAGCGACACCAAGACCCTCACGGTCACGGTGGCCGCTGCGCCATCAGCCTTGGCTGGTCTTAGCAATGACCGTTCGTGGATCTTCCGGAACGCTATAACAACAGGCCGCAGTTAGCGGCCTGTATATAGGTTGATCGATCGAGACTCGTAGAAAACTACGAGTCTATTTCTTTAAGAGTAGCGAGGAGCTTGTCTTCTGGCGAAAGGCGTCGACTGTTCTGACGACGAGGCTGCTGTGGCTTTGGTTGAGCCTGAGCCTGCTTCTTTGGAGCGTTATTGCTCTGCTGAGGCGTCTGGCGCTGCACTGGCTGCTGCTGTGGTTGTTGCGGCTTCTGCTCGCCCGTCGTACCGCTGCTCTGGCCACCACGACGTCGACGTCGGCCCTGACCGCTACGCTGCTGTTGCTCAGACGTTTGAGCTTCCTGAACGGGTCGTTCGACAGCAGGTGCAGGTTGTGGCTTGTATTCTTTCTTTTCAGGTCGTGATGGTGCGCCGGGTGCACTTGCGAGAGTCGCAAACATCATTTTGCCGGCTTGGGTCTGCAGAATGCGAGTGCAAATAGCATGCACCTGCTGACCAACGTAGCGGCCTGCCTGCTCGACAACAACCATTGTGCCGTCATTCAGGTAGCCCACGCCTTGCGTCTTGTCCTGGCCAACTTGAGTTAGCTTCAGCGAGACACGCTCGCCAGGGAGCAGATTAGGTCGCAGCGCGTGCGCGAGTTCGTTGACGTTCAGCACCTGCACGCCTTCGATCTGAGCTACTTTGTTCAGGTTGAAGTCGGTTGTATACAGGTAGGCGCCGTAGCGCTTTGCGAGGGCGACGAGCTTGTCGTCGACCTCTTTAATGCTCTCGAACTTCTCGCGAGAGATGCTCACTTCGATGCGACGCACGTCTTGTAGCTCACGGATAATGTCGAGGCCGTAACGGGCGCGTTCGCGCTTGTGCGTGTCACCGTGGTCAGCGAGGAACTGAAGTTCAGCGATCACAAATTGAGGCACAACGACATTCTGAGGCACAAAGCCTGCGCGTGCAATCTCAATGATACGCCCATCGATAATACCGCTCGTGTCCAGCACAACTGATTGTGCGCCTTGCTCGGTTTTTCGTTTAAATGGGTTCATATAAGGTTCTCCTGACATGAGTCTTTTTACCTCATGTCTTTTGTAAATAAGTATTCAAAGCATCGCGCATTGACGGGATAGGCCTGAGAAACGTTGTCTTGGTGGAGTTTTTTGGGCCGATTGCATAGGTAAAACCGAGCTTCTTGGCTTCGGCGACACGGCGCTCAACATTGGCGACCGAACGCACTTCACCACTCAATCCCACTTCTCCAAAGACAACTGCGGATGCGTCAAGTTGCATTTCCTTGCTTGCGGAAGCTATAGCCATACATACTGCTAGGTCAGCCGCTGGATCTTGCAACTTTATCCCTCCAACAACGTTGATATAGATATCGCTATCTGATAAGTTCAACTTCGTTCTGCGCTCTAAAACCGCGATCAGAACGTTTAGCCTATTCAGGTCAAAACCCGATGCCGTGCGTTTAGGATACCCGAAATGCGTTGTATTTACAAGTGCCTGGATCTCAACCAACAGAGGTCGGTTACCTTCCATGGTTGCAAAAATAACCGAACCATCAGAGCTTGTACGCTCTTCAAGGAGCGCCGCGGAAGGATTTTCGACAGGCCTAAGCCCAGTATCGTCCATCTCAAAGATGCCTACTTCGTTAGTTGAACCATAGCGATTCTTGATTGCACGCAGCATTTTGAAGCCGCCATAACGGTCGCCCTCGAGGTTCACAACCACATCAACCATGTGCTCCAGGATTTTTGGCCCCGCGATACTACCCTCCTTGGTAACGTGACCAACGATGATAAGTGCTGTGTCGGTCTTCTTCGCCGCCTGTGTCAGCAAGTTAGATGAGTTCGTGATCTGACTGACACTTCCCGCGGCTGAGCTGATATCGTTCATGACGAGCGTTTGGATAGAGTCGACAATAACCAAGGCGTATTTGGCCGCAGCAATAGTCGCGGCTATATCGTCAGCAGACGTTGATGAAGCAAGGTGCAAATTCTCGTGCTCGGCACCTAGTCGATCTGCCCGAACCTTTACCTGACCGGCCGACTCCTCACCGCTCACGTACAGTACGAGCTTGTCCTTGCTGACTTCGTGTGCGATTTGCATCAGCACAGTCGACTTGCCAATGCCAGGTTGGCCAGCGATCAATACAACGCTCGCTGGTACAATACCGCCACCTAGGACATCGTCGATGTCACCGATACCCGTGCTGATACGCCCGAGCGCACTGCTTGGAATCACTTCTGTGATCGGTTTGGCATTGAGCGGCGTCCCGCGGCTTGTGGCCACGACAGTAGAGCCCGCAGACACAGCCTGCTCGACGAGGCTACTCCATGCGCCACAATTTTCGCAGCGCCCTGCCCATTTGCTAAAAGCTGTTCCACATTGCTGGCAGACGTACTGACTGGTAGGTTTCTTGGCCATTGGTCCTATTGTAACAGTTAGTTTTGAGCGGCAGCGGGTTTGTAGTTGCTATCTAACCTATTGTACAAATCGTTTTGAGCGACTACCTGCTTATTACGCTCTTGAACAATTGTATTGTATTGGTTGATGATGGCACGAGTTTGCTCAAGAAGCGCATTGAATTGGATAACCTTGGCATTATAGCTATTTGCCAACTGATAGTACTGATCAGCTTGATTTTGTTTACGATATTGATCAAGTTGGTTGCTCTCAGTCTGTAGCTCAGCTTGCGACTTTTCGATAAGCGCAGTGTTCTGGTCGATCTGCGGTTTTAGAGAGTTCAGCTCTGCAGTATATTCAGCAAGCTTGTTCTTAGACTCAGTAAAGACTGTTTGGTATCGCTCAGCGAAGGCGACAATCTTGGTGCGGTCCTGAAAGTATTGCTTGTAATAGTTCTCTAGCTCGTCCGGCAATGGCGCGTACTCGGTGCCCAGGATGGAGTGCATTTCATTGTAGAGCTCACCCGGCTCAGACTTGTTGTACAGCGTGATCAAATCAAGAATACGCTTATCCTGCATGCCTTCAATAATTGGTTTCAGCATTGCGTTCACGTGCTCTTTGTCGGTGTCGCTGAGGCGTTCGTATGCGGCGTGGAGCATCTCATGCGCAGCGGTCACCTCTTTCACACCGTTGAAGCGCGCGTCGGTCACGTTGTACAGATAGATACGTTGCGCCTTGTAGCAGCCAAGGACGATGGTCTGTTCGTCTTTGGAGCAAGCCTTGTTGAATGCCGCGCTATCCTGAATCTGAGGTTGCGAGGCAAAGAGAAGATCGCGTCCACGCTGCCGCAATCCGTCGTCCGTTGCTATTTGTTTCACTTCAGCAGATGGCGTATAGGTCTGAATCCGATACCAATCAATAACTGCCTGGCGGTTCAGGACCAGCCAGGCAGCACCAGCCACAAAAGCCACGCCAACGATAAATTTGACGACGCCTTTTGAGGATTTATTATTCACTGTGGGTTATATCTCGGTTAACCGGTAGTTGGCGTAAACGCCAACTCACCTTTCTTTGCGGTTACCCTTATAATATCACCCTTATCGTATCGTTCGTCCAACAAACCGTCGGCAATTTCGTCTTCGACCATATCTTGGATGATGCGGCGCAGAGGTCGAACACCGTTTGCGGCATCATAACCCTTTTCGAGCAAAATCTTCTTGGCGGCGGTCTGGAGGCTCACACCAATACCTTTTCGTGACAAACGCTGGCTCAGTTCGGCAAGTTGCAAGTCCAGGATTCGATTAGCTTCTTGCTTGGTCAAAGCCTTGAAGACAATAACCTTGTCGAGTCGGTTGATCAGCTCAGGACGCATCAGCTGCTTCAACTCTTCGGTAGCGGCCTCGCGGTTTTGCTGATGAACGCTGCTCAGTTCCCCGAGCTCGAGGTTAGTATTTGCGCGGAAACCAAGGCTGGCTTCTTTCTGCATCTTCTCGGCGCCAAGGTTGCTGGTCAAGATGATGATCGTGTTTGTGAAATCGATCTTGCGGCCCTTCGCGTCGGTGAGTGTACCGTCTTCCAGAATCTGGAGGAGCATGTTCAGGACTTCTGGGTGAGCCTTCTCGATTTCGTCAAAGAGCACCAAGCTATACGGCTGACGACGAACCTTGTCGGTCAGCTGACCGCCCTCGTCGTAGCCAACATAGCCAGCTGGAGCACCAACAAGTCGTGCGGTGGTGTGGCGCTCGCTGAATTCACTCATGTCGATCTTGATCATGGCGTCTTCACTCCCGAGCACCTCACGGGCGAGTACACGAGCGAGCTCGGTCTTGCCTACGCCAGTTGGCCCCATGAAGATAAACGAACCAATTGGACGACGAGCATCAGCGATGCCAGAGCGGTTGCGACGAATCGCACGACTGACTGCCGCAATGGCGTCGTTTTGACCGATAACCTG
>FTKL01000075.1_pt1 | contig 11786 bp, 11 predicted proteins | sample 2434061 | NCBI WGS metagenome assembly FTKL01 (sample SAMEA3914816, study PRJEB12502) | metagenome | biome: forest; material: soil | place: USA | collected 2011-09-16 | depth 0.3 m
GGTGGGCGTGGATGAACTTCACCTGGTTCGCCTCCGCCTACGACTGCGACGACGTCCCGTACCGGATCACCACCCTCGTCCAGATCACCGGTGTGCTCATCCTCGCGGCCGGCGTGCCCCGGCTGTTCGCCGACCAGGACCTCGCGCTGGCCGTCACCGGCTACGTGGTGATGCGGCTCGCCATGGTCACCCAGTGGCTGCGCGCCGCCAGGAGCGAGCAGGGCGCCGCCCGCACCGTCGCCCTGCGCTACGCCGCCGGGATCACCCTCGTCCAGATCGGCTGGGTCCTCGTCCTCCAACTGCCGCCGGACACCCGGCCGTACGTCATTCCGCTCGGCATCCTCGCCGAACTCGCCGTCCCCGCCGTGGCCGAGCTGCGGACGCGGACGAGCTGGCACCCGCACCACATCGCCGAACGCTACGGCCTCTTCACCCTGATCGTGCTCGGCGAGACGGTGGCCGCCGCGACCGTCGCCGTCCAGTCGGCGGTGGACGAGCACGAGGCTCTCGGCGAGCTGATCCCGATCGCCGTCGGCGGCCTGCTGCTCTGCTTCGCCGCCTGGTGGATCTACTTCGCCCGCTCCGTCCACGACCACCTGCGCTCCAACCGGCAGGCCTTCCTCTGGGGCTACGGCCACTACCTGGTGCTCGCCTCGGCCGCCGCGATCGGCGCCGGCCTGGAGGTGGCGGTCGAGCACGCGGTCGGCAGGGCCCACGTCTCCGCCGTCACCGCGACCGCCGCCGTCACCGTGCCGAGCGCCCTCTACCTGCTCACCGTCTGGCTCCTGCACTCCCGCCACACCAAGTCCGGCGCCGCCCAGGCCGTCCTCCCGACCGCCTCGGCCGCCGTCCTGGCCTGTACGGCCCTCGGCACCTCCGGCGTCCTGGCCGCCGGCCTGGTGGCCGCCGCAGCGGTCGCGGTCGGCGTGGCGCTGCACGCGCGGGAGGGGTGAAGCGCCGGCGCGCGGCTCCGGCGGGGTTGTCGGTGGTGCGTGCGACGATGCCGGGGCCAGGAGTTCTGAAGCCGATCGTGAGGCCCCGCCATGCCGCCGTCCGTGCCCGACCAGTTCGACGACCTGCCGTACGGGCACCTGCTGCGGCCTCAGGTGGGGCCACTGCGGCGGGACGAGCGGTACGACACCGTGCACTTCGACGGCGGGGAGTACAGCGACCAGGCGGCGGGGGGTGCGACGTTCCTGGAGTGTGCGTTCAGCGGGGTCGCGTTCAGCGGGGTGAAGCTGCGGCAGGCGCGGTTCAACGAGGTGTGGGTGCAGGGCAGCCGGTGGGTGGCCTGTGATCTGTCGGAGAGCGAGTGGCAGGACGCCTCGGTGCTCGGCGGGGTGCTGGCGGGGATCGCGGCGCACGGGTCGGCGCTGCGCCGGGTGGTGCTGCGCCAGTGCAAGCTGGAGGCGGTGAACCTGCGGGCGGCCGTCCTGCGGGACGTGGTGTTCGAGGACTGCGTGCTGCGGGACGTGGACTTCGGGGACGCGAAGCTGACGGGGGTGTCGTTCCCCGGCTCCTCGCTGGAGGAGGTGCGGCTGCGCGGCGCGAAGCTGTCGAAGACCGACCTGCGCGGCGCCGTCCGGCTGGGGCTGACCGACGGGCACGAGGGGCTGCGCGGGGCGCTGATCAGCAGTACTCAGTTGTTCGAGCTGGCACCGCAGTTCGCCCAGGCGCTGGGCATCACGGTCAAGGACCGCTGACGACGGGCGTTCATCCGGTGGTCGCCCGTCGACGTGCGGGCGAACAGTCCCGTAATCCTGCTGCACGGCCCTGGCCCGCCGGCCCGGGCTGCGTGAGGATGCTCCGCGACCGGTGTCGTGTCCACAACGTGTGTACACAACATCGCTAGCGAAGGGACGGGCTGGTCTGATGGCCGAGCTGAGTCGTAGGAAGTTCATGGCCCTCTCCGCGAGCGCGGCGGCCGGGGCGGCGGTGGCGGGTTCGACCGCCGCCGGCGCCGTAGCCACCGCCTCGGCGGCGGGCCTGACGAACACCGGCACACTCACCGACGCCCAGCACATCGTGGTGCTGATGCAGGAGAACCGCAGCTTCGACCACTACTTCGGCACGCTTCGCGGTGTGCGGGGCTTCGCCGACCGCAGCGCGATCCAGGTGGCCGGCGGCTACAGCGTCTTCAACCAGCCGAACGGCCTGGGCCGCCAGTACCCGTGGGCGTTCAGCGCCACCAAGCCGGCCGGCGGCGCGGACCCGGAGCGCCTCGCCCAGTGCAACGGCGACCTCGCCCACTCCTGGAACGACCAGCACACCGCCTGGAACGGCGGGAAGATGGACTCCTGGGTCCTCGCCAAGGGCAACGTCCGCACCCTCGGCCACCTCCAGCGCGCCGACATCCCGTTCCACTTCGCGCTGGCCGAGAACTGGACGATCTGCGACGCGTACTTCTGTTCGACCCTGAGCGCCACCGGCCCGAACCGCACGTTCCACTGGAGCGGCACGATCGACCCGGCCGGCACCGCCGGCGGCCCGGCCTACAACGGCGGCGACGAGTCCGGCCTGCGCTGGCAGACGTACGCCGAGGCGCTGCAGAACGCGGGCGTCAGCTGGAAGGTCTACCAGAACGCCGCCGACAACTACGGCGACAACGCCCTGGCGTACTTCAAGCAGTTCACCGACGCGCCGGCCGGCAACCCGCTGCACGACCGGGGCATGGGTTCCGTCCCGAAGGTCACCGGCCGCACCCCGGACGACATCGCGGCCGCGATCCGCGCCGACGTTCTGAACGGCACCCTGCCGCAGGTCTCCTGGGTCGTCGCGGACGAGGCCTCCTCCGAGCACCCGTACGCCACGCCCGCCGACGGCGCGCACTTCGTGCACATGGTGATGGACGCGCTCAACGCGGACCCGGACGTCTTCAACTCCACCATCATGTTCCTCAACTACGACGAGAACGACGGCTTCTTCGACCACGTGCCGCCGCCGTCGCCGCCGGCCGGCACCGCAGGCGAGTTCTACGGCAACACGGCCATCGGCCTCGGCTTCCGGGTGCCGATGATCGCGATATCCCCGTGGAGCCGGGGCGGCTGGGTCAACTCCGAGGTCTTCGACCACACCTCGGTGCTGCGCTTCATGGAGCGCTGGACGGCCGCCATCGGCAGGCCCGCCAACTGCCCCAACATCAGCGCCTGGCGCCGCAAGGTGACCGGTGACCTGACCGGCGTCTTCGACTTCGCCAACCCGGTGTACGGGATGCCCGCGCTGCCCAACACGGACGCGGTGATCGGCCTGGCCGCCTGCGGCTCGCTGCCCAACCCGGCGCCGGTCACCAACGCGCTGCCCGCGCAGGAGAGCGGTACCCGCCCGGCCCGCGCGCTGCCGTACCAGCCGAACGCCAACCTGGACCACCTGGAGTTCGGCGCGAACAGCGTGATGAAGGTCTGGCTGAAGATGGCCAACACCGGCCCGGCGGCGGTGAGCGCCTCGCACTTCGCCGCGTACGCCAACGCCTACCGCAGCGGCGGGCCGTGGCAGTACACGGTGGACGCGGGCGGCGAGCAGAGCGACTTCTTCAACTGCGGCCCGGGCTACGGCAACGGCCCGTACGACCTCAGCGTCACCGGCCCGAACCGCTTCCTGCGCCGCTTCAAGGGCGACGCCACCAAGGCGGGCAAGAACGCGGCGGTCACCGCCTCGTACGCCGTGGAGGCGGGCAGCGGCAAGCTGGCGCTCTGGTTCAGGATGGCCAACTCGGGTGCGGCGGCGGTGACGTTCACGATCACGTCGAACAACTACCGCACCGGCACCTGGACGTACCAGGTGCCCGCCGGCGGCAACGTCAGCGACTTCTTCAACGCCGTCGCGGGCCAGAACGGCTGGTACGACTTCACCGTCACGGTGAACTCGGACAGCAGCTGGTCGCAGCGCTTCTCCGGTCACTTGGAGACCGGCACGGCGAGCATCACCGGCTGACCGCTTGCGCTGCCCCGCCCGGCCGGCCGGCTGCCGTCGGCCGGGCGCTCCCGGTCGAGGTGGTCCGGTCGGGGGCGGTGGCGCGGTGGGGGCGGGGCCCTCAGGACAGCGTGCGCTGCTGGTCCGCCGCGTCGGCCGCCTCGAACGGGCCCGGGCCCGGCGGGGCCGGGACGGTGTGCGGCCCGGTCGCCGACGCCCGGCCCCGGGCGGGCGCCCCGGAGCCTGCGGGCCTGCGGGTGAAGACGTCCGCGCCCATCTGCATCGCCTCCTGCACCAGGGCGTTCCACTCGCCGGCGAGGTCGGCGAGTTCGGTGCTCGCCGCCGCGGTGGCGTCCTCGGCCCGGGACAGCTCGCCGCGCACCGCGTCGAGGAGCTCGACGAGGCCCTCGATCTGGAGCTCGCTCCGGCGCCGCTCCTCCGTCCGCTGCTGCTGCCAGCCGGCGATCTCGGCGGCGAACCGGGCCCGCTGGTCGACGAGCACCGCCTGCTCGGCCAGGACGACCGCGAGCTGCCCGCGCACCTGCGCGTCGGCCAGGTCGATCCACCGGCGGACCCGGGCGAGCGCGATCTCCGCCGCGACCAGCACCGCGACGGTGGCGGTGCCGAGAAACGGGCCCCATGGCGTCCCGCGCCCGCCGACTGCCACCAGTGCGAGGCCGGTGACCGGAAGGAGCACTCTCAGTGCCGAAGTTGATGCGGACACATGTCTCGCCATGCCTCGCTTCACCTCTATCTCTGTGCGGTGTTGCCCCCCGCCTGCTCCTGTTCCCGCTCGCTGTCCCGCTGCATGCCGATGGCCTGGCGGATGTTGGCGAGGAGGATTCTGCGAATCATGGGGTTGCTGATACCCCAGGCGTCTGCCGCTTCCTCAGGAGTGATGGGCAGTGAGCGTACTCGTTCTGACAGATCGTTGGCGGAATCCGGCGAGATGACCCCGCCGCGCACGAGCAGGTCGTGCAGATCGAGGTGGACGGCCCGGGCGATCCGCTCGAACTGGGACGGCCGGGGCAGGGTCTCGCCGCGCAGCATGCGGCCGACGGCGGACGCGCTCATGCCGGTGTCCTTGGCCAGCGCGGCGCGTCCGCCGGAGCCGGTCCTGAGGTTGTACCCGGCGCGCTGGGCGGCCGCGTGGACGACTGCCCCGAAGCGCTGGGCAGGAGTCGTCGGCTCTGCGCCGTCGTGTGTGGTGGGCATGTCGGCAGGCTACCGCGCGTGCATGCCGAGGTGTACTGGCTTGCATGCGTGCATCATTGCAGATCGCGCCGCTTCGGTTGGTAAGTCCGGCTAATGGCGGGGTGGTCGGGTGGTCCCGGTCGGAGATTTCCACCCTGGCGAGTGTGCCGAAAGCCCTTGCTTGCATGCATGCGAGGCCATTATGTTGACGCTCTCGCAGGCCGGGCCTGCGGACCCCGCAGCATCGGCACCAGGGAGCAGCCTTGACCTGTCACAGCACGAAAGCGGCACCACCGACGCTGATCCAGCAGGCCCGGGCCGGTGACACGGCCGCCTGGTCGGAGCTCTACCGGACGTACCGGGGCCCGGTGCTGGCGTACCTGTGGCGCCGGACGGCCGACCGGGCGCTGGCCGAGGACCTCACCCAGGACACCTTCGTGCGGGCGATGCGCTGCATCGCCGGGTTCCGCTGGACGGGGACGGACATCGGCGCGTGGTTCATCACGATCGCCAGGAATCTGCTGTGCGACCACCTCAAGCGCTGCTCGACCAGCCGGGAGACCGCCGTGGCGGCCGTGGCGGACACCGACTCCGGGGTCCGGGTCGAGGCCGCCGTCCTTGCCGCGCTCGACGCGGCCCGGCTGGGAGCCGCGATGGGCGCCCTGACCGACGCCCAGCACCGGGCCCTGCGGCTGCGCTACTGGGACGGGCTGACCTCGCGCGAGATCGCGGTGGCGACGGGCCTGCGGGTCGGCGCCGTGAAGACGCTCACCTACCGGGCGCGCGGCACGCTGCGCAGAGCCCTCACCGCCGTCTGACCGCCGGGCAGCCCCACGAAGGAAGCGAGCCAGTGATGACCCTGAGAAACGGCGCCGGGCGGCACCGGCGCAGCGCCGAGGCCTGGCAGCAGATGACGCGCGAACTCGCCGACCTGGGCGCGGCCCTGGCCGAGCAGCAGAGCCGGCTGGTGGCGGCCGCGGAGCTGATCACGCACCTCACGGCGGAACGGGACGCGCTCCGGGAGGCGGCCCCGGCCGTCGCCGCGCGACCGCTCTCCGTGCCGGAGCAGTTCCGCCACGGCGTGCGCGCCGCCCGGCAGGGGCAGTGAGACGCACGCCCCGGCGGCAGCGCCGCGCCCGGCGGCGGCGAGCGTCGGACGGCGTCGAGGCCGGGTGCGGCGAACAGCGACCGGGCGGCCGCGACCTGTCCGGGCGTGGGCGTGGGGGCGCCGGCGAGCGGGAAGTCCGGCCCAGGGCCTCGTACTTGGCGACGCCCAGCTTGTGGACCGGGGACGAGGACGAACCGCACCCAGACGTCCTTGCCGAGGTCGGGAAGCCGCCGCGCGAAGTCCAGGGTCGGCTCCAACTGCCGCCCGGTGACCCTGTGGTAGAGCTTGCGATCCCAGGACTTGATGTCCAGCAGGACGAGGTCGACGTCGGCCAGCAGGGAGTCGGTGGCGCGGGCGCCGGGGAAGCCGGAGGTCTCCAGCGCGGTGTGCAGGCCGAGTTCGTGCCTGAACCGGTGGAACAGCTCGCCCGCGAACACGGGCTGGAGCAGCGGCTCGCCACCGCTGACGGTGGCGCCGCCGCCGGCCGTCCGGATGAAGGCGGTGTCCTTCCCCGCCTCGGCAACCACCTCGGCAACCACCTCGGCAACCACCTCGGCAACCACCTCGTCGGCCGGTCGACGCCGTACAGGGCGCCCCGCCGGTAGTCGCCGATGATCCGCCCGCGCCCGTAGGCGTCGGGGAGGCCGGTGACGCTGCCGGCCTTGCGGGCGGCCCGGATCTCGGGGGTGTACGCGTCGAAGACACCGGCGTTGTGGGTCTTGCGGTACTCGGTGAAGACCTTCTCCAGCTCGGCCGAGACCGGGTACCCGTACGTCCGGAGGGCGCCGGCGGCCATCCGCCGGCCGCCGTACGGCATGATCGCGCGCTTCAGCGGGGCGTCGGTCTGCAGGCCGACGATGATCTCCCGGCTTCGGTCGATCCAGCCCGGCGCGTGTGCGGTGATGGCCGGGGGGACGTCGTACACGACGTCGTACACGCCCTTGGCGCGTTCCTCGGGGAAGCGGTCGGTGATCTCCTTCCAGACCGCCGTGGTGCGCCCGGTCGGGCCGGCGAGGAAGGAGGAGTCGCCCTCGTACGGGGTGTAGTTCTGCTGGATGAAGTCGCGGACGTCGACGGCGTCGCGGGGGACCTTCGGCCCTCACCCGCCTGTCCACCCTCGGCACGGGCGGAAGGCCGCGGGGGGTTCGCTACGCCATTCGGGTGAGGCCGGGGAAGGGCCCGGACAGCGCTCCGGACTGTGGGACATCGTGACGATCCCATGATCCGGTCGTTTGGCAGTGCGTCAGGCGGCGTCCGCCCGGTCGGGACGGGCCCCAGCACGGTGCGCAGCAGGGGAGTCTCCGAATGCCCGCTCGGGAAAGCGTCATCGCCGAGGTGCCGATAGCGCCCGCACCACCGGGCCCGCGCCGCATCCCGGGCCCGGGGCGGAGGCGCTCCCTGTTGAAGGAGCACGAGGCCGCGCTCGTCGGCGGCTACCGCGAACTGGCCAGGCTCGCCTACCTCGTGCTGCCCGGCGGCACCGACCGCCACCGCCGGATCCTCGCCGCCCACGCCGTCGTCCAGCACGCCCTACGGGCGGCCGACCCCGGGGCGCCCGCCGAGCCCGCCGACGACCCGCAGTACGACGGCCGCGCGTACGAGGCCGTCCGGCTCCAGGTGCTGCGGGGCGCCCTGGCACCGGCCGGCCGCCGGCTGGTGCCGCACCTGCCCAGGGTCTGGGGCCTGCGCCTGTTCACGGCGGCCGGCAGCCCCGAGGACCTCGCCCTCGACCAGGCGCTCGCCAAGGCCCCGCCGTACACCCGGGCCGGCTACGCCCTGCGGGTGCTGGAGGGCCTGCCCTCCGAGCGCGCCGCCGCGCTGCTCGCCCGGGCCGGCGTGCCCGACCCCGGCGCGGCGCTCGCCGAGGCCGAGCAGATCCACGCCGCCCACCGGGCGGCCGGCCGCGACCTCGACCGCTCGCCCGAGTTCGACCCGTGCGCCGTCCGGGCCCAGCCCACCGACCTGCTGCGCCGCCGGGCCCGCTCAAGGGTGCTGGCCGGCGGCGTGGTCGCCGCGCTGGCCGCCGGCGCCGGCCTCCCGCTGCTGCTCGCCCCGGCCGCACCGCTCCGCCGCCCGGCCACCGTGCCCGCCGCCCTCCCGGTGCCCGCACCCCTGGCGCGCACCGCCGCCGACGCCTGGCGGCAGACCGCCCGGCTGGACTTCGACGTCTGGCCCGCCCGCGGCGACCTCACCGCCGACCGCGCCCTGCTCGACCGCGCGACGGCGGCCTGGGCGGGCCCCGCCGAGGGCGTCCGGCGGAGCGCCGAGCCGGGCACACCGGCCGGCCGGCCCGCCACCGCCCGGCTGCTGTACGCGGGACGGCTCGACGGCGCCGCGGTCGTCGTCCTGTACGGCGAGGGCCGCCTCGCCCGCTACACCGAGGACCGGGAGCGCACCCTGGCCGTCGCCCGCGCCGACGACGCCGACGTCACCACGGCCGCCGCCCTCGCCCTCAGCAGCACCGCGGCGGGCAGCCGCTACCTGCTCGCCCCCTGGGTCGACGGCGCCGACACCCGGGACCTGCGCACCCCGGACGCCCCGGCCCGCCCGGTGCCGCACCCCGACGGCCTCACCCCCGTACTCGCGCTGACCGGGGACACCCCCTGCACCCGGCGCCCCGTGCTGCAACTGCGCTCCTCGCCGGTCGTCGCCGAGCAGCACACCTTCCTGCTGGCCGACGTCGGCGGCCTGCTGCCCGCCCACCTGACGTACACACCGCCGCCGGACGGCACCCCGCCGCGCCCCCCGCGCGAGGCGACCGGCCCGGAGGCGCTGGCCGCCTGGGCCCGGACGGCCTGCGCACCGGGCGCCGCCGGGCCGGCCGGTGCCGGGCCCGGCACCCGGGCCGTGAACACCTGGGCGTTCGCCACCCAGGCGCTGCCCGAGGGTGAGGGCAGCGCCTCCTGGGTCTGCGTACGCCGGGACGGCTGGGACGGCGGCGGGTCGGCAGCCACCGCCGTCCTGCTGCCCGACCCCCGCCGGACGGCCCCGCCGCCGCTGCGCACGGCGGCGGCGGAGGGGACCCGGGCGTGCAGCCGCTTCGACCAGGACGTGCTGGCGTCCGCCTGGTGGCGCGCGAAGTCCGGCAAGGCGTACCTGCTGGTCGCGGGCAGCCGCCGGCTGGTGAGCGTCTCCGGCGCGGGCGCGCTGACCGTCCCCGAGACGCGGACGGCGGGCCGCGCGCTGGCCCTCCCGGGCGCGGGCTCCGGCGACGTACGGCTGACGGGCCTGCTGGACACCGGGGCCCGGATCGGGACGCTGCGCTGAGCCGCCGCGCTGAGCCGCCGTGCGGGGCCGGGCGGCCAGCGGATGCGCGCGGTGCTGCGCGGTGTGAGAGTGAGGACAGCCCGGTAACCACCCCGAGGAGGAGACATGGGCATCTTCGACAGGTTCCGCCACAAGGCGAACGAGGCCGGCGAGGAGGCCAGGTCCACGCTCGCCGGGACGCCGGAGCAGGACTCCACCGCCATGACGGACGCCGCACAGCGCGCCGCCCTCGCCCACGACGAGGCGGCGGACGCCTTCCCCGACACCACCGAGAAGGCCCGCGAGGCCCCGGAGCACCACCAGCTGTCCGCGCAGGAGGAAGAGGAGCTGGCCCGGGAGAACATGACCGCCGAGGGCGATCCCTGGGACTGACCGGCCGGTTCCGCCGAAGGCCGAGGGGCGTGCCCCTCGGCCTTCGCCGTGCGCGCCGTCAGCGCGGCGGCAGCGGGGGCCGGCGCAGGTCAGGCCGCGGGATGTCGTCCGGCGGGGGCACCGAGGCGGGGCTGTCCTCCAGCAGTTCCAGGGCGAGCCCGACGGCGCAGGTCAGCTCGGTGTGCCGGCCGCGGGCCCAGTCGTGCGGGCTGCGCAGCACGTGGACGTCCGGCTCGGCGCCGTGGTTCTCCACCGACCAGCCGAGGTCGCCGGTGAACCAGGAGGCGTTCTTCGGCACCGAGATCTGGGTGCCGTCGCCGAGCTGGTGCCGGCCGGTCATGCCGACGACGCCGCCCCAGGTGCGGGCGCCCACCACCGGGCCGAGGCCGAGCAGTTTGATGGCGGTGATGATGACGTCGCCGTCCGAGCTGGTGGCCTCGTCGGCGAGCGCGACGACCGGGCCGCGCGGGGCGTCCCTGGGGTAGCGCACGGGCTGCCGCCCCCGGCTGAAGTCCCAGGCGAGGACGCGCCGGCTGAGCTTCTCCAGCACCAGCTCGGAGACGTTGCCGCCCGCGTTGCCGCGCACGTCCAGGACGAGGGCGGGCTTGTCGAGCTCCCGGCGCAGATCCCTGTTGAACTGCGCCCAGCCGGAGCCGCCCAGGTCCGGGATGTGCAGGTAGCCGCACCGGCCGTCGCTGAACTCCCGTACCAGCTCCCGGCGTCGGGCCACCCAGGCCTGGTAGCGGATCGGCCGTTCGTCGGTCAGCGGGGTGACGGAGATCCGGCGGACGCGGCCGTCGGGGCCGCTGCGCAGGGAGAGTTCGACGGTGGTGCCGCCGGTGCCGGCGAGCAGCGTGACGGGCCCGCGCCGGGGGTCGAGCGGGCGCCCGGCGACGGCCAGGAGTTCGTCCCCGTCGCGCACGCCGTGGGCGGCCAGCGGGGCCCGGGCGCGCGGGTCGGAGGACTCGCCGGGCAGCACGCGGTCCACCAGCCAGCGGCCGTCGGGGGAGCGGTGCGCGTTGGCGCCGAGCAGGCCGAGCGGCTGCTGGGCGGGGGCCGGGCCCTCGCCGCGCCGGGAGGGGGTGACGTACGCGTGGGAGGTGCCGAGCTCGCCGAGGAGTTCGCGCAGCAGGTCGGCGAAGTCGTCCGGGCTGGCGACGCGTTCCACCAGCGGCTCGTACTGGGCGGTCAGGGCCGGCCAGTCCAGCCCGCTCATCCCGGCGTCCCAGAACTGGTCGCGGATGATCCGGGCGGCCTCGCGGTACGCCTGGCGCCACTCGGCGGCGGGGTGGACGGTGTGGGTGATCCGCCGCAGGTCGACATTCAGGCCGCCGGACGGGCTCGTCACCGGGATGATCCGCAGCGTTCCGGAGGAGTACACGGCGACCGAGCCGCCGTCGCCGGAGACCGCGTACCCGTCCAGCTTGTCGACCAGCGTGGTGCGGGTGCCCCTGGCCAGGTCGAAGTGCTCCAGCGAGGGGCGCCCGGAGGTCTCGTCCGGGCCGGTGAAGGTCTGGCCCAAGGTGCCGGAGATCGGCCAGCGCAGCCAGACCACCCCGCCGCGCACCGCGTCCGTGGCGGAGTACTTGGAGGCGATCACCGGGAACTGGACGAGCCGGCTGGAGATGCCCTGCGGCTCGACGGTCACGGTGCCGTCGCCGCTGCCCGCGCCCGCCGTCGGCACCTGCTCGGGGCGGCCCTCGGTGGGCGCGGCGAACGGCGAGGGGGTGTCGGCGGCCAGCGGCACCAGGTACGGGCGGCAGCCGAGCGGGAAGGACATGTCCCCGGTGTGCACGTCGTGCACCGGGTCGAAGCCCCGCCAGGAGAGGAAGACCAGGTAGCGGCCGTCCCGGGTGAATACCGGCTGCTCGTCCTCGAAGCGGCCGTCGGTGACCTCGGTGATCGGCGCGGTGGCGTCGGTGCGGGTCAGCCGGAT
>FTKL01582656.1_pt1 | contig 11749 bp, 10 predicted proteins | sample 2434061 | NCBI WGS metagenome assembly FTKL01 (sample SAMEA3914816, study PRJEB12502) | metagenome | biome: forest; material: soil | place: USA | collected 2011-09-16 | depth 0.3 m
CGCGTCGCGCTGGTCGTCGGCGACCTCGCCGGCCGCGGCATCGAGGCCGCCGCCACCATGGGCCAGCTCCGCACCTCGCTGCGCACCCTGGCCGCCCTCGACCTGCCGCCCGACGAACTGCTGGAACGCCTCGACGACACCGCCCAGCGGCTCGCCCAGGACAACGCCGCGGCCGCCCCCGGCACCGCGGTCGCCCCGTCGGAGTTCCTCGCCTCCTGCCTGGTCCTCGTCTACGACCCGGTGTCACGCCGCTGCACCGGCGCCCGCGCCGGACACCCGCCGCCCCTGGTGATCGGCCCCGGCGGCGAGACCGTCCGCTTCGACGTACCCGCCGGCCCCCACCTCGGCGTCGGCGACGCCGGCTACGAGGCCGCCACCGTCGAACTGGCCGAAGGCAGCGTCCTCGCGCTCTACACCGACGGCCTCGTCTCCGGCCGGGGCCGCGACACCTCGCTCGACCGCCTGCACCTGCTGCTCTCCCAGCCCGGCCGCAGCCTCCAGGACCTCTGCGACTCCGCCGTCTACACCCTCGTGCCCCAACGGCCCGACGACGACGCCGTCCTGCTGCTCGCCCGCACCCACCACCTCACCGAGGACAACGTCGCCGTCTGGACCTTCCCCGACGACCTGGCCGTCGTCTCCGACGCCCGCCGCCTGGCCGAACGCCAGCTCACCGCCTGGGGCCTGGACGACCTCGTCTACAGCACCCAGATCATCGTCAGCGAACTCGTCACCAACGCGATCCGCTACGGCAAGGGCTCCGTGCAGCTGCGCATGATCCGCGACCGCAGCCTGATCTGCGAGGTCTCCGACCACACCAACACCGCCCCCCACCTGCGCCAGGCGCGCAGCACGGACGAGGGCGGCCGCGGCCTGTTCATCGTCATGCAGCTCAGCACCCACTGGGGCACCCGCTACCTGCGCGAGGGCAAGACCATCTGGTCCGAACAGCCCCTCCCGGGCCCGGACGAGTAGCCGCCCGGACAGGCCCGTCCGGGTGACCGGCGGGCCCGCCCGGTGTGTGATGCCGCCCGGCCCGCCGGAGGTGCAGCACCCTGGGGCCGGTTGCCCGCCTCCGGCGGGCGCGCACCCGAAAGGCCGGACCACCATGCTGCCCACCACCCCTCACCGCAGGTGGCGAACCGCCCTCGCGGCCGGCGCCGCCTGCACCCTGCTGACCCTCGCGGGCTGCTCCAGCAGCCCGGGCACGCCGTCGCCGTCGCCGTCGGCCTCTGCCTCTGCTTCTCCCTCTGCTTCTCCCTCGGCCTCTGCTTCCGCCTCCGCCTCCGCCTCCGCTTCTGCTTCTGCTTCTGCCTCCGGGACGGGCTCGCCGAGCGCGTCCCCGAGTGCGACGCCGAGCTCCGCGGTGACCATCACGATCAAGGACTTCGCGTACACCCCCGTGGCGCTGACGGTGGCCCCCGGCGCGACCATCACCGTGATCAACAAGGACACCAGCACGCACACCATCACCGCCAAGAGCGGCAACGCCTTCGACACCGGCGTCATCCAGGCCGACGGCGGCACCACGACGTTCACCGCCCCGACCCAGCCCGGCGACTACCCCTACATCTGCAGCATCCACACCTACATGCACGGCACTCTCACGGTGAAGTGACGCCGCCGCCCCGGCCGGGCCGGCTCGCCCCGGCCGTCGTCGCCGCCGCCGCCGACGGCGGCACGGCCGGGGCCGTCGACCTCCTGAGAGTGTCCAGTACCGCCAGGCCCTGGCCGACGATGCCGGTCACCATCTGGTTCACACCCTCCGTGCCGTTGAGCACGGTCAGGTTCGAGCCGGCCAGGCCACGGGCCGCCGCGTCCACCAGGGCGGGAAGGTTCTCGATCACCCGGTTGGCGGCGATCAGCTCCTGGTTGCCGTCCCGGAGCGCCTGCGCCCGCGCGGTCGCGGCGGCGGCCCAGGCCTCGGCCGTCGTCCGCTCGGCGTACGCCGCGCCGTCCGCCTCGAACTTCGTCCGGTCACGACCGGCCTCCGCCAGCGTGCGCTGCCGGTAGGCCTCGGCATCGGCAGGGCGCCGCACCTCGGCCTCCAGGCGCTGGGCTGCCAGGTCGGCATGACGCTGTGCCAGTGAGGTCTGCTGCTCGACGACCTCCTGGGACGCCCGGGCCTCGGCCAGCGGCCCCGCCTGGGCGGCGCGTGCGTTGGCCTGCTCGGTCTCCGCGATGAAACCGGCCCGCTTGAGTGCGGTGTCCCGCTCGTACTGCGCCTTGAGAGCGGCCGCCTCCTGCTCCCGCTCGGTCGCCTCCTGGTCGGCCTTCGCCCGCGCGATCCGGGCCCGGCCGGCCACTGCCGCCGCGTGCGGTGCGGCCAGGTTCTCGATGTAGCCGGTGGCGTCCTCGATCTCCTGGATCTGGAGGGCGTCGACCACGATGCCGAGCTTCTCCATCTCGCTGTGGCTGCCCTCCTTGACCTCCTGCGCGACCCGGTCACGCTCCCTGATGATCTGCTCGACCGTCAGGCCGCCGATGATGGACCGTAGATGACCGGCGAAGATCCGGCCCACCAACTCCTCCATCCGGTCCTGCTCGGCGAGGAAGCGCCGGGCGGCGTTGGCGATCGACACCGAGTCGTCGCCGACCTTGAACACCGTCACGGCGCGGACGTTGAGGCGGATGCCCTGCTGGGTGACGCAGTCCTCGGTGATCTCCGCCTCGCGCAGTGCCAGTGACAGCATCCGGGCCTTCTGCTTGACCGGCATGACGAAACTGCCGTGCCCGGTGACGATCCGGAACTGGGTGTCCTGCGCCTGCCGCTTCGACCCCGAGATCAGCAGCGCCTCATTCGGTGCTGGAACGTGCCAGAACAACATCACGAGCTCCTGGACGGCCCCGGGGAGCAGGGCCTACGACGAGGGGAACGGCACGACGACGACGGAACGCGCCGACGTCCGCTCGACGACCATGACCTGGGAATGGCGGGGGATGGGCACCTCGGCCCATGCCGCGAACGACTCGCTCCCGCCGCGCAGTGGCAGCAGCACCTCGCCCGGCCCGTCCGGCGGGATCGAGACGGTCACCCTCCCGACCACCCCGACCGGGCTCTGCTGCGCTTCGTCCGGCAGGTGCATCCCCATCGTCCGTTCTGCGACTGCTGGCCATGACTGCCCGTCTCCGGCTCCCGACGAGCCCGGTTGACCGGCCGAGGGCGGGTGCCGGTCCGGACGCCGACGTGTGCGAAGTCCTCAGCCCCTCCACGGTACTCCCGGCCCGCAGTTCGCCGCTGTCCGGATCGCGTGGGCGGTGGCCTGCGCCATTGCGCAGGACCGGTGTGCACCGGCGACAATTGACGGATGCGGAATGCCACCGATCGACCCGTGTCAGGGCATGAACCGGGGCATGAACCGGACCCGGCGGGCGAGCCCGGCCGACTCGACGCGTCCGCGCTGCTCGCGCTCCTCGACGTGCTGGGCTCCGCGTACTGCACGCTCGGCGCCACCGGCGCGGTCGAGCTCGTCGGCCGCTCCACCCCGCAGCTGCTCGGCCACCCCGAGGGCGCCCTCACCGGCCGGCCCCTGCACGAGACGCTGTGCGTACGGGGCCCGGGCGGCCACCCGGGCCCCGTACGCACCTGTCCGATCCTCGCGGCCGTCCGCCGGGGCCGCCCGGCCCACCGCACCCACGACGTGTTCCGCCGTGCCGACGGCACCACGGTGCAGGTGGGCTGGGCCTGCCTGCCGAGACGGCGTGGCGGACGCGCCGACGGCGCCGTCCTGTTCGTCTGGCGGCTCGGCGCCGGGCCCGGCACGCAGGCGGCCGGCATCGCCCAGGTCGAGGGGGCGCGGCAGCAGGCGGAGGACGCCGTCGTCGAACTGGCCTGGCTGTCCGAGGTGACCACCGAACTGGTCACCATGCTCGACCCGGACCGGGACCTCCCCCGGCTGGCCCGCCTGCTGGTGCCCCGGCTGGGGGACTGGACCGCGCTGGACCTCTTCGACGCGCCGGGCAGCGCCCGCCGGGCCGCGTACGTCGAGGCCGGGCGCCGGCCGGACGTCGGAGCGGGCGCCGAAGCCGAAGCCGAAGCCGGACCCGGACCCGGACCCGGGTCCGGACCCGGGGGAACCGTGGCCGGCAGCCCGCCCGGATTCCTGCTCCTCGCGGGCACACCGCTGGCGGCCGTGCGCGGCGGCGCGGGCACCCAGCTGATCACCACCGCCGACTCGGGCACCGCCACCCTGCTGGTGGTTCCGCTGCGACTGCGCGACCACGTCTTCGGCGCGATGACCCTGTCCCGGACGGGCCCCGGCCGGCCGTTCACCGACACCGAGGTCGAGCTGGCCGAGGAGGTCGCGCGCCGCTGCGCCCTCGCCCTGGACAACGCCCGGCTCTACAACCAGCAGGCCGACATAGCCGCCGTGCTGCAGCGCAGCCTGCTCACCGAACTGCCCCTGGTGGCGGGCCTGGAACTCGCCGCCCGCTACCAGCCCGCGCAACGCGGCGCCGAGATCGGCGGCGACTGGTACGACGCCTTCCCGCTGCCCGACGGGACACTGGCCGTCGTGATCGGCGACGTCGTCGGCCACGACCTGCAGGCTGCCTCCCGGATGGGCGCGCTGCGCAACATGCTGCGCGCCCTGGCCGTCGACCGCGCCGTGGACCGGGCGGAGGAACCCGGCGACACCCTGCGCCGCCTCGACACGGTCGCCTGCCACCTGGACACCGCCGACTCCGCCACCGCCGTCCACGGCCATCTGCGCCCGGCCGGGGCGGACAGCCCGGCGGGCTGGATCTTCCGGTGGGCCAACGCGGGCCACCCGGCGCCCCTGCTGCTCGACGCCGGCGGCGGCACCACCCTCCTGGAGGGCGGACGGGGCATCCTGCTCGGCGTCGAACCCGGACGCGCCCGCCCCACCGCCACCGTCGCGCTGCCGCCCGGCTCGACGCTGCTGCTCTACACCGACGGACTGGTCGAATCCCGCCTGATGGCGCTGGACGTCGGGCTCGCCCGCCTTCGGGAGGAGGCCGCAGCGGGCGCGGGCCTCCCGCTCGGCCGGCTGTGCGACACCCTGATCGCCACCCTCGGCGACCGGGGGGACGACATCGCGGTGATCGCCGTCCGGGTGCCGGCCGTCCCGTGACCCTGTGGTCAACGACGCGGGCCGGGCTTCGCGGCCCGGGCGCGCGCCGCGCGTCGAGTCGTACCGTTGCCCCATGACGGACGACGGTGTCGACGAGGCGGACCGTGATGCGGGCGGCGGCGAGCCGGCCTGCTGGCTGAACCGGGTCTGCCCGGAGTGCGACGCGGTGCTGGATGCGGCGCCGCCGACGGTGTGTCCGCGGTGCGGGGCCGACGTGCTGCCGGAGCAGGGGCGGGTCAGCGGCCGGTGATCTGGGCGGTGAAGACGGGGTCGTCGGAGGGGCGGTAGCCGCCCTCGGCGGCCGGTACGACCGGGTGCAGGCCGGAGACGGCGCCCATGCCCGTGGCGGGCATGTCGCCGTAGACGCACTGGTAGGCGCCGGCCCGTACCGAGTACATCTCGTGCCAGATGCCGACGGCGCCGTTGCTCCTGAAGTAGTGCTTCCAGAAGGCCTGTTGGGCCGGGTTGTGGGTGCGCCCCTCGGCCTGGGCGAAGGCCCGGACGTCGCCGGCCCGGCGCCAGTACTGGAGGACGGTGACCTGGCGCGGGCCGGGGCCGCCGAGCAGCCGGTAGCCGAGCAGGCCGCTGTCCGGGTCCTCGGAGAGCTCCTTGAGCATGCCGGGCATGCCGAACATGACCGGCAGCCAGTGCCGCAGCGCCCGAAGTCGGTTGATCCGCATGCCGACCAGGAACACCGCCACCGGCTCCTCGTTGCCGGCCTGGAACCGGCCGCGGAGGGGCCGGTGGCGTTCGGAGCGGCCGTCGGGGGCGTTGCGGCTCCACTCGGGATTCAGCAGGACCGGTATGCCCTGGAGGATGTTCAGCCGTGCCATGGGGACCTCTCCCTCGTGCGGTGCGGCGGGTCGGATGCGTGCAGCCGGGGCTCATAGGATAGTGAAACTATCCTTGAGGGGAGAGTAGAACCGGCGAGGCCGGCTGTCGAGAGGGCGGTGGGTGCCGAGTGGACGCCACATCGAGCGGTGGAAGGGGAACGCCTTGCGTCTGTCCGAACTGAGCAGCCGCTCCGGGGTGTCCGTGGCGAGCATCAAGTACTACCTCCGCGAGGGACTGCTCGGCCCCGGTACGCCCGTCGGCCCGCGCCAGGCCGAGTACGGGGACGAGCACCTGGCGAGGCTGCGGGTGGTCCGGGCGATGCTGAAGGTCGGCGGGATGACGGTCGGCCAGGCCCGCGACGTGCTGGCGGCGGCCGACGACCCCGCCTTCGGCCGCCACGAACGGCTCGGCATCGCCCAGTACATGCTCCCGCCGCACGTCACCCCGCCCCAGGACGACCCGGTCTGGGACGCCGTCCACGCCGAGGTCAGAGGGCTGCTCGCCGGGCTCGGCTGGGACATCCACGCGCACGCGCCGGCCCTCGCCACGCTCACCCGCGCGGTGGTCACGCTGCGCTCCCTCGGGCACCGGATGCGGCCGGAGGACATCACCGGGTACGCGGTGGCGCTGCGGGCGGTGGCGGAGGTCGAGTACGAGGTGATCGAGGGCTACGAGGTCCTTGAGGAGGCCATCGAGGCGACCGTCGCCTACACGCTGCTCTGCGAGCCTGTGCTGCTCTCGCTGCGGCGGCTGGCGCACGAGGACGTGTCGGCGCGGTTGTACAAGCGGGCGGCGGGACCGGCCGAGGACGGGTGAACCCCGGCCGGTCCAGCCCGGTCCAGCCCGGTCCAGCCCGGTCCAGCCCGGTCCAGCCCGGTCCAGGCCGGTCAGCGGGTGATGGGCCGGGCGTCGAAGGGGGCGAAGGAGGCGAAGGAGGCGAACGGGCCGGTCGGGCCGAAGGCGAGGCCGGCGAAGCGTTCGCCGATCAGGCGGTAGCCGGCGGTGTCGGGGTGCAGGTCGTCGGGGAGCGGGAGGGCGGTGTAGTCCTCGGCGCCGTAGAGGTCGCGGCCGTCGGCGTAGTGGAGGTGCGGATCGCTCTTGGCGCGCTGGGCGGTGATGAGGGCGAGCTCGCGGCGGATCGCGTTCAGGCTCAGGCGTCCGTCGGCGACCTCGGCGGGGCTGCTGCGGGTGATGAAGCGCAGGGTGGGGGAGTCGGGGTCGGCGACGGTCGGGCCGGGGGCGTCCTCGACGGGCGGGCAGAGGATGGGGGAGACCACCAGCAGCGGGGTGCCGGGGTGGCCCTCGCGGACGGTGTCGAGGAAGCCGTGCACGGCCGGGCCGAACGAGCGCAGCCGGAAGGCGTCGGTGTTGACCAGGTTGATGCCCAGCTTGAGGCTGATCAGGTCGGCCGGGGTGTCCCGGATCGCGCGGGCGGTGAACGGGTCGAGCAGCGCGTTGCCGCCGAGGCCCAGGTTGACCAGGTCGACGCCGGCGAGTGCGGCGGCGACGGCCGGCCAGGTGTCGGTGGGGTTGGGCGTCTCGGAGCAGTGGCTGATCGAACTGCCGTGGTGCAGCCAGGTCGCGCGGCCGGTGGGCGCGGGGGCGTGGACAGGGGCGTCGGTGTGCAGCGCGATCAGTTCGGTGCGTTCGGTGTGCGGCAGCCAGATCTCGACGTCCTTCATGGCGTTGCCGAGGCCGCCGAACCGGGCCCTGCCGGGGAGGCCGGGGACGATGTGGGCGCGGCCGGCGGTGTCCATCCGCTGGGTGTCCCCGCCGGGGACGGTGGTCCGCTGCACGGGCCGGCCGTCGACCAGCAACTCGTAGACGCCGTCCCGTTCCTGCGGGGCGCCCGCCCAGACGGTCTTGGTCGGGAGGGTCTCCAGCTCGACGGTCGCCGCGTCGGTGCGGAAGGCCAGCCGGACGCCGCAGGGCTGCGCCTCGACCAGTGCGATGTAGTCGTCGGGGAACTGCGCGCGGGCGGCGGCGGGCAGCCGGTGCGGGACCACGCCGCGAGCGGTGCGCTCCAGTTCGAGCGCGCCTCGGATGCCGACCGGCCCGTCGGCGCTGAGGGCGGTGGTGACGAGCGTGGACATCGGACACTCCTGGAAAGGGGGCGGGGCGGACGGGAATGTGAGCGCTCCCATCCTTGCGGCAGGCCGCCCCGGCGCGGAAGGGGGTCGCCGGACCGGGCTGCGGCGAGCCTGCTGTGAAGGGCTTGAGGAGTACGCACCAAGGCGTGCGCGAAGTCTGGTCAAGCTACTGACTCATGGGTAACTTACCGGTGCGTAGGCGGAGTCCCGCCTCGGAGTGCATGCATGCCTCGAACCCCCACCCGAAGGACAGCCATGCCGAAAACCGTACGCTCCGTGCTGCCCGGACGAGCCAGATCCCGGCGGCTGACCGGGCTCCTCGCCGGCTGCGCCCTGCTCGCCGGGGCCCTGGCCGGCGCCGCCCCCGCGCAGGCCGCCACCGCCGGCTCCGACCCGGTGGCCGCCGCCAAGGCGCTGGCCGCCTCGCTCGTCCCGGGGGCCAACAACTGGTCCTGCAAGCCGAGTTCAGCCCACCCCCGGCCGGTCGTCCTGGTGCACGGGACGTTCGCCAACGGGTCCGTCAACTGGCTGACCATCGCACCCGCGCTGGCCGCCGACGGGTACTGCGTGTTCGCCCTCACGTACGGCGAGCAGCCCGGGATCCCGGTGCTGCGCGCGATCGCGCCCGTACCGGACTCGGCCGCCCAGCTCGCGACCTTCGTCGACGGCGTGCTCGCCGCGACCGGTGCGGGCAAGGCCGACCTGGTCGGCCACAGTCAGGGCGGCGGGCTGACGCCGCGCTACTACCTGAAGTTCGACGGCGGCGCGGCCAAGGTGCACACCCTCGTCGGCATCGCGCCGAGCAATCACGGCACGACGCTCGCCGGGCTGGCCACCCTGGCGCAGTCGATCCCCGGCGCGATGGACATCGTCGGCTCGGCCTGCCCGGCCTGCGTCGACCAGGTCGTCGGCTCGGACGTGCTGACCCGGCTCAACGCGGGCGGCGACACCGTGCCGGGAGTGTCCTACACGAACATCATCACCCGGTACGACGAGGTGGTGACGCCCTACCGGACCCAGGCGCTGACCGGCCCGGACGTGCACAACGTCCTGGTGCAGGACCTGTGCCCGGCCAACAGCCCCGACCACGTGCTGATGGCGCTCGACCCGGTCGTGAAGCACGAGGTCCGGCACGCCCTCGACCCGGCGCACGTCGGCGAGGCGGACTGCTGGGCGAACCTGACCGGCTGACGCCCCCGTCCACAGGGCCGAGGCCCCGCAGACCCCCACCCGTCGGGCCCCCACGCCCACGGACCCCCACCCGGTGACCCCCGCCCCTGGAAACCCCCCTCGGGCGGGGGTCGTCGGTGCGGCGGCGCACTACCCGGGCACGGCGGCCTCCGGCTGGTGGAAGCCCTCGCCCTTGGTGCGGCGCTCCAGGCCGACCCAGACCAGGTTCATCAGCCGGTGTGCGGTGTCCTGCGGCTGCTCCCCGGGGACGGCGGGAGCCCACTCGGCGAGCGCGTCGGCGGCTCCCACCAGGGCGTGGGCGACGGCTGCGGCCTCCCTCCGCAGGGCGGCGTAGCCACCGTCAGGGGTGCCGCGCCCGGGCGCCTCCATCGACCGGCGGACCAGCCCGGTGACGGTGTCGATGATCTCGGCACGCGTCCGGGCCAGCTGCGCGGCGAGGGTGTCGCTCTGCGTGCGGGCCTGCTGGTAGAGCACCACCCAGCTCGCCCGGTTGTCGGCCACGTACGTGAAGAAGGCCGTCAGCCCGCGCCGGAGGAGGTCGGCCGGATCGCCGGTGTCGGCCCGGGTCGCGGCGCCGATGACGTTGACCAGGCGGTCGGCCTCCCGGGCGATGCAGGCGCTGAAGATCTCCTCCTTGGACCCGAGGTACAGGTACAGCAGCGGCTTGGAGACCTGGGCGCACTCCGCCACCTCCTCCATCGAGGCGGCATGGAAGCCGCGCCGGGAGAAGACCTGCACGGCGGCGTCGAGCATCTGCTGTTCGCGCACCTTGCGCGGTAGCCGCTTGCGGCTGGGCTGCGGATCCATGGCGCCCAGGGTATCCAGCCCGTGCACCAACTGACCGAACGGTAAAACTACGGCAGGGCGAGCCCGTTGCCGGGGCCCAGCTCCGCCACCCCGGGGGCGGCCTCGACCGGCGCGGCCTCGACCGGCGCGGTCAGGTATGCCAGGTCGGCGAGCACCTCGGAGGCGATCACCGGGTCGAGGTCGCCGAGGCGCAGCGGGTGGTCGTCCAGCGGGTGGTGGTCGCGGGGCCGGTCGTCCAGCCAGACCGTCTTCAGGGTCTGGTCGGGGAACTCGCCGACGGCCCCGGCCGCGATGCCGTTGTCCAGGGCGACGACCAGGTGGCGGCCGGGGGCGAGGCAGCGGGAGATCCAGCGCTCCACCCCGGCGTCCTGCGGCTCGCCGCGCTCCCAGCCGCGTCGCTGGAGGCCGAGCAGGCGGCCCACCGGTACGGTGACGCCCTCGTACCCGGTCAGCCGGTGGCCGGCCGCCTCCTCGGCGGTCAAGGTGTGGACCGGGCGGTCGAGTTGGGCGAAGGGCCGGCCGATCCTGTGCGCTGCGAAGAGCGCGGACCAGGCGCCCGCGTCGTCGCCCAGGTGCAGCGGATGGGCCAGCCGGATGCACGCGTCGGCCGACAGCGTGACCGCGCCGCCGGTGAGGTCGGCGAGCGTCCGGCTCTCGGTGACGTGGAACGCGGTGGTGGCTCCCGGCGACTCGCCCAGCCACACCAGCCCGCGCAACAGGTGCCAGAGCAGCGGGTGTTGGGCGAGCAGGCCGAGGAACTCGGCCGTCGTCCACGAACGCCGCGTCACCAGTGCGGCCTCCAGCCGCCGGAGCCGGCTGTCGGCGGCGGCGCGGACAGCCTTCCTGAGGGCGGCGAAACGTCCGGGTTCGGCGGCGGCCAGGTCGGCGTCGTCCCGTGCGCCGGGGGCGGGCAGGCTGGTGCGCCGCCCGCCGTCCTGGTCGAGCACGTACGGGCGCAGCCGCCCGTCGGGGCCGGGTTCGAAGCCGACGGTGAAGCGGCGCGGGCCGTAGTCGACGACCGTGCGGCCCTCCTCGTCGAGCCCGAGGTCGGGCACCAGCCGGTCGGCGAGCTGCTCGCCGGTGAGGCCGAGGGTGGCGGCGACCTCGGTGATCTTCTCCTGCGCGCGGGCCTTCAGTGCCTTGAACTGCGTCCGCTGGGCGATGCCGTGCAGGTGCAGCAGGGCGGTGTCGGTGCCGATCGCGGTGAGGACGTCCAGGCCCTCGGCCGCGCGGTGGTGGACGCCTTCGCCCGGCCAGGCCCCGATGAGCGGGGCGAGCCGGCGCACGGTGGAGTCGTTGCCCAGCGGGCCGAGCGCGTGCAGGGCCCAGGCGTCCTTGGGCGGCATCCCGGCTTCGCGCCAGCGTTCGAACAGGGCCCAGCCGAACTCGGCGAGCGAGCCCGGCTCGCAGAACTCCCGGACGGCGGCCAGGCCCGGGTACGGCACGCCGGGGCGGGACATGGCCAGCATGGTGACGATGTGCCGGGCGGCCTCGACGGGCAGCGCCCCGCCAAGCACGGCCTCACCTGGCCGGGCCGCGATCCGGGGTAGCAGCACGAGATCCAGCCAGTCGCCGGGTATCGGGACCCTGGCGGGCAGCGAGTTCTCCAGCGGGTCGGTCGAGACCAGCTCCCGGACGACGGCGGCGGCCTCGGCGCCGTACTCGGCGGCGACGGCGTGGACGGCCTCGGCGCCGTGGCCGGCGGCCACCAGGAGGAGCGCCTGCTCGGCATGG
>FTKL01000355.1_pt1 | contig 11729 bp, 10 predicted proteins | sample 2434061 | NCBI WGS metagenome assembly FTKL01 (sample SAMEA3914816, study PRJEB12502) | metagenome | biome: forest; material: soil | place: USA | collected 2011-09-16 | depth 0.3 m
CCGTCGCCGGTCTCCGCCGCGATCTGCTCGGGGCTCCGGCCCTGGCAGAGGGCGGCGAGCAGGAGCAGGCCGGCGACTCCGGGCCGTCCGGTCGGGTCGTAGGTGATCCGGCGGTCGGCGTCCGTCCTGGCGGCCCGAACGAGCCGGGCGGTCTCGTCCTCGTCGGCGGCGAGCGGGATGGCGTTGCCGCGGCTCTTGCTCATCTTGGTGCCGTCGGTGCCGGGCAGCAGCGGCGCCTCGGAGAGGAGCGCCTCCGGTGCGGGGAAGATGCCCTCGCCGTACCGCTCGTTGAACCGGCGGGCGACGGTGCGGGCGACTTCGAGGTGCGGCAGCTGGTCCTGGCCTACGGGTACGAGGCCGGCCTTGCAGAACAGGATGTCGGCGGCCTGGTGGACGGGATAGGTGAACATCAGCCCGCTGACGGCGGCCTGCCGGGAGTGCGCGATCTCGTCCTTGACCGTGGGATTGCGGCTGAGTTCGGCGACGCTGACCAGGCTGAGGAAGGGCAGCAGCAGCTGGTTGAGCGCGGGCACGGCGCTGTGGGCGAAGATCGTGGCGCGGTCCGGGTCGAGGCCGGTGGCGAGGTAGTCGATCACCAGGCCCTCGCTGTGCTCGGCGAGCCGGTCGGCGATGTCGCGGTCGGTGATGACCTGGTAGTCGGCGACGACCACGAACAGCTCCGCGCCCTGGCGCTGGAGGCGGACCCGGTTCTGCAGGGTGCCGAAGTAGTGGCCGAGATGGAGCGGGCCGGTCGGGCGGTCGCCGGTGAGGACACGGCGGCCGGTGAGGTCGGCGCCCGGGTGGGTGTGCGGGTCGGCGAGCGGGGCGTTGTGCAGGCTGGTGGTCATTGCGGGGTCTCCTCCGGGTGGCTGTGCCGTCCGGAGGACGGGCTCTGCAACCGGGGGAAATGCCGCAGGGCCGTCCGTCCGGACGGCCCTGGGTCATGTCTGGGGTGGCCGTCCTAGGACGGCCACCAGCTCAGGCATGCGAAGCGCTTCATGGGATCGAGCATAGCGGGGTGCCGGCAGGAGACGGCGGGATCAGTCCTCGACGACGAGGGCCGGGGTGTCCGTGCGGAGCGTCTCGCCGCGGAAGAACTCGGGCCGGTGGACGCCGTACCAGAGCATCAGGACGGCGCCCAGGAGCAGGATGCCGACGCCGATGACGAAGACCGAGCCGACTCCGAGCAGTGCGCCGCCGCCGTAGCCGGTGTCCCAGGCGTCGGTGAGGGTCTTCAGGAAGACGGCCGCGAGCAGCAGCCCGCCGAGGAGCGGGGCGACGCCCTTGAGCAGGAGGTCGCGTGCGCTGTTGCGCAGCTCGTGGCGGAAGTAGCGGACGCAGGCGAAGGCCGTCAGGGCGTAGTAGAAGCAGATCATCAGACCGAGGGCCTTGATGGTGTCCTGCACGACGTGGTCGCTGATCAGCGTCATGCCGACGTAGAAGACGGCGGTGGCGATGCCGGCCGCGACGGTGGCGTAGCCGGGGGTGCGGTGCTTGGGGTGGACGCTGCCGAAGCGTGGGGGCACGGCCTTGTAGGTGCTCATCGCGAGCAGCGTGCGGGCGACCGGGATGAAGGTGGTCTGCAGGCTCGCGGCGGCGCTGGCGACGACGGCCAGGAAGAGCAGGATGCTCCACGGGGAGCCGAGGACGGGCCGGGCGAGTGCCGCGAAGACGTTGTCGGCGGTGGCCGGGTTGCCGAGGCCGGTGCCGGTGGTGCCGACACCGGCGAACATCTGGGCGGCGATCGCGACCAGCAGGTACGAGGTGACCAGGGTGACCATCGAGATCATCGCGGCGCGGCCGGGGGTCCTGGCGCTGCCGAGGGTCTCCTCGTTCATGGTCAGGCAGGTGTCCCAGCCCCAGTACATGAAGATCGACAGCGACAGGCCGGCCGTGAAAGCACTGAACGAGCCGACTTCGAGCGGATTCAGCCAGCTCGGGGAGAAGCCGACGGAGTGCGGGAGGTCTCCGGACGCCGCCTTGCCGATGGCGATCCCGGCGAACAGCAGCAGGACGGCCAGCTGGAGGCCGACGAGGCTGTACTGGAACCACTTGGTGGCGGTCATGCCCCGGTAGCTCATCGCGGTGGCGCCGGCGATCAGCGCGACGACGGTGAGCAGGTGTACGGCCGTGTTGTCACCGAGCTCGGCGATCGCGCCGCTGCCGGTCATCTCGCCGAGCATCAGGTAGAGGAAGTCCGTCGCGACGCCGGCCAGGTTGGACAGCACGATGATCGTCGCGACGGTCAGACCCCAGCCGGCCATCCAGCCGATCCGCGGACCGAAGGCCTTGACCGTCCAGGTGAAGGACGTGCCGCAGTCGGGGACGGCCTTGTTGAGCTCCTTGTACGCGAACGCGACGAGCAGCATGGGCAGGAAGCCGGCCAGGAAGACCGCCGGCATCTGGACGCCGACGGCGGTGACGGTCGGGCCGAGGGTCGCGGTGAGGCAGTAGACCGGGGCGACCGTGGAGACGCCCAGGACGACGCTGCTCAGCAGCCCGACGGAGTTGCCCCGTAGGCCCTTGCCCTCGCCCGTAGTGCCGCCCGGGCCCGGGGCGTCGCCGCTGGTGCCACTGACCGGGGCGCCTGTCGGGGCGGTGGGCGCCGTTGCCCGTCCGCTGCTGCCGTGCTCCGAGAGCTGCTGATCAAACACCTCGGCACCCTAAGTACGAGGGTGGAGTGCTGTGTAGCCCTGGCCCGGGTGATCTAAACCACTGTCTTCGAATCAAGCGTTGTTCTTGCGTTTTTCCCATGAGATGCATATGCAATCGCCGTGCTAGCCTTCGTTTTGAAGGATTTGACGGGCTGCAATTTATCCCCTATGCACCAGTTTGATCCGTTTCGACCGAGGTCTTCAGAACCCTCGGTCGGCCCTTGCGGAACGGTCGGATAGGTTTGCCTCACCTAACTTCGATCCCCGGTGAATACGCACCGACCGTCGCAAAAGGAGCATCGCGTGGCCACTACCCCCGCCGACCGGACCGCCGCCCGCACATCCCGGCGGAGGTTCCTCGCCGCAGGCCTGACCGGCGGCGCCGTGCTCGGCCTCGGCGGACTGCTGAGTGCCTGCGGCAGCTCGGGGAGTTCCGGCGGCAGCGCGAAGGCCTCGACCGGTGCGTCGTCCGGAGCCTCCCCCGACCAGAAGTCGGTCAAGCAGGGCGGCGACGACTACGCCACCGTGCTCGACCAGATGAAGAGCTTCGGCACCGACGCCGCCCCCGGCGTCTACCCGCGCACCATCAAGCACGCCCTCGGCGAGACCGTCATCCCCGCCAGGCCCGTCCGGGTCGTCGTCCTGGACACCGGCGAGCTCGACAACGTCGTCTCGCTCGGCATCCAGCCCGTCGGCGTCGTCCACACCGACGGCTCGAAGACGCTCCCGTCCTACCTGAAGGACAAGGCCGGCAACCCGGCCAACGTCGGCACCATCAGCAGCCTCAACCTGGAGGCCATCGCCGCGCTCAAGCCCGACCTGATCCTCGGCAGCCAGCTGCGCGCCCAGGACCAGTACGCCTCGCTGTCGAAGATCGCGCCGACCGTCTTCTCGGTCCGCCCCGGCTACCCCTGGAAGGAGAACTTCGTGCTCAACGCGAGCCCGTTCGGCCTCCAGGCGGAGGCAAATGCGCAGCTCGCCGCCTACCGGAGCGCGGCCGCCGCCATCGGCACCACGGTCGGTGGCACGAAGCCCACCATCAGCCCGCTGCGGTTCATGCCGGGCAAGACGCGCCTGTACGCCGAGCTCTCCTTCATCGGGACGATCCTGGCCGACATCCCGCTCCCGCAGCCGAAGATCGAACAGGTCAAGGAGCTCGCGGTCGAGATCAGCCCCGAGCAGATCGACAAGGCCGACGCGGACTGGGTCTTCTACGGTGTCTACGGCACCCCGAGTGCCACCAACCAGGACGCCGTCCTGGGCGGCCCGCTCTGGAAGACCCTCGGTGCGGTCAAGTCCGGCCAGGCCCGGCCGGTCTCGGACGAGACCTGGTTCCTCGGACTGGGCGTCATGGCCGCCGACGTGGTGCTGGGCGACCTCAGGGGATTCGTCGCGCCCGGCAGCTGAGAGACGCCGCTCCCGGGGGTGCGGGCGGCGTCCGCCTCCCGCCTTTCGTGCCCGCTCCTCTTGGAGCTTGATCCCGGGGTGCGGCAGGATCGTCCGAACCGCACCCCGGAGGGCCCGTGCCGATGAGCTCGCTCGACCAGACCCAACCCGACCCGCCGCACCCCGTGCGCTCCCCTCCGCTGAGGAGTCCGTTCTCGACGACCTCCTCGGCGCACTGGGACGGCAGCTCGGCGAGACCCCTGCGGAGCAGCAGAGCGCCACCGGCCCCAGATCCGGCCGCAAGGTCAAGTCGGTCACCGTCGAGTACGAGGAACGCCGGGGCATCCACGACATGGCCGGCGACGCTGGCTACAGCCTCGCCAGCAACTGGTTCACCCAGCTCCTTGCCCAGCTCGCCATCGCCAAGCGGATCACCAAGTCTGAACTGTGCGTCTTCCTCTACATCGCGGGCGGCCAGATCAAGGGCACCGGCATCACCGAGTACACCCAGCAGCAGATCGCCGACGGCCTCAACGAGAAGGCCGCCGAGATCGACGCCCAGCGCATCACCCGCTCCACCGTCAGCCGGGCCCTCAAGGCCCTGAGCGAGTACGGCTGGGTGGAGAAGAACGGCAACGGCAGCTTCCGCATGAACGTCCGCCTCTGGTTCCGCGGCAACAGCGAGGAGCAGCACTCGCTGCTCGCCAGCCAGCGCAGCGAGGACCCCGAGGTGTTCCCCAACTACATCGGGCCCGCCGCCGCCCAGCCCTCACGGCGCGACGACGGCCTGGACGCCACCGCCCGGCGGGAGCGCACCGGTTGATAACCCGGCATCATGTAGCGAACGGACCAGGAAGAAGGTGGGCACATGCCTGAGGTTCTCTCCCCGATCGTCGCTGAGCGGATCTGGGCCCTCCCCATCTCCGCCGCGTCGGTCAAGTTCCTCTCCTACCTGATCGCCAAGTCGCGCTACGGCGGCGAACTCCCGGTCCGGCAGAAGGACATGGCAACCGAGTACGGCAAGACACCCCAGAGCATCAGCCTGCTGATGGCGCCCCTGTGCGAGCTCAACATCGTGCTGCGCCCGCAGAGTGAGCACCGGGACGGCAACAGCTACCGGCTGCACCCGCTGGCGGCGAAGTACGAGAGCGCCGAGGCTATGGAGGGCGCGTTCCGCGAGGCGATGGTTCTGATGAAGACCCGCGAGTTGCCCCCGCTGCGCCTTCCCACCTATCAGATCGCTCCGCCGGCGGGCGATGAGAAGCCGAACCTGAGGGTCGCCTCCTAGGTCGCGTCACGGCAACTGTGAAGGGACCCACCGCTGGTGGGGCCCTTCACGTTGTCGGGGGGGTAGCTTCTGGGCGGCGATCCCGTCCGTGCGCCCGGCGCCGCCGGGCTCAGCCTCTGCCGCTGTGTCAGTGATCCCGGCGAGGGAGCGGGCCGAGCCGGACCGACCCGTACATCTGCCAACTCCGTCACCTGCGGGTGGAGCAAGTGGGTGTTCGGCGGGGGCGCCCGGGCTTCCGGGCAGAGTTCAGTCAAGGACGGTGGCGGGCCTGCCATGGTGGGCGGGCCCGTTGCCGGAGTCCGGATCGGGCCGGCACCACCGCCTCGGTGCGCGCCCCTACGGCAGCAGGAGGTCCCAGTACTTGCCAGGGGCGATGACGATCATCGGCTGGTCGGCCCCGTCGGTGGTCTGGATGTGCAGGACCGGTGCTCCGCGCAGGAGACCGAGCACCAGTGCGTCGTCGGGCTCGGCGATTTCTGCCCGGACGACGGGCTCGGGACGGCTCGCGAGCTCGGTGGCGGCGCGGGCGAGCAGGCGCGGCTGGCCGTCGGCGAAGTAGGCGATGGTGACGGGTCCGGGGCGGCGGCACAGCACCGTCCAGTCACCGGGGACACCGGGCCGGAGTCCGAACTGACCGTTGAGATCGAGGCGGAGCGGGTGCCGATGGCGAGGCTGCACGGTGTAGGTGCCGTCTCCTGGCCGGCCCTCGAGTACGCCCTCGCCGATCAGCACCTCTTGGGCGCGCTGGACGACGTGGTCACTGACGCCGTACTCGGCGGCTAGAGCGGCCCGTGACGGCAACCGGGTCTCCGGGGGCCACTCACTGGCCAGGCGTGTGCGCAGCGCATCGGCGATCGCGGTGTGGGCGGCGGGCTGGTAGCGCCGCGGTGCCATCCGGGCTCCCTGGTGGATCGGAGGTTCGGGGTGGGGTAGTTGGCGTACGGTACCGCGTTCCTGCGGTGGTCCTTCAGCGTTCGCTGGTTGCCTCGACTGTCGGGACGTCCAGGCCGTGGTGCCTGAGGATGCTGGTGAAGAGCTCCTCGACAAATGGGCCGAGCGGCTGCTGGCGAAGTTCACTCGTGGTGACTCGCCAGACGTGGTAGCCGCGCAGTTTGAGGTCGCGGTCGCCGCGGACCGTGTCATCGACGGCCTTGTCGTTGGCGTAGTGGCGGCGGCCATCGACCTCCACGATGACGCGGACCCCGTTGGGCAGGAGGATCAGGAAGTCCATCCTGTGGTTGATCAGCGCCGCTTCGCCGCGATCCTCCACCCGCTTGTGGTCCCAGTGCAGCCAGACCTCGGGCAGCAGGGCCGGCATGTCCCAGTCCCGGTTGGCGAACGCCTTGTAGTAGGCCTCGCAGACCGCGCGCTGCGGTGACTCTTCGGGCTTCGGCGTCGAATCGAGCAGCCGCTGGTAAAGGGCCTTCCGGTCGGCCACCGCGTCATCGGTGCCCCTGCGCTCCCGCCACCAGTTCAGCAGGTCGCTCCACCGAAGGCCGCCGGGCCCGACCGGACGGTCGTACACCAGGTACTTGTCGTCCGGCACGATCTCGAGGTCGTTGTCGAGGACGTCGGCCAGGCGCATGTCGGGCTTGCCGAGGGTGGCGAAGACCAGGGTCTTGGGGCGTCGGGGCGCGGCTGTGCCGATGCGGACGAGGTCGAAGGTCGGGTACCCGTCAAGTTCTCCGGCCTGCTCCATCCGGATGCCGATCCGTGCGAGTACGGGGTTGGCCGCCGTGACGATGCGGGTCTGCGCCTCAATATTCGGCAGGAACGCGGGGTTGACCAGGCCGTGGAGGAAGAACCGGAAGCGCACGGCCGCAGCTTCGTAGGCACCTAGCTGCTCGAACAGCTAGTCCACCGACCAGTCGGAGTTCTTGAAGACGTGCTGGCGCACGAGAGCTCGGCGGCTCGTCGTAGACGGCCCGGCCCAGGCGAGCATCGGGTCGTTGTCCAGGTGCCACACGACTTCCAGCAGCGACTCGAACTTGTCGTGCCGGTGGACCAGGTCGGCGATGTCGAGAGCAGCAGCCAGTTCGCGCCGGACCCTGCCAGGGATCTCGATCTCCGGCCAGTGTGCCGCCCAGACGAAGTCCTCCAGGGGAAACCGCTCAGGTATGGGGACCGGAGAACGCGTGGAGGCGACGAACCGCTCTGCAAGCGGCAGGAGTTCGTCGTCCGCCAACGCGCGCAGGCATCCCTCCAGGCGTTCGCGCTTGGTGGTGCCGTCATCGGGCGGCATCGGCAGCCCGAACTCGGTTCCGAGTGCGGTCAGCTCCCGGTGGGTGTTGCCCTGCCAGCCGAGGATCACGTCGCTCACGGCTTCCCGCAGTGTCATCACGAGAACCACCCCTTTTCGGCGTGAGTCTTCCAGGTGCGGCGGACATCGGGCAGCCCGCTCCGGCTTCCGGCGCTCCAGCCTCACCGTCTGGAGGTGCTCCGGCGCAACGCGGTGGCACCTCCGGGAGCGTGTACAGGACGGTGAGGCGCTGCGGAGGGTGAGTGCGGTCGCGGCGTCCAACGACGGCCAGGTCTTTCAGGAGCGGGTGGGGCCGGGCCGCGGGCCCCGGCGGCAGCACCGTGTCCGAACAGGCTGACGCTTCCCGCTCAGGCCGCCAGGCCGTAAGCACCGCTCCGCACCGTCGAGTTGACGGTAGGCCAGGAGCGCAGGAAGGAAGCCTCGAGGTCATCTGAGCCTCGTGACGCCGTACCAGCTATTGTCGGCGCGCCGTCGGCCCGCCCCGTCTCCGTCTCCGGCCGGGAACACCAGTACGTTGGGGCAGGTCGGGCGGCACATCAGCTGGCCTGACGGCTCCAAAGGAGATGATGACGGGTGCGCCCGACGCGGTTCGAGACCCTGCTGGTGGACGTGGCGAAGGGGCTGCCAGGCGTACAGCGGGTGGCCACCCTCGCGCAGGCCGAGCACACCGCGCACCCGATCGGCATCGCCATGGAGCTCGCCTCCGGCGCCCAGCTCTGGTGGCAGATCACTGCGGTGTCAACGCCCGGGGACGTTTACAGCGCCGAGGAGGGGCCCGCCGTCACCGGAGCTGCCCCCGAGCCTCGGGCGGTACCGGATCTCACCGTCCAGCCGCTGAGGACCGCCGCGGTTGAGGAGGCGCTCGCCGCCGGGGTCGCGGCGGCGTCGGACGAGATCGCGTCCGTCGACACGTTCTCCAGCCGCAGCCCCGTTCCGGCGATCGGCTACGGCCTGGCGGTGCGCTTCCACTCCGGGGCCACGGTCTTCGTCAACGGGCTGGCGCACGTCCGGGCCGGGGGTCCCCGGCCCAGCAGCTCCAGCAGCTTCCTGAATCTGCCCGCCGAGGCATGACCGACGGGTCAGGGGCAGCAGGGCCCTGACGGGCGGTCAGCCGTCCGCGTGGCGCGCCGCCCCGCCGATTCTCTGAGGGTCGGCGGAGAGTCGATCCGGAGCAGCTCGGTCCGGACTCTGGACCCTGCTGACGGCGGGGCATACGGTCAGTCCCAGAGGGGTGGTCACCCAGCACAGGTCCTCCAGCCTGCGCACTGTGGTCCTCCGGCTGCCCACCAGCCGCAGGACCATGGCTTGTCCCGCAGCCCGGCGCTCCGCCAGCTGCGCAGACTGTGGACGCTCCGCAGTGCCCATTTTGCCAGGCGGCTGAGCGTCAGCCCGACATCGCGCTCTTCTCGGCGGCGGGAGGCGTAGGCCAGGGGCGGGCCACCCGCTCGGTGGCGTCCTCGCATCGGAAGCTGCCGTAGGCACCTTCCGATGGCGGTCCCACCGGTCTGTGTCTCCTCGAGAACGTCGTCCCAGGTGTAGTGCGGGGTCGCGTTCACACTCCCCTCATCGTGCGAAGGCTCCAGCCGCCGCTATCCCCGCCGCCCGATCCGGACCAGCCGAAGTGGCACACCCCTACTTCGGCCGGACCGTGGCCACGGACAAGACGTCTCAGTGAACGCCTGATTGGGCGGCGGCACGCACCCTGGAGGGCGCGGGCTCGTTGAGCGCATGGGCCACCGCGTCTGGCTGGACCCGAAGGCCGAGGGAGGTTGCGCGGGTGGAGGTTCTGAACCGCGAGGAGCTGTTGCGCCTGGGGTTAGACGTACCTGCCGTGGTGGGGGCGGCCACGCTGCTGGCGCGGGGCAACGCCCGTCAGAAGTGGCACATCCCGAACGGTACGGGGGAGGGGGACTGCAACTACATTCCGGCGGCCGCGCAGGCCGAGCAGGTACCGCTGCTGGATGCGCTGCCGCAGTTGTGCTCGCTGTGCCGGGTGAAGGTCGACACGCTGACCGCGAGCCTGTGGAGGGCCTGTGCTGTGGTGGTCGACGCCGAGGCCAAGACGGTCTTGGTCGAGGTGGCCGCTCGCCCGAAGGAGACCGGGTCGTGGACTGAGTACGCGGTGGCCCTCAGCCGCTCTCCTGCCGCCGATGATGCGAGGGTCCGGCTGCTCCTGGAGCCGGTGCTCGCCAGTGAGTTGGCCGTTCAGGGCCGTCAGGTCCTTCTTGTGTGGGAGGGGGTGCTGAAGCGGTGGGCGTCGGCGATGCAGCGGCTGCGCGCGGTGCTTCCTATGCCGCTTCGAGCGGCTGCTGTGGCGAGCGCCGTCGATCTGGTCAGGTCCGGTGCTGCGTGGCGCGGTGCGGAGCTGGATCGGCTGCATGGCCGCCAAGGTGGGCCCGCGCCGCTGTGGCGGATCGCCTCGGCCACCTGGGCAAGCGCGAGGGCGTCCGGCTCGGCGCCGGCGGTGGCACTGGGCGCAGCGCTGGAGAATGTACAGCACTCCTGGAGCCTCTACCCGATCTGCGAGGTGGACCGGCTTCCGGTGCCGGCGGTGACTTCCGCCGATGGGCACGACAGTCCGGCGGCCTGGGCCCGGGCCGAGGCGGACCACCACGCCAAGGTGCTGGTGACCCGGTGGTGCGGGCTCCTGGATCAGGCGCTCGCCAAGGCGCTGACGGCCTGTGAGGAACACACCCAGCTCCTGCTGGTTCACGACTGGCCGCTCGTGCGAGTCGCGGATGCGCCGCTGGCGTTCCTGTCGGCGTGGGAGCAGATCGGCCCGACGGTCCCGACCGCATGGCTCCCGGCATACGGACGGGATCCCGACGACGGCGGGATGCGCCACGCGGCAGTCCTGGCCGTCCCCGCTGCGGCGGCAGCGATCGCCCAGCGGGTCACGGCCGACCAGTTCGACGTCCGTCACGATCCCCGCAGCGGGAGCGGACGCGTGGCCCTTGGGCCGTCCCTGGGAACCGGGCACAGCCCGGAGACGGTGGCCGCCATGGCCGCGACGCTCCTGCGCACAGCCTTCCCGCTGCTCCCCGAGGACCTAGCCCCGCTGGATCCGGTCTCGGACGCGGTGGCGCGCGTCCGCGCCGAACTGGCGTCGGCGGCCCGGCCGTTTCCCGACGACGATCCCACCGAGCCGGTGCGCCGGCTATCGGTCAGCACGTGGCCGATCCTGAAAGGGGGCCTCGCCTGGATCCCCGGTACGGAGAGCTTCGAGGAGTTGCTGGCGAGCGGATACGGCGACACCATCCACGTCAGCCGCTTGGTGGTCCAGTCGGGACCCGGCACCGACGGCCCGTTGGTCGTCGTCGACGGGAACCTGGCCCGCACCCACGCGGACGGAACCATCACGTTCACGCCGCCCCGCGGAGAGCCGCTGCAGCTTCCGCTGAACCGGATCGCCGCCGTCCTGTCCCGGCCGATCCTCGAGCCGAGGCGCAGCGACCCGGAGCCACGGCTGTGGGCCCCCTGGGAGGGCACCTTCCACGCCCTGGCGGGACACCACATGCCCACGCGGTAGGCCCTTGTGACGGGCGCTCAGGCCACCGTGGCGTCGGCGAGGACCAGGCCCGGGATGTACGGGTCGGTCTTGCTGAGAGCGATCGTGCGCGCGCCCGGCACGCCGCCGATGGCCTCCTGCGAGGCCGTCACGATCTGGGACAGCGGCCCGTCACCGGCGGCGGTCTGCGCGAACAGGTCCAGCAGGTACTGGCGCACCCGGACGTCGGCCGGCGCATCGCTCAGGCCGGTGAGGGCCGCGTCGACCACCAGCAGGCCCGGCACGCTGCTGCCCGGCACCTCTCGGCCGAGCTCGCGCAGGCTGACCAGGGCGTTGAGCTCGACCAGCGCGAGGGTGGAGCCGGCCACGGACACCTGGTCGAACGACTCGCCGTTGACGACCGGGGTGAACCCCTCCTCGGCGATGTGGGCGTGCCGCCACTGCGGGCCGGCCGCGGCCATGCGCCGTGCGAACAGCACCGACCACGTCTTCAGGATCTCGGCCAGCCGGGCCCGGGCCTCGGACTCCGCGTCCGCCAGCGCCTGCGCGGCCTGCTTCACCCGCGCCTCCAGGCGCTCCACTGCCTCCTTCTGGGCCGCGATCGCCTGGACGAGTTCGTCGACGATCGCCTCT
>FTKL01000169.1_pt1 | contig 11726 bp, 9 predicted proteins | sample 2434061 | NCBI WGS metagenome assembly FTKL01 (sample SAMEA3914816, study PRJEB12502) | metagenome | biome: forest; material: soil | place: USA | collected 2011-09-16 | depth 0.3 m
CCCGTACGGCTCCAGGCCGTTCGCGGGCTGGTCTCGCTCGACGCGGCCGGCGCCCTGTCGGCCGCCGCCGGGGACGCCGCCCGCGAGGTCCGGGTGCTCGTCGGCGAGGGCCTGGGCACGGTCGGCGACCCGGCCGCGGCCCCCGTCCTCGTCCGGCTGGCCGCCGACCCGGACCCGCTGGTGCGCGCCGCCGCCTTCCAGGGCGCCGCCGGCATCGGCTGCCCGGCCCCGCTGGACGCCCTCGCCGCCGCGCCGGACGACGCCTGGCAGGTCCGCCGGGCGGCCGCCACCGCCCTCGGGGCCACCGGGGCGGCGGGCATCGCCGCGCTGCTCCCGGCGCTCGCCGACGAGCACATGGACGTCCGCAAGGCCGCCGTCCGCGCGCTGGCCGCGCAGGCCGCCGACCCGGCCGTCGCCGGGGCGCTGCGCGAGCGGCTCGCCGACTCCGACGCCGACGTCCGCGCGTACTCCCGGCTCGCCCTGCGCGCGGCCGGGTGAGGGCCGGGGCGCCGGGCCGCGAGGGCATACCGGCGCACTCCGGCCGATAGCGCCGCCCCGAGTCCGGCCCGCCGCCGACCCGTGATCACATCGCGACCTCCGGGGCGGATCCCGTTGCCCGCCGGGCCCGTCGAATGGTTCGGAGCCCCCGGTCGAGGGGCTCGGAGCCGGACTCGGGGAGGCAGGGCGATGGGAACAGGACGGGGCAGACCGGGGGTACTGGCAGCGGCCGGAGTGCTGGCGGCGGCGGTGCTGGTCGGCGGGTGCAGCGCGAACTCGGGCGGCGACAGCGCCAAGTCGGCGAACGTGGCCGTCGCGCCGGCCCAGGCCGAGGGACAGGCGCAGGCGCCCATGGCGGACGCGAACGCCAACGCGGGCGGGAAGAACGCGGCGGGCTCGGGCGCGGGCCCGGCCGCCGCCACGGGGGCACAGCCGTCCGCGGCGCCCCCCGCCGACGCGCGGCTGATCGCGTACACCGCGCAGCTGACGCTGGTCGTCGAGGACGTCGACAAGGTCGCGGCGCAGGCCCGTGACCTGGCGGCCGGCGCGGGCGGCTACGTCGGCAAGGAGACGGTGAACGGCTCGGGCGGGGAGGGCCGGGGGATGTACGGCGAGATCGTCCTGAAGGTGCCCTCGGCCTCGTACCAGCAGACCCTGGACCGGCTCGCCGGGCTCGGGAAGGTCGCTTCGCGCAACAGCCAGGCGGAGGACCTCACCCAGCAGTCCGTCGACGTGGCGAGCCGGCTGCAGAGCCAGCAGGCGAGCGTGGAGCGGGTGCGGGCCCTGATGGCGGAGGCGAGGTCGCTGGCCGACGTCGTGTCACTGGAGAGTGAGCTGAGCCGCCGCCAGGCGGACCTGGACTCACTGCAGCGGCAGCTCCAGCAGCTGTCTTCGCGGACCTCGCTCTCCACCATCACGCTCGACCTGAAGCGGGAGTCGGCGCCCGTCGTACCGGCGGTGGAGAAGAAGGACGGCTTCTGGGCCTCCGTCGGCTCCGCGCTGGGCGGCGGCTGGCACGTGTTCGCCGCGATAGTGAAGGGGCTGCTGATCGCCTTGGCCGCGATCTCACCGTTCCTGCTGGTGGTCGCGCCGCTGGCCTGGATGGTCTGGTACGTCAACCGGCGGGGCCGGGACGCCCGCAAGGCGGCCCGCCGGACGCCGGACCCGTGGACGGCCCCGCACGACGAGCCGGACGAGCAGTAGGCCGGACGGCACGGTTGGCGGGCCGCCTGGGCCCGCCACCCGATGCGGTCAGCGCGCGCTGGCCTCGTGCACGAACGCGACGAGGCGGCTGAGCGCGTCCGGGTCCATGCTCGGCAGCACGCCGTGGCCGAGGTTGAAGATGTGGCCGCTGCTGCCGATCGCCTGGGCCGCGTGCAGCACCTCGCGGGCCTTGGTCTCGACGGCGTGGGTCGGTGCGAAGAGCACGGCCGGGTCGAGGTTGCCCTGCAGGGCCTTGCCGGGGCCGACCCGCTCGGCCGCGACGTTCAGCGGCACCCGCCAGTCGACGCCGACCACGTCCGCGCCGGCCTGGCCCATCAGGCCGAGCAGCTCGCCGGTGCCGACGCCGAAGTGGATCCGCGGCACGCCGTAGCCGGCCACCGCGTCGAACACCTTGGTACTGGCCGGCATGACGGAGCGGCGGTAGTCGTCCGGGGCGAGCGCGCCGACCCAGGAGTCGAAGAGCTGCACGGCCGAGGCGCCCGCCTCGATCTGCACCTTGAGGAAGGCGGAGGTGATGTCGGCGAGCCGGTCGACCAGCTCGGCCCACAGCTCCGGCTGCCCGTACATCATGGCCTTGGTGTTCTCGTGGTTCTTGGACGGCCCGCCCTCGACCAGGTAGCTGGCCAGCGTGTACGGGGCGCCGGCGAAGCCGATCAGCGGGGTGGAGCCCAGCTCGTCGACGAGCAGGCCGACCGCCTCGGTGATGTAGGGGACGTCGTCGGGCTCCAGGTTCCGCAGCCGCTTGAGGTCCTCGGCGGTGCGGATCGGGTCGGCGATGACCGGGCCGATGCCGGGCTTGATGTCGACGTCGATGCCGATCGCCTTGAGCGGCACCACGATGTCGCTGAAGAAGATCGCCGCGTCCACCTTGTGGCGGCGCACCGGCTGGAGGGTGATCTCCTTGACCAGCTCGGGCCGCATGCAGGACTCCAGCATGGGGATGCCCTCGCGGACCTTCAGGTACTCGGGCAGCGAGCGCCCGGCCTGGCGCATGAACCACACCGGCGTGTGCGGCACCGGCTCCCGCCGGCAGGCGCGCAGGAACGCGGAGTCGTACGCGGCGCCGCGGCGCGCGGGGGGCTGCTGACCGGTGGTGTCTGCCGTTGTCTCGCTCACGGTCCAAATCTTCGCACGCGCCCCGGGCCCGCCTTCGCGCCCCCGGTTGGTACGAAGCTCCAACATTGCCGTCCGGGCGGGCCTCGGCACGCCGCACAAACGGAAGTTACGGGAATTGCGGCGCCGTCCGACCTAGTCTTCGGGGCATGGCAGCGGTCGGCGGGCACCCCGCACAAGGTGGAGGAACAGGCAAGGAGTCGGCGCCGATCGAGTTCCGCGATGCGGTCGAGGCGCTGACGGGGGCGAGACTTCGCCCCGAGGTGGAGCTCTCCCCTGCCCCGGCGCCGCGCAGGCTGGCCCCGTACGCGTTCGCGGTCACCGCCTCGGTCGAGGTGGACGGCGAGGAGCTGGCGGACGGGCGGCTGGTCCTGCTGCACGACCCGGCGGGCCAGGAGGCCTGGAACGGCGACTTCCGGATCGTCACGATGACCCGGGCCGAGCTGGAGCCGGAGATGGCGGGCGACCCGATGCTCTCCGAGGTCGGCTGGGCCTGGCTGCTGGACTCCCTGCAGGCGCACGGCGCCGGTCACGCGGAGGCCGGCGGCACGGTGACCAGGTGCGCCTCGCAGTACTTCGGCGCACTGGCCGACCGGCCGTCCTCGACCGAGATCGAGATCCGGGCGTCCTGGACGCCGGCCGACGGCCGGTTCGAACGGCACCTCGCGGCCTGGGCCGACCTGCTGTGCATCAGCGCCGGCCTGCCGCCCGTGCCCACCTCCCCGCAGACGGCACCCGACGCGCCGTCACTCGGTGGAGTGGTCCCGATGCCCGCCCGGCGCCGTCCGCGCTCGCACTGACGGGTGACGGCGGGCCCTCGACGGCCCGCCGGACGCCAAAGCCACCCCCAGGGCTGACGGAGTGTGACTTCCACTCCGTTCTCCGTCAATTCACCGGTCAGGGCCGACCGCTTCGCGTCTGCATCTGAGCGATTTTGTACGATTTCGGGGCATGTCGCATCACTCATATGCGCGATTTGTCCGTATTGTTACTCACTAAATCGTGATCTTTCGCTAAAGCCGGGCACGGTTGTTGCCGAAGCAGACTGTGACCCTTTCCAAACGCGGAACACTCCGACCGCCCCATCGGGGTTCCGTCCGCCACTCCCCGCAGGAGGCCTGGTGTCGGTCCTTCTTGAGCACCCCGCAAACGTGGTCGCCTACCGTCCGACGAAGCCCACCGCCATGGTGGTCATCGCTGATCCCCGAGTCCGAAACACCGTCACCCGTCACCTGTGGGCGCTCGGCGTCCGGGACGTCATCGAGGTCTCCTCGATCGCCGAAGCCCGCCCCCGGGTCTCCACCCCCCGCGACATCTGCGTCGCCGACGTTCACCTCCCGGACGGCTCCGGGCTGACCATCCTGGCCGAGACCCGCGCAGCGGGCTGGCCCAACGGCCTGGCGCTCTCCGCCGCCGACGACATCGGCGCGGTCCGCAGCGCCCTCGCCGGCGGCGTCAAGGGCTACGTGGTCACCGGTACCCGCACCAACATCGCCATGCCGGGCCGTCCCGGCATGCCGATCGGTGCGGGCGGCCTGGCCGGCCGGATGCGCAGGCCCGGCATGCCGGGCGTCCCCGGAGCGGCCGGTGCTCCCGGCGCCCCGGGAGCCCCCGGTGCGCCGGGAGCGCAGCAGTCCGCCTACCGGGAGCTCTCCGGCCGCGAGGTCGAGGTCCTTCGCCTGGTGGCGGAAGGCCAGTCCAACAAGGCGATCGGCGTCGCGATGGGCCTCTCCGCCCTCACCGTGAAGAGCCACCTCGCCCGGATCGCCCGCAAGCTGGGCACCGGTGACCGCGCCGGCATGGTCGCGGTCGCCCTGCGCACCGGAATCATCCACTGACGTACCCGCACCACCACGGCAGCAGCCCGGAGGAACGTTTCCTCCGGGCTGTGCTGTCGCCCGCTCGCCTCCGGGGCCCTTTCATCCGGCGCCGACACTCGTCGCTCCCGCGGTCGCTTCGCTCCTCCCTTTCGGCACCGGCGGGCCCCTTCGGCTCGGGGCGGGTTCGGTGCGGGCGGGGTCACTACAAGGTGCCGGGCCGGGTATCACTGCGCAGTGGTGAGGGGTCGCTGTCCGTTACGTGGCTCGGGCTGTCCGTCGCGGAACGTGGCGTGCCGCTTACCGGTGGCATATCCGTGAACGTGGTCTGACCAGTCCGACAACACTCCCGCCGCCGGGTGCCGTCGTACCCTTGGGGGGTGACCGATGCCGTAGCAGCCATCCCAGAAGAGACAGCCCCGGTCCCGCTCCTCGAACCGCGGGAGGGAATCCCCCCGGTCGTGACGGACGCGCAGGCACTCGCCGCCGTCATCGCGGCGTTCGCGGCGGGTACCGGGCCGGTCGCCGTCGATGCCGAGCGGGCCTCCGGCTACCGCTACGGGCAGCGGGCGTACCTGATCCAGCTGCGGCGGGCCGGGTCCGGCACCGCGCTGATCGACCCGATCGCCTGTCCGGATCTCAGTGAGCTCGGCGAGGCCCTCGCCGACACCGAGTGGGTCGTCCACGCGGCGACGCAGGACCTGCCGTGTCTGGCCGAGGTCGGCATGAAGCCCCGCCGCCTGTTCGACACCGAGCTGGCCGGCCGGATCGCCGGGTTCCCCCGGGTGGGCCTGGGGCCGATGACCGAAAGCGTGCTGGGCCTGACGCTGGCCAAGGAACACTCGGCGGTCGACTGGTCGACCCGTCCGCTGCCCGAACCGTGGCTGCGCTACGCGGCCCTGGACGTCGAGGTGCTGGTCGAGCTGCGTGACGCACTCGAACAGGAGCTGGACGCCCAGGGGAAGCTCGGCTGGGCCCTGGAGGAGTTCGCCGCGATCGCGAACGCGCCGAAGCCGGCTCCCCGGGTCGACCCGTGGCGCCGCACCTCGCAGCTGCACAAGATCCGCAGGCGCCGGCAGCTGGCCGTCGTCCGGGAGCTGTGGCTGGCCCGGGACAGGATGGCGCAGGACCGCGACGTCTCCCCCGGCCGGGTGCTGTCGGACGCGGCGATCGTGAACGCCGCGCTCGCCGTGCCGCTCAACCTGGCGGCGCTCCAGGCCGTGCAGGGCTTCGGGCCGCGCGTGCACCGGCGCCAGCTGGAGCAGTGGCTGGCCGCGGTGCAGCGGGCCCGGGAGATCCCGGAGGCGCAGCTGCCGCCGCCGTCCGCCCCGCACGAGGGTCCGCCGCCGCCGCGGGCCTGGGCGGAGAAGGACCCGGTCGCGGCCGCCCGGCTTTCGGCGGCGCGGGCCGCGGTGGGCGAGCTGGCCGAGAAGCACAGCATGCCGCCGGAGAACCTGATCACCCCCGATCTGGTGCGCCGGGTCTCCTGGGAGCCGCCGGCGGCGCCCACCGCCGAGGCCGTGGCCGCCGCGCTGCGCGGGCTGGGCGCCCGGCAGTGGCAGGTCGACCTGGTGGCTCCGGCGCTGGCCGCGGCCTTCGTGAAGGCCGCCACCGCCGAGCCGGTGGCCGCGCCCGCGGCGGAGTGACGACGGGAACATGACGATGGGGACGCCGGCCGGCGTCCCCATCGGCGTACCCGGGTACCGCCGGGCGCGGGGCGAAGTGCGGGACGTGGTGCGGGACACACCTGCGGATCGGGGCACCGGGCCTGGGCAAGTTAGTTACCGACGGGTAGCATGGCGGTGTTGCAGCGCTGCTCGGCTTTGCCCGCGGCGGCCTGCCCACTTCATCCGTTGGTCCCTGGGAGGAGAGCCCCCGTGCCTCGTACCGCGAGGGACGTCGTCTTTGTCGATGGCGTCCGCACCCCGTTCGGCAAGGCAGGCCCGAAGGGCATCTACCACGAGACGCGAGCCGACGACCTGGTCGTCAAGTGCATCCGGGAGCTCGTGCGTCGTAACCCGAACCTGCCCGTCGAGCGCATCGACGAGGTCGCGATCGCGGCCACCACGCAGATCGGCGACCAGGGCCTGACCATCGGCCGTACCGCCGCGCTGCTCGCCGGTCTGCCGAAGTCCGTCCCGGGCTACTCGATCGACCGCATGTGTGCCGGCGCGCTGACCGCCGTCACCGCCACCGCGGGCGGCATCGCCTTCGGCGCGTACGACATCGTCGTCGCCGGCGGCGTCGAGCACATGGGCCGTCACCCGATGGGCGAGGGCGTCGACCCGAACCCGCGCTTCGTCTCCGAGAAGCTCGTCGACGAGTCGGCCCTGTTCATGGGCATGACGGCGGAGAACCTGCACGACCGGTTCCCGCACATCACCAAGGAGCGCTGCGACGCGTACGCGGTGCGCTCCCAGGAGAAGGCCGCCAAGGCGTACGTCAACGGCGACATCCAGCCCGACCTGGTGCCGGTCTCCGTCCGCAACACCAACCCCGACGCCGGCGAGACCGGCTGGGGCCTGGCGACCACGGACGAGCCGATGCGCCCGGGCACCTCGATGGAGTCCCTCGCGGGTCTGAAGACCCCGTTCCGTCCGCACGGCAACATCACCGCGGGCAACTCGGCCGGCCTGAACGACGGCGCCACCGCGTCGCTGCTCGCCGCCGAGGACGTGGCCGAGGAGCTCGGCCTGCCCGTCAAGATGCGCATGGTCTCGTACGCCTTCGCCGGCGTCGAGCCCGAGGTGATGGGCATCGGCCCGGTGCCGGCGACCGAGAAGGCGCTGGCCAAGGCCGGTCTGACGATCGACGACATCCAGGCCTTCGAGGTCAACGAGGCCTTCGCCGTACAGGTGCTGGCCTTCCTGGACCACTACGGCATCGCGGACGACGACGAGCGGGTCAACCCGTTCGGCGGCGCGATCGCGTTCGGCCACCCGCTGGCCTCCTCGGGCGTGCGCCTGATGAACCAGCTGGCCCGCCGCTTCGAGCAGCGCCCGGACGTCCGGTACGGCCTGACCACCATGTGCATCGGCTTCGGCATGGGCGGCACCATCATCTGGGAGAACCCCCACTTCGAGGGTGGTAAGTGATCATGAGCACCACTGAGCTGCTGAAGCGCGCCGCCGAGCTGTTCCCCGGCGAGGTCGTCACCTCGGCGCACGTACGTCACCTGGACCTGCCCCTGCAGGCCGGGAAGCTGGCGCTGATCACCCTGGACAACGGCTTCGACCACACGAAGCCGACCACCTTCGGCCCCGGCTCGCTGGCCAAGCTGTCCGAGGCGCTGGACCAGGTCGAGGCCGAGGCCGCCGCCGGGCAGATCGTCGCGGTCGCCATCACCGGCAAGCCGTTCATCTTCGCGGTCGGCGCCGACCTCAAGGGCGTCGAGGTGCTCAAGGAGCACAGCGACGCGCTGGCCATCGGCAAGGGCGGCCACGACGTCTTCAAGCGGATCGCCGCGCTGCCCGTCCCCAGCTTCGCCTACTACAACGGCGCGGCGATGGGCGGCGGCGTCGAGGTCGGCCTGCACGCGAGCTACCGCACCGTCAGCACGGGCGTCCCGGCGTTCTCGCTGCCCGAGGTCTTCCTCGGTCTCGTCCCCGGCTGGGGCGGCTGCACGATCCTGCCGAACCTGATCGGCCCGTCCAAGGCGATCAAGGTCATCATCGAGAACTCGATGAGCCAGAACAAGCAGCTGCGCGGCCAGGACGTCTTCGAGCTCGGCATCGCGGACGCGATCTTCGAGCCGGCCGACTTCCTGGAGCAGTCGCTGCTCTGGAGCGCCAAGGTGCTCACCGGCGCGACGGTCGTCGAGCGCGAGGAGATCGACCGCGGCAAGGCCTGGGACGACGCCGTCGCCTGGGGCCGCCTGATCGCCGACAGCAAGGTGCACGGCGCCGCCCCGGCCGCCTACAAGGCGCTGGACATCATCCAGCAGGTCAAGGACCAGGACCTGCAGGCCGGCTTCGACGCCGAGGACACGGCGCTGGCCGACCTCATCATGAGCGGCGAGCTGCGCGCGGGCCTCTACGCCTTCAACCTGGTGCAGCGCCGGGCCAAGCGCCCGTTCGGTGCGCCGGACAAGGCGCTCGCCCGCCCGGTCACCAAGGTCGGCGTCGTCGGCGCGGGCCTGATGGCCTCCCAGCTGGCGCTGCTCTTCGCGCGCCGCCTGGAGGTGCCGGTGGTCCTCACCGACATCGACCAGGCCCGCGTCGACAAGGGCGTCGGCTACGTCCACGCCGAGATCGACAAGCTGCTCGGCAAGGGCCGGATCGGCAACGACAAGGCCAACCGCCTCAAGGGCCTGGTCACCGGCTCGCTCGACAAGGCCGCCGCCTTCGGCGACGCGGACTTCGTGATCGAGGCCGTGTTCGAGGAGATGGGCGTCAAGCAGGCCGTCTTCGCCGACCTGGAGGCCGTGGTCTCGCCGACCTGCGTGCTGGCGACCAACACCTCCTCCCTCTCGGTCAGCGAGATGGCGTCGAAGCTGAAGCACCCCGAGCGGGTCGTCGGCTTCCACTTCTTCAACCCGGTCGCGATCCTCCCGCTGCTGGAGATCGTCCGCGGCGAGCAGACCGACGAGGCGTCGCTGGCGACCGCCTTCGGCGTCTCGCGCAAGCTGAAGAAGACCGCCGTCCTGGTCAAGGACGCCCCGGCGTTCGTCGTGAACCGGGTCCTGACCCGCTTCATGGGCGAGATCCAGAGCATCATCGACGAGGGCACCCCGATCGAGACCGTCGAGAAGGGCGTCGAGCCGCTCGGCCTGCCGATGTCCCCGATCGTCCTGCTGGAGCTGGTCGGCCCGGCCATCGCCCAGCACGTCTCGGAGACCCTGCACGGGGCCTTCCCGGAGCGCTTCGCCGTCTCCGAGAACCTCGGCAAGGTCGTCAAGGCCGGCAAGCGCGGCTTCTACGTGTGGCAGGACGGCAAGCAGGTCCTCGACCCCGAGGTGCTCGCCCTGCTGACCCTCGGCGACAGCGTGCTGACCGAGGAGCAGGTCCTCGCCCGCTCCCTGGAGGCCGTCGCGCAGGAGATCGGCCTGATGCTCGACGAGGGCGTCGTCGGCGAGGCGCAGGACATCGACCTGTGCATGATCACCGGCGCCGGCTGGCCCTTCCACCTGGGCGGGATCACCCCGTACCTGGACCGTGAGGGCATCTCCGAGCGGGTGAACGGCAAGCCGTTCCTCGCCCAGGGCGTGGCCAGCATCCCGGCCTGAGGCCGGACCGCTCGCAGCGGAGCGCCGGTGACCCCCTCGCGGGTGGTCACCGGCGCTCCGTCGTGTCCGCCGCTGTCGGCTGCTGTCCGCGGCCTCAGCGCTTCATGTAGACGCTGTCCATGAACTCCACGATCTGCCGGTCCGTGAGGTGGTTGCCCTCCCGGTGGCCCATCGCGATGTCGGCCTCGCTGATCATGCCGACCAGCTGCTCGTCGTGGATGACCGGGATCCGGCGGATCTGGTGCTGCTCCATCTTCTTGAGCACCATGTCGATGTCGTCGTCGGCCCGCACGCAGTGCAGGTGCCCGCCGAGCTCCTTCGCCATCATCATGGCCGGGTCCTTGCCCTCCGCGATACATCGCACGACGATGTCCCGGTCGGTGATGATCCCGGTGAGCTTCTGGTCCGCCCCGCAGATCGGCAGCGCACCGACCCCCATGTCGCGCATCATCCGGGCGGCGTCCGCCAGGCTCTGGTCGGCGCGGACGCACTGGGCCCCACCGTGCATGATGTCACGGGCTGTAGTCATTGGTGTCACTCCTCGCTCGGCCCCGCATCCGGCCCCGCAGTCCCTCGCGACCCGGATCGGGAGCTGTACGTGATGATGCGATCACCATAAGCAGCATCCCGGACCCCGGCGAGTGGATCAGCTGCCGCGACCGCCTCGTCCCGGTCGGCGGCCGGCACGGCCCGGGGCATCCGGGTCCGGCGGCCCGGTGGGCGGGGTTTCAGCGCTTGAGGCGGTAGACCACCGTGTCGGTGAAGACGCCGACCATCTCGTAGTGGGTCTCCAGCAGGTTCTCGATCCGGGGGACGCGGAACGGCTGGTACGGCGAGGGGCCGGAGTCGTCGACGACGACCTCGGGGAGGCCGTTGTCGCTGAGCTCCTTGTCGAAGGTCTGCCAGGCGTTGGTGACGCTGTAGTCCTCGCCGACGTTCTCGCTGCCGTCCTTGCCGCCGCTGAAGTTGGTCAGGAAGCCGGCGGTGAGGTAGCGGGTGGCGGGCATGCGGTCGGACAGCCAGTACAGCTCCGGGTGCATGCCCCAGACCAGCACCTTGTCCTTGGGGGTGCTCTGGGCGGCGACGGCGGAGGCGACCTCGGTGTTCCGGGTCAGCCGCTCCCCCGGCCAGGCCATCGCGAGGGCCCAGAAGGCGGTCGCGGCGACCGTGCTGTAGACCATGACGGGCTTCCAGCGGATCGCCGAGGTGGCGACCGCGCCGACACCGAGCAGGACCAGCGGCGGCATCAGCTGGAGGTAGTAGTGCCCGAAGAAGTGGAAGCCGACGCTGACCGCGACGACCGAGGACAGCAGCCAGACCCAGAGGTCCGCGGTCGAGCCGCGCTCCTCGGCGGCGGCCGGCAGCTGCCGGTTGCGGTACTTGAGCCATATCCGGCGGCCGAGCGGCAGCACGAAGCCGAGGCCGGCGCCGAGCATGATCGCCGAGTTGCCGAGCGCCCGGCCTGCCATCTGCATCCAGGCGCCGCCGAAGGAGGCGTAGTCGCCGCTGCCGGTGACGACCCAGAACAGGAAGCCCTTGGGCTTGGTGAGGATGATCGCGACCAGCGCTATCGGCAGCGCGAAGCCGAACCAGATCTTGAACAGGGCCGGCGCCCACCGCACGCCGCGTTGACGGCAGTCCTGGAAGAGCATCCAGAGCACCGGCAGCATCACCGCGCCGCCGGTCTGCTTGGTGAGCGAGCACAGTGCCACCGCGATGCCGGCGGCGAGCCAGCGGCGGCGCTCCGCGTAGCGGAAGGCGGCCACCATGGCGGGCAGCATGAAGACCTCGAAGGTCGCCGCCTGGGTGTCCTCGGGCGAGAGCCCGATGGACAGCAGCAGGTACAGCGC
>FTKL01000182.1_pt1 | contig 11694 bp, 9 predicted proteins | sample 2434061 | NCBI WGS metagenome assembly FTKL01 (sample SAMEA3914816, study PRJEB12502) | metagenome | biome: forest; material: soil | place: USA | collected 2011-09-16 | depth 0.3 m
TGGACATCGCGCTCAAGCTGGAGGAGCACGCGCTCAGCGACGACTTCTTCGTCTCGCGCAAGCTCTACCCGAACGTGGACTTCTACACCGGCCTGATCTACCGCGCCATGGGCTTCCCGACCAGCATGTTCACCGTGCTGTTCGCCCTCGGCCGGCTGCCGGGCTGGATCGCTCACTGGCACGAGATGATCAACGACCCGACGAGCCGCATCGGCCGTCCGCGTCAGATCTACACCGGCACCGCGATCCGCGACTTCGTCGGCATCGACGAGCGCTGAGCCGCGCCCGCCGGGGCAACAGAGCGAAGGGCCCGGCCACGCCACTCCGTACGGACCGTACGAAGTGGCGCGGCCGGGCCCTTGTGCATGCGCGCGAGGTCGCGCGGTGAGGTGTTCGGCGCACGACGTCCGGGGGCGGTCGCGGTCAGGGGCGGCCGCTCAAAGCGTCCCTGTCCTGCCGCACCCCGGCGTCGTGCGCGATGACCGCCGAAGACTCGGCAGTCGTCCCGGGGCCCGCCGGAGCCCCGTCGGCGACAGCCGGACCGCGTGGCGACGTGACGGGATCCGCCCGGCCGCCGCGTTCCGAAAAACTGCCGCACTACAAAGCTAAGACGTATCAGCCCTCACAAAGTTACGACTGGGGGGTGTGAGCTGTCTCTCGCCACGCTCCGTGTGCGCGTGGTGCGGGCGCCATACCACATCATCAACAACGGAAGACGTCACCCTCCCCGCTGTCACGGCGACCCAGCGTGATAGGAATCGTGTCATTCCGGTACGGACCGCCCGCACATCGGTAGCGCGGTGGCCGGGCCGGGGAGGGAGTGCGCAGATGGCCAGGAACGTCGTCGTCACCGGTGGTGGCACCGGCATCGGGTACGAGATCGCGCGGAGGTTCGCCGAGGCGGGCGAACAGGTCGTGATCGTCGGCCGCCGGCGTGCCGTGCTGGAGAAGGCCGCGGCCGACCTCGGCCCCCGGGTCAGCCCGCTGGTCTGCGACCTCGCCGACCCGGACGCCGTCGAGCACGCGCTGCTCGGACTGCCCGCCGAGATCGACGTCCTGGTCAACAACGCCGGCAGCCGCGAGACCGTGCACGGCGCCGGGCCGCACGCGATGGTGGCCCGCTGGCGGGGGGACTTCGAGCGCAACGTCCTGACCGTGGTGCTGCTCACCGAGTCCATCCGCGACCGGCTCACCCAGGGCTCCGGCCGGGTCATCACGGTGAGTTCGATCGCCGCCCTGCGCGGAGCCGGCTCGTACGGCGCCGCGAAGGCCTCCCTGCACGCCTGGAACCACTTCCTGGCGGCCCAGCTCGGCCCCTCGGGGATCACCGCCAACATCGTGGCGCCGGGGACGGTGGCCGGCACCGAGTTCTTCGGGCCCCGGCTGGACGAGGCGGAGGTCGCCCGGCGGGCGTCCAGGACCCTGCTCGGCCGGATCGGCGAGACGGGCGAGGTCGCGGCGGCCGTGCAGTTCCTGGCCTCGGCCGAGGCGGGCTTCATCACCGGCGAGATCCTGCACCTCAACGGCGGCGAGCTGCTCGGGCGCTGAGCCCGGCCGCACACACGCGCCGCACACACGCCTGCGGGCCCGTACCGGTGCCGGTACGGGCCCGCAGGCGTGCTCGGGCGGGGCGGGCGGATCAGGCCGCGGCCCTGAAGCGGCGCAGCCGGAGGCTGTTGGTGACCACGAAGACCGAGGAGAAGGCCATCGCGGCACCCGCCACCACCGGGTTGAGCAGCCCGGCGGCGGCCAGCGGGATCGCCGCCACGTTGTAGGCGAAGGCCCAGAACAGGTTGCCCTTGATGGTGCCCAGCGTCCGCCGGGAGAGCCGGATCGCGTCGGCGGCGGAGCGCAGGTCGCCACGGACCAGCGTCAGGTCGCCGGCCTCGATCGCCGCGTCCGTCCCGGTGCCCATCGCCAGGCCCAGATCGGCCTGGGCGAGGGCGGCCGCGTCGTTGACGCCGTCGCCGACCATCGCCACCGACCGGCCCTCGGCCTGGAGCCTGCGGACGGTGGCGACCTTGTCCTCCGGCAGCACCTCGGCGATCACGTCCGCCGGGTCGATGCCGACCTCGGCGGCGACCGCCTCGGCCACCAGGCGGTTGTCGCCGGTGAGCAGCACCGGCCGCAGGCCCAGGGCGCGCAGCTCGGCGACGGCCTGGGCGCTGGTGGGCTTCACCGTGTCGGCGACCTCCAGGACGGCCCTGGCCTCGCCGTCCCAGCCGACTGCGACGGCCGTCCGGCCGGCCGCCTCGGCGGCAGCCTTGGCCTCGGCCAGGACGGGCGGCAGGTGCTGCGCCCAGTCGGCCAGCAGGGCCTCGCGGCCGGCGATCACGGCGTGGCCCTCGACCACGCCCTGGACACCCAGGCCGGGGACGTTGCGGAAGTCCTCGACGGGCGGCAGCTCGCCGACCCGCTCGGCGGCGGCCGCGGCGATGGCGGCGGCCACCGGGTGCTCGGAGGCGTGCTCCAGCGCGCCGGCCAGCCGCAGCGCCTCGGCCTCGGTGACGCCGGCCGTGGTGTGCACGGCGGTGAGGGCCATCCTGCCGGTGGTCACGGTGCCGGTCTTGTCCAGCACGATGGTGTCGACCCGGCGGGTGGTCTCCAGGACCTCGGGGCCCTTGATCAGGATGCCCAGCTGGGCGCCCCGGCCGGTGCCCACCATCAGCGCCGTCGGCGTGGCCAGCCCGAGGGCGCAGGGGCAGGCGATGATCAGGACCGCCACGGCGGCGGTGAACGCCTCGGTCGGGCTGTTGCTCACCAGCAGCCAGCCGACCAGGGTGCCGAGGGCGATCAGGATGACGACGGGGACGAAGACGGCGGAGATGCGGTCGGCCAGGCGCTGGGCGGAGGCCTTGCCGTTCTGGGCCTCCTCGACCAGCTTCGCCATCCGCGAGAGCTGGGTGTCGGCGCCGACCCGGGTGGCCTCGACCACCAGGCGGCCGCCCGCGTTGACCGTCGCGCCCGTCACCGGGTCGCCGGCCGAGACCTCGGCCGGGACGGACTCACCGGTCAGCATCGAGGCGTCCACGGCGGAGGTGCCCTCGACGACCACGCCGTCGGTGGCGATCTTCTCGCCGGGGCGCACCACGAAGCGCATCCCGACGGCGAGCTGCCCGACCGGCAGCCGTACCTCACGGCCGTCCCGCAGGACGGCGACGTCCTTCGCCCCGAGGTCCAGCAGCGCGTGCAGTGCCGCGCCGGCCCGGCGCTTGGAGCGGGCCTCCAGCCAGCGGCCGAGCAGGATCAGCACGGTGACGGCGGCGGCCGTCTCCAGGTAGAGCGAGGAGGAGGCGTCGCCCCGGCCGACCGACAGCGAGAACTCGTGCCGCATGCCGGTCATCCCGGCGTGGCCGAAGAACAGCGCCCACACCGACCAGCCGAACGCGGCCAGCGTGCCGAGCGAGACCAGGGTGTCCATGGTGGCGGCGCCGTGCCGCAGGTTCGTCCAGGCGGCCCGGTGGAAGGGCAGGCCGCCGTAGACGACGACGGGGCCGGTCAGGGCGAAGGCGAGCCACTGCCAGTTGTCGAACTGCAGGGCGGGGATCATCGACAGCAGGACCACCGGGACGGTGAGCACAGTGCTGATCAGCAGCCGCTCGCGCAGTGGATCGGGGGCGGCGGCCGGGGGCTCGGAGCCCTCGGCGGGGCCGGCGGCGGGCGGGGCCGGGAGTTCGGCGGTGTAGCCGGTGTGCTCGACGGTGGCGATCAGGTCGGCCACGCTCACCCCGGGCCCGAAGTCGACGCGGGCGCGCTCGGTGGCGAAGTTCACGGTCGCCTCGACACCGTCCATCCGGTTGAGCTTCTTCTCGATCCGGGCCGCGCAGGAGGCGCAGGTCATTCCGCCGATCGAGAGCTCGATGCGGTCGCTCGCGGTCGCGGCGTTCCCGGCAGTGGTGGTGGTGCTCATCTGATCTCCTCCTAGTCGGAAGCGTACGGCGGGGGCGCGGGGTGCTGCGCCCCCGCCGTGGCCCTGCTCAGGCCGAGCGGCCGACCAGCTCGTAGCCGGCCTCGTCGACGGCGGCGCGCAGCTGGTCCTCGTCCAGCGGGGCGGCCGAGGAGACCGTCACCGTGCCGGCCTTGGCGTCGGCGGCCACCTCCGTGACGCCGGGGATCGCGGACACCTCACTGCTGACCGACTTCTCGCAGTGACCGCAGCTCATGCCGGTGACGGTGTAGATGGTGGTGCTGGACATCGGGACCTCCGGGAAGTGGCTGCCGCGGACCTTCGTCCGGGCTTCTGTCTGCTCACAACACCATACCCCCACCGGGTATTCCGGGACTCGGGGGATTCTGTGCCGTGGGTCGCATCGCGATGGCGACTCGATTGCAGAGAGTATGCGGACGGGCACGTTGCGTCCGAATCACCGCCCGAAAGTCGCCCACGGCGTGTCCCCGGGGGCTCCCGGTGGGGCGGCGGACCGGCGGGCCCGGCGCAGGGCGGGGGTATAGATCGTCCGTTATGTTCGATGTGTGTTCCGGATCCGCCGAGCGCAGCCTCCCGTGGACCTGAGGGCCGCGGCGATCGCGCCGGCCCGACGGCGCAGCGCGCTGCTGGCCGTCGACCTCCAGGACATCTCCTGGCGCCGCCGGGCCGCTCCGGCGGTGGTCGCCATGGTGCTGGTGGCACTGGCCGACTTCCTCTCCGGCAAGGACCGCTACCTGGCCCCGCTGATGACGGTCGTCCCGTCCATCGCCGCGCTCACCCTGAAACCGCGCGAGCTGCTGCTGGTCTGCTTCCTCGGTCTGCTCACCGTGTTCGGCCTGAGCCACTACGACCAGGTCGACAACGTCAACGACGAGCGCTTCCTGTTCGGCGCGATGGTCAGTTACGTCGTGCTGACCGTGTTCAGTGCCTGGGTCGCGCACATCAGGATGCGCCGGGCCGCCACCTTCGCCGCCGTCAGCTCGGTCGCCGAGGCCGCGCAGCGCGCGCTGCTGCGCGTCCCCGAGGCGTCCGTCGGCCCGCTGCGACTCGCCGTCCGGTACGCCTCCGCCGCCGACGAGGCCCGGATCGGCGGCGACCTGTACTCCGTCCTGGAGACCCCGCACGGCACCCGGGTGCTCGTCGGCGATGTTCGGGGCAAGGGCCTGGGCGCGGTGCAGACGGCGGCCGTCGTGCTCGGCGCGTTCCGGGAGGCGGCCTACGACGAACCCGGACTGCGCGGCGTCGCGGCCCGGATCGAGGCGAGCGTCGAGCGGAACGTGCCGGACGGCGAGTTCACCACGGCGCTGTTCGCCGAGTTCCGAAAACCCGGGAGGGTCGAACTGCTGCACTACGGGCACGTCCCGCCCGTGCACGTCACCGGGGACGGGACGGCGCTGGTCGTCGAGTCCCCCGACCCGTGGGTGCCGCTCGGCCTCGGCCGGCTCGCCCAGGGCGAACCGCAGAGCCTGGACGTCCCGTTCGCCGACGACGACATCCTGGTGCTCTGCACCGACGGCGTGATCGAGGCCAGGCACCACACCTCGGGCGAGTTCTACCCGCTCGCCGAGCGGGTCGGCCCGCTGGTCCGGGGCGCCGCGCACTCGCCGGCCGAACTGGAGAGCGCCGTCGGACGGGTCTACGCGGACCTGCTGGCGCACACCGGCGGCGAGCTCGGGGACGACGCGCTGCTGCTGCTGATCAGCCGAACGGACGGCGACCGGGCGTAGTGCAGCGCCCCGGTGGGCGGTCTCAGGCCGTCTCAGGCGGGCCCGGTGACGTCGGCGAGGGTGCGGAACAGCAGGGCCGTGGACGTCGCGCCCGGGTCCTGGTGGCCGATGCTGCGCGGGCCGAGGTAGGAGGCCCGGCCCTTGCGGGCCTGGAGCGGGACGGTGTCGCGCATGCCTCGCTCGGCCGCGTCGGCCGCCGCCGCGGCGGCCGTGGCGAGATCCCCGCCGGCCGTGACCGCCTGCTCGAAGGCGGCCAGCGCGGGGGCGTACGCGTCGACGATCGTCTTGTCGCCGGGCTCGGCCGCACCCAGCTTCCGCACCGCCGCCAGGCCGGCCGCCAGCGCCTGGGCGAACTGCGCCGGGTCGGCGGCCGGGCCCGGCAGGGCGGCGCCCATCGCGCGGAACGCGCTGCCGTACAGCGGGCCGGAGGCGCCGCCCACCTTGGAGATCAGCGTGCTGCCGGTCTTCGTCAGGACGGCGCCGACGCCGGCCGGCTCCAGTGCGTCGAGGGCGGTGAGCACGGCGGTGAAGCCGCGTTGCAGGTTGCTGCCGTGGTCGCCGTCGCCGATCGCGGAGTCGAGCTCGGTGAGCTGCTGCCGGTGCTTGTCCACGGCGGCCGCGAGGGCGCGGATCCAGGCGTCGGCGCGGGCGATGTCCAGCGTGTCCGCGGTGTGCGGGGCGTCCGGGGCGTCCGGGGTGTGCGGGGTGTCCTGGGGAGTGTTCATCGGGCGATTCCTCTCAGGACCGGTGCAGGGCCGGGGTCGCAGCCGGGGCGTCCCAGAGTTCCAGGAGTTCGGCGTCGGCCTTGCCCAGGGTGAGCGAGAAGCCCGCCATGTCCAGGCTGGTGACGTAGTTGCCGACCAGGCTGCGGGCGACGGTGATGCCGCGCCCGGCCAGCAGCGCGGCGACCTCGCCGAAGACGATGTACAGCTCCAGCAGCGGGGTGCCGCCGAGGCCGTTCAGCAAGGCGATGACCTCGTCGCCGGCCGCCAGGTCGTGGTCGGCGAGGACGGTGTCGACCACCTCGGCGGCCAGCTCGCGGGCCGGGCGGAGCTTCTCCCGGCGGCGGCCCGGCTCGCCGTGGATGCCGACGCCCACCTCGATCTCGTCCTCGGGCAGGTCGAAGCCCGGCTTGCCGGCCGCCGGGACGGTCGCCGCCGTCAGCGCCACCGCGAAGGACCGGGAGGCCGCGTTGACGCGCGCACCGAGCGCGGCGACCTCGTCGAGGCCCGCACCCCGCTCCGCCAGCGCCCCGGCGATCTTCTCCACCAGCACGGTGGCGCCGGTGCCCCGGCGCCCCGCCGTCCAGGTCGAGTCCTCGACCGCGACGTCGTCGTCCACCAGGACGGTACGGACCTCGATGCCCTCCTCGGCGGCGAGTTCGGCCGCGAGCTGGAAGTTCATCACGTCACCGGTGTAGTTCTTCACCACGAACACCACGCCCGCGCCGGTGTCGACGGCCTGCGCGGCGGCGAGCATCTGGTCGGGCACCGGGGAGGTGAACACCTCGCCCGGGCACGCCGCGTCGAGCATCCCGGGGCCGACGAAACCGCCGTGCAGCGGCTCATGGCCGGAGCCGCCGCCGGAGATCAGCGCGACCTTCGGCGCGGCGGGGCGGACGGCGCGGGTGATCACCCGGTTCACGAGGTCCACCACCAACTCCGGGTGGGCGGCGGCGACACCGGCCAGCGCGTCCTCCAGGACGGTCTCCGGGCTGTTGATCAGCTTCTTCACGGCGCGCTCCCTCGGGCGACGGATCGGGCGGTCGGGTACCGGCCCGGGCACGGACGGCCGTGCGACAGGCGTTCCCCGGCCCGACGCTACGCCAGACCGGGCCGGTCGGCGCGGATTGCGACACGCGCGGTCGAACTGACGGGCGGGCGCGGGGTGGTGGTGCGGGCTAGGGTCGGAGCATGACTGATCCCGTGGGCATCGTGCTCGTCTCGCACAGTGCGGCGATGGCCGCCGGTCTGCGCGAACTCCTGCGTGAACTCGGCTCGGACGCCGTCCCGGTGCTGCTCGCCGCCGGCACCGAGGACGGCGGGCTGGGCACCAGCTACGACCTCATCGTGCGGGCCGTCGAGGAGGCCGACACGGGCGCGGGCGTGGTGGTGCTGCCCGACCTCGGCAGCTCGGTGCTGACGGCCGTCACGGCACTGGCGGACCACCCGCGACCGGGCGCCGTCCTGGTGGACGCGCCGTTCGTGGAGGGCGCGGTGGCCGCCGTGGTGACCGCCTCCACCGGCGCGGCGCTCGCGGAGGTCGTGGCCGCCGCCGAGGACGCCCGGGGCTTCCGGAAGTTCTGACCGGCGGTGGTCACGTGCCGTCGTCGGCCGTGTGCCGTCCGCTCACTTCGCGTCCGCGTAGCACTCGACGACGGCGGTGCTCAACGGGAACCGCACCGGAGTGTCGCCGAAGACGAGCGCCCGGGCCTCCTCCGCGGCCTCGGCGACGGCGGCGGCGACCTCGTCGGCGAGGTTCACCGGGGTGTGCACCACCACCTCGTCGTGCTGGAAGAACACCAGGTGCGGACGGTCCGCAGGAGCCGTGTCCATGGCGCCCAGGCGCCGGCGGAGCGCCGCCAGCAGCGCCAGCGCCCAGTCGGCGGCGCTCGCCTGGATGACGAAGTTCCGGGTGAACCGGCCCCGGGCGCGGGCCGAACGGGCCCCGCCCTCGGCCGCGTTGCCCGGATCCTCGGTGAAGTCCAGCCAGTCCGAGGAGGGCGGCGGGCAGACCCGGCCCAGCCGGGACCGGACCACGCCGCCGTCCTCGCCCGTCCGGGCCGCCGCCTCCACGTACCCCATCGCGGTGGGGTAGCGGCGGCGCAGGGTGGCGAGCAGCGGGCCGATGTCGCCGCTGGTCTGCCCGTACATCGCGCCGAGCAGGCCGAGCTTGGCCTTCGCCCGGTCGCCCTGGAAGGCGCTGGCGGCGAGCGCCTCGTAGAGGTCGCCCTCGGCGGCCGTGCGGGCCAGACCGGCGTCCTCGGACAGCGCGGCCAGCACGCGCGGCTCCAGCTGAGCGGCGTCCGCCACCACCAGCAGCCAGCCCGGGTCGGCGACCACAGCGCCGCGCAGGATGCGGGGGATCTGCAACGCGCCGCCGCCCCGGCTCGCCCAGCGGCCCGACACCACGCCGCCGACCACGTACTCGGGACGGAACCGGCCGCCGCGCGCCCAGGCGTCCTGCCAGGCCCAGCCGTGGGCGGCGTGGATCCGCGACAGCTCCTTGTAGCGGATCAGCAGCGCGGCCGCCGGGTGGTCGATCCCGCGCAGCTCCCAGGAGCGGGTGGACGTCAGGTGGACGCCCTGGTCGGCGAAGGCGCGCAGCACCTGGGTGTGCGAGTCGGGATTGAACGGGCGCCCGCCGAGCGCCTGTTGGAGCTCGGTCGCGAGTTCGGCCAGCCGCTTCGGCTGGGTGCCGGGGATCTGCGGGCGCGGGCCGAGGAGGTCGGTGAGCATCTCGTCGTGGATGTCCGCGCGCCAGGGCAGGCCGTCGTACGCCATTTCGGCGGCGACCAGCGCGCCGGCCGACTCGGCCGCCACCAGGAGGCGGAAGCGGGCGCGGGCGGGCGAGGCGGCCCCGGCGGCGGGGCCCGGCCCGGTCGCCGGGGCGGGCTCGGAGATCTCGCCGATCCGGCGCTGCTGGTCGGCGTGGACGGCGACGACCGCCTCCAGCGGGTCGGTGGCGGGCGGCAGCTGCAGCCGGTCGGGGGCGAACAACGTGTCCTGGTCACCGGCGGCGGCCGCCTCGGGCAGGTCCGGCGGGACGGCGAGGCGGTGGATCCTGGCCCAGGCCGCGCCGAGCGAGCGGGGCTGGCCGTAGCGGCCCTCGTGGGTGAGCAGCAGCGCCTCGACCAGGCGCAGGTCGTGGCAGCGGGCGAGGCGGCCGGGGAGCTTCGGCAGCAGCGGGGCGTACGCGCTGTCGGTGGCGGCCCAGACCCAGCGCGGGTGCGAGGCCGCCTCCTGCTCGGCCACGGCGGCGGCGAGATCGCGGGAGTGGACGGGAGGACCGAGGGGCGTGCCGGAGTCGTCCAGCGGTTGCAGGCGGCCGCCGGGGCCGTGCGGGTCGGGGGCCAGGGCGATCCGGGGTGGCACGGGGTCTTCTCTCGTACTGGTGGTCGGTGCGGGCGCTCGGGCGTCCGGCGCTCGGGTGTTCCGGGTGTTCGGGTGGTGTGTTCGACGGTAGCGCCGGGGTCCGACAAAGCGGGGGAAGCGGCGGCCGTGCGGGGTGTCAGTGTGCGCGGCGGGCGTCCGGGAAACAGTTCGGTGACTGACTGTAGGCAGCTGATCGGGCACCGCGTAGGGTCGGCGGAATGACCGAGAACCCCTTCTTCGAGCCCAGCACCCTGGTCTACGAACTGCCGCCCTTCACCGTGATCCGGGAAGAGCACTACCTGCCCGCCTTCGAGCGCGGCATGGCCGACCAGCTCGCCGAGATCGCGGCGATCACCGCCGACCCGCAGCCCCCTACCTTCGAGAACACCATGGTGGCGCTGGAGCGTTCCGGGGCCCTGCTGCGCCGGGTCGGCGCCGTCTTCGAGAACCAGAGCGCCTCGGACACCAACGACGTGGTGGACGCCGTCGACGCGCAGATCAGCCCCCTGCTCGCCGCCCACCGCGACGCGATCCACCTGGACGGCGCGCTCTTCGCCCGGATCGAGACCCTCTACGAGCAGCGCGAGCCGCTCGGCCTGGACGCCGAGTCGCTGCGCCTGCTGGAGCGCCACCACACCCGGTTCGTCCGGGCCGGAGCGCGCCTGGCCGCGCCGCAGCAGGCCCGGCTGCGCGAGCTGAACGCCGAACTCGCCTCCGCGGCCACCGCGTTCCAGCAGAACGTCGCGGCCGACACCCGGGCCAGGGCGCTCGTCCTGGACAGCGCCGAGCAGCTCGACGGGCTGTCGGCGGACGCGGTGGCGGCGGCCGCCGAGAACGGCCGGGCGCTCGGCCACGACGGCAAGTACGTCCTGAGCCTGAAGAACTTCTCCAACCAGTCCGAACTCACCCAGCTCACCGACCGCTCCGTGCGCGAGCGCCTGCTGGCGGCCTCGCTCGGGCGGGCGGCGGCGGCCAACGGCCCGCTGGCGATCCGGATGGCCGGCCTGCGGGCGGAGCGGGCGGCGCTGCTCGGCCACCCGAACCACGCGGCGTACGTCGTGGCGGACGAGACGGCCGGCAGCGTCGCGGCGGTCGACGGCCTGCTCGCCCGGCTGGTGCCGGCGGCGGTGGCCAACGCCGAGCGGGAGGCCGTCGAACTGGCCAAGCTGGCGGCCGCCGACGGGATCACCGAGATCGCCGCGCACGACTGGGCGTTCTACTCGGAGCGGGTGCGGCAGACCTCGTACGACGTGGACGCGTCGGTGCTGCGCCCGTACTTCGAGCTGGAGCGGGTGCTGCACGACGGCGTGTTCTTCGCCGCGGGCCTGGCCTACGGGCTGACCTTCACCGAGCGGCCGGACCTGGTGGGCTACCACCCCGACGCGCGGGTCTTCGAGGTGTTCGAGGAGGACGGCGGCTCGCTCGGGCTGTTCCTGGGCGACTTCCACGCCCGGGCGTCCAAGCGCGGCGGCGCCTGGATGGACGAACTGGTCTCGCAGTCCACGCTGCTGGACCAGCGGCCGGTGGTCATGAACAACCTCAACATCGCCCGGCCGGCGGCGGGCGAGCCGGTGCTGCTGACCTGGGACGAGGTCCGGACGCTGTTCCACGAGTTCGGGCACGCGCTGCACGGGCTGTTCTCGGACGTGCGCTACCCGCTGTTCTCGGGCACCGGCGTGCCCCGGGACTTCGTCGAGTTCCCCTCGCAGGTCAACGAGATGTGGATGACCTGGCCGGCCGTCCTGGCCAACTACGCCAAGCACCACGTCACGGGCGAGCCGCTGCCGGCCGAGCTGGTCGAGCGGATGACCGCCGCCGAGGGCTTCGGGCAGGGCTTCCGCACCGTCGAGTACCTCGCGGCCGCGCTGCTCGACTGGGCCTGGCACACCATCCCGGCGGGCCGGCAGATCGACGACGCCGAGGAGTTCGAGGCCCAGGCGCTGGC
>FTKL01058221.1_pt1 | contig 11670 bp, 5 predicted proteins | sample 2434061 | NCBI WGS metagenome assembly FTKL01 (sample SAMEA3914816, study PRJEB12502) | metagenome | biome: forest; material: soil | place: USA | collected 2011-09-16 | depth 0.3 m
CGGCGCCGACGGCAGCGAGACGCAGCCGTGGAGCCGGCCGTCGGCGTCTTGCTGCCAGGAATTGCTGGGCTGGACTTTCGGGCATGACGGAGGCCCCCCGGGGCGATGAGCTGGTGCGGGCTCGACCGGCTTGCGGTTTCTGCGCACAGGACAAGCGAAACTTCGCGTCCGAGCCAACAGTCCGTCAACTACCTTGCATCGCAGGTTGTCATGATTTGTGAGAGCGGTAACGGTATGGCCACCAAGTGATTTGAATCACCACCGGCAGTTCGCACCATTCGCACTTCTCCCTTCTGTCGAGGGGCTTAGAGTCTCAACGGATTTAACTGATCTTTACGCCCGTGCCCTGGGGGGGCATGGCTGTCCTGGGGGTCGCTATGTCGCTCGGCCGTGCTCGGTCAGTCCGTTTCAGAGTTGCCCGCCATTCGAGACGATCACGGATTGCACTGGTCAGTGCCCTGGCCGTGATGGCCGGGCTCCTCGGGCCGACGGCAGGCACAGCCTTTGCGGGTTCGGTGGACAAGGACAAGATCTGGTCGCCACCGAGCACGCCATTGCCGAAGACCGCCCCCGTCAGCGGCAAGGACGCTGACGCCTCAGCAGCGAGGCCGGCCAAGACGGGAACGTCTGACTGGGTACCTCCAGCCGCGCCGGTCACCGTTTCCCGTGGCTCATCCACGGTCAAGCTGTCGACGCCGCCGTCGGCGGGCTCCCGGGAGGCCCGACTGGATGCCGGGGGGAACAAACTTCTGGAGCCGTCCGCCGGGGCATTGTCAAGGGCAGGATCCCTGCCGGTCTGGCTGGCACCCCTGGCGCCTGCAGCCCCGAAGCCCAGTGCGAACAGCGTCCCGGCCGACATGGCGCCCGCCGACGCTGTCGAGACATCGTCCGTACGCGTCGATGTCACGGACGCCAGGACGGCCGAGGCGGCAGGCTCGCACACTGCCCTCGTCACCCTCAGCCCCACCAGCCCGACGAGCTCCACGAACATTCGGGTCGAACTCGATGCGGTCACCTTCGGGGCAGGCTTCGGTGGCGACTGGGCCCAGCGGGCTGTTGTCTATTCGCTGCCCGTCTGTTCGCTGACCACCCCGCAGGTGGCGGGTTGCCTTGAGCGCACATCCGTTTCGTCTCACTACGACGCGCCGACCAAGAAGCTGGTGGCCGACGTTGAACTACCGGCCGCCGGTGGCGCTGCGCCGGCCGGATCAGGTACCCAGGCACTGGCGGCGGCGAGCCTGGCGGCGCCGATGGTGCTCGCCGCCGACGCCCCGGCGGGCGGAGGGGCCGGCACCTACAGTGCTACCAGTCTTTCGCCGAGCCAGGCATGGACAGCCGGTGATGCCTCGGGCTCCTTCAACTACAACTACCCGGTCCAGGCTCCCCCGTCACTGGGCGGGTCCGCCCCGCAGCTCGGCCTGGCCTACAGCTCGGCCTCGGTGGACGGTAAGACGTCCTCGACGAACTCCCAGGCATCCTGGATAGGTGATGGCTGGGACCTCGGCACGGGGTTCGTGGAACGCTCCTACCAGCCCTGCTCGAAGGACGGGATCGCCGGTTCGGGCGACCAGTGCTGGGCCGGCGCCAACCTCACCATCTCGCTCGCCGGCCACTCCGGCGAACTCGTCCCGAACGACGGGTCCTGCGCGAGCGGCAATCTGGCTGATGAGCAGTCCAAGTGCACCTGGCGCCTCGCGACCGACGACGGCAGCAAGGTCGAGTTCCTCACGGGGGCCACCAACGGCACCTGGAACGGCTCGTACATCAAACTCACCGACGGCGCCGGTGTCGCCTACTACTTCGGCCTGAATCACCTGCCCTCGGCCACCGGTACACCTACCGCGACCGGGCCCGACAGCAACTCCGCATGGACCGTCCCGGTCTACTCGCCCAACAGTGGCGATCCCTGCTACAACGCGGGCCAGGGCAAGGCCTCCTGGTGCCAGACCGCCTGGCGCTGGAACCTCGACTACGTCGTCGACGGCCACAGCAATCTCACCACCTACACCTACACTCCCGAGGCCAACTACTACGCCCGCGGCGCCGGCCAGAACCAGGGGGTCGGGACCAACGCCTCCTATACACGGGCCGGCGTCCTGGCCGCCATCGGCTACGGGCAGTTGCTGTCCGACCAGCTCGCGGTCGGCGGCGCGTACCAGTCCGCCTCCAAGATCGTCTTCAGTAGCGACGAACGCTGTGTCACCAGCCCTGCGGCCTGTGACCCCGCTCAGCGCACGGCTGCCAACGCCGCGAACTGGCCGGACGTGCCGCTGGACAAGCAGTGCCAGTCGACCGGGACCTGCGCCAACTACGGCCCCACCTACTGGACGACCAAGTGGCTGAGCACCATCACCACCCAGGTCCGCTCCAACGGCGCCTACCGGGACGTCGACCAGTACACACTCAGCCACGTCCTCAAGCAGGTGCAGAACTCCTCGGAGAACACCCAGGTCCCCTGGTTGGCCTCGATCCAGCGCACGGGCAAGGACAACCTCAACCAGCAACAGCCGGTGATCGTCCCACCCGTCACGTTCAGCAACATCCTGCTCCCCAACCGCGTCGACGGCGCCGGCCCGAGCCGGCCCGCCTACAACCGTCCCCGCATCGACGTGGTCACCACCGAGACCGGCGGCACCATCGGAGTCGACTACTACCAGGCGTCCTGCTCCCGTACCACCGGCGTGATGCCCACCTCGGCGGACGACAACAAGCTCGCCTGCTTCAACGTGAAGTGGTACGAGACGAACGCTGCCCCCGGCGCCAACCCCGTCGACGACTGGTTCCTGCGCTACCCGGTCAAGACCGTCACCGTCGACCCGCGCTCCGACCTCATCAGGGGGGCCCTTCCGCAGGCGACCTCCTACACCTACGGCGACGCCGCCTGGCACCGCAACGATGCCAAGTTCGTCGACGCGAAGGACCGGACCTGGGACGAGTTCCGCGGCTTCGCCTCCGTGAAGGTCGTGACCGGCTCCGGCAACGACGGAGTCCGGGCGCAGTCCTCCACCACCTACTACCAGGGCATGGACGGAGACTTCACCGCAGCCGGCACTCAGCGGCTGCGCAAGGTCCAGGGCCCGATGAGTGGCCAGGTCGACGACGCCGACTGGCTCTCCGGGCAGGTCCTGGAGTCCGACACGTATGCCAAGGCCGGTGACACCAGCCCGGTCGCGTACAGCGTGAACACCAGCAGCGGCCCCGTCACTACCGCCACTCACGTACTCGGCGGCGGCCTGCCCGACCTGGTCGCGCGCTACTCCTCCACCACCTCCGTGGTCATCGCCAAGGCACTCAAGGCCGACGGTAGCTGGCGAACCACCACCGACACCACCACCACGGATGCCTCCAACGGCAACCGCCCGGTCACCCTCCTGAGCGCAGCGGACGGCACACCGGATGTCTGCGCCCGGACCTCGTACGCCTCCAACGGCAATCCGGTGATGATCGCGCTGGTCTCCCAGACCCTGAGCGTGTCCGGCCCGGCTGCCTGCACGGTGACCCCGACCGCCGCCAATACCGTCAGCGGAGCCCGCACCCTCTTCGACGGGGCGGCGTTCGGCAGCGCGGGCGCCATGGGCGATGCCAGCAGTATCCAGGCGCTGGAAAAGTACGACGCATCCGGAACGGCGCAGTGGACCACGACGGGAAGCAGTACCTACGACGCCTACGGGCGGGCCGTTACTGTCACTGACCCGACCACCACCGACTCCGCGCACCCCAACGGTGCCGTCACCACCACCGGCTACAGTGCCGCCAACCCCGGTGAGCTGCCGAACGGAACGACGATCACCGCGCCCGCGCCCTCCGGCGCTTCGGATGCCGCGACAGGCCGGGTCTCCACCGTCACCCTCGACCCGGCCCGATCCCTTCCACTCACCGCCACCGATGCCAACGGACGCACTGTCACCGAGGCGTACGACGCCCTCGGCCGCCTCACCGCGGTCTGGCCTGCGGGACGGACCACGGCGGACAAGGCCAGCTACACCTTCGCTTACGCACTCAACGGCACCGCCACACCCAGCACCATCACCGCCTCCACGTTGCGAGCCGGTGGCAGCTACGCGGTGTCCACACAGATCATGGACGGCCTCGCGCGAGTCGTACAGACCCAGGCGGACCCGGCGCTATCCGCCTACCACGGCAGGCTGATCACCGACACCTACTACGACTCCCAGGGCCGCACACCACGGGTCAACAGCACCTACTACAACGACCTCACCGGCCCCAGCACCACCCGCTTCGAGCCTGACGACGCGAAGGTGCCGAACCAGACCTACACCGTCTTCGACGGCCTGGGCCGCCCCACCAGCACCCAGGTCCGAGCCCTCGGCGTCCTCCAGAGCACTACCACCACGGCATACCCCGGCGTGGACCGCACCGACCTCACCCCGCCCACCGGGGCGACCGCCAGCACCAAGGTCACCGACGCCCGTGGTCGCACCTCCCAGCTCTGGCAGTACCGAACCCCCGCCGCCACCGGCAACCCCGCCGACGCCGATGTCACCGGCTACTCGTACAACCCCGCTGGTAAGGAAACCTCACGCACTGACGCGGCGGGCAACACCTGGACCTACACCTACGACCAGCGTGCGCGCCAGACGAGTGCGAGTGACCCCGACGCCGGCACAACCACCAGTGTGTACGACAGTGCCGGCCGCGTCTCATCGACCACCGATGCCCGCGGTCAGAGCATCTCCACCACCTATGACCTGCTCGGCCGCAAGACCGGTACCTACAGCGGCACCATCGCCCCGGCCAACCAGTTGACCGGCTACACGTACGACACCATCGCCAAGGGTCATCCGGCAAGCTCGACCCGCTACGTGGGCGGGGCGAGCGGGAGTGCCTACACCAGCGCCGTCGTCACCATGGACGTTGCCTACCGGCCGACGAAGACCACCCTCACCATTCCCGGAAGCGAGGTCGGTAAGACAGGTCCTGTCACCTACACCGGCACCGCCAAGTACGAGCCCATCACCGGTGCCAGGACCGAGGAGGTCCGGCCCACCGTCGGTGACGTCTTCATCGAGGCCATCGTCTACACCTACGATGCCTACGGGCTGCTTGCCAAGTTCGGGGCGCTCGGCGGCAACATGTACGACCTGCAGTCGGACTACGACGCCTACGGCCGCAACATCCGCTCCACGATGAACCCCTGGGGCACCCAGGTCGTCACCACCCAGACCTACGACGAATCCACCGGTCGCGCCCTCAGCCAGTACGTCGACAAGCAGACCTCGACCACCGGCACGGTCCAGAACACCACCTACGCCTACGACCAGGCCGGTCGGATCACCGCTATCCGCACCATCCCCAACAACACCCCCACCGCAACCGACCTCCAGTGCTTCAGCTACGACCACCTCGGCCGCCTCACGACCGCGTGGAGTGACACCGGCCGCCTCGACCAATTGCCCAACCCCGCCGTCGGCGGACAGGGAAGCTGCGCCAACAGCACGCCCACCAGCGGTGCTCAGACTCCCGCCCGGACGACGGTCGGCGGCTACGCCCCGTACTGGCAGACCTACCAGTACGACCTCACCGGCAACCGTACCCAGCTCGTCGTTCATGACCCCGCAGGCGACACCACCAAGGACACCACGGTCACCCAGACCTTCCCGTCCTCCGGCGCGCGCAACACACCCACCGGCGCGCCCAACACGGGCGGCGGCACCGGCGGCCCGCACGCGCTCCTCGGCTCCACGAGCCAGACCGGGACCAGCACCCCGACCACGAGCACCACCCAGTACGACGCTTCGGGGCATACCACCGCCATCACCGACACGGCCGGCACCACCACCCTCACCTGGAACGGCGAGGACAAGCTCGAATCCCTCACCAAGACCGGCGCCGGCACCACCACCTATCTCTACGACGCCGACGGCAACCAGCTCATCCGCCGAAATCCCGGCAAGACCACCGTCACCATCGGCGGCGACGAACTCACCTACGACACCACGACCCAGACGTCTGCGGGCACTCGCTACTACGACATCCCCGGTGGCACCACCCTCGTGCGTCGCGGTGGCGAACAACTCACCTACCAGATAGCAGACCACCACGGCACCGGAGTCCTATCCATCGACTCCGCCACTCTGGCCGAGAGCCGACGCCCCTCGGACCCCTTCGGCAATCCGCGCGGAGCCCAGCCGTCCGTGTGGGCCGGCGACCACGGCTACGTCGGCGGAATCAAGGACGATGTCACCGGCCTCACCAATCTCGGTGCCCGCCAGTACCAGCCCACCACAGGCCGATTCCTCAACCTCGACCCCATCATCGACGGGGCCGACCCCCAGCAGTGGAACGGCTATGCCTATAGCAACAACGACCCCGTCAACGGGTCAGACCCGAGCGGACTCTTCCGAATTCCGAGCCTCAGCTCAGTCATGCCGGCAATGCACGAGATTGCCACAGTCGTCGCTCTGGTCATAGACAATCGAGATGCCGTCGCATCGGCCGACGAGATCAGAGAGAGCAAGCAGAAGACCGACACCGCGAAGCAGAAGGTGATGGATGTCGGAAAAGAGCTTGCCAAGATAGCTGCTGACGAACTCGGCATCACCGACGCGTTCAACTGTGTGACCAAGGGGGATCTCGGCGCCTGCGGCGAGACTGTCCTCAACGTTGCCACCAGCTTGTTGGGTGGCGGCCCGATCGCCAAGCTCGCCAAGAAGTATCTCTTCAAATGGGACAAGGCATACGAGCTCGCCAAAACGGTCAAGCGGCTGGCGAGCGAGCTGTTCGACGCGCTCAAGACCTGGCAGAAGGAATCCAAGCTCGCCCGAGAGGCGGAACAGGCTGCCGGCAGCTGCATCATAGGCCGTAAAAACAGCTTCAAGCCCGATACTCAGATTCTCCTGGCCGATGGCACCAGCAAAGCCATCAAGGAAGTCCAGCCGGGCGACCAGGTCCTCGCCACGGACCCACAGACCAATACCACCAGCGCCGAGCCCGTCACCGCCACCATCGTCACGCCCGACGACCAGCAGTTCACTGACCTCGCCCTCACCACTGACGCAGCCCCCCGCGCCCCGCCCACCACCATCACCTCAACCCAGCACCACCCGTACTGGGATGAGACGACCCAGCGCTGGACCGATGCTGCGAATGTCCGGGCCGGAGACAAGCTCCGTGCCGCAGACGGCACCCTCCTCACCGTTCACGACATCCACAGCTACAACGCCCCGGCACAGGAAGCCCGTAACCTCACTGTTGCTCAGCTCCACACGTACTATGTGCTGGCAGGGACTACGCCGGTCCTCGTTCACAATGCGAATGGAGTTTCTCCAGATGCATGCCAGCTGCCGCTGTTTGTACTGAAGGATGGCGAGCTCTCGACGGCCGCTGATAGGGCTGTGAGCACTGGTGGCCCAACTGCGAGGCAAGGTGTCCCGAGTAGTATTCGTGATCAGATGCTGGCGGACGAATTGGATCGGACCGGAGGCTACTATCAATGCTGGCGGTGCGGCCATACCAGCACTAACCCTGCAGACATGCAGATCGGGCACGTAAATACCCCGCGCGCAAATGGCGGAAATCTTGATCCGCGCAATCTCTGCATCGAAGGCGCGGCATGCAATAGCAGTGCGCAAAATAGAGGTGCACCATCACCAGGGAAGTCGTGTGCTGAACGTGGTGGATGTGGTGCAGGATTTGGGCGATTCGAATAGGAGGTGGATTCTTGTCGGCCAAGCTCGATGGGCTAATTCACCAGCTTCGCGACAGCAGGTCTGCTCGGCGCCGCTCTGCCGCCAAGCAGATCGGAAAGCTAGGAGATCCTGCGGCCGGTTATAGCCTACTGGAGGTGCTTGAGGTCGAGGCTGCAGATGCGCGAACCTGGGAGACTCAGTATGAGATGATCGTCGCGCTCGGCTCCTGTAGGTGCAGCGCCGCTGTTCCCTTCCTTAAGTCTCTCGCCGTTGCGGGATTCAAATTTGATTCCCTATATGGCGCGGTGGGTGATTCCATTATCCGAATCTCGCTTGCCGATGGTCGCCTTGAGGAAGAACTGCGCTGGTGTCTTGAGCTGGCTCGGCCGGACTTGGTCGATGGCGCGATGAAGGCGATGTGGGACGAGGGGGTCAGCCTTGACCCCGAACTCTCCAGCTGGCTGGTGGACTACTTGCTCAGCCAAGATCCGCATGCTGGCGTGCGTTATTGGGCCGCGCTTGCAGCAAGACGCTGGGAGGGTGAAGCATCCCTTCGCTTCTTGGAGGATTGCGCTGCCGGCCCAAGGGATGACGTAGCGGCCGCTGCCCGAGAGTCGCTGAGCTCGCGCTGATTTTCGGTGGGCCCTGATAGCGATTCCCATGCTGAGCCAGCCGGAGCATCGGTTCCTGATACTCCGGCTGGCCCGGCGAAGGGCCGCGCCTGGAGGAGGTATGGCATCATGATGCGCATGTCGCAAGCTCAGCCCGACCCCAAGCAAGATCACGTCACGCTGTTGGCTGATCTGACCGCAGCGGGAAAGCCTGTCTTTGAAGTCCTTCCGGCTGTTCCGCTGGGCGTTGATCTCTTCGAGCTCACTGGCAGTCCCGGATTGACCTTGGGATGCGCAGCGGGCGACGTCATTCGCCGCGCTCCCGATGGTCGCTTTTCTGTGGAACGCCGAGGCCCCAATTACTGCATCCAGGTCTATCGCGGTGGCCCTTTCTCGGAAGCTTCACTCGAAAAGCTGTCGGAAATTGCGAGCCGCGCAAGAGGAGTGGTTGAGTCGCCGTCTGATCGGCGATTCGCCGTGGTTACAGTCCCTCGCGCAGGGGCAAACAAGGACCTGGAGGAATTGCTTGACTCCTGGGCGGAGTCCGAAGGGGGAGCCCATTGGTGGTTTGGGAATCAAGATTGAACTAGTAGGTCTACTTGGCGCGAGGTAGGAAGGCTTTCTGAATGCGCCTCGATAGGTCAATATTAGAGAACTCAAACTGACGTCAAGAGCCCCTCTGAGCAGCTGCTCGGAGGGGCTCTTGAGTGCCTTGACGGCAACGCTGACGGCAACGTCAGCGGACAGGTTCTGCACTTGGCGGGTCGTCAGGGACTTCGGGCGCTCGAAGTGCGTCGCCGAGGGTGTCGATGGCTTGGCGCTGGAGACGGAGCCGGACGTGGGCATACACGGTGGCGGTAACGCCAATGTGGGCGTGGCCGAGGAGTTCCTTGATCACGACGAGTTCGACGCCCTGTTCGAGGAGCAGGCTTGCGGCGGTGTGCCTGAGATCGTGAAACCGGATGCGGCGGAGCCTGGCCGTCCGGCACAGCGTGGTGAAGTATCGGGTCAGGGTCGACGGTTCGGTGGGCGAGCCGTCGGATGTGGTGAATACGAAGCTGCTCTCCGTCCAGCCCGCGCCAGCGGCCTCGCGCTCAAGGTTCTGTCGTTCGCGGTGGCGCTTGAGAGCGTGGACGCATTCGGTGGGCAGTGCGATGCGGCGCTCGGAGCTGACGGTCTTTGTGGGCAGAGTGGTCAGGCCGCCGGTGGGGGTGCGCTGGAGGGTGCGGCGAATACTGGCGGTGCCGTTGTCGAGGTCGAGGTCCTCCCAGCGCAGGCCGAGGAGTTCGCCCTTGCGCAGGCCGGTGCGGAGTGCGAGGTCGAAGAGGGCCTGCAGCCGATGTCCTTGGACTGTGGCGAGGAACCGGCGGGCCTCGGCGACGGTGAGTGGTTCGAAGCGGCGGGGCCGGGGTGTTCCGGTCTTGATGTTGCGGGCGACGTTGCGCGGGAGTTCGTCTTCGCGGACGGCGTGCTCAAGTGCGGACTTGAGGACGGAGTGGACGTAGGTGACGGTGAGTGGGGAGAGCCGCTTGCCGCAGCACTGGCCGACCGCGCAGCAGCGCTGCTGCTTGTCGAGCCCGCGGGCACAGCACTGGCAGGTGACGCGGAGCCGGTCGAGCCAGGTGCGGATGTCCTTGGCGGTGAGGTGGGCGATCTTCTTCCGGCCGAGGCCGGGTATGACGTAGAGGCGGGCGCAGGCGGCGTAGCGGGTGTGGGTGTTCTCGCGGAGGCGGTGAACGGCGACGCTGTCCAGCCAGTACGTGAGGTACGCGGTCACGGTGCTGTCGGCAGCGGCGACGGGTCGGCCCTGGTTGCTGGCGGCGATGCGGTCGGTGAGCTTGCCGGCGGCTTCCTTGCGGGTGATGCCGTAGACACGGACGCGCTTGCGGGTGCCGTCGGTCGCGAGCACGTAGCCGGCGGCCTCCCAGCGGCCGTCCTTGCGCTGGTAGATGGTGCCCTCGCCGTTGGCGCGGCTCTTGCGGGGTGTCATCAGGCTGCTTCTTCCAGGTGGGTGTGGATGTAGTTGGAGAGGGTGTGGGTGGGGATGCGGCGGGCGCGGCCGATGGTGATGGAGGCGAGCTGCCGGGTGCGGATGAGGTCGTAGACGGTGGAGCGGCTGATCTTGAGCCGGGCCATGACGTCGGGGACGGTGAGGAGTTCGCTGTCGGCCGTCACGCGGTCGGCCCCGTCTGGACGGGGGTGGTCAGCGGCTCGGTGGAGTGACCGGCCCGGTCACCGGAGCGCTGTGCGTACCTGGGGCGGCTCGGTTGCTGGCGCCGGGGGCGCGGCTGGGTGGCCAGGAGGTCGGCGAGGTGGGCGAGTTCGGGCAGGAGGCCGCTGCCGGCGTACTGCCAGTGCGAGATCACTAGCGTCGTATCCGTGGCGCCGTGCCGCCCGTCCTTCGCGCGGTGACCGGCGTGGTGACCGGGGCCGGGGTCGGTGTGACCAGCGATCAGGTCATCGCGGTCACCGGGCCGGTCAGTGACCGACCGGCCCCCACCGATCGGCAGTCCGGCGTGCCGGTCGACCATTGCCGGGTCGGTCGGCGTCGGGGCAGCGGTTTCGGGTTGGCGGGTGCGCCAGGCGGTGCGTTCGGCTCGGAGGTGGGTGAGGGTGGTGGAGTAGCGGCGGGTGCGGGTGGAGAAGTGGCCTCGGAAGCCGAGCATGTGGGCCCACTGCCGTAGGCGGAGGTGGGTGTGCTGGGGTTGGGTGCCGAGGTGCCAGGCGGTGTGGATCATGCGGCGGGCGTGGTCGGTGAGGTCGTGCTGGGCGAGTTCGGCCAGCAGGCGGAGTCGGCGGTCGAGGGTGCCGGTGGTGGTCTCGGCGCCCTTGGTGGCGTATTTGGCGATGTAGGCGGCGACGTGCCGGTCGGTGACGGGGGCGTCGCCGGTGAAGTCGGTGCTGCGGATCGCCCGGACGTCGATCTGCCGCCCGAAGCGATACACCGAGGGCTCCGGCGACTGTGCCCGCTCACCCTCCCCAGCCCCGGGGAGGTGTTGGTGCTGGACGCGGGTGCGCTTGGCAGCGGCACGGACGGCATGGTCGAGGAGTCCGGTAGTGGCCCAGGCGGGAGGGGTACTGCCGGGGCCGGTGGGTCCGTCGAGGCGGATGACGGTGTGGAAGTGGATCTGGCCGCGCTTCTGATACTCGGCGACCTTGGCGTAGGAGAGCGTGGCGTGGTGGCGCAGGGTGCGCTGGGTCAGTCCGGCGGCCTTGGCGATCTCGCGGCGCAGGTGGGTGGTGAAGCGGGCCCACAGGGCGGGGGCGTGGGCGTTCCACAGCACCGCGCCGGTGTAGTCGTACCGCTGCGGGTTCAGCGGGGTGCCGAGGAGCGGGTCGCCGTCGGCGTGCCGGGTGCCGCAGGTGCAGGGGGTGGTGCCGGGTTGGTTGTGGACGGGGCCGAAGCCGGG
>FTKL01001065.1_pt1 | contig 11632 bp, 12 predicted proteins | sample 2434061 | NCBI WGS metagenome assembly FTKL01 (sample SAMEA3914816, study PRJEB12502) | metagenome | biome: forest; material: soil | place: USA | collected 2011-09-16 | depth 0.3 m
TGCCGCTATCTATCTTTAAAGTCCGCAACGTCCGTGGCGCCAACCTGGTGATGGCGCCACTATACGCCACCATGCTTGGTGCCTTCTTCCTACTGACGCTGTACTTACAAGGCGTACTCCACTACTCACCTGTTCTGACCGGCCTCAGTTTCCTACCATTTCCGGTCACCCTAGCCCTGACCTCTCGCCGCATGCCCCGCCTAGTTGGACGCTACGGCTTCCGGCGCTTTATGGTTATCGGCCCGCTAGTCATCGCCGTCGGTCTAGCTTGGCTGACCCAGCTGCACAGTGGTAGCAGCTACTGGTTGGGCATTCTACCCGCGGCCATTATCATGCCACTTGGCATTGGTATGACCATGATGCCAACCATTGCTGCCGCCACCTCCGGCGTAGCCGCTCAGGAAGCCGGCATTGCATCGGGTCTAATTAGCACTTCCCAGCAAATGGGAGGCGCCCTGGGTTTGTCGATTCTTTCGGGCGTGGCCGCATCAGTCGCCACCAGCTCGTTGCATCTTGGCCAAACCGAAGCCGCCCTACGTGGCTACCACGCCGCTTTCTTGGTTGGCGATGCCTTCATGCTACTGGCCGCGCTAGTTGCTCTACTCATCATCCGCAGCCCCAAGCACGCCGCCGAGAAACAAGTTGCGCCAGCTTCGAACGCCGCACTCGAATCATCACTGAGTCACTAGGCCGGGCATCCAGCTCTCAAGCACTAACGACAGGAAAGGACTCAAATTAGCCTGTGCAGGGGGCGAGCCCTTAGGCATCAAAAAACCGCCCTTCTGTCATCCCCATACGTATGGATAAATGTGTTGCAAGGGTAGGTCCGCCGTGATGGGGATGTAGGCGAACCTACCCTGAGGGGTGCTTAGATCAGCACACCGATCTCGAGCAGTCGAGCCAGAGTCCGGCCGATCTGCGAAACCGTCTCGGGAGCCACGAAGGCCCATTGTCCGTTGGGATTGATCTCGAGGAAGTAGTACCGGCCGCGGCGATCGACGATGATGTCGATTGCACCGGTGTTCAGGCCGAGAGCACGCACGAGGCGTACGCAGTTGTCGCGTACCTTGTCTGGCAGCACATAAGGCGCAGCCTCGAAGGTGTCGTTCTCGAACGAGATGCGGAAATCACGCACGCCCTCGGCCAAAGCCTGATCGGATTGCGTGTCGCGCACCTCTGAAGCGAACACCTGGTCACGTACCACGTAGACCCGCAGCTCGCACATCGGCTCGATGAGCTCTTGAACGATCTGGGGCATCACCGTCAGAGCCGTGAACTTGATCTCGCCGGCCTTGAAGACCTTCGTGAACTGGTTCATGCCAGGTGGCGGGAACGGTGCCAAGGGCTTGACTACGCAGGTGCCGTGCCGCTCCAGGAACACTTGGGCCGCCGACGGATCGGTGCCAATAAGTGTTTCCGGAATGTCGAACCCAATCTGACGCGCTAGGCGCAGTTGGTACGGCTTGAGCACGGCTCGCATCAGCGCTTCGCGCTCGCCTGGCACCCACACGGTGTCTGGGCGAAAGAAGGCTGACAGCGATTCTGCCAGGCGCGACATGCCGCCGACAGCGTAGCTGCGCAACTCCTCGGGCACTCGCTCCGGAAGGGAGCTGAGTCGCTCATAGTTGAGCGTCCTACACCACACGCCACTGACCGCTTCGAGGTCGAGCTCCTGCCCGGCCAAGCGGACTGTCGGCCAGGGGTTTTTCGCGTCGAAGTGATAGGTTGCCTGGTGGCAATCCCGACCGACATCGAACACCAGCGGTTCTTGTGACAGATGCTGCGCCAGATACGGCAGATGCGCGTCACCTTGAGCAGTGAAGACAACCACCTGCCCCGCGGTAGAACTCACGTTCGTTCCTATCTTCACATAAAGGAATGGGGGGTGGCGCCCCGCTTGCACAATCCGCAATAAATCGGACAGGTAGCTGGGGCGCCGCAAGCTATATTAACCCGACCGATTGGTCAGAAACGTATGGTCACTCGCCCTCCTCGGACTGGGTCGAGTAGGTGGTCTTGAGCAGGTTGACGGTAGTGGGCTCGACGAGGGACAGCAGCTGCGCCATCTCGGCCACGGCCGCGGCGATGTCCACGTCGTGCACCAGGGTCTGGGACCGCATGGTCTCACTTCCTTCTAAAGATCCGTGCAGGGGCATTGTGCCACAAACACAAAGCCTGATTATATGCCTAGATTTTACAACGTCAATATTTATTGTGTTATATATTTAAAATCTACAACAGTTTCCGAACAGCCTCTTTCGCACACCCGGCCAAAACGTATGGCGCGACCGTCCAAATTGCCCTGCAAGAGTAGAACCTACATCTGGTATAGTTAAGGCCATGCAACCAAAAAAGAGCCGCTGGTCCAAAGTCTACGAATCATCCGAAGAAGAGCTGATTGATTTTCTAGACAGCCGTGGGCTGGCCACCGAGCGCATCCACCTCACCGAATTCGAATCAACCGCCAGCCAGACTACCGCTCGTGATTTTGCCCTATGGTGCGCCGAGGGTTCCATGACGCTGCGCCTCCCCGGCTCGAAGGTTTCCGTACAGCCAGGTGATAGTGTGCAATTGCCTGTCGGCTCCGAGTTCGAACTACTCGCCGGTATCTCCGGTTGTGTTTACTACCGATCAATTACCTGAAGCGAGTACGCAACAACATCGCAGCCGCAGTTCGTCGAACCCCTATAGAGACACTGCGTGGCGCAGCATCAACTTGAGTGATGGCATCTATCTCGCCACGCCTGACGGTTGGTGGGATCTGAACGCGTTTATTGAGCAAGATGGTAGTTGAAGTGCCGGCACCAGTTCAGTGGTTATCTCTTTTGCTGCCCGGAGCGTACTTGCCTGACTTTCGGCAGATACTAGCGCCACATATGTTGGGATTCTAGTACATTTCAACGCTGAGTGAACCTTGTTACTGATTGGCTACGTACACCCTGCTAGCATAAGGACACCAGTGCACTAGAGAGGAGGTGCTTATGCTCGGACCGGTAGACTACATAGTTCTAGGCTTTAAGGGCAACAATTTCGATGGCAGCATCATGAACGAACTGTCAGCAGCGGTAAAGAACCGCATCATCCGCGTGCTCGATTTAGTCTTTATCATGAAAGATGAGGAAGGTAAGGTTATTGAAGGTGAATTCGAAGATCAGTCGGACGACCTGAAAAAGACATTCGGGAACTTAGAGCGAGCTGATGACATGCCAATACTTTCAGACAATGATATCGATAAAATTGCCCAGCACATGGATAAAGACACCGCCGCCGGGGTGCTCGTAGTGGAGCATCTATGGGCCAAGGGACTTAAAAAATCACTACTGGATGCTGGTGGCTTTTTGGTAGCCGACGGCCGGGTTCACCCCGAAGCGATGGAAGCCGCCGTGAGCGAACTCGCTACCAGTAAATAAAGGAGAACTACACTATGCTTGGAAGACCACTTACCCCCGTTTCGCTTGCCGGTATGAACCGCCGCTCTCGCCGCCGCTCTCGCCGCGGCGTGCTGTAAGCCACGATACCAACCGACTCACACCGACCGCAGTTAAACTGCGGTCGTGTTTTATAGGCACGCGACGAGACAAGCTATTCAGCCGCGAGGTCGCGCCTTTGGAAGGCCAGCAAGCCGACGGCCATCAAAACTAGGCCACTCAGGCTCACGATGGCAAACGTCGACCAGTTTGGGTCAGCTGCCGGGGTTAGAGCAATCTGGTGCAATAACGACGTGTTGAGCACGGCTTTATTTAAGGTAATTACTGAGGCGACAATGTCGGCAGTAAACGACCACGCCAGCCACGCATACAGCACCGTCGTCGTTAGCCGAGGCCATAGTCCGTACAGCAATGTCCCCACGCCGAGTATCAGGCAAACCGGCCCGAGCACGTTCAGACCGCCAAACATGAGTTTTACCGGGTCAACCTGAATCTGCTGTGTCACCGCAACCAGCCAAACCGCCAAACTCGACAGCAGGCAAATTGTCAGCGACGCCGAAGTGAGGAGCAGCAAGCGGCCCGACAGCCAGCGAGTGCGGCTCACCGTACCAACCAGGAAATTGTCTAGCCGGCCCCGTACCTCTTCTTCGCGCACACTCCCAAGACCAGTGATAACCATAACCATCAGAATAGTGGCCACCAGATAGCCCGATATACTAAGGAACGCCATCTCTAAGTTGGCGGTGGCACTACCGGACAACTTCGCTATCGCTCCCGACACCGAGCTCGTACCCACCAGCGATTGGGCGGCAGTCTTGGCGATGCTGGCGACAACGACACTCATCAACAGACTGCCAAGCAGCCAGCTCAGCAGCACGCCACGACTCGTCCGTAGCGATAAGCCGAGCGGCATGTGCAATAACCAGAGATGCGGCCTTGCAGTCGCTTTGTCGGCAATCACACTATTGCCAAGATCTCGTCGGCCCGCAATAAAGAGCGCCACGGCCGTGCACAGCACTGCCATCACTCCGAGCGGTAACAGCCACATTGGCTGCGAATCGTTCAAAGGACGTAGGTGGTCAATCCAACCAAAGGGAGTAATGTCCTTTAGCCAAACTAGGCTGCTAGCGACGTTGCCAATGGCTCGCAACGCGTAACAGACCAGCAGCAATAGTAGCCCGTAGAGCACTGCTCGGCGCCGAGTGGCCGCCAACTGACTGGTAAGTGCACCGACTGCCGCGAATAGTACCGCAGAGGCAAGTAGCGCTAGGCCGTAATACAAACCGCCAAGCAGCGACACCTGCACCTTGCTCGACGAGCCAGCGCCAGCGATGATTAGCACGGTCAGTACGTAGGCTACGCCTATCGTCATACCGAACCCACGCAGCGTGTCTCGCGTCGCTCGTGCGGCCGTCGTACTGCCCGTCAGTAGCAGTTCCCAGCGGCCGTCTTCTTCCTGTCCGCGCAACATACGCGTGGCTGCCAGCAAACCCCAAACGCCCGCGACCACCGCCAGCAACATCGACGTGCGATACACCATGTAGCCCGCCGCCGAGGCAATATTGCCATGTGGTTCGCCGTACAGCAGCCCGAGCGCCGGGTTGCTCGATAAGTCATGCACCACTTGTACGCGCTGGGCTGCGGTCGGGTAGGCCGCCACGATGCCGAAAGCTTGGGCGATGTTCTCCAGTCCCGCAAACAGCCCAAATATAATCGCTCCGCGCAAGGTGTGCCGGAAAGTGAAGCGGCTAATGACGCCTTGGGAACGGGAAGTAGCAGTTACCTTCACCGGGCGTTCACCACGTTACTTTCGTATAGGGTCAAAAATAGCTCTTCGAGCGAGGGCTCACGACTGATAAGACTGATCGGCTGCGCCTTTGACAGTACAGCCAACAGTGGCGCCACCGGCCCGTGCACCTGGCATTTCAAATGCTTGCCGTGCACCTGAACGTCACTGACGCCGGCGACATGTTCGACCGATGGCGGCGTCGTCGCAAAGGTCGCCTCGACTGTTAAAGCTGACAAGTGCCGCAGATCGTCGAGCGTCCCCTGCTCCACTAACTTACCAGCCCTCAGCACCGCTACCCGGTCACAGAGCGCTTCGACTTCTTCTAGGATGTGCGATGACAGAAACACTGTCTGGCCATTACGCTTCGCTTCGGCCACACAGTCACGGAAGACTTGCTCCATAAGCGGGTCGAGACCACTAGTGGGCTCGTCTAAAATGAGTAAATCAGCCCGAGTCGACAGGGCGCCAATCAGTGCCACTTTCTGGCGATTGCCCTTCGAATAGACGCGTACCTTTTTGCTCGGCTCGAACTCAAATCGTTTGATCAGTTGGCGGCGGTAGTCTACGTCTACGCTACCGTGCACCTGTGCTAGCAAATGGAGTGTTTCCTCGCCGGTCAGTGACGGCCACAAATTAGCATCGCCCGGCACATACGCAAGACGCTTATGGATAGCCAATTTGTCTTTACTGGCGTCGAGGCCAAAGACAGTTGCCTGGCCCGTACTGGCGCGGATCAACCCCAGTAGTAAACGGATGGTCGTCGTCTTACCAGATCCATTCGGCCCTAAATAGCCCAGCACTTCACCGCTACGAACGTCGAGGTTAAGACCATCCAGCGCCGTAAATTTACCATAACATTTCGTAAGATTATGAGTTTGAATGGCGATGTCCACTACAGTACACTCCTCGGGAATAGTTATTATGCTTATGTTTCACTATCCCACACCCTAGCGACTGCAGCAAGCGACACCACCATGTTTAACAGTTAGCCCAAACCGCCCTGTGGGCAAAGTATATATTTAAATATATTTGTCTTTTAGGTAAATCTAGTGTATTGTATCCCGGACCCACAACTCAATTGTTGAGGAGGTTCATTTACGTCTTTGGTATCCCCTCTAGTCTAGAAATCGTTCTAGCACCCGAAAAACAGACACGGATTGTTCGCACTTCTCCGGAAGGAAAACATATGCACAACGGAATTCTGGGCGTCACCGTCGCCGACCTGCTGGGGCACGAGCCCGAGCCGATATACGGCGACACCGCCAGACAGCTCATCGAGGGCCGGACCGTACTGGTCACCGGCGCTGGTGGCTCCATCGGCAGTGAGATCGTTCGTCAGGCAAATCGCCTCGGCGCCAGCCGCGTCATCTGCCTCGACAACAGCGAGTACACCCTGTACGAACTGGAGCGAGAGCTGACCGGCCAGCCGTTGCTGACCGACGACACGTACGTGCTCGCCGACATCCAGCACCGCGAGGAGCTGGAGCGTATCCTCAAGTTGTACCGGCCGGACATCGTCTTCCATGCAGCGGCCTGCAAGCACTTGCCGCTGCTGGAGCGCTCCCCGGCGATGGCCATCCTGACCAACGTCCTCGGCACCGAGAACGTCGTCGCAGCCTGCCTGAACACCGGCGTCAAGCGCTTGGTGAACATTTCGACCGATAAGGCCGCTAATCCGACGTCCATTCTGGGCATGTCGAAGCGGCTGGCCGAGATGATCACCAAACAGCATGCCGGCAACGACTTGCGTGTCGCCTCGGTCCGCTTCGGCAACGTCTTCAACAGCCGCGGCTCGTTCATCGAGACCTTGGTCTGGCAGATCAAACGCGCCATGCCGGTGACCATCACCGACGCGGCGATGACTCGCTACTTCATGACGATCCCCCAGGCCGCCAGCCTGGTGATCGAAGCAGGCGTCATGGCCAATGGTGGACACACCTACGTCCTCGACATGGGCGACAGCTACACCATCGTCGACCTGGTCGAGCGCTACGCGGAGCTGATCGGCTTCAACGGCCTTCAGATCACCTTCACGGGCAAACGCCCCGGCGAGAAGCTCGACGAAGAACTGTTCGACCCGCGTGAAACCCGCAGGCGCACGGCCCACCCGGCCATATCGACCGTCCTGGTCGATGCCGGCACCGGCCTGTCGCAGTCCGAACTCGACCAGCTGTACCTGGCAGCCCGCTGCGGTACTCCCGCCACCGAGCTGCACAAGCAGCTGGCTACACTCACCACGACCCGTCCGTCCTTCGTCTCCGTGGAGGTCTGAAGCACCATGCACCTGAGCCACCCGGCTGTCCTCGCGGCCATTCTCATACTGCCCCTGCTGGCAGTCCTGATCGACGGCGCCGCCGGCCTGCGTGCCCGCAACCGAACCTACGAGTTCGGCGACCTCACCGAGTCCAACTTCCGCATCCTGGTACCCATCTGGGGCCAGGTTCGGTACCTGACGAACCTCGAGTACCTCAGCCAGTACGGCGCCCAGGTCACCCTGTGCACCACCGGCAACGAGACGCCCGAGTTCGTGGCTGAACTGCGGCAGATCGCCGATTGCTACGGCTTCCGGGTCTTCATCGATGACCCCAGCTCCAGCACCGGCAAGCACCGCCACCGTGTGCACACGCACAAGCGGCGCAGCACGTCCGGCACTATCCGCGACCGGCTGATCCGTCACGCCCTCGCGGAGGTAGCGGAGCCCTACGTCGTGCCGCTCGATGCCGACACCATCACCCGACAGCACCTGTCGGTCCTGGTCGGCGAGCTCGTGCGGCGCAAGTTGGACCTCGCGTCCATCCGCCTGGTGGTGAACAACCCCCGGGTGTCGCTGCTGACCCGCCTCCAGACCCTGGAGTACCGTCTGGCCATGCAGATGCGCTTCGTCGCCCCCTGGATGGTCTCCGGCGCCTGCCACGTCGCCCGCACCGAGGTCCTGACGGACATCATGCGGCGTCACTCGTTGTTCTTCCAGGGCAACGATGTGGAGATCGGCGTCATCGCTCAGGCCCGCAAGTACCGCGTCGGCCACATCCCGTTCGAGGTCCCCACCGACGTCCCGGCCGACTTCAAGAGCTGGCTGCGACAGCGTCTGGCGTGGGCCGGCGGCGAGGTACGTCTGTTCATCGGGAACCCGCAGCTCATCCTGAAGCACCCGTTCTTCTGGTTCTACGGCGGTGTCGTGACCATCATCGGTCTCTTCTTCCGTTGGCTGTCCATCACCGAGCCGAGCCTGGTGCTCATCTGGGCCCTGGTCCTGTACATCGCCCTGGCGCTGTACCTGCACTGGAAGTCCAAGAGCGCCCTGGTGCTGATCATGCCCATCTACGCGTTCATCTCGTCGATGGTCCTGACGCCGCTCGGCATCATCTGGTATATCAAGATGGCCGTCGCCGACAGCAACTGGGGCATGATCCGTCCGAACCGGACTTCGCAGAACTAGTCACTTCGGCACAACGAGAGGGTCGAACAACCAAGACAACTCATTAGATGGGTGGCCCGGCGGCACTGTGACACGCGATTCCATGCGTGAACTTTGCCTCCGGCCCCCATCTCGACCCCAGAATTCATAAAGTTTCTTTGTGGCTTGTGGGGTTGAATAACGAAATTTACGTAATAAAAAAGTCGTACAGGTAGCGGGGCGGAGAAAAGGCAAAGGTCGGTGGAGTAGTATGAGCCACTCGGATATATCCTGCTTAGGTTCTCAACGCAAACGGCGCGTTATCTGTTACGACTTTTACGGCGAACTGGCGGTTTCCCAGACGGTGAAGTCGGGCCTTATAAGCGCCAGTATCGCTTTGAACTCAGTTGTGCATAGTGCAACGAGCAAACAGCTCGATCCCTCGTAACCAGACCTACGCAGAGGTCATCATATCAGACCGAGCAGGAAGGACTACTTCTTCCTCTTGTTCGTCGGCCAGAACAGGATGATCACGATCACCACCCCGACGAGCAGACCAGGGCCGGTTATGTGATGTTTCGGGAACATCTCGGCGAAGTACATCAATGCACTCACATCCTATCGGGTTGCCATGACTGAGCAATTACTATTTTATACTATTTTCGTCTTAGCGCAATTTACCTTCGGCATAGGCGTAGACCCGGCGCGCGTAATGCGGCCAATACATACCGTCTAGGTGGCGCTCTTCTGGCGGCGAGTCGGATGATGGTCCTACAGCCGCTATACTACGGGACGGCTGCGGAGATTCGGCTGCTAACCCGACCGGACTCGTCACGTGCCCGCCTGGCCCCAGCGGCAACACCGGTAGCACGCAGTCGATCGCCAGTTGGCGCGGCCGCTGCACCTTTGGGCGCTTGGCAAGTATCGTCAGGGCCGGAAGTTGTGCGGGCTTAAAGTGCCGAACCTTCATCCACACTTGCACGAACAACGGCATCAGCGTCCAGAATAGTAAAATCGCCGCTACGCCGCGTACGCCCAGATTGATAAAAATGTGCAGCTTGCCTCGGCCGGCCAGCCCCAACACCTTAGTTAAGTAGGAGATGCCCAGCCAAACTGTTAGTGTAATCGCCGCCGCGTAGAAAAAATGCCGCAGCACAAAGCGTGCTCCATGAATTGACCGGTGCCGGATAGTGCGTATCAGGAATGCAATCGGCATATAAAACGCCAGTAGCAAGTAAAAGATGATTGATACGCCCGTGCCAGTAAAACCGTTCGTCATACCCTAGTGTCCTTTCTCGTACACCGTAAAGTGTCGACGCAAGATTATTTCAAACCACACCGCTTTTAAGAAAATAAAGCCATTCACTACCCTGAGCACGAACAGCGCCGGAAAACTAGTGAGCGCCCGCCAAACCTCTTTGCGATGCACCGCCACCATCAGCGTCGGGATCATCAGCACCGGTGCGTCAATGACGTAACCGAGCAGGAACCACGGCGTCACAAAGATAGCCAGCACCGGCAGCATAGCCACGTAAATCACCGAGCTCATAATGGCGTCCGACAGGGACACGGCCATGGCACTAAATAAAAACGGCAGACGCATAACGTCCTTGCGGTGCAAGATGACGTTCTGCAAGAAGGCCGCCGACCACCGCTTCAACTGCTTATGCATCAGTCTCAGCGTATTCGGTTCAATGGGATAGCAGACCGCCGATGGTACAAAGCGCACCTTACAGCCGTAGCTGTAGAGCGTCCAAGTTAGATCCATATCCTCGGCCAGCGTGCGCTGCGACCAGCCGCCGGCCCGTCTCAGCAGATCCGTCCGGTACATCGACAAACAGCCCGAGGAAATCAACGGTTTACCAAAGTAATCCTGCACTTGCTTATAGAAACTGAACGAAAAGAGGTACTCAATATAACGGCCGCGCTCCCAAATGGTTCGCACTCGTCTGGGCAGCACAAAGCCGCAGGCCGCCGCTACTTCAGGGTCCTGGAACATGGGCAGCATATTCTCAATGGCATCGGGCGCCAGCGAGGTGTCGGCATCGATAATCATCGTCAGGTCAGTATCAATGTATTGCAGCGCAAAGTTCTGGGCTCCGGCCTTCGACCCGGTATTGGCGGGTGGCCGCACTACCCGCACCCCATAGCCACGGGCAATATCCCCCGTGCCGTCCGACGAGTAGTCGTCAACGACGATAATCTCATCGGGCACCACTGATTGCTGCTGCAGCGAAGTGATGGTGTCGCCCACACATGCCGCTTCATTATAGGCCGGCACAATTACCGTCAAGCTCGCCATATTACCCTCCTTACCTCCCGATGCAGTGCCGGTACTCCTTTCTTTTTATGCCGTAGCGAGTCTATAGTCTGTCAAAAAATCGACATTCGTCTCGCCCACCCTATACGGCTTTTCAAACAAGATAGACGTACCGGCCAACAAATCTTTGGCTGTATTCTGGGCGCTCAGCCCGCTAAAGACACCGATAATGCCAGCACCGGTTAAAATCGCCGCTACGTTCACTCTGAGCACTGCCTGTGCCAATAACTTCTGAAGTAATGCCTGAGAATCCATAGCGTCATTAGAACATTGCCGTGTAGTGTGCAGCGCAGCCGACAGGCTTACGGAACCCCTCATACTGCCCCGGGTGCGCCACGAAAACATCCGACCGAAATGGCAAATAAACTACTGGCGATAGCCAACTCACACCGTATATGCTTTAATACTTCTAACAACCGTTCCAAAAAACAAACATCCCAACATTCCCGCTATGACCTTCCGACTTGCCGTACTGACTCTGCGCCAAAATTGGCATTACCTGCCCCATGGCCTGAAGCTTGGTGCCCTGACGGCCAGCGCAGCGGTCATTATTGGAGCACCGGCGGCAGTACTGGTGCACCAACAGCACGCCGCAACGGTCGCAACACCGACACCGACCGTGACTACGAAAAACGTTGCCACTACCGGCTCACCCAGTTCGCCTTCTGCTTCCAACGCAACAACGCAGTCGGGCAAAT
>FTKL01000473.1_pt2 | contig 11591 bp, 4 predicted proteins | sample 2434061 | NCBI WGS metagenome assembly FTKL01 (sample SAMEA3914816, study PRJEB12502) | metagenome | biome: forest; material: soil | place: USA | collected 2011-09-16 | depth 0.3 m
CGGCGCCGAGTTCGAGCAGCTCCAGTTCCAGACCGAGGTTCTTCGCGGACCGGGCGAGGAAGACCAGCTCGGCGTCGTCCTGGAACGCGTCCAGGGTGACCCGGGCCGCCGGCGCACCGCGCAGCGCCCGGCGCAGCGCGTCGTACGAGAGCGCCGACAGCAGCCCGCGGGCCGCCGCCTCGCCCGGGGTGGCGCCCGCCCCCGTCCCGGCGGAGGTGGCCTCGAAGGCCCGGTCGCGGTTGTCCGCCCCGAAGGTGCGCAGCGCGCCGGCCGGGACGAGCACCTCGGCGCCGCTGACCAGCGAGGTGGCCGGCCTCCAGGCCGGTACGTCGGCGACGCCGGCGCCGGTGCCGGAGGCGGTGCCCAGCGACCCGGGCGCGACCAGTGGCCGCCGCTCGTGCGCCGCCTGCACGTCCGCCGGGCCCAGCAGGCCCGTCAGCGGCACCACGTGCTCGGCGTAGACCTCGGCGGCCCGGTACAGCGCGCGCAGCCGGGCGCCCGCGACATGGTGCACGTCGAACGCGGAGACCTCCCGGCGCACGCCGTGCCCGAGGGCCAGGCTCACCGTGCTGATCTTGAGCGGAGTCTGGTTCCAGTCGTCGTCCGCGTAGGCCGTGAAGACACCGGCGTTCGGGCGCACCAGCACGGCCCGGGTGTCGAGCTCGGCCAGTGCGGCCTGCGCGGCGCTCTCCTCGGCCGCGCCGTCGGCGGGCAGCGCGTCCGTCTCCGGCGTGCTGAGGACGACCGGCGCGCTGAGGACGACCGGCGCGCGGGTCGGCGCGTCGGCGGGGGCGCCGGCCGGGGCGGCGTGCCCGGCGCAGTGCGGACAGCGCGGGTGCGGGAGCAGCGGCTCTGAGACGACGTCCAGCGACTCCAGGTCCTGGATGATCACCTTGCCGTCGGTCTCGCCGGGCAGCGCACCGGTGGTGAGGCGGAAGACCTCGTAGCCGAGCAGGTTGCCGATCATCGCGGCGAGCGGCGCACTGATCCGGGGCCCGGCCGGGGCGAGCGGTGCGAGCGGGGCGAGTGAGCTCCACAGGTCGGCGGCGGCGCCGGCGTCCGTGTTGGCGCCCAGCCGCAGTGCCGCGCAGACCCAGCAACCCGGCGTGCCGGCGGCCATCACCGGGCCGATCACCGCCCGCCCGCCCAGCGTCCAGGCCCCGAGCAGCCGGCGGCCGGCGGGTATCCCGGCCTCCAGCAGCCGGACGAGCTGCCGGGGCCCGGCCGCTCCGCCGGTGACCAGCACCAGGTCGTACCCGTCGAGGTCCGCCCAGCCGAGCAGCGGCCTGTCACCGAGCACCGGCCTGTCGTCGAGCACCGGCCCGTCGCCGCCGAGCCGGGTGACCGACACCGGGCAGCCCTCCTCGGTCAGCGCCTTCGCCTCCTCCTCCACCTCGCCGAACCCGTTCCCCGGCCGGTCGAGGCCCGGCAGCACGCCGATCGCCGCGCACCCGTTGCGGACCAGGCTGAGCACGCACCAGCGCGCCGTCGGGTCGTCGCCCAGCACGGCCACCCGGGTGCCGCGGAAGCGCTGGAAGCGGCTCGCCGCGTCCCCCACGTAGTGGTCGACGTAGTCGATCTGCGCGCCGAACCGCTCCGCCACCTGTGGTTCCGGCTGTTCCGACGGCTGCTCCGACCGCTCCTCCGCAGTGCTGACCGGCACGGCGTCCCGGGCGAACCCGCGCTGGTACAGCGCCCGGACGAGCTCCCCGACCATCCGCCGCTGCGCCTCGCCGAGCCCCTGGCAGATCTCGGCCACGCTGTGCACACCGTTCAGGTGCGGGACGATCAGCGAGGCGAAGCGGTACGCCTCCTTCGTCGTCAGGTTGAAGCCGCCGTGCGCGTTGTGGAACAGCACGCCGGTCGGCGTCCGGCTGAACAGCACGTCACGGCGGATCCGTGGACGGGTATCGGCGATCTCCTCGTACGCGGCCATGTCCTCACACCTCTGTCGTACGGAGCGGAGCGGCTGCCTGCCGCGGGGATTCGAGCCGGCCGGCGGAGGCACGACGGTGCTCCGCGGGGTGGTTCATCGGGTCGTCCGGCACCTGAGCAGGGGCCTGAGCAGGGGCCTGAGCCGGAGCCTGAGCAGGGGCCTGAGCCGGGGCGTCGGCCGGGGCCTCATACGGGGTCCGGTCCGGGGGAGCCCGGTGTCGGCTGCCCGCCGCCGCGCGGGTGAAGGTGCGGAGCAGGTCGTGCATGCGGTACCGCCCGTGCGGCACCTCCTCCAGCAGCCCGGCCTGCACCAGGCTCGCGAGCACCAGCTCCCCGGTGGCCGGGGCGCCGCTCTCACCGTCGGGCGCGTTCGGTCCGGGGCGGCGGCCGGCCAGGCGCAGGGCCGGCCACGACTCGCCGCGCAGGATGTCGAGTTCGAGCCGCCGCAGGCCGGGGCCGGGGTCGACGCCGAGCTCGGTCAGCAGGTGGTCCTTCACCCTGCGGTACTCGGCGAGGGCCTCCGCACGGCGGCCGGTGCGGTGGAGCGCCTCGATGAGCTGCTCCCAGAACCGCTCGTGCAGCGGGTGGGCGTGGGCCACCGGCCGGAGTTCGGCCAGTGCCTCGCGACATCGCCCGAGGGCGAGTTCGATGTCGAAGATCCGCTCGGCGGTCCGCAGCCACTCCTCGGTGAGCCGTGGTACCTCGTCGAGGTGCAGTGCGTCGGAGTGGACGTTGGTCAGTACGGGCAGCTGCCACAGGGCGAGCGCCGAGCGGAGCAGGTCGAGCTCGGCGGCGGGGTCGGGCGCGGTCGCCGCCCGGTCGAGTAAGGAGCGGAAGTGCAGCAGGTCGAGGGTCTGCGCGTCGGCGGCCATCCGGTACCCGCCTGGTACCGCCTCGATGGTGTTGCCGGAGATGCCGTACTTGCCGAAGAGCCTGCGCAGCCGCAGGACACAGGTCTGCAGGGCGGCCTTCGCGGTCGCCGGCGTCTCCTCGCCCCAGATGACCCGCTGGAGCGACTCGACCGAGACCACGGTGTTCGGCCGGACCAGCAGCGCGGCGAGCAGCGCCGCCGGTTTGGAGGGCTGTAGCACCACGACTTCCGTACTGTCCGCGATGGCCAGCAGACCCAGAACGGTGAAGCGGGCCCGGCTGCCCCCGCCCGCACTCCCGGTCCCGCCCGCATTCCCGGTCCCGCCCGGACTCCCGCCTCCGGGCGGCGTCCCGGCCGGTGGGCCCCCGGCCTCGGGGGCCGGCTCGCTCTCGCCCATGCTCGTTCCCCCATCCCCCACGTTGCGTGTGCGCTGCAGAGTTCCGGTCCGGCCGTGGTCGGGCCGTGCCGGCGGGCGTGCATGAAGGCACTGGCTTGACGGATCCGTGCCAACATCCCGGGGCCAGAACGTACGGGGTGACGGTTGCTCAAGTCAACGATTCGTATGGTCATTTGAGCGAACATTGAGCTAAGTGTCCGACCTCTTCTCCGAGATTGCTCGCACGCCCGTTCGGCAGGTCGGGGCGCTGTCGGGCGTGCCCTCCCCGCGCGCCGACGGCAGCCGCCGGAGTGCGCCGGGGTGTGATCCGGAGTGCGACATCGTCCGTACACCAAGAGGATGGAAGGACGACGGGGGTCGCCTGCGGGGACGGAGGGCGGATGCGTCCGGACGGAAGGCTCGCCAACACGTTGCTGTCGCTGCTCAGCCGCGACTGGGCCGGGCCGGCCCTGCTGCTGCCGCTCGTCGCCGTGGGTGCGGGGTGCCTAGCGGCGGGTGCCGTCGCGGGCCGGGTGTGGGCGGTGGCGCTGGGCGGTGCACTGCTCGGCATCGCCGTCCTGCTCGGCGCGGGGGCGGTACGGCACCTGGTGGGGGTGGCCCGGCTGAAGGCCGCGTACCCGCCGCCGGGGCGGCTGGTCGACGTGGGCGGCTACCGGATGCACGTGCTGGCCGAGGGCGGGCCGGCGGCCGGGCCCGCCGTGGTGTGGATGCCGGGCGGCCATGCGCCCGGCCACGAGTTCCTGCACCTGCACGAGGCGCTGCGTGCGGAGACCCGGTCGATCCTGGTCGACCGTCCGGGTACGGGGTGGAGCGACGTCGGGCCGTTCCCCCGTACGACGGCCGGCGAGGCCCGCGAGCTGGCGGCGGCGCTGGAGAACGCCGGCGAGCGCGGCCCGTTCGTGCTGGTGGGGCACTCCTTCGGCGGCCTGCTCGTCGCCAACCTGGCCCGTCGGCGACCGGATCTGGTCGCGGCACTCGTGCTGCTCGACCCGACTCCGCCGGACGTCATCGTGTACGGGCCGCCCAACCCGGTACTGGCGCAGTCCTTCCGGGGGCACCTGTGGACGGCCGTGCGGCGGCTGTTCGGCCGCTGCGGCGAGCCCGGCGGCGGGCCGGGGGAGTCGGAGGAGCCCGGCGGCGAGCTGCTGCGGGCGGGCATGAGCCGGGCGCGGTTCGGCTGCGCGGCCGCCTCGATCTTCCAGGAGCTGACGCCGGCCGGGATGGCGGCGGCGGGCTGGCGGACGGCGGTCTACGACGGCGACCTCGGTGACCTGCCACTCTTCCTCGTCACGCCAAGTGACCTGACGGGCGGTGAGGTGGTGCTGGACACCGCCGGGGACGCCGGGACGGCCGAGCGGATGCGCCGCTTCTTCCTCAGCACCCGGGGGCGCTTCATGGCCGCCTCCGCTGACTCCCGGCGGGTGTACACACCGCCGGGCACCGGCCACAACTTCCCGCACGAGGCCCCGGAGTTCGTGGCCGACGTGGTACGGACGGTGCTGCGTGAGCTGGCCGCCGGAGCTGCGCGGTACTGAGGCGCGGAGAGGGCCGAGGGCGGGATCCTACCGCATACGACGGATGGCAGGCGAAGCAGAATATTGAAATTCACCCCCTGAGGTGGGGTGAGCACCCTAACGAATGAAACTGACCAATCCGTCTTGGTCAACGTCACAGAGCGTCAGTTAGTCTTCATGCGGAATCCGGTAGGTTCCTGGGCGTAGGGCCGGGCAGTCCATGGCGTCCCTGGGCGCTGTACCGGTGAAGGCTTTCAGGAAAGCCGCGAATTCACTGCCGCCTTTCCCCTCGGAAGGGCGGCATTGGCGCGGCCCGGTGCCTGCCCGTTCACCTTTCGGTCGACACAGTGCGCACACACAGAGAAGGACGTAAGACTATGCCCCCCGTTGTGCCCCCATTCCTGATCGGTCTCGTCGTCGCCCCGCTGGCGAGGAGGATCGTGAAGCCGCTGATGCGCGGCGTCATCAAGGCGTCCGTCGGCCTCGCGATGGAGATGAAGAAGGCCGCTCACGAGGCCGGTGAGGAACTCCACGACCTCGCCGCCGAGGTGACGGCCGAGATGATCAGTGCCGAGATCAGCGTCTCGCCGGACGGCGACGCCAAGGGCGCCAAGGCTCGTACGCCTGCGACCGCCGGTGCCAACGGCGGCAAGACGCACTGACGCGTGCCCGGCCCGACCGGCTGGAGCGGGTCTCCGCAGGTCGGCGGGCCGGGTGGCCGCCGCCCGTACGACGGCGCCGCGACGGGCGCGCCGGGCGTGCGCCCCCGGTGCGCCGGGGTGCCCGCGCGCGTGCGGGCGCAGCGCGTTCGCGCGACCCGGCCTCCCGCTCCGGGCTCCGGTCCGCGACTTCGGTTCCTTCCGGTGTATTTCCCTTCCACTTCTTCTGAAACCGGTGATTCTTACCCATGTCATCTCTCGTGGGCGCGGACCTTCGACCGCGGTCGGTCATTCCGGGCCGGCAGCGCTGGGATGTTGGAGTGGTGCTCGGCAGACCTCGGGCTGCCGAACTCCTTGAGGCCGCACTCCGGAAATCACCGGGCATCACCACGGTCCGCGCGAATCCCGTCACCGGGAGAGTTCTTATCCTCCATGACGCGACGGTGAATGCCAAGGAGGCGGGCCGCTGCCTCCGGCGTGCCGTGGCGGCGGTCGGGATGAAGCTCGCGGAAATCGGACGGCCGCAGAATGGGAATGCCGGAGAAAACCGGTCGGCCGGTCGGGTAAAGCCGTCCGGGGGTCGTCCGCACGGCCGCACCGAGCTGCTGCTCGCCGGTGGCGGCGTGGCCGCCCTCGCGCTGGGCTGCGGAAAGCTGCTGCGGCGCCCGCTGGTCAGCCTCGGCGCCGTCGCGACGGCCACCGTCCTCGTCGTGAAGCGCGGCTGGCGGCGCTCCGACCGGGCCAGGCCCGTCACGGAGCGCGACGGCGAGCACTCGCGGCACCCCCTGCTCAAGATCATCGGCCCGCACCGGCGGCAGTTCGCGCTGGCCTCGGTGCTGTCGGTCGCCGGGCAGGTGACGGAGATGGCCCTCGGCCTCTTCATCGGCTGGATCGCCCTCGTCCTGATCAGGGGGGAGAGCGCGGCCCTCGCCCGGATCGGCCTGGTCGGCGCCTCCACCCAGCTGTGGGCGCTGGCCGGCGCGGCGGCCGTCGTCTGCGCCGCCGTCACGGCGCTCGCCTACGGCGCGGGCGTCTCCTGGCGCAAGCTCGGCCAGGCGGTGCAGCACGACTGGCGCAGCGAGCTGTACCCACGCGTCCAGCGCCTGCGGCTGCACCACCTGGAGGGCGAGCGCACCACCCGGATCGCCGGTGTGCTCACCGAGGACGTCGGCCAACTCGGCGCCTTCTTCGCGAACTCGGCCCACGAGCTGATCCAACTCGGCACCAGCTTCGCCGTGTTGGTCCCGGTGTTCCTGCTGCTGGCGCCGCAGATCGCCTGGATCGCCTTCCTGCCGATCCCGATCGTCGCCTGGCTGTCGTTCTACTACCACGACCGCACCGCCGCCGACTACGCCGTCTCCAACGAGAACCGGGCCCGCCTCGGCAGCCGGCTGATCAACAACCTGGAGGCGAGCCCGACCGTCAAGAGCTTCTCCGCCGAGGACTACGAGGCCCGGCGGATCGAGGAGTTGAGCGAGACCTACCGGCTCAGCAACGAGCGGACCGACCGCAGTTCCGTCCTGCACACCGAGAGCGTCCGGATGTGCGCCACCGGCGCGATGGCCGGGACACTGCTGCTCGGCGGCCGCGCGGTGCTGAACGGCACCCTCCCGTTCGAGGTCTTCAGCCCGCTGGTCGGCCTGCCGCAGCAGGTGCTCTGGAAGCTCACCCGGCTCGGCGGCACCGTCGACCAGTACCAGCGGACGCTGGCCGCCTTCGACCGGGTCGAGCACCTGCGCGCCCTCCCGGTCGAATCGGACGGCGGCGGACTGGCGTTGGACGCCGCCACGGTCAAGGGCGAGGTGGTCCTCGAAGGGGTGACCTTCTCCTACCCGGGGCGCCCGCCGGCCCTGAAGAACCTCTCGCTGCGGATCGCCCCCGGCCAGATCACCGGCATCGTCGGCGCCACCGGCGCCGGCAAGACCACGATCGCCAAGCTCCTGATGCGCTTCCAGGACGTCGAGTCCGGCCGGGTGCTGCTCGACGGCCAGGACATCCGCGACCTCAGCCTGCGGGACCTGCGCGGTGCCGTCGGATTCGTCGCCCAGGACGCCTTCCTGTTCGACGGCACGATCGGCGACAACATCCGCTACGGCACCTTCGACGCCCTTCAGGACAGCGTGGTGCACTCGGCGCGGGTGGCCGAGGCCGACGGCTTCATCGGCGCCCTGCCGATGAGCTACGACACCGTGATCGGAGAGCGCGGGGCCGCGCTCTCCGGCGGGCAGCGCCAGCGCATCGCGCTGGCCCGGGCCGTGCTCAAGAGCCCGCCCATCGTCATCCTCGACGAGGCCACCTCGGCCGTCGACAACGAGACCGAGGCCGCGATCCAGCGCACCCTGCGCACCTTCGCGCAGGACCGCACGATGGTCGTCATCGCGCACCGCCTCTCCACGATCCGCCAGGCCGACTGGATCTACGTGATGGACCGGGGCGGCGTCCTGGCGGAAGAGGGCACCCACGCCGAACTGCTCGAACGGGACGGGCTGTACGCATCCCTGTGGCGCCTGCAGGCGGGCGAGCACGCCTCCTAGCCCGCCGCGACCCGCCACCCCCGCCCCCGTACGCATCCACGCCCCGGCCGCAAGGCCCCGAGGGCGGACACCGGCCGGCGCCGGAACACCTTGCTCGAATACTGGAGGACCCCCCTTGTCTCGCCGTGATGGTTCAGTGCTGCCTCTTACCGCCGCTCAGCGCGAAATCTGGTTCGTCGAACAGAAGTCGAGCACCGCGAACACCGCCTACCGCATCGGCGAGTACCTGGAGATCCACGGGCCCCTCGACACGGCCCGGTTCGAGGCCGCGCTGCGCCTGGTGGTCGGCGAGACGGACGCCCTGCACGTCCGCTTCGCGGCCGGGGCCGACGGTCCGGAGCAGATCCTGTGCGCCGCCGTGGACTGGGAGCTGCCGAGGATCGACGTCGGCTCCGCGCCCGACCCGCGCGCGGCGGCGGAGCGCTGGATCGCGGCGGACATGGCCCGCCCGATGGACATCACCCGCGACCCGCTGTTCAGCTACGCGCTGTTCGAGCTGGGCGAAGGCCAGTTCCTCTGGTACCAGGCCTACCACCACATCGTGATGGACGGCTTCGGCTACGCCCTGATCGCGCGCCGCCTCGCGCACACCTACTCCGCCCTGATGGCGGGCGAGCCGGCCGGGCCGGCCACCTTCGGTCCGCTCGCCGACCTGGTCGCGAGCGACGCCGGCTACCGCGAGTCCGAGCAGTTCACGGCCGACCGCGCGTACTGGACCGGCCGCTTCGCCGACCGGCCCGAACCGAGCCGCCTGGCCGGCCACGCCCCCACCGGCACGGCGGGCGGCGCCTCCACCGGCACGGCGGGCGACGCCGACGGGGTCATCCGCCGGACCGCCCTGCTCGCCCCCGCCGACCCGGCCGCCCTGCGCACGGCCGCCGACCGCGCGGGCGTGCGCTGGTCGCGCGTGCTGATCGCCGCCACCGCGCTGTACGTCCACCGGCTGACCGGCACGCGGGACGTCGTGCTCGGCCTGGCCGTCAGCGGCCGCGCCGACGAGGTCCTGCGCTCCGTCCCCGGCATGGTCTCCAACGTGGCGCCGCTGCGGCTGACCGTCCGGCCGGAGATGACGCTGGCCGAGCTGGTCGCGCAGACGGCCGCCGAGGTCGGCGCGATCCGCGCGCACGACCGCTACCGCAGCGAGGACCTCCAGCGCGACCTCGGCCTGGCCGGCGGGCTGGGCGCGGCGTTCTCGCTGGTCGTCAACATCATGTCGTTCGACTACGGCCTCGACTTCGCCGGGCACGGCGCCACTGCGCACAACCTCTCCACCGCGCTGACCACCGACCTCTCGCTCGCCGTCTGGGACAGGCGGGACGGCTCCGGCCCCCAACTGGGCCTCCAGGCCGCACCGCAGGCGTACGGCGCCGACGAGCTGGACGAGCACCAGGAGCGCCTGCTCCGGCTGCTCGACACCCTCGCCGCCGCCGACCCGGACGAGCAGGTCGGCCGGATCGGGCTGCTGACGGCCGACGAGCGACACGAGCTGCTGACCGTCCGCAACGACACGGCGGCCGAGGTCCCCGACGCGACCCTGCCCGCGCTGTTCGAGGCCCAGGCGGTGGCCACTCCCGACGCCGTGGCCGTGGTGGCCGGCGACACCACCCTGACCTACGCCGAGCTCGACGCGCGGGCCAACCGTCTCGCCCACACCCTGATCGCCCACGGCGCCGGCCCCGAGCAGTTGGTGGCGCTGGCACTGCCGCGCTCGGCCGAGCTGGTGGTGGCGATCCTGGCGGTGCTGAAGTCCGGCGCCGCCTACCTCCCGGCCGACCCGGACTACCCGGCCGCCCGGATCGAACAGATGCTCGCCGACACCCGGCCCGTCCTGACGGTGACCGGGAGCCGGCTGGCCGACGCCCTGCCGACGGCACACTGCCTGGTCCTCGACACCCCGGAGACGGCCCGCCTGCTCGCAGGCAGCCCGGACACCGCGCCCAAGGTGGCGCTGCGCCCGCAGCACCCCGCGTACGTGATCTACACCTCCGGCTCGACCGGCCGTCCCAAGGGCGTCGTCGTCACCCACGCGAGTGTGGTGAACCTGCTCGCCGCGCACCGGGGTTCGGTCTTCGCGCCGAAGCGTGCCGGAGGGCGCCGGCTGCGGGTCGCGCTCACCACCTCGGTCTCCTTCGACGCCTCCTGGGACCAGCTCTCCTGCCTGCTCGACGGCCACGAGCTGCACGTCACCGACCGCGAGACCTGGGCCGACCCGGAGCAGGCACTCGGCTGGCTGGCCGCCCACCGCGTCGACTTCGTCGAGGCGACGCCCTCCTACCTCCAGGTACTGGTCGGGCACGGCCTGCTCACCGGCCCCGACTGGCGGCCGACGGTCGTCGTCGCGGGCGGCGAGGCCGTCCCGGAGCGGCTCTGGCAGGACCTCCGGGCGGCGGACGGCGTCGAGTGCTTCAACTTCTACGGTCCGTCCGAGTGCACGGTCGACGCCGTGGTCGCCAGGATCGACTCCGCCGAGCGACCGCTGATCGGCCGCCCGGTCCTCAACACCCGTGCATACGTGCTTGATTCGTGCCTCCAGCCGCTCCCGGCCGGTGTCGCGGGCGAGCTCTACCTCGCCGGTGCGGGTGTGGCGCGTGGTTACCTGGGCCGTCCGGCGCTGTCGGCGGAGCGGTTCGTCGCCGACCCGTACGGGCCGGCCGGCTCCCGGATGTACCGCACGGGTGACCTGGTGCGCTGGACGGCCGGTGGTGAGCTGGAGTTCGCCGGGCGGGCCGACGAGCAGGTGAAGGTGCGCGGTTTCCGTGTGGAGCCGGGTGAGGTCGAGGCGGTGCTCGCCGAACACCCGGGTGTCGTACGGGCGGTGGTGCTCGCGCGGGCGGACCGGCTGGTCGCGTACGTGGTGGGTGCTGCCGGGGCGGAGGAGCTGCGGGAGTTCCTGCGTGAGCGGCTGCCGGACTACCTGGTGCCGTCCGCGTTCGTCGCGCTGGACGCCCTGCCGCTGACGCCGGTCGGCAAGCTGGACCGGGCAGCCCTGCCCGAGCCCGAGTTCGCCCCGGCCGGGGCGGGCCGGGTGGCGCGGACGCCGCAGGAGCAGTTGCTCGCCGAGCTGTTCGGCGAGGTGCTCGGCGTACCCGAAGTGGGCGTGGACGACGGCTTCTTCGAGCTGGGCGGGCATTCGCTGCTGGCGACCCGGCTGGTGTCGCGCGTGCGTTCGGTGCTCGGCGTGGAGTTGGAGTTGCGGGCGCTGTTCGAGGCGCCGACGGTGGCCGGCCTCGCGGCCCGGCTGGCGGACGCGGGGCAGGCCCGGCCCGCGCTGGTCGCGTACGACCGTGGTGACGCGGTGCCGTTGTCGTTCGCCCAGCGCCGGCTCTGGTTCCTGCACCAGCTGGAGGGCCCCGGTGCGACGTACAACATCCCGCTGGCGCTCCGCCTGAGCGGGGAGCTCGACCGTGGGGCCCTGGAGGCCGCACTCGCCGATGTGCTGCGGCGGCACGAGAGCCTGCGGACCGTGGTCGCCGAGGTCGACGGGGTGCCGTTCCAGCGGGTGTTGGACGGTTGCGCGGTGGCGCTTCCGGTGAGCGGGGTGGCGGAGTCGGAGCTGGCGGCCCGGTTGGCCGGGGCTGCCGGGTACCGGTTCGATCTGGCGGCCGAACCGCCGTTGCGGGCCGAGCTGTTCGAGGTCGCGGCGGACGAGCATGTGCTGCTGCTGGTGATGCACCACATCGC
>FTKL01000283.1_pt3 | contig 11585 bp, 11 predicted proteins | sample 2434061 | NCBI WGS metagenome assembly FTKL01 (sample SAMEA3914816, study PRJEB12502) | metagenome | biome: forest; material: soil | place: USA | collected 2011-09-16 | depth 0.3 m
GCGGCGATCTGGGCCAGCTTCTTGTGGCCGTCGGTGGGGTTCGGTTCGAGTACGGGCATGCCCCGAGTCTCCCATCCGGCCCCGGCAGGCCCGGGACCGGCCCCCGCGAGCCGATGGCCGGTCGTTCAGCGCGCGGCGGGCGGTCATTCACACACGGCGGGCGGCCGGTCGGTCAGCGCGCGGCGGGCGCGGTCCGGCGGCCGACCTCGTCCTCGATGGTCCGGGGCAGCGCCGCCCGCAGCCCGAGGGCCATCTGCGGCACCAGCAGCACGGCCAGGAAGCCGAGCGGGAGGTACCACTCGCCGGTCGCCTGGTAGAGGCTGCCGATCAGGATCGGGCCGGGGATGGAGATCAGGTAGCCGACGCCCTGTGCGAACGCGGACAGCTGGGCGACGCCGCCCGGGGTCCGGGCGCGCAGCCCGATCATGGTCAGCACCAGCGGGAACGCGCAGTTCGACAGGCCCATCAGCGCGGCCCACAGCCAGGGCGCCCCGGCCGGCGCCAACGCGAGGCCGCTGTAGCCGACGATCCCGCAGGCGGCCAGCACCACCACGAAGATCCGCTGGTCGCCCCGGCGGGCGGCCCAGTTCGGCAGGACGAAGGAGACCGGCACGCCGACCACCATGGTCACCGCGAGCAGCACCCCCGAGGTGCCCGCGGAGATCCCGGCGTCCTGGAAGATCTGCGGCATCCAGCCCATCGTCACGTACGCGCCGGTGGCCTGGAGGCCGAAGAAGGCGGCCAGCGCCCAGGCGGTACGGCTGCGCGTGATCGGCAGCCGCTCGGCGGAGCGGGAGCCCACGCCCGCCCGGTCGCGGTGGGTCAGCAGGGTGGCCAGCCAGAGCACCAGGGCGATCACGCCGGCCACCGCCCAGATGCCCAGCCCGAGGCGCCAGCTGCCGCCGAGCGCCGAGGTCAGCGGCACGGTGACGGCCGCGGCGAGCGCGGTGCCGGCCGAGAGGGCCATCGAGTAGAGGCCGATCATCGGGCCGACCCGGTCCGGGAAGTACCGCTTGATCACCACCGGGATCAGCACGTTGGCGACCGCCACCCCGGCCAGCGAGAGCGCGGTGAGCAGCAGGAACACCGCCGTCCCGCCGGCGAAGGAGCGGGCCAGCAGGCCGAGGGTGATCGCGCCCATACCGGCCGTGACCACCGCGATCGGGCCGATCCGGCGGGCCAGCACCGGCGCGGCGAAGCCGAAGGCCGCGAAGCAGAGCGAGGGGACGGCGGTGAGCAGGCCCGCGACGGTGGCGCTCATGCCGAGGTCCTCGCGGACGCGGTCGAGCAGCGGGCCGAGGCTGGTGACGACCGGCCGGAGGTTGAACGCGGCCACCGCGATGGCGACGGCGAACAGCGCGGAGAGGTACGTGGCGCGGGCCTGCGCGCGGTGCCCGGTGCGGGGCTCGGCGGACGCGTCCGCCCGGGGGGTGGTCCGGGTGTCGGCGGGGGTGTCTGCGGTGGGCATGAACGACATCATAGAATGATGGGATGAATTAGCGCACCCCCGGGTGCCGGCCTGCTCCCACCCCGGGTGCCGGCCCGCACCAGCCCCTGCTTCCGGCCCGGGAGCGGCACGGCGCCGGCCCGGTTGTTGGCATGATGACCCGATCCGATCTACCCGCGAGGAGTCCCCCGTGGCGCTGACCTCTCCGAGGCGCACCCCCTTGTCCGACCAGGTGATCGCGCAGCTGCGCACCCAGATCACCTCCGGCGAGTGGCCCGTGGGCTCCCGCATCCCGACCGAGACCGCGCTGGTCGAACAGCTCGGGGTCGCCCGCAACACCGTCCGGGAGGCCGTCCGGGCCCTCGCGCACAACGGGCTGCTGGACATCCGCCAGGGCTCGGGCACCTACGTCCTGGCCACCAGCGAGCTGGCCGGGGTGATGCACCGGCGGTTCGCCGACGCCGACCAGACCCAGGTCGCCGAGCTGCGCTCCACCCTGGAGACGTCCGCCGCCGGGCTCGCCGCCGGACGCCGCACCGAGCGCGACCTCGACCTGCTGGAGAGCACGCTGGCGCGCCGCGAGAGCGCCTGGTCCTCGGGCGACGCGGAGGACTTCGTCCAGGCCGACGCCGCGTTCCACCAGGCGGTCGTGGCCGCCGCCCACAACGACGTGCTGGCCGCCGTGTACGCGGACCTCGGCGAGGTCATGCGGGCGCACCTGCGGCACGACGTCGGGCCCGAGCTGATCGCCGAGCGGTACGTCGGCCACGACGGCATCATCACCGCGATCCGGGCCGGCGACGCCGCCCGGGCCTCGGTCGAGGCCGGCCTCGCCATCGGCTCCTGCCGCCCGGCCGAGGCCTGACACCCGCCCGGTGCGGTCGGGCCTCGGCCGGGCCGGGAAACAGCGCTGCCCGGCACCCGCTCGTGAGAGCCGGTACCGGGCAGTGCGGTGGGCCTGAGGTCAGGCGCCGATGGCGTGCAGGCCGCCGTCGACGTGGATGATCTCGCCGGTGGTCTTCGGGAACCAGTCCGAGAGCAGCGCGACGACGCCGCGGCCGGCCGGCTCCGGGTCCGAGAGGTCCCACTTCAGCGGCGAGCGGGCGTCCCAGACGGAGGCCAGCTCCCCGAAACCGGGGATGGACTTGGCGGCCATCGAGCCGATCGGGCCGGCCGAGACCAGGTTGCAGCGGATGTTGCGCGGGCCCAGGTCACGGGCCATGTAGCGGGAGGTGGCCTCCAGCGCGGCCTTGGCCGGGCCCATCCAGTCGTACTGCGGCCAGGCGAACTGCGCGTCGAAGGTCAGGCCGACCACCGAACCGCCGTCCTGCATCAGCGGGAGCAGCGCCGTGGTCAGTGACTTCAGCGAGAACGCGGAGACCTGCACGGCCGTGGCGACGGACTCCCACGGGGTGTTCAGGAAGTTGCCGCCGAGCGCGTCCTGCGGGGCGAAGCCGATCGAGTGGACGATGCCGTCCAGCGTCGGCAGGTGCTCGCGGACCTGGTCGGCGATGCCGGCCAGCTGCTCGTCGCTGGAGACGTCGAGCTCCAGGACCTTCACCGGGTTCGGCAGCTTGCGGGCGATCCGCTCGGTGAGGCTCGGACGCGGGAAGGCGGTGAGGATGATCTCCGCCCCCTGCTCCTGGGCCAGCTTCGCCGTGTGGAACGCGATGGAGGACTCCATCAGCACACCCGTGATCAGGATCCGCTTGCCCTCAAGAATTCCACTCATGTGATCAGTTCCCCATGCCCAATCCGCCGTCGACAGGAATGACGGCTCCGGTGATGTACGCGGCCTCGTCGGAGGCGAGGAACCGCACGGTGGAGGCGATCTCGGAGGGCGCGGCGTACCGGCCGAGCGGCACTCCGGCGACGATCTCCTTGCGACGGTCGTCGCTGAGCACTGCGGTCATGTCGGTGTCCACGAAGCCGGGCGAGACCACGTTGACGGTGATGTTGCGGGGCCCGAGCTCACGGGCGAGCGAGCGGGCGAAGCCGACCAGACCGGCCTTGGAGGCGGCGTAGTTCGCCTGGCCCGGCGAACCGCTGAGCCCGACCACCGAGGAGATCAGCACGACGCGGCCCTTCCGGGCCCGCATCATGAGCTTCGAGGCGCGCTTGACCACCCGGAACGCGCCGGTGAGGTTGGTGTCGACGACGGAGGTGAAGTCCTCCTCCGTCATCCGGAGCAGCAGGGTGTCCTTGGTGATGCCGGCGTTGGCGACCAGCACCTCGACCGCGCCCTGCTTCGCCTCGACCTCGCCGAAGGCGGCGTCGACCTGCGCCGAGTCGTTGATGTCGCAGCGGACCGCGAGCACGTCGTACTTCACCAGCGCCTCGGGCACCTCACCAGAGCGGCTGGTGATGGCGACCTTGTCGCCCGCCTCGGCGAATGCCTGGGCGATCGCGAGGCCGATGCCCCGGTTGCCTCCGGTGACGAGAACCGAGCGGCTCAACGATCCACCTCTCTCCGTTGTTGACTGTGGGACCCTGCCGCGACTGCGCGGGCGGTGCCCGGTGCTGCCTGCCTGGTCGTCCGCGTACGTCGAAACGCGCACACAGTGTGACGCTATCGGTCGTGCGGAGGATGCGACGAATCGGTCTCCCACAGCGCCGTACCGGCTGAACTGTCGCGTTCCGACAATCGGCTCCGTCGTGGCACCGTTGTCTCGCGGGTGATGGCGCCCTGCGGGAACAACTCGGGAGGGCGTGCCCGTTGCCCTCTCGGTGCGGGCAACCGGGGGTCGCCGGCAGCGACTTGTCGGCACCCGTGTGTGACGCCCCCGACCCCGCCCGACCCGGCCGGTCCCGATCCGGCCGGTCCCGATCCGACCGGTCACAGCCCGATCCGAGCCCGACGAATCCCGACCGACGAATCCCAGTGAAGGCAGAGCCCTGATGAGCGAGGCACAGCCCGGTACCACCGGCCGACGGGGACGACTGCTGGCCCTGGCCGCCCTGGCAGCGGGAGCGGGGGCGGCCGCCTGGTCGCTGCGCGACCTGCCGGCGGCCTTCGGCCGGCGCCCGGACGGCGAGCGGGAGGAGCGGGTTCGCACCTCCCCCCAGTACCGGGACGGCGTCTTCCACAACGCCCCCTCCGCGCTGGCCCGGGACAGCGCCACCCCGGACATCGACCGCTCGACCGTCCGCCGGATGCTGTTCGACCGCGAGGGCCGCACGCCGTCCGGGCCGGTGCCCACGATCCGTCCGCTGGGCGGGCCGCGCCCGGCCGCCGAGGGTGTGGAGATCACCTGGTACGGGCACGCCTCCGCGCTGGTGGAGATCGAGGGCACCCGGGTGCTGCTCGACCCGATCTGGAGCGACCGCTGCTCGCCCGCCGCGCAGGTCGGCCCGAAGCGGCTGCACCCGGTGCCGGTGGAGCTGGAGGAGCTGCCGCAGGTCGACGCGGTGCTGATCTCGCACGACCACTACGACCACCTGGACATGGCCACCGTGAAGCGGCTGGTGCGCAGCCAGTCCGCGCCGTTCGCGGTGCCGCTCGGCATCGGCGGGCACCTGCGCCGCTGGGGCGTGCCGGAGCACCGGATCATCGAGCTGGACTGGAACGACACCTGCACCCTGGGCGACCTGGTGCTCACCCTCACCTCGGCGCACCACTTCTCCGGCCGCGGGCTGACCCGCAACACCACGCTCTGGGGCTCCTGGGTGATCGCCGGGCCCACCCGCAGGGTGTTCTACACCGGCGACTCGGGCTACTTCGAGGGGTACGCGGCGATCGGCGAGGAGCACGGTCCCTTCGACGCGGCGCTGGTGCAGATCGGCGCGTACGACGAGGCCTGGTCGGACATCCACATGACCCCGGAGGACGCCGTCCTCGCCCACCGGGACCTGCGGGCCGGGCTGCTCGTACCGGTGCACTGGTGCACCTTCAACCTGGGCCTGCACCCGTGGTCGGAGCCGGTCGAGCGGCTGCTCGCGGAGGCGAAGGCGCAGGCCGTGCCGCTGGCCGTGCCGCGCCCGGGCGAGCGGGTCGACGTGGACAACCCGCCGGAGCTGGACGGCTGGTGGGAGGGCGTGGCCTGACCGGCCGCAGCTCGACGGGCGCGGCGGATCGCGCACCTGCCGCGCCGTGAAATCTGCTGGCCGAAAGCCCCTGGGCGGGTGATGATTCGGTACGGGCGCCCCTGCGCGGGGGCCTGACCCTCCGAATCGTCCCCGACCCAGGGAGCCCGATGCCCCCCACGTCCAGCGCCGGCGCCCCGCACGGCCGCGCCGTCGATCCACTGTTCCTCGCCTACCCGTTGCGCGCGCTGGCCGATGCCGCGCTCGGCCGCGCTCGCGAACTCGGCGTCTCGCACGCCGACTTCCGCCTGGAGCGGGTCCGCAGCGCGTCCTGGCGGCTGCGCGACGCGCGGCCGGCCGGCACCTCCGACACCGTGCAACTGGGCTTCGCCGTCCGCGTCCTGCTGGACGGCGCGTGGGGCTTCGCGGCCGGGGTCGACCTGACCACCGACGCGGCGGCCCGGGTCGCCGAGCAGGCGGTCGCGGTGGCCCGGCTCTCCGGCGGGATCAGCCGGGCGGCGGGGGCGAACGACGTGGTCGAGCTGGCCGCCGAGCCGGTGTACCCGGACGCCACCTGGGTGTCCGCGTACGAGGTGAACCCGTTCGAGGTGTCTGACGCGGAGAAGACGGCGCTGCTGGCGGACTGGAGCAGCCGGCTGCTGGCGGCGGACGGCGTCTCGCACGTCCAGGCGACGCTGCTGACGGTGCAGGAGAACAAGTTCTACGCCGACACCGCCGGCACCGTCACCACCCAGCAGCGGATCCGGCTGCACCCGGCGCTGGAGGCCACCTCGGTCGACGAGCGGACGGGCGCCTTCGACTCGATGCGCACCCTCGCGCCGCCGGCCGGGCGGGGCTTCGAGTACCTGCGCGGCACCGGCTGGGACTGGGACGCCGAGCTGGCCGAACTCCCGACCCTGCTGGCCGAGAAGATGAAGGCGCCGAGCGTCGAGGCGGGCAGCTACGACCTGGTGGTCGACCCGTCAAACCTCTGGCTGACCATCCACGAGTCGATCGGCCACGCCACCGAGCTGGACCGCGCGCTCGGCTACGAGGCCGCGTACGCGGGCACCTCCTTCGCGACCTTCGACAAGCTCGGCAGCCTGAAGTACGGCTCGGAGCTGATGCACGTCACCGGTGACCGCACGGCCGAGCACGGCCTGTCCACCATCGGCTACGACGACGAGGGCGTCGCCACCCAGTCCTGGGACCTGGTGAAGGACGGCGTCCTGACCGGCTACCAGCTCGACCGGGGCATGGCCGCCCTCAAGGGCCTGGGCCGCTCCAACGGCTGCGCCTTCGCTGACTCCCCCGCCCACGTGCCGGTGCAGCGGATGGCCAACGTCTCGCTCCAGCCGGTCGCGGGCGGCCCCGACACCGAGGGCCTGTTCGAGGGCGTCGAGAAGGGCCTGTACATCGTCGGCGACCGCTCCTGGTCGATCGACATGCAGAGGTACAACTTCCAGTTCACCGGGCAGCGCGCGTACGCGATCCGCAACGGCCGGCTGGCCGGCCAGGTGAAGGACTTCGCGTACCAGGCCACCACCACCGACTTCTGGGGCTCGATGTCCGCCGTCGGCGGCCCGCAGACGTACGTGCTGGGCGGCGCCTTCAACTGCGGCAAGGCGCAGCCGGGCCAGGTCGCGGCGGTCAGCCACGGCTGCCCGTCCGCGCTGTTCCGCAACGTCAACGTGCTCAACACGCAGCAGGAGGCGGGTCACTGATGGCCATCGTCCACCCCCACGAACTGGTCGAGCACGCCCTCGGGCTCTCCCGCGCGGACGGCTGCGTGGTGATCGCCGACGAGGAGTCGACGGCCAACCTGCGCTGGGCGGGCAACTCGCTCACCACCAACGGCGTCACCCGTGGCCGGCGGCTCACCGTGATCTCCACGGTGGCCGGCGGCGAGGGCACCGCGTCCGGTGTGGTCGCCCGCGAGGCCGTGACGCTCGACGAGGTCGAGAGCCTGGTCCGCGCCTCCGAGGCGGCCGCCCGGGACGCCGGCCCGGCCGAGGACGCGCAGCCGCTGGTCGCCGGCCGGCCGTCCTCCGCCGACTTCACCGCTCCCCCGGCCGAGACCTCCGTCGAGGTGTTCGCCGACTTCGCGCCGGCCCTCGGCGCGGCCTTCGCCCGGGCCGCCGCGCAGGGCGAGCTGCTGTACGGCTTCGCCCGGCACGAGGTGACGTCCAGCTACCTCGGCACGTCCACCGGCCTGCGGCTGCGCCACGACCAGCCGACCGGCACCGTGGAGCTGAACGCCAAGACGGCCGACCTCAGCGGCTCCGCCTGGGCCGGCGCCGCCACCCGGGACTTCCTGGACGTGGACGTCACCGCCCTGCACGAGACCCTCACCCGGCGCCTCGCCTGGGGCGAGCGGCGGATCGACCTGCCGGCCGGCCGGTACGAGACGCTGCTGCCGCCCTCCGCCGTCGCCGACCTGATGGTCTACCTGAGCTGGTCGGCCGGCGGCCGGGACGCGGCCGAGGGCCGGACGGTCTTCTCCAGGCCGGGCGGCGGCACCCGGATCGGCGACCGGCTGGCCAAGCTGCCGCTGACCCTGCGCTCCGACCCGGCCGAGCCGGGCCTGGAGGCCGCGCCGTTCGTGCTCACGCACTCCACCGGCAGCGACTCCTCGGTCTTCGACAACGGCCTGCCGCTGGCCGCGACCGACTGGATCCGCGACGGCGAGCTGGCCAACCTGCTGGCCACCCGGCACTCCGCCGCGCTGACCGGCCTGCCGCTCACCCCGCCGGTCGACAACCTGGTGCTGGAGAGCGGCGACCAGAGCGCCGCGCCGACGCTTGAGGAGATGATCGCCCGCACCGAGCGCGGGCTGCTGGTCACCTGCCTCTGGTACATCCGCGAGGTCGACCCGGCGACGCTGCTGCTCACCGGCCTCACCCGGGACGGCGTGTACCTGGTGGAGAACGGCGAGGTGGTCGGCGCCGTGAACAACTTCCGTTTCAACGAGTCACCGGTGGACCTGCTCGGCCGGATCACCGAGGTGGGCCGTACCGAGCGCTGCCTGCCCCGCGAGTGGGGCGACTGGTTCACCCGCGCCGCGATGCCGCCCGTCCGGGTGGCGGACTTCAACATGAGCTCCGTGAGCCAGGCCTCGTAGGAGCCGGAACTGACAGGAATGATCGAAGAGTGGACGAGAAGCGCATGGTCAAGACCTCGAAGAGGCTGTCGCGCATCCTGCGGCACGACCCGGCCTCGGTCGGGATAACGCTGGACGAGGCGGGCTGGGTCCGGGTGGAGGTCCTGCTCGCCGCCCTGGCCCGGCACGGGGGCGGCCTGAGCCGCGCCGCACTGGAGACCGTGGTCGAGACCAACAACAAGCGCCGCTTCGCCTTCTCCGACGACGGCCTGTCGATCCGGGCCAGCCAGGGGCACTCGGTGGCGGTCGACCTCGGTCTGACCGCCACCGTGCCGCCCCCGGTGCTGTACCACGGCACGGCCGTCCGCAGCCTGGACGCCATCTTCCGGGACGGCCTGCTGCCGATGTCCCGCCAGGACGTCCACCTGTCCGCGGACACCGGGACGGCCGTGCGGGTGGGTTCCCGGCACGGCCGTCCGGCGGTGCTGACCGTCGACGCCGCCGCGATGGCGGCCGCCGGCCACGAGTTCCGGCTCAGCGCGAACGGGGTCTGGCTGACCGACGCGGTGGCGCCGCAGTACCTCTCCCGCCCGGCCTGACCCTGACCGGCCCGATCCTCAGGGCCGCCGGCTAGACCTTCTTGCGGCCCGCCCAGAGCGGCGCGACGGTGACGATCAGCACGATCGCGGCGCCGAGCTGGAAGAGATGGCGCCACCAGTCGAAGCCGCCGGTGTAGGCCACCCCGAAGAGCCGGGCGAGCAGGTTCCCGATCATCGCGCCGATCATGCCGAGGATCATGGTCAGCCAGACCGGGACGTCCTGCTTGCCGGGGATCAGCAGGCGCGCCAGCGCGCCCAGGACCAGGCCTTCGATCAGTGCCGAGACGACCGCCCACATGCCCGCTCCCCGGGGGCCACGGCCGCCGACCGCCGGCGGCTCGCCCCGTGCAGTTCACAGTCTTGGCCCCGCCGGGCCCGGCCGCACTCCGGCGCGGGCCCCGGCGTCCGGGTGACCGCCCGGGGAGGTGCGGTCCCCCCTCTCCTGCGCGCGGCGGGCGCGGCGTACCGTGAGGAGGCCGTACCGCGAGGCGGGCGGCCGGACGTGCGGACGCTGATGAAGGCGGTAGGACATGGGCAAGAGCGCCGAGAGCCGACAGGTCTTCCGGATCACGGGGGCGCGCAGCAGCCTGACCGAGGACGTCCGCGGCCGGCAGCGCCGCTACGTCATCTCGATGCTGGCCCGCACGCTGTGCGTGCTGCTCGCCGTCGTGCTGTGGGACGTCCAGCGGTACGTGGCGTACGCCGCGCTGGCGGGCGCGGTGCTGCTGCCGTACTTCGCGGTGCTGATCGCCAACGCGGGGCGGGAGCGGGCGCCGGGGCTGCCGAGCACCTTCGCCGTACCCGCCGAGACCCCGCTGATGCTCGGCCCGGGCGGGACGGGCGGCGGCGGAGCCGGTGCCGGCCGTGGCAGCGGTGCGGTGGCCCGGCCGGTGCCGCCGGAAGGCTTCGTCGACTGACTGTCCGGATTGCACTGCTTTCAGCTGTTTCGACCGGCAGAAAGCTCAGAGAAACCTCAGATTAATCATGAAAGACCTCCCCAAATGGCGGTCTTGCCGTGACATACTGCGTACGCGCTCCGCATCCCCCGTCGGAGCGACGGACCGACGCCGGGCGGCTCCCCCCGTGGCTGCCCGGCGTCGCCATGTCCAGGCGCGGTCGCGGATGCGAGACTGGCGGTGCACACTCCCGCCCCTCCCCACCCGGAGGGCTCCGAAGCCCCAGGACGGCCAGCGATGAACACCCAGGACCAGCAGCCCTCGCTCAGCCTCTTCGGCGGCGCGGCGGGGCAGCCCGAGAGCGCGGTCTGTTCGGCCAAGGCGTGCCGGGCGGACGCGCGGTGGGTGCTGGTGTGGAACAACCCCAAACTGCACACCCCGGACCGCCGCAAGACCTGGCTGGCCTGCGACGAGCACCGTGAGCACCTCTCGCAGTTCCTGAGCGTGCGGAGCTTCCTCAAGGAGGTCCTGCCGTTCGCCGACCGGGCCACCACGGAGGACGACGGCAGCACCGGCAGCACCGAGGGTGCCGACGGCGGGCGCTAGCCGCCGATCGCCGACATCGGGCGCTCGGGCTGCAGGAACTCGGGGTTGTCGATACCCGCCCCGGCCTTCTTGCCCCACATCGCGGTCTTCCAGAGCTCGCCGATCCCGGCGTCCGGCACGCCGGAGCGCAGGGCGGTGCGCAGGTCCGTCTCGCCGGTGGCGAAGAGGCAGTTGCGGATCTGCCCGTCGGCCGTCAGCCGGGTGCGGTCGCAGGCCCGGCAGAACGGGCGGGTGACCGAGGCGATGACGCCCACGCCGGCCGGCCCGCCGTCGACCAGCCAGCGCTCCGCCGGGGCCGCGCCACGGATCGAGGACGGCTCGGGGGTGAGACCGAAGCGGCTGCCGAGGCGGTCCAGGATCTCCTCGGCGGTGACCATCTGCGAGCGGTCCCAGCCGTGCTGGGCGTCCAGCGGCATCTGCTCGATGAAGCGCAGCTCGTACCCGCGGTCCAGGCACCAGCCGAGCAGGTCGGCGGCCTCGTGGTCGTTGACGCCGCGCATCAGGACGGCGTTGAGCTTGACCGGGTTGAGCCCGGCGGCCTCGGCGGCCTCCAGGCCCGCCAGCACGTCGTGGTGGCGGTGGCGGCGCGTCATGGTGTGGAAGGTGTCGGGGTCGAGGGTGTCCAGGGAGACGTTGACCCGGTCCAGCCCGGCGGCCTTCAGCGCGGCGGCGGTGCGGGCCAGGCCGATGCCGTTGGTGGTGAGCGAGAGTTCGGGGCGCGGCTCCAGCTCGGCGCAGGCGGCCACGATGCCCACCAGCCCGGGGCGCAGCAGCGGCTCGCCGCCGGTGAAGCGGACCTCCCGGACCCCGAGGTCACGGACCGCGATGGTGACCAGTCGGACGATCTCCTCGTCGGTGAGCAGCTCCGGCTTGGCCAGCCACTGCAGGCCCTCTTCGGGCATGCAGTAGGTGCA
>FTKL01000288.1_pt2 | contig 11572 bp, 9 predicted proteins | sample 2434061 | NCBI WGS metagenome assembly FTKL01 (sample SAMEA3914816, study PRJEB12502) | metagenome | biome: forest; material: soil | place: USA | collected 2011-09-16 | depth 0.3 m
GGCGTCGGCCACCTGGTCAAGGCCGCGGACGTCAAGCCCGGCGCGGCCGTGCTGGACGTCGGCGTCAGCCGTGACGGCGAGGGCAAGATCGTCGGCGACGTCGAGCCGGCCGTCGCCGAGGTCGCGGGCTGGATCTCGCCGAACCCCGGCGGTGTCGGCCCGATGACCCGCGCGATGCTCCTCAACAACATCGTCGTGGCGGCCGAGCGCCGCGCCGGCATCTGACCCCGGGGGACGACCGGCCATGAGCGAACGACGACCGGCCAGGACCCGCCGCCGGCCGGTGAAGACCACGGGCACGCTGCCGCCGGAGGGCTCGGGGGCGGCGCTCGGGCGTCCGCACACCCTGCCGGTCCGGCAGTGGCCGATAACGCTGGTCCTCACGGTGGTCTTCACCGGCCTCGCGGTCACCGTCTTCGCCAACTTCCAGGACGGTTTCAAGTACGGGCTGCTGGTGGTCGGCGGCGGGATCCTGCTCGGCGCGCTGCTGCGGCTGCTGCTGCCGGAGGTCGGGATGCTGGCGGTCCGGAGCCGCTTCACGGACGTGATCGTGCTGCTGGCACTCGGCAGCGGGATCGTGCTGCTCACCCTGGTGGCCCAGCCGAACCCGTGGCTGGAAGTGCCGCTGCTGGACAACATCGGCAAACTGATCGGCCGCACCGGCCACTGACCGCCGGGCGGGGCCGCCGTCCACAGGCTGTGGACGGCGGCCCCGCCCGCGTCGGGGCGCGGGGCGTTGTGACGCACCAGCCACACCCGCGCGCGTCCGATGCCGCCGCCTTGCGATAGCCTGAGTCGGATCTCTCGATATCGAGAGACTGTCCTCGGCTCCTGTGCGTCGGCCAGCCTTGTGTCGCAGCCGTGGAGCGCGGTACTGGCGATCGCTGGAGTAGGTAGAAAATGACTCGCACCCCCGTCAACGTCACCATCACCGGAGCAGCCGGCCAGATCGGCTACGCGCTGCTCTTCCGCATCGCCTCGGGCCACCTGCTCGGTGCCGACGTGCCGGTGAACCTCCGCCTGCTGGAGATCCCGCAGGGCCTCAAGGCCGCCGAGGGCGTAGCCATGGAGCTCGACGACTGCGCGTTCCCGCTGCTGCGCGACATCACCATCACCGACAACGCGGCCACCGCGTTCGACGGCGCCAACGTGGCCCTCCTGGTCGGCGCCCGCCCGCGCACCGCCGGCATGGAGCGCGGCGACCTGCTCTCGGCCAACGGCGGCATCTTCGGCCCGCAGGGCAAGGCCATCAACGAGAACGCGGCCGACGACATCAAGGTCCTGGTGGTCGGCAACCCGGCGAACACCAACGCCCTGATCGCCCAGCGCAACGCGCCCGACGTCCCGGCCGAGCGCTTCACCGCGATGACCCGCCTGGACCACAACCGCGCGGTCGCCCAGCTCGCCAAGAAGACCGGCGTCACCGTCAACGACGTCAAGAAGCTCACCATCTGGGGCAACCACTCGGCCACCCAGTACCCGGACATCTTCCACGCCGAGGTCGCCGGCAAGAACGCCGCCGAGCTGATCAACGACCAGGCCTGGCTGGAGAACGACTTCATCCCGACCGTCGCCAAGCGCGGCGCGGCGATCATCGAGGTCCGCGGCGCGTCCTCGGCCGCCTCGGCCGCCAACGCCGCCATCGACCACGTGCACACCTGGGTCAACGGCACCGCCGAGGGCGACTGGACCTCCATGGGCATCGTCTCCGACGGCTCCTACGGCGTCCCGGCCGGCATCATCTCGTCCTTCCCGGTCACCACCAAGGACGGCAAGTTCGAGATCGTCCAGGGCCTGGAGATCTCCGACTTCTCCCGCGCCCGGATCGACGCCTCGGTCGGCGAGCTGGTCGAGGAGCGCGACGCGGTCGCCGGTCTCGGCCTGATCTGAGCCTGATCCACCCGGCCCGCCCGCAGAGCCGGCAACGGCGGCCCGCCGACCTCCCCGCAGGGAGATCGGTGGGCCGCCGTCGTCCGTTCCTCAGCGCCGTACGAGCAGTGCCACGCTGATGCCGCTGACGTGGTCGACCGAGGCCACCTTGTAGCGGGCCGCCAGGGCCTCGGCGGCCGGCGGCGTGATGGTGGTGAAGGGGTCGCCGCCGTCGTCCTTGGAGACCAGCCAGATCCGCGGCTCGTTGCCCAGGCAGGCGTCGAGCTGACCGCAGCTGGAGGGCCACAGGTCGTTGCGCTCGGCGCCGGTCTGCCCCATCAGCACGTCGCGCGGCTTGATGTCGGCGGGCAGGTAGTACTCGATGCCGGTGTCCACGCCCCACCAGAGTGCGTACTGCTGCTGGCCGTACGCGGCGCCGTCGCCGGGCTGGTAGCCGTCGGCGACGATCTTCGCAGCGGCCCGGTAGTCGAGCGGGGTGAACCAGGTGACCGGCGTCGGGTAGGTGTACTGGGCGTGGGACAGCTCGCGGTGCATCGCGTAGTGGTCGGGCAGCACCATGACCGCCAGTGCCAGCAGGCCGGCGAAGATGCCGCGCAGCCGCAGCAGGGCGATGCCGGCGCCGGCCATCACGGCCCACGCGGGCAGCACGAAGAACAGGTACTTCGGCATGAAGTACGAGACCTTGGCGTTCAGCGAGATCACCCAGATCGCCAGCACCGGCAGCGCCGCCGCCGTGGTGCCGAACAGCGCCGCCCACGTCCGGCCCGATCCCCAGGCGAGTGCCGCGGCGAGGATGACCGCGCCGGCCATCAGCGTGCTGCCGAAGATCTGCGGCCAGATGACGGAGAGGTCGTTGACGGTCGGCCGGACGATCCAGCCGATCTGGCGCCCGGACTGCGCCTGGCCCAGCTTGATCAGGGGGTAGGCCGCGGCCACACCGGCGGCCGACGCGAGCGCGAAGCCGACCGGCAGCCGCCAGTCCCGCCGGCGCCACCAGGCCAGCACCGTCCCGAAGCCGTGCGCGCCGAGGAAGACCAGCGCCACCAGGTGGATGTACGCGACGGCGGTGACGCACAGGCCGTAGCCCAGCCACCGGAGCACGGTGGGCTTCTCCAGCGCGCGGAGCAGCAGCACGATGGCCGCCGCGGCGCCCAGGATGACGAACGCGTAGGACCGGGCCTCCTGGCCGTAGCGCGTCACGTTCGGGATCAGCGCGAACACCAGTCCGCCGGTGACACCGGCCCGCGCGTTGAACATCCGCCGTCCGGCGAGGGCCACGCAGGCGGCCGCGCCGGCCATGGCGAGCACCGTGGGCAGCCGCAGCATGGTCGGGGAGTCGCCGAACACGGTGATCCAGTAGTGCAGGAAGAGGTAGTAGGCGCCGTGCACGGCGTCGACGTTCTGCAGCATCGCCAGGATCTCGTGCCTGGGCCGGTGGACCACCGTCAACGTCGCGAGTTCGTCGTGCCAGAGCACCGGAGTGGCTATCCGGTACAGCCCGAGGGCCAGGGTCGCCAGGGCGGGCCAGAACCACACGGTGCGCAGCGGCCGCAGGGGCCGGGCGGCGAGGAAGCCGTGGGGGAGGGACCGGCGGTGGCGCTTCGCGGCCGAGGGCCGGTCCGGGACGTCGGTGGTCGTGGCAGAAGTCGCTGCGGTCATGGATCGCCCTGGGGGGAAGGAATGGCGGTTGCCCCGGATCACGGGGTGCCGGCGCAGATCACCGGGCGCACGCATCCTCTCACTTCTGCCGTGTTCCGGCTTCGGGGGCTCCGGCGGCCGGCCGGGCCGGCCGGCGCTCGCCGTGGCCCGGCTGCTCCTAGACTGACCCGCTGTGAACGAAACCCTCGGGGACGCCGCGCTCGTCCTCGTCTTCATCATGCTGGGCGGACTGTTCAACGTCGCGGAGATCTCGCTGATCTCCCTGCGGGAGGGCCAGATCCGGGCGCTGGAGGCCAAGGGCACCCGCCGGGCCTCCCGGGCCGCCCACCTCGCCGCCGACCCCAACCGCTTCCTGGCCGCCGTCCAGGTCGGCGTGACCTGCATGGGCTTCCTGTCCGCCGCCTTCGGTGCGGACACGCTCTCCGGCAAGGTCGCGCCGCTCTTCGTCGACCTGGGGCTCTCGCCGGGGCCGGCCGACGCCGTCGCCCTGGTGGTGCTGACCCTCGTCATCAGTTACGTCTCACTCGTCCTCGGCGAGCTGACGCCCAAGCGGATCGGCCTGCAACGGGCCGACTCCATCGCGCTGCTCGCCGCACCGGTGGTCGACGTGATGTCGGTGGTGCTCCGGCCGGCGATCTGGCTGCTCGGACACTCCACCAACCTGATGGTCCGGCTCTTCGGCGGTGACCCGAAGGCGGGCCGGGGGAGCATGAGTTCGGAGGAGCTCCGGGGCCTGGTCGCGGCCAACACCGAGCTCGGCAGCGACGAGCGCGCGCTGATCGCGGACGTCTTCGCGGCCGGCGAGCGCCAGCTGCGCGAGGTGATGGTGCCGCGCACCGAGGTGACCTTCCTGGACGCGGACCGGATGCTCGCCGAGGTCCGCGAGGAGACCAGCTCCTCGCCGCACTCGCGCTACCCCGTGGTCGAGGGCAGCTACGACTCGGTGGTCGGGTTCGTGCACGTCCGCGACCTGTACGGGGCGCGCGGCGAGCAGGCCGTCCGGGTGCGCGACCTGGCCCGGCCGGTGAAGCTGCTGCCGGCCACCAAGCGCGTCCTGGAGGCGATGGGGGAGATGCGCAGGGAGGGCCACCACCTGGCGATCGTGGTCGACGAGTACGGCGGCACGGCCGGCATCGTCAGCCTGGAGGACCTGGTCGAGGAGGTGATCGGCGAGATCCGCGACGAGTACGACTCGCAGGAGCCGACCACCACGCGCCGGCTGGCCGGCGGCGGCATGGAGCTGGACGGGCTGCTCAACCTCGGCGACTTCACCGAGGAGACCGGCGTCACCGTCCCGGAGGGCCCGTACGAGACGGTGGCCGGCTACGTGGTCGCGGAGCTCGGGCGGCTGCCGCTGGACGGGGACCAGGTGCGGATGGCGGACGGCGTGCTGCTGACGGTGGCCAAGCTGGAGGGCCGTCGGATCGCCCGGCTCCGAGTGAGTGCCGTCACACTCGCGCAACCCTCCGTCGAAGACGTTTCCTGACCGGTCGGTGAAGCTGGAACAATGGCCCGCATGGTCAACGCAGCGGTCAGCGGTCCGGTCAAGGACCGCCCTCGGGTTCTCTCCGGCATCCAGCCCACCTCCGGCTCGTTCCACCTGGGCAACTACCTGGGCGCGGTGCGCCAGTGGGTCGACCTGCAGGAGGCCAACGACGCCTTCTACATGGTGGTCGACCTGCACGCGATCACCGTCGAGCAGGATCCGGCGACGCTCCGCGAGAACACCCGGATCTCCGCCGCCCAGCTGCTCGGCGCCGGTCTCGACCCGGAGCGCTGCACCCTGTTCATCCAGTCCCACGTGCCCGAGCACGCGCAGCTCGGCTGGGTGATGAACTGCCTCACCGGCTTCGGCGAGGCGGCCCGGATGACGCAGTTCAAGGACAAGTCCGCGAAGCAGGGCAACGACCGCACCTCGGTGGGCCTGTTCACGTACCCGATCCTGCAGATCGCCGACATCCTGCTCTACCAGGCCGACGCCGTGCCGGTCGGCGAGGACCAGCGCCAGCACCTGGAGCTCACCCGCGACCTCGCGGAGCGCTTCAACACCCGCTACGCGCCGACCTTCACCATGCCCAAGCCGTACATCCTCAAGGAGACGGCCAAGATCCTGGACCTCCAGGACCCGTCCGCGAAGATGAGCAAGTCGGCCTCCTCGGCCAAGGGCCTGGTCAACCTGCTGGACGACCCGAGGACCAGCGCCAAGAAGTTCAAGAGCGCCGTCACCGACACCGGCACCGTGGTCTCCTACGACGAGGAGGGCAAGGCCGGCGTCTCCAACCTGCTGCGGATCCACTCCGCGCTCAGCGGGCAGAGCATCGACCAGCTGGTCGCGCACTTCGAGGGCAAGATGTACGGCGCCCTGAAGACCGAGCTCGCCGAGCTGTTCACCGAGTGGGTGACGCCCTTCCAGAAGCGCACCCAGGGCTTCCTGGAGGACCCGGCCGAGCTCGACCGGGTGCTCGCGGTCGGCGCGGAGAAGGCCCGCGCGGTCGCCTCCGAGACGCTCGAAGCGGTGTACGACCGGATCGGCTTCCTGAAGCCGGCCGGCTTGAGGCCGGCGAGCCCGAAGCCCGCCGAGCGCTGATGCCGCCGACGACCCTCCCCGCCGGTGACGGCCTCCCCGAGGTCGTCACCATCGGTGTGTCCGTGAGCGTCCCGGAGCCGTACGGGTCCGAGATCCAGGACGCGCGTGCGGGTCACGGCGACCCGCAGGCCCGGTCCATACCGACGCATGTGACGCTGCTGCCGCCGACCGAGGTACCGGCGGACCGGCTGGCGGAGGTCGAGAAGCACCTGGCCGGGGTGGCCGACTCGCACCGGCCGTTCCGGATGCTGCTGAAGGGCAGCGGCACCTTCCGGCCGGTCTCCCCGGTGGTCTTCGTCCGGGTCGAGGAGGGCGCGCACGAGTGCCGGCTGCTGGAGGCCGCCGTCCGCTCCGGGCCGCTCGCCCGGGAGCTGGCCTTCCCCTACCACCCGCACGTGACGGTGGCCCACGGCCTGCCCGAGGACGTCCTGGACGAGGCGTACGAGAAGGCCAGGCCCTTCCTGGCGTCCTTCCCGGTCACCGGGTTCAGCCTCTCCCGCTTCGACGCGGACGCGGTCTGGCGGCCCTGGCGCGCGTACGCGTTCGGTCCGCACTGACCGCTCCCGGGCCGTCGGCGGGAGCCGGCCTCAGTCGCGCTTCCAGGGGAAGTCGCAGCCCGCCATCGTGCCGTTGTCGGGCCCGGCGGGCTCCAGGTGGGTGGCGTACGGCCGGGCGTCGGAGCACTTGCCGTCCTGGGCGTACTTCGGGCAGGTGCCGTCCGGCTTGCGGATCTGGTGGGCGTACCAGGCCTGGCCGCTGAGCCAGCCGTACTTCGGGTCCTGCGGCATGTAGCTGTCGACGGTGGCCGAGGCGGCCGTCCCGCCGAGGAGCAGGCCGGCGGTGAGCACGCCGACCGCGGCGATCCGGGAGCGGTGCAGCGGCCGTCCGGTACGCGGCATCGGCGCGGGGAGGCCCTGCAGCCTGCGGTGCAGCGCCCGGCCGGCCAGCACGGCGGCCCAGCCCAGCAGTACCAGTCCGCAGTACAGGAGTTCGTGGAAGGTCCGGACGTACAGCTGGACGGCCTGGTCCCGCTCCATGTGGGAGGAGATCCAGAACCGGACCGCCCAGGCGCTGAGGAAGCACGCCGCGGTGACCACCACCGGCGAGCGGTGCAGCCCGAGCGACAGCGCGACGCCGATGCCGAGCAGCAGCAGCACCGAGAACCAGCCGACCCCGCCGAACTCACCGGGCGGCGGCCAGGCGCCCATCTCGCCGGCGCCCCGGTACGGGTACGGCGACATGCCGATGTAGGCGGGATCGACCAGGACCATCGGGGAGCACCAGCGGTCCTTCGTCCCGGTGGCACTCAGCAGGACGAGCAGGTACTTGCCGGCCAGGGCGGCGAACGCCAGTCCGACCGCGCCGAGGAACGCGCCGGCCCGCAGCACCGCCTGCCGGCCCGACCGCCAGGGGAAGAACACCAGCAGCGCCAGCAGGACACCGGGCGCCGACCAGACGTGCCAGCCCGCGTACAGCAGGAACAGCAGCGCCAGTACGACGCCCAGCACCACGCCCAGCGTGACCGACTGCCGCAGCGGCCGGTGCGGGGCCCGCCGCAGCACCTGGACGAGCTTGCCGAGCACCGGCACCAGGATGATCAGCGTCAGCGTGCTGTACGGCTTGTAGAGCAGGACGACCGGCAGCGTCGACAGCATGCCGACGCCGAGCGCCGGCAGCGGACGCAGGAACAGTCGCCAGGACAGGTAGCCCGCGGGGCCGCTGAGCGCGATCAGCAGCGCCTGGAGCTGCTTCATCGCCAGTGACGGCTCGCCGCCCGTGAAGTGCACCGCCCACCAGGCCTGGACGTGCGGCAGCAGCGGCGGGTAGATGTCGGTCAGGTGGCCGCTGCGGATGATGATGGCGGCCCAGTCGGCCAGGTGGCCGTTGTCGTCGCCCTGCCCGGCCAGCGGCCAGGGGGTGCCGCTCAGCGCGACCAGGATCCCGGCCGCCATGAAGCCGGTGGCGAGCCCGGCGACGCCCGCGCAGGCCAGCCGGACCACCCGGCGGTGCAGCCGGCCGCGACCGTGGAAGGCGGTCGCGGTCACGACGGCGAGCAGCGGCAGGCCTACGGCTATCAGCCGGAACTGAAGGGTCGCCAGGCCGCTGATCTGGCCGACCCGGGTGGTCGGGTTCACGTGGACGGTGGTGGCCCAGTACGCGAACAGCACGGCCGTCGAGCAGGCGACGGCGGCTTCGGCGAGCGCGCTCAGCAGCCGTCGGGGCGGGCGCCCGAGGAAGTCGGCCGCAGGCGCGCGGAACCCTCCCGCGCGCGGTCGCGACGGGAGGGCGGTGGCAGTGGACAAAAGGTACTCCGGGCAGGGGTTCGGTCAGGTGGGCGGTCGGGCGCGGTCGTCGGACCGTCAGCCCAGGGCCAGCATGCGGTCGACCACCCGGCGGGCCGCGCCGCCGTCGTCGAGGTGGCAGTGGGTGGCGCGGAAGCGCTCGTAGCGGGCGTCGTGGCCGCCCGGCAGGCTGCCGGAGTCGGCCAGTGCCCGCAGCGCCGCCAGCAGCTCGGCCGAGGTCGGGATCAGCGGGCCGGGCGCCTCGTTCTCGAAGTCGAAGTAGAAGCCGCGCAGGGTGTCCCGGTAGTGCTCCAGGTCGTACGTGAAGAACAGCAGCGGCCGGCCGGTGATCGCGAAGTCGAACATGATCGACGAGTAGTCGGTGACCAGCGTGTCGGCGATCACCAGCAGGTCCTGCACGTCGGGGTAGTCGCCCACGTCGTACAGGAAGCCGTCGCCGGCTCCCGGCAGCGGCTCCCGGACGTGTGCGTGCGGGCGGACGAGCAGCACGTGGTCCTCGCCCAGCGCGTCGCGGGCCGCGTCGAGGTCCAGCCGCAGGCCGAGGTGGAAGCCGTCGCCGTTGTCGCGCTGCTGGTCCTCGCGCCAGGTGGGGGCGTAGAGCACCACCCGCTTGCCGTCGGGGATGCCGAGCCGGCGCCGGATCGCCGCGGCCGCCGCGGCGTCCGGCCGGGCGAGCACGTCGTTGCGCGGGTAGCCGGACTCCAGGATCTCGCCGTCGAAGTGGAAGGCGCGGCGCTGGATCGGGGTGGCGAACGCGCTGGGGGAGAGCAGCAGGCTCCAGTGCGGCGACTCCCGGTCGAGCTGCTCCAGGTAGCCGTTGTCGGCGAGCCAGGGGTTCTCGACGTCGTGGGCGATCCGCTTCAGCAGCGAGCCGTGCCAGGTCTGCACGACGACCTGGCCGGGGCGGCGCTCCAGGAAGTCGGGGAAGTGGGTGTTGCCGACCAGGTAGCGGCTGGTCGCCATCGCCTCGTACCACTCCGGGCTCCAGATCCGCACCGCCCGCACGCCGTCGGGCAGCTCGGCCTGGGCGTCGTCGACCGTCCAGAGGTGTTCCAGGGGCGCGCCGCGCCGGACGAACTCGGCGTGCACGGCGCGCGGGGAGTCGGCGTAGCCGCGTCCGCCGAAGACGTCGTAGAGCACGGTGTCGCGCACCGGCTTCCGGCGGGCGGCCGGGTAGGCCTCGCCGCGCAGCAGCTCCTGGGTGTACGCGCTGCGCTCGGCGGCGCTCAGCACCGGGGTGGAGTCCAGCAGCAGGGTGTCGTGCCAGCGGCGCTGGACGAGCACCTGCTTGCCGCCCGCCTCGGCGGCCACCGGCAGGGCGGGCAGCGCGGCGGGGGCGGCGATCAGCGGCCGCTCGGGGCCGTCGAGGCCGACGGGGCGCAGCACGGGCTCCCAGATGCCCTTGCGCAGCGGCAGCGGGCTGCCGCCGGAGCCGGTCGCGGTGGCGGGCAGGTGGATCCGGAAGCGGTCGCCCTCGCCGAGGCCGACGGGGTGGCGGACCTCGCCGGTGCCGTTGCCGTGGCGCAGGACGAGCTCCAGCGGGCCGTTGCCGGGGCGCGGACAGCTGCCGGCGAGCTCGAAGCCGTCGCCCGCGGCGGTGATCCGGTCGACGAGACCGGCGCCGGGGCGGACGCAGACCTGGAGATGGCCGTCCGCCAGGTGCTTGAGGTACAGGACGCGGTCGGCGACCGGCAGGGCGTGCTGTCCGGAGACGGGCCCGCCGCGCTCGTCCAGGGTGAGCGGTTCGCTGCCGCCGTCGGGGCGCAGTACGTCGACGTCCCAGTGTTCGAGGCTGCCGGCGCCCCGGCCGTCGGCGGTGAACGGGGCGAACGGCAGCCGTACGCCGAAGGCGCCGGCCGGGCCGGCCGGCTCGACGGGCAGGTCGACGACGGCGTCCGACTCGCGGTGGCGCAGCCGCAGCACGGCGCCGTCCGCGCCGCCCCGGAGGCTTCCGCGCAGCTCCAGGCCGCCGTCGGCGGGCCGGGCGGAGGTGAGCAGGGCGGGGGGGCGCTCGACCCGCAGGTGCAGGGCCCCGTCGCGGAAGTACGGCAGGAGCCGCACCCCGTCGTCCGCCCAGCGGGCCAGGGGGTACTCGCCGGAGCCGCACCAGTGCGGGGCGAGCGTGCCCTCCTGCCTGCGCAGCCGGGCCGGGCGCGGCCGGGTGAACAGGGTGGCGCCGATCTGCCAGTCGCCCTCCGTCCAGCGGCCCGAGGTCTTCAGCCGCCGCGGCTCGACGACGGCGGTGAATCCCGACCAGTCGTGGTTGTGCAGCGACTGGGCGCTGTCGTCGGTGACCTCGGGCAGGAACCTCGGCCTGGTCCGGACGGTGACCCGCCGCTCGCCGCCCTCCTGCTGGAGAGTGAGCCAGGTCCACGCGCTGCCCCGGTACGAGGTGCCGAGGTCGGCGGGCCGGGCGTACCCGGTGAGCTCCAGCCCGCGCTGCACCCAGCGGGCCCGCAGCAGGCCGAACTCGGGCTCGCCGCCGGCGTCCTCGTACGGCGGGGCGCCGACGAGCGAACGCGGGAGCAGACGGCGGGTGATGACAGGCATGGCAGCGGTCCTTCGTGGCGGCAACCCGGCCATGGCGGTGGACGGGGGCCCGTCCGTGAGCAGTCCGAGGAGATCCGGTGGGCGCCGGTGAGGGTGGGGAATCGGGCCGAATTGCCATCCCACCCTGCCGGGGCACCCCCGGTCAACTGGTGTATCCCGTGAATCCGCTGGGAGCTTCGCCCTCGAAACACCAGTTCGAAGAACGATCCTGATGCAATGCCTGGGTAAAATACTGTAGCGAGGAGAGTAAGAGGCGGGCAAAAGGCCGCACACGCGAAGGCGCCCGGCGCGACAATGTCGCACCGGACGCCCGTGGCTCCCGCTGTGTCCTGAGGACGTTCTACTGCGCGAGCAGCCCGTCCACGACGCGGGCGGCGGCCGCGCCGTCGTCCAGCTCGCAGTACGCCTCACGGAAGGCGCGGTAGCGCTCCGCGTGCTCGGCGGTGACCTCGTCCAGCCGGCCCAGCGCGGTGACCAGCTCCTCGGAGGTGGCCAGCAGCGGCCCGGGGGCCTCGGCCTCCAGGTCGAGGCTGAAGCCGCGCAGGTTGTCGCGGTAGTGCTCCAGGTCGTACGTGAAGAACAG
>FTKL01000029.1_pt2 | contig 11569 bp, 13 predicted proteins | sample 2434061 | NCBI WGS metagenome assembly FTKL01 (sample SAMEA3914816, study PRJEB12502) | metagenome | biome: forest; material: soil | place: USA | collected 2011-09-16 | depth 0.3 m
GAAGCGGGCGGTGTCGACCCCTTCGGTCATCCGCAGCGCGACCTCGCCCGGGTCGACCGTGGCGCACAGCGAGTACAGGCGGGCGGTGCCCTCCAGGGAGCGCACCAGGGAGGTGACTCGGGTGAGGATCTCCTCGCGCTCCAGGGCGGGCGCGTACCGAGAGCCGAGCGGCTGCAGGCGCCACATCGCCCAGACCGTGCCGCTGGTGGACCACACCAGGTGGCCGTGGATGTGCCGGACCGGAATCCTCATCGGGAAGTCCCCCCTACCTTGTTCGTCGTGCTGCTGTCGCTCGCCGCCTGGGCGAGGAGAAGTTCGAGTGCGGTGGGTGCCGGACCGCTGACCGGGGCTGGGGCGGGAGCCGCCTGGCGGCCGCGCCAACGGGCGGAGCCGGGCGCCTCGGCCACTGCCGGGGGCCGGGAAGTTGCCCGGCGGCTTCGGCCGGGGCCGCCCTTCGGCGGCCTCGCCTGGCGGACCGGCGCCGCGACCGCCGTGGCGGCTGGCTGCTCGGCCGACTGGAGGTGGAGCACTGCCTCCTCGTCGGCGGCTTCTTCGATGCCGAACCCGCCGCTGAGCCAGGCACCGGGGACCTCGCGTACCGGCCGGCCGCCGATCCGCCCGCCTCTCGGTGCGACCAGCAGGGCGGCCGCATCCATGACGGCCGGGCCGAACGCCCTGCCGCCGACGCGCGAGTGCCGCGCAGCCCAGATCGCCACTGCCCAGACGACGACCGGGACCGGGCCCAGGGTCGGCGCCCACCAGGTGACGGTCTTGATCAGGACGAACGCGCCGACCGAGGCGATGACCAGCTGCGGCGGCGTGTACGGCCCCAGCGGAAGGCGGAAGTCGCCCAGCCTGCCGAGAACCCACGGGTGCCGCCTCGCGCGGGTGTAGCTGCGTCCGACCCTGGGCTGCGCGGCGCTGCTCACAGCTGGCCCTGGAAGGCGGGCGGCAGGTCAGCCGGCCCCGTGACGAAGGTGGACGCCGCGCCCGGGTCCTTGAACTCGGTGTTGAACAGGTTGCTGAGCTGGATGCGGCCGGTGAACAGGGACCAGCAGAGGACCAGGCCGATGATCGCTCCCAGGCCGGCCTTGATCGACATCTTGCGGACGACCTGAACCAGGCAGACGAGGACCAGCGCGATCATCAGGAACGCGGACACCCAGGTGTCCAGGATGGTGGCCCAGGTGTTGCCGATGTTCACGATCGCACCGGCCAGCATGACGTCGTTGTTCACTTCTTCACCTCGGGGGAAGCGGCCGGCGCGGAGGCAGCCGGGGTACCGGAAGGAGAGGGGGAGGGGGAGGAGAGGGAAGCCGCGGTCTCGGCGGGCGCGACGGCGGTGATCTCCCACCGGCCGGCCCGGGCCTTGAGCTGCAGCGGGTAGGACAGCGGCCACTGACCGGTGGCGTCGGTTGCCCGGACCTGAGCCAGGACGTCGAGGACCGCGCCGTCGGCCGGTGCCGCGGGCACGGTCTTGCGGGCCGACAGCGTCAGCAGCTCGACCGTCCGGTAGACCGAGCCGGTGGCGGGGATCTTCACCCCCGGGGACAGGTAGCGGGAGGACTCGCCGACCCCCGTCAGGTACGCCGTGAGGTACTCGGCGACGGCCTGCTGGAGCGGCCCCGGCTGGACCTGGGAGCTGTAGGGGTCGGCGTTCTTGTCGCCGCCGGTCAGCCCAAGCGGACCGGAGACCTGAGCCGGCGCCGCGGTGATGGCCAGCGAGTCGGGAGCACCGCCGCTCGTCGCACCGCTCACCATCGAGACCGGCACCGCGTAGTACCGGACCGTCAGCGACTCGGCCGACTGCGACCCGCGTCCAGGCTGCGACTGCCCCGGCTGCGACAGCGGACCCGGCTGCTGCGACGGCTGCGAGGAGTCAGCTGCATCGGCCGATGCAGTGGCCTTGACCGTCGCTGCGACCGTCACCAGCCAGGTGCGAACACCCGTCTGCTGCGACCGAACCGCGACTACTCTCTGTACCGAGATCGGGTTCTTGTCGGAGGGCCGGGGAAGATCGACCCCGGGCGCCATCGCGGTCACGGCCCCCGTCGCAGTCGCCGACTGGGCGCTGCTTCGCAGCCACAGATCGACGAACAGCTCCGCGTATCCGGTCGGCGCGGCAACCGCGACGGGGGCGGGCGGCGCCGCCTGCACGACGGTCTGGCCCATCGCCGACGTCAGGGGGACCAGCGCCCCCAGGGCGAGGGGGCCGCAGGCGATGGACGCCCACAGAACGTAGTGGCTGACGCTCGTCAGCCGGCCTCGGCGGCGCAGCCGGTCCGCTGTGAGCGTCGGGGTGCCGGGTGCCGCGGCGGGCGGGTTCCGGCGTAGGGAGAACGGGGGCATCGGGGTCCCTCTCAGGTGGTCGACTCAAGCTGTCGACAGGAGGAAACCCCGCGGCTCTCACCGGTTTTCTACCCGGAGAAGGCCCTTCCGGTAACGGATGCACAACGCCGCCCGGTGAGTTTTCACAACCCCTCTGACCTGCGGTGGGGAGTTTGCCGAGCGAAACTCACCGGTGCCGCCGGGCAAACTCACCGGCCCCGGGAGGAGCCCGTCGGCCAAACTCACCGGTCCCGGCCGGGACGCTCGGCGAAACTCACCGGCCCGCCTGCGACCAGGCCCTCCAAACTCACCGGCCCGCACGGCGGAGCACCGGCAAACTCACCGGCCCAGGTCACCCGCCGCCGCGAAACTCACCGGCGGGCATCCGCCCCAGCTGCTACGGACGGCGACCGGACCACCCTGGCCGCCTCAGGTGCGACCGGACCCGGGCCACCGGTGCGAGGACGTCCACGCCCACCGCTCGGACCACTGCGAGCGCCGATGCAGCCGGCCGGAGCCGACCCGCGAGGGGTCCGCCACTCCAGCCGGACCGGTGCGACCGCCGCCCGCCGATCGCACACCGGCAACCGGCACCCGTACGGCTCGGACGGCCCAGCCGGTGAGGGGAACAGCATCCAAGGCGGATACGCTGGGTAACTGCTTTGGCCGTTGCAGGTCGCACCGGCACCGCCGGTCGACGCTGGGATTCCTGCCCCGAAGTGCGACCCGGGGCTGCAACGCCGGGAGCAGCTCGGCCACCCTGCTGCGCCTGCGACAGCGCGGTGCGACTGTCCGATCAGTGCGACTGTGCGACTGCGACCGGACCCCCGGAGCCGGGCCGGAGCAGTCCCGGCTGGTGCCCTTGCCCGGCGGTTGCGGCGCCGGAGCTCCGTGCGGACACCCGGCTCACCGGGAAACTCACCGGGCCCCCGGGAAACTCACCGCACGCCGTTATCGAGCTGAGACGTGCGGGCCCCTCCATGGGCAGAAAACCGGTGAGAGCCGAGGGGTTCTCTGACTCAACGCGAAGATCACCGAGCGGGGAGTCCCCTTGACCAGCACCACAACCACCGGCCGCGCCGCCCACCGCCGCCCCGGCCTCCTCGGCCGCCTCCGGGCTGCCCTTCGGGGTACGGCCAGGACAGCTCCGGCACCCGCTCCGGCCACTGCAACGAACCCGGAGCCGGTGCGCGAGCCGGTCGCTCCCGCTGTACCGCCGACGGCCACCGCCATCGCCCGCCTCCACATCGCGACCGCCCTCCGCACCGGGCGGGTGGCGGACGCCGTCCGCATGGCGGCCCTCCACGTCGACGACACCGACCGGCGCCACGGGCCCGACCACCCCCACACCGCCGAAGCGCTGGAGATCCTCGGCCAGGTCTACGTCCTGGCCGGCGAGCACCAGCGCGCCCTGGCCTGCCTCGTCAGCGCCGCCCACCACCGCAGCCGATGCCCGTACCCCACCACGCCGGACGCCATCCCCGGCCTGGCCGAGCTGGCCCACACCACCTTCACCACCACCGCTAGGGACCACGCCCGCCCGGCACCCGCACGAGCGGCGGTGACGGTGTGAGCCTCAACCCGGAAGTCCGCCGGGGCGGGGGCCTGCCCTTCGGGATGGTCGCGTCGCTGTGGACCTGCGACCCCCGGTACTCCACGAACGCCCGCACCCTCTACGGAATCCTCGTCACCTACGCGGACACCCAGGGCCGCGACACCACCCTCGGCCACCCCTACCGGCGCGAGCTGGCCCGCCAGCTCGGCTGCAGCATCTCCACCCTCGACCGCACCCTGGACGAGATGGAGGTGGCCGGGATGGTCACCGTGGAGGAGCGCCTCGACCCCCGCAACCCCGGCAACCACGACGCGAACATCTACCACCTGCACGACGCCGGGGTGATGTGGCAGGGGACGAAGACCTGGGTCGACCCGCTGCCGCCGGGTGTGAAGGCCGCCGACGTCGCGAAGGCCCTGCGGGCGGAGCGGGTGAAGGCGAAGAAGCAGGCCGGCTACCAGCACCGCGGCGGTGTCGCGAAGGGTGTCAGCACCCGGGCCCTCGGAGCGGCCCGCGCACAGGAGGGTGGCGTCACCGGTGACGCCACCCCTGGCGTCGTGGGTGAAGCCACCCTGGCGTCACCCACGACGCCCAATATCTATAACCCCCTCCAGAACCCTCTTCCAGACGCCTTCCGGACGGCCGAAGGCCAGGTGACGGGTGGTTTCGCACGCGCAGGCGCGCGCGAGGGCTCGGCGCAGCAAGTTCACCCCGAGCCGGGCGGCGAAGCCGCGACCGAACCGACCAAGAAGTCCCCGAGGCCCCGCACCATCCGCACCACCCCGCCGCGGCCGGTCGCCGGTGAGGCAGACGCCTACGACCTCCTCGACTCGCTCGGCCTGTGGGAGCGAGGCCGGACGCCGAAGATGATTCGGACCCGTGTCCGGGAGCTGCTGGAGACCGGCCGCACCGTCCAGCACATCCAGAACCGCGTCAACGCCGGCTGGTGGCGGGCCCAGGGCCCCGAACGCGCCGAGCTTCCCGCAGACGACCCGTTCCGCATCCACAGGCCCGTCGCCTACCTGTCCACCGTTCTGGAGATGGGCCACGACTGCCACCTCCTCGACTGCGAGCGCGGAGTCCTGCTCACCACCGGCAAGGAGTGCAACTCCTGCGCCTTCCTCCAGGCCGAGCGGGCAGCCGAGCGGGGAGCCGCCAAGATCGCCGCCGACGCCGAGGCACTCGCCAGCGCAGCGGTCCGGCTCCGCACCCCCGCCCGGCCGGCCATCCCGGCACCCGGAGCCCCGGTCCGACACAGCACCTGGCGCTGCGCCATCTCGGACTGCGGCCGGCCCGGAGCCGGGCCCGTACCCGAGGTGCTGCTCTGCCCCGACTGCCTGGAGTCGGCCCAGCACGCCGTCCTGCGCTGACCCGCGCCCGAACCACACCGACCGTCCGAGGGAGAACCCATGCCCAGCACCTGCCCCGCCCAGACCGCTACCTCGCTGTGGCTGTGCGCCCTGACCATCGCCGTGGCCGCCCTGGTGGTGGTGTGCGTCCTCGCTCTGCGCCAGCCGGTGACGCCCGCCGCGCAGCAGCACCGGCCCGCCACCGTGCCCCCTCTTCCGGCCTTCCCTCCCGACCCGCCGCGCTGGTACCGGGTCGAGTACGAGGCGGCCCAGCGCGCCAAGACCGAGGGCCGTCTCGACGCCGCGCAGGCCCGCATCCGCGACCTCATCGACGCGAGCAGCGAGTTCCACGGCGCCGAGCACCCCTACACCCGTTGGGCGTGGGACCTGAGGACCGCGATCACCCAGGCGGCTGTCCTGCGCCTGCGGGCCAGGGAGGCCGTCCAGGCCCCGGAGCAGCGCACGGCTGTCCCCGTCCCCCGGTGACCACCGCCGAAGAACCAGGCACCGGGACGGACTCCGGGCCGGCCCGGAGGCGTCACGTTGCCCGCGGGCACAACAACAACGGCCCGGAACGCGGATGAGGCGTTCCGGGCCGTAGGCGTGCGGATCAGGCGGCGAGGTCGAACTCCCCGAGGACGACACCCGACAGGAAGCACTGGAACTCGTGGTCGGTGAAGGTGTGCACCTGGGCAGTCGGTGTTGCACTGTCCCGGATGACCACTCCGCCGGGGATGAACGTCAGCTCGATCCGGTGGCCCGTGTAAACGCCCGCCCGCAGTAGCTCGAGCCAGCTCGCCCAGACGTCCGCAGGGTAGACCTGCTCGGGCAGCGAAGGGTTCTTGCTGTGGCGAAGGCCGACGTGGCCGCCCTCGTGGGCCACTTCGATGCACCCCGTGGCGCTCTCCGAGGCGCGGGCCTTGAACCAGTGGGCGTTGCTGAAATCGGGAGTGGTCATCAGATTGCTCACATCTCTTGCCTGACGTTGCGGAGGAACTGGACTGACTCGGCGGGGTCGAGTGCCGCGCCGCACAGTCGGCCGAACAGCTGGGTGAACCGGCGCAGGTCCTGGGGCCGGTGCAGATAGAGGTTGCCGCCGACGGTGTCGCAGTAGACGACATCCGGCTCGGCCAGATCGGGGAAGTCCATCAGCGTGAAGCCGCCGCTGGGGCTGCCGTGACTGCCCTTGGCGAACGGCAGGACCTGCAGGGTGACGTTGGGCACCGACTCGGCGCAGTGGATCAGGTGGTCGATCTGCTCGCGCATCGCCTCCACCCCGCCGGCCGGGCGGCGCAGCGCGGCTTCGTCCAGCACCACCTGGAGCTCCACCGGGTCGGGATCGCGAAGGAGGACACTCTGGCGGGCGAGGTGCGCCTCGACCAGGTGCTCGATCTCATCCTCCCCGGCAGTGGGCAGCCCGGCGCGGATGACCGCCTCCAACGACCTGCGGGTGCGCAGGAGGCTGTGAACGGTACTCAGCGCGAACACCCGGAGCGACCGGGCGACCTCCTCGAGCCCGAGGTACGTCTCCAGGTCTGGCGGGAACGCCGCCTCGTAGGTGGTCCAGAGACCGCCTTCCGGAGCAGCCCGGGCAAGGCCGAGCAGCGCGGTGCGGATCTCCTCCGGCGCGTTGTAGGCGTCCAGGAGGGCGTTGAGCTCGATCAGCTGCACATCGCGCTTGCCGTTCTCGATCCGGCTCATCGTGCTATCCGAGCGCTGGATCGTGGCTCCGGCCTCCGTGATGGTCAGCCCTGAAGTTTCACGAAGATCCCTGAGCATCCGGCCGATCTTGCGTCGGTGCTGGACCGGGCCGTTCGGTGTCGACACTGCCGCTCCTCCCCTCTGCCTACGGGCCAATCTTGCCGCACCGGATGATCCACGGGTAATCGCTGCGCCCACCGCGTGCCCCCCAAATCGAACAAGGTCGTGAAGTTTCACAGTGAAGTTGCAGGGTGAAGTTTCAAGGGGCATTCTATAGTCACGGAGCAATGACGGTCAGTGATCGTTTTCCCTGGCCGCAACGCAGCGAGGGGTGCCCCCATGACCGATAGCGCACAGACCCAGCCCATCTGGAACGGCACGCCAACCCCTCGGCCCACATCCGCGCGCCCCCACCCCAACCCCACCCACGGGGCCCGCTGGCTCGACCACTCCACCGGGCGCCCCGGCAGCTGTCTCACCGACTGGCGAAGCCGCCCCAACGCCCTCGCACCCGTCCGGGTCGCCGAAGCCCACTGGGACGCCATCCGCACCGACACCCAGCTCGGCCACCACGCGCTGGCCGAACTCAGCACCACCCCCGGCCCGGTACTCCTCACGGACACGAGCGTGGTCTTCCTGGTCCCCAGCCTCACGACCCCCTGGCCGACCCTGCTCACCGGCATAGCCGAGACACCCCAAGGCCCATGGGACTGGGGACGCGGCCTGACCCTCCACCTCGGCACAGGCGACGACACCCTGCTCCTGCCGGAGCCGGGCCAGCAGCGCCGGCCACTTCCCCGCTGGCTGGTCGAACCGGACGGCACCGGGCTTCCTCACCTTCGTCGGCCAGCTCGCCACCGCCCTCCACACCGCGTACGCGGCCACCTTCGCCCCGGCGGTGAACACCCAGCCGCATCCCCCGGCTGGCACTCCCCGGCGCTGCCCGGAGACTCCCACCAACCTCGCCGCCTTCTTCGGGCGACCGCACCACGCGGAGGCATCGTGAAACTGCCGCTCCCCACCGCCGACACCGCCAGCTCGGGTTGGGCCTACGCCGTCGACCTCGCGACCAAGCCGGTGCGGGCCCTGCGCTCCGACATCGTCACCCGCTGCCGAAGCCAGCTTGTCAGCCAGCGGCTCCCGGTGGACGACACCGCCTTGGACGGGATCGAGCTCGTCTTCGCCGAACTGCTGACGAACGTGCTCCGCCACGTCGTCGGCCGCGGCCTGCCCAGTGCGGTCGAGGTGATCGTCGTCCTGGAGCCGGCTGACGTGCTGCTGACCGTCCTCGACTGCAGCAGGTCGGCCCCGTGCGTGACCACCGCAGAGCCAGGCCGGGAAGAGAGTGGCCTGGGGCTGCACCTCATCGAGGCCCTGACCCGCGGCCGCTGGGGCTGGTCCGAATCGGTCCGAGGGAAGGCCGTGTGGGCCCGGTGCCCGCTGGACGCCACCCCGGACGGGCAGGACCGTGTCCTGCAGGAGCCGACCCCACGCCCCATCAGCGAAGCCGCGGACCGGCTCCTCGACCGCCCCTCGCTGGTGCCGGCCCATGACGGATCGCACTGGCTCACCGGCGCGCTATCCGAGGAAGACCGAGCCCGAGCCCTGTCCGAGTGGGGCGCAGGCGGCCTGACCCGCATCCCGGCCGGGGTCCTCTTCCGCGCCATTGCCGTACCCCCCGAGCACGCCACCCGCGCCATCGCCCACCTCGCGGCCGCAGGTTGCCCGCTCGGCCCCGTCCTCACGCACGGCCCGACGGGCCCCGCGCACCCGGCCGCGACGGTGTTCCTCGTTCCCACTGGGGCAGACCTGCCCCTTGCCCATGGGCCGGACGAACTGTCCTGCCCCCGGCCGGGGACCCAGAACGCGGACCACCGGTGGATCGTCGCCCCAGACGGCAGCGGACAGCTGACCGACCCGCACGAACTACACCGGGCCCTCGCCGCGACCCGCCGGACCAGCCACCTCCCGCACCCCCTCACCCAGCCGACCGCGCGCCGACCCGCCGTGTCCTGACCACCTCGGAGACCCGATGCATCCGCCCTCCAGAACACACCGCCCCGACCGCTCACCTGTCGGCCCGAACCGCCGAGTCGCACCCAGCGAGATCGAGCCGCTCGGAAACCAGGAGTTCTGCCTCCCCGACGGCACGCTCCTGAACGCGGTCAAGGGCCGGCTTCCGAGCGAGATCACCATCGGCGACTGGCTGTTCGTCGACGGCTGGCCCTGGCAGGTCGACAACGTCCTCGCCCGCCCGGACAGCGGGAAGATCATCCACCTCTACGGGCGCAAGCCCATCAGCTGCGGATCGAACGTCCAGGTGAAGAAGTTCACCGGCATCGGACCACCGCGACCGTGACCACCTATACGGTCACCGCCACCGTCACCCTCACGACCGGCCGCGCGGCACGGACCACGCTGAGCCTCACCAGCCACACCACACCCGGCCCCGCGCTCCGCCGGATGCGCCGCCACCTGCGGGCCACGCTCGGCCCGTCCGGATCGGACCCCGGCATCCGGGCCTGGCTGGACGACCCGTCGAACTACGCCGCCGCCCTGCAGCGGCTGGGCAGCGGACGGCCCGTGCAGGTCGTCCGGCACCAGGGCGGCCGCCGAACGGTCCTCACCGCCTACCGCACACGGCCGCCCTGCAGCCGTCCGACCCGCCCAGTCCACGAGGCCGACGACCGGTAGGCGGCAGCGGACACAGATGTGGCCGGGATCGTCCAGCGACCCCGGCCACCCGCCTGCACACCTCAGCCCCGCTCGGTCTCCGGCACCACGTCCCGGACCGCCGCCACAACCTGACGCCACTGCTCCGCCTCGTCGGCCGGCGCACCTGACCGCTCCCACCCCCGAAGCACCGAGACGTACGCGGCCTGGGCCATCCAGATCTCGCGGACCCGGTCAGGCCCCAGCCCGCTGACCAGCGACCCCGCACCGGCAGGATGCCGGAGACCGGAAACCCCGGTGCCGACCTGCTCATTGAGCGGCCCCGAGAACACCACCGGCCCGTACAGCCAGTAGTACCCCGGCCCCAGATCACGGCCTAGCCAAGCGCTCACCAGCGCCGTCGCCAAGACGTTCGGCCGGCACAGCACCTGCTCCCACTGCCCGGCATCCTCCATCCAGTGGTCCACCGTGTGCACCCACGTCGCCACCTGGCGGTGGTAGGAGGCCGGCCAAGCCAGCTCGCTGCCCGGCCGGCCAGCGCTCGCGAGCCGCCGCAGCGCCTCCCGCTGATCGGCTCCGTCCACGGGCACCCGCTCGTCCCGGACCGACAGATCCGCCTCCACCACGACGACCACGACCATCGCGCTCTCCTCCTCATCGTTCACGAACAGCGCCCGACCCGCCGGGCACCCTGCACTCACAGCTCCATCCATCCGCACCGGGGCCGCTGCGGCTCCACCAGCGAGGCCCACACCGCGGCCGAGGGGCCCGACTCCTCCATCTCCCGCAGGCTCGCCACCCCCGCGCGCACCGTCTGGAACATCATCTCGACCAGGGGACTCGACTGCGCCAACGCCTGCAGGTCCCGGATACGCCGCCCCTGCGCCTTGGCGCCCCCGCCGGCCAGCACGAAGAGGATCCGCGGGAAGGCCGGGTAGTAGCTCTTCCACACCGGCGTCGAAGACTGCACCTGGGCGCCCCGCTGGCGTGGAGGCACCGGCGTGAGCTGATGGAACCGCGCGTACGCGAGCAGCTTCCCCGCGAGCGCCTCCGACGACATCGTCGCCCGGTCCACCTCGATGAACGCCCGGTGAAGGGCCCTCTGCGGCTCGACCGCGGTGTACCGCATCAACGCGTCCGCGATCAGCGCGTCAGCACCGTGTTCAACGACCCGGTGGTAGATCTCGGGCTCCCAGTCCAGGTACCCGTACTCGTCGCCCCGGCGCCGGGCGTCCCGCAGGAACGCCAGGTGCGTGTTCAGCACCGCCAGCGTGTGCTCGCTGCGCATCTTGGCCTCGAACGGGTCCTCCGGTGCCGGCGGGCTCGAGCGGTGGTCGAGCTCGTCCAGTCGTGACCCGATCGTGCGGCCGCGCTCGGTGAGGTACCAGATGGCCTTCCGGCCCTCGACCACCGCCTGGTCGACGATTCCCTCCTGCCGCAGCCCGCGTAGGTCGGCGCGCGTGCGGGTGATCGCCCGGGTCGGCGACGCCAACTGGTGGAGCTGGGCGGTGGTGGCCATCCGGTGCATGTACAGCGCGCACAGGAGAGATCGCTCGTGCAAGGGGTTCCCCCGTGGTAGTTCGGCAGGGTGATACCGGAGCAAACCCCAGGGCGCTCACCGGAAACCTCCCCGGCAGCGGCACCTGCGGTAACGGATCGGAATCGACCGCCGGTGAGTTTGGCGGTGAGAACCGTGCCGGCCCGTCCCGCACCCGGTGAGTTTGCCCTGGACACCCCGGTGAGTTTCGGCATCCGCCCTGCTCAGCGCCGTCGGCTGTGCGGTGAGTTTCCACCGCCGACGACGTCTGTCGGCAGCTGGGCCGTGCAGCCCTCACCGCGCTTCGATCGCGGCGCGGTACTTCTCGGCGGTGCGGATGCTGACGTCGAGGGCGGCGGCGAGCTGCTCGTCGGTGAGGGTGGGGTTGTCGGTGAGGAGCCGGCGGGTCTGCTCGGTGCGGGCCTG
>FTKL01000655.1_pt3 | contig 11552 bp, 15 predicted proteins | sample 2434061 | NCBI WGS metagenome assembly FTKL01 (sample SAMEA3914816, study PRJEB12502) | metagenome | biome: forest; material: soil | place: USA | collected 2011-09-16 | depth 0.3 m
GAGGCCGAGCGGCTGCTCAAGGACTACGGCTCCCACCTGCGCCAGCTCGGGCATGATGTGCGCCGCTACGACGTCACTCCCGCCAACGAGCTCCTCCCGCTGCCGGTTGATCTGTTCGACCGGACCGACAACGAGATCATCGCCTGTTCAGGGAGCGTCGCCCGGACCCATGTACTCGCCGCCTTCGGCGAACTCCTCGACATGAGACGGTTTTTCACGCCGACGCCTCGGCGCGTCATGCTCACTCCGTCGCTGCCCCGGGCCGACCTCGCGGACCTCTGCGCTCTGTACGACACCACCGTCGTCTGGCCGGACCGCGAAGGACGGTTCCACCGAACCGGGCCCGCACAGCCGACGCCATGACGTTGCATCATATGGATTCAAAATGTACTGTGGAGATACGCCCGGAGGTAACCCCGGCTTCGGGCGCACTTGTCGACCCGTACTGAGGCATGGTGCCTCCGGGACCCTTGGGAGCCTCCACGTGAAAGCAGTTCGCACCCGTCTGCCCGGCATCACCCTTCGCGACGGGGCGGCGCCCGACGCCGACGCCGTTGCACAGCTCCTCTCGATGGTGAATCCCGACGACCCCGAGGCATTCGGGGACGTCCGCCTCAACCTGGCGATGCCGCAAGAGGGCCCGCTCTCGCACTCCAGAACCCTCGTGGTTCTCGCCGAGGACGCCCAGGGCCGCCCGGTCGGCACCCTCTTCGCGGGGGCTCCGTTCTGGCTCTTCGACCACCCGGTGACCAGCCACCCCAACCTGTTGGGGGAACTCGTCGCAAGGATCGGCATCATCTCCGCCGTGGCGGTGCATCCCGGCCATCGCGGCCGCGGAGTTGGGGCGGAGCTCATCCGGCATGCCGTCCGCCGCTTCACCCGGGCGGGGTACGGCCTGCTGACCCTCAACTGCTTCCCCGAACTGGAGGAGTACTACGACCGGCTCGGGTTCACGATCATGGATGACCTGATCGTGCATGTCCCCGACGGGCGCATGGCCGCGCCGGTGTGGGATGACACCAGGGTCGCCGCCAGGGCGCTGGACCGGCATACCGTCCTCGCCGCCGTACCCGGCTTGGACTCCCCTGTCGTGTCGGGCATTCTTCCCGGCAGCCGGGTGCCCGCCGGTGCGTACTTCGACGGCGAGAAGCTGCACAACTGACCATCAACCGGGGTAGTCCGGAGGGAGGAACTCCCTGCGGACTGCACCACGTCGGCGCACAGCACCGGCACTACGTCCAGGAGGAACGATGCAGGCGGACAGGACCAGGAGCCCCCAGCGGCGAGCGTGGAGGCGGTGGGCGCTCCGCTCCGGCCTGCCGTGCGCGACAGCGGCGCTGGGCAGCGTGTGGGTGTACGAGCCGGACAGCCAGGTAATGGGGTTGGTCGCGGCCGGAGTCGCCATCGCAGCGCTCCTGGCTTTCGTCCTCACGATGCCGCGCCGCGCGCCGGATGAGGGACGGCGCCCGCAGGGAATCTCGCCTGGCGACCCCGAGCAGGAGTGACCACGAGCTCGCCGGATCTGCGCGAAGTTCTGGCGACTTGGTCAGTCCGGGGTGGGGCGCCGACTCATGGTGGGCACCCCGCCCCGCTGCCCGCCCCGCCACGGGCGAACCGTGCCGGCCGCAGGTGCGCGCGGCGACCTCAAAGGCAGTCAACATCGGCAGGGCGTTGCATAACCAAGATTAAGGATGTAACTTAGTTACATCGCCGGGCGGGGCCACTGCCCGAGCCGAGTCCCTCTCGCAGCCGTTTCAGGAGCCCCTCATGTCTGTTGCCGTCACCCCCGAGGTCACCGCCGCCCTCATCGCCTACCGCCGGTGCCCGGGCGATATCTGGCTGACCCTGGTGGACGTCACGTCCGACGTGATGCACCTGGCCAGCTACATGCGCGCCGACCTCGATCGCTGCATCACCGGCGACGCGAGGGCGCGGCTCGACGAACGGCCCCTGACTTCCATGCCGAACCTCCACCCGTCCGTCGCACCGATCGCCAACCCCGACGAGGCGGCCGCCGCAGACCACTGTTTCGACCTCTACGTGCGCGCCAGCGACGCGGCGGCGGTTCTACGCGTACACACCGCCGACGACTCCTACGACACCTTCTCCACCGCCGTTCACAGGCTGCTCGCCGATCTGCGCGACTACACCGACGCCCTCGGCTTCGACTTCTCCGAGGTCCTGCGTGCAGCCCGCTCTTCCCACCGGGTCGACCAGCGCAAGGCCAAGTAACCGCGCACTTCCCGTCCGGGGTCGGCACCCGTAGCGCCGACCCCGACCACCACGCACCCGAGCGCCCCACCAGGAAGGACTTCCCGTCATGACCATCTCTCTCACCCCCGCACCCGCCCGTTCGGGCCGCGGCTCGATACGTCAGCACCTCGACCAGCGGGTGCACCCGGCAAGCCTGGTCCCGCTGCTCGACCCCGACCCGGCCAACCCGTCCGCGTTCTGCGGAGGGTGCGCGCACAGCGTCCTCAAGCAGCTCCACGACGGCCAGGAGCGGCGTAAGTGCGGGCTCCGGCCCCGTGGTAGCCGCGGACTACGCGGCCCCGATCTGCGCGACTCGACGCCTGCGTGCACGAAGTACACCGGCCCCGCGGACATCCCGCTCGGCAACTGATCCTCCCGAGGCCCGGAGCGGCATCCCCGCCGCTCCGGCTCACCGGCCACGGCTGCACACGCCTCGGCACCGATGCCCGGGCGCAAGCGGGCCAGCCGCCGCCCGTGGCCCGGGGGACCACTCCGACGCCTCCGAAGCCGGAGTTCCGATCCGGCCCATTCCAGGAAGCCGCCATGTCCTCTCCTTCGACTCCTTCCACCGCCGCGCTGGTGAGCCAGGCTGTCAGCCGGGCACTCGACCCCACCGACGGCGACTGCACCGACCCCGGCTGTGCCCGGCACGCCGGGACCACCCGGTGCCCCCCGTTCTCCACGATGCACAGCTCAGGCGCCGTGTTCGGCGAAGCCGTCGCCGAGGCCTGGCACGCCGCGGGGGGCAGCCGGCTCGACATCCCCGCAGGGGTCGTCGCCGCCCTGGCGATGTGGCCCCGCAAGTCGCCGGGCGCCGAGGACGCCGACGCGCTGGCTTCCTACTTCGCCGCACAGCCGCCCCGCGTCCTGGTGCGCGGCTTCGCCGAGTGCGCGAACTCCTACTGGGGTCTGCGCCCGGACCTGTGGGAAGTCACCCGCCCCCTGTTCGACTGGACGCGGGAGGATCTCAACTCCACCGAACTCAACGGCGTCCAGGCCGTGACGCTGGCAGCTCTGCGCCACGGGGTGCTCCGGCACACCGGTGACACCGATCCCGCGCAGCGGTCGAGGATCGACCTGATGTCGTGGGTCATCACGAGCCTGCGTCACCATCACTCCCAGCGCAGCCTGGGCGAGTACCACACGCCGCCCGACATCAGCCAGCTGCTCGCCAGCGTGCTGGACGCCGGCAGCTCCGCCCCGCAGGGAGAGTGGTTCTTGGACCCGGCGGCCGGCACCGGTGGGCTCTTCCGCTCCGCCGCTCAGGAACTGCGCCGGCAGGGCCTCGACCCGGCGGACTTCGGGTGGGTCATGCTCGACATCGACCCGCTGGCCGCCGCAGGCGCGGCCGTCAACGTGATCGTCTGGGGGCTGGGCCCACGTGCAGTCGTCGCGTGCGGCGACGCTCTCGTCAATCCCGACCTGGACAAAGAAGCTCTCACCAGGCGGCGCGACCTCGCCCTTCACCGGAACTCGGTCCTCGCGCTGATCGGCTTCGCGATCGCCACCCACACCACGGACCAGCTCCTGCGCGCCCTCACCGCCAGCAGATAGCCGCCACGGCCGGCCGTCCTCGCGACGGCCGGGACACGAGGAGAAACCAGTGCCCCACACCGAACCCCTCTCCGGATGCCTCCCCGCCTTCGGCCGCCACCGCGGCTACCCGCCCCGCTACGGGTGGCTCCGCAAGGTCCACGTCGCCCTGCTCCAGGACCCGCGCGCCATGAGCCGGCCCGACGCCACCGTCGTTCTCGGCGTCGGCAAGAGCATGGTGCCCGCCATGAGCTTCTGGTCCCAGGCCTTCGGCCTGTCGCGCCGCGAAGGCCCCGACCTCGTCCCCACACCCCGGGCCCACCGGCTTCTGGACGACGACCGCGGGGCGGACTCCTTCCTGGAGCAGGACGTCAGCCTGTGGTTGCTGCACTGGTGGCTGCTGAGCGGCTCCCCTTGTCACGTGCCCAGCTGGCGATACCTCTTCGGCTACGCGCCCGTGAGCCGGTACAGCCGCACCGAACTGCAGGGCCGCCTCGCTGACACAGCCGCCGCCGCCGGGTGGAAGAAGCCGGCGTCCTCCGTGCTCGGCGCCGACATCGCCTGCCTCGTGAGCATGTACGCCCCCAGTGACCACACCGCGGCCACCGTCGAGGACGCACTCTCCAACCCTTTCCGGACCCTGCACCTGGTCGACCCCGAGCCGCCGACGGGCAGTCCCCGCGACCGCAGCCACCTCGTGAGCGTTCACCGCACGGCCGGACGACGCTGCCCCAGCAGCATCCAGGCCTACGCCAGCCTGGACTTCGCTGCCCGCGCTTTCGGTCACAACCCCGGCTCGATCAGCCTCTCCAGGCTCGGCTCCGACCCCCTTGGACCAGGCCGTCTCCTGCTCACCGGCACGGCCGAGCTGCGCCGCGCCCTGCACACGACCGCCGCCCAGCACCCGGACCTGGCCGTCGTCCATTCCGCCGACGGAGAAGAGCTGCTGGTCTTCTCCCGCAGCCCGGACCGCGTCGCCGAGAGCCTTCTCGCCGCGGCATACCCCAGTCACGGCGCCCGCTGACCTGCCATCCGCCGGGCTGGTGAACCCGCAGCCTCACACATGACGTTGCATGATCCTGTTTCACCGCGTATTGTCATTGCAGACGGGTGGTGTGCTCCAACACCACCGAACGGCGCTCCGGAAGCAAGTCGCGCCTCCGCTCTCCGCGCCAGGCCGGGACACCGCTTCCCGACCGCACGCACCCACACCAAGGGATGTCGCCCATGAGTCTCAACCGCGAAGCTGCCTACTGGAAGGCCCCTGATGGCACATGGAGCCTTGGCTTCTGGTGGTTCGAGTTCACCGGCGACCCCGCCGAGGACGACTGCGACACCGAGTGGGACGTCGAGTACTCCGACGACCGCTTCTGGTTCCTGACGACCGGCCACCACACGCTCAGCGCCGCGATGAAGGCATACCGGAAGGACCACCCCAACCCCGGGTTCGCCCTCTTCGACGACGAATCTCCGACGACCCTGGACGACCACGACCGGGCTGAGATTGCCCGCTGGCAGGAAGTCGCAGGGGCGTTCCGGGCCAAGTACGGAACGACAGTGGAAGCGTACGACCACCCATAGCGCGGCCCGGCGGCCATGGGCCTCCTCAGCGCCCTCCAGACCGCACTCGCCCCACCACGTCGACCGCCTTACTGCCGCGCACGCCCAACCCACAAGACGGAAGCGAGGATGCCGCCTCGGCCGGTGCCTCCCCGGCCCGGCCGGGGAAGCGGTGAAAACCAGATGCAGCGAAACAGAGTTATCGGCCACCAAGGCGAGGTCCACGACGGCCTGTTCAACGCCTACACGGGTTTCCTGATCGACCTGGCCTGCGAAGCCGGCCGCTACGCCGTCGTACGCCACTACGAACACCTCGACCCGGCACGCATCACCGAGGCCCCCTTGTCGTGCCCGTCGTGCATGGCGGCCAACTCGCCCGACCCCACTGCCCCGCCGCACCGAGGCCGGGCGACCCTGGAGCAGGCCAAGGCCGTCCTCTCCCGCGCCGACCAGCGCGGGTACCCGCCGCCGCTCGACGACGAGGGGTTGCGCCTGGCCTTCGAGGCACTCGGCTGGGACCACCCGCCGGCCAGGACCCTCTACCCCCTGATCAGAGAACATCTGACCGACATGCTGACCGACCGCGCGCTGACCGTGCCTGACGGAGTTCCCTCGGTGCTGGTCGAGTACACGCGGTACACCGGCGGCACCCTCAAGGCACCGATCGGTGTCGGCGACCGCCTGATGCACGACGGTATCGCCAGCGGGAACTGGTCCCGGGTCAGGGTCGATGCCATCGAGGACACTCCCGACGGAGTCGTCGTCACCGTCACCGAGAAGGACTGGCCGCATCCCCGAAAGTGGACCGGTCCCGACGTCACCCGCTGGTTCCTCAAACTCGACCGGGCCCCGATCAACTCGTAGCCGCCGGGCGATCGGTGACCCACTCCGGCCCCGCTCGCCCGGCAGACCGAACCGGCCAGGGCTCGGTCCGCAGCGCGGCCCCGGCACCGAGGCCGCACCTCCCCTCCACCCCCGCTTCGCCGCACCCCCGAAGACTCTCGATTGCGTATCCGCCGTTCGCGATGTACTTGGACCCAAGATCGGGGCCCCGGCGCGCTGAACAGCCTCGCCGCCCACAACTCCTGCCGCGCCCGTGCCCTACCCGGCGCTCGTCCCCTGGAGCACACGTCATGCCTTCAACGAACTTCAATGCCCGACTGGCCGAGGAGCAGCTACTGGCGGCCCTTCACGACGCCATCAGCGCATGTGCACAGCACCCCGGCGCGTGCACGGGCGACCACGTCTCCGCCCGCCTGGCAAGCCAGCTCAACGCAGGGCTGCTGCGCGAGGTGACCGCGCCCCAGGCGCCGTGCGGAGCCGGAGGCCTCGACGTCGACGCACTGATCCAGACCACGTACGAGGTCACGACTCCGATCGCCAAACAGGACGCCCTGGTCCGCTTCACTCCCGGCCTGGCCGCGAGCGGCCTGGCCCACGTTGAACACCTGGACATCCGGGCGTCCGTTGCCCTCAAGCACCGGGTGGATCTGAAGTTCTCCTGCGGCCTCACCAGCACCGATGGCGGGGCGAGCTGGTCCCTGACGCTCACGGAAGTGGACCGGGCATGGCTCGCGTCCGCGAAGACGATGACCGCCCCCGTCAAGAAGCGGGTCACCGCCCTCGTGGACGCCCCCGAGCACCGGGCGGGACTTGAGCCAGTGATCGAGGCCGCCCGACACGTGGCAGGGATGCGCGCTCTGTCGAACCTTCGCGTGGCCCGTGCGGGCCTCGCGTCGGCAGGTACCCGCGCCGCCGCAGCTCGGGCCGTCTTCGACCGCTACGGCTACAGCACGGCCGATCTGGACCGGCTCCGTTCCGCGCTGGCACAACTCGCCGCCGCCGACGGCAGGGGCCTCGTCGGCTGGTGATCGGTGCCGTCCGGTCCCGGTGAGCGCTGCTCCACGGCCCCGGACGGCGCCGCCCAGTACACACACCCCCCCACCTCTCCATCCCCTTCACCCCTCTCCCAGGAGGCATTGATGCCCGTGCTCGACGAGGCACATCCCGCCCCGGACGCCCTGCCGCGACTGCCGACGTTCTGGCTGGGGGTCCACCGCCCCCACTGGCTCACGACGAGCGACGTCCCGATGTTCGTGTCCAACCGCCAGCTCGCCGGCCTCAAGAGCCTGCCGCGTGCCCGCGGCCCCTGGGCGCTGGACAGCGGGGGGTTCACCGAGATCACCAAATACGGCGCATGGATGACCAGCCCGCACCAGTACGTACAGCAGATCCGCAGGTACCGCGACGAGGTCGGCGGCCTGGCCTGGGCGAGCCAGCAGGACTTCATGTGCGAGGACCAGGCGCTGCGCATGACGGGCCTCACGATCGACGAGCACCAGGACCTGACCGTCGCCAACTTCCTGACGCTGCGGGAACTGGCACCCGAGCTCCCGATCATCCCGGTGCTGCAGGGGTGGTTGCGCCCCCACTATTTCCGCTGCCTGGAGAAGTTCATGGCCGCCGGCGTCGACCTGACCCAGGAGCCCCTCGTGGGGGTGGGCAGTATCTGCAGACGGCCGAGCACCTTCACCGCCAGCTGGATCCTTGAGGATCTGCACGCCGCGGGCCTCAAACTCCACGCCTTCGGGTACAAGAAGACCGGCCTCGACGTCTCGTGGCCCCACGTGGTCTCGGCCGACAGCATGGCCTGGTCGAAGGGGGGCCGGTACGAGCGCACCTGCGGCACCCACAAGAGCGAGGCCAACTGTCCCGTCTACGCCATGCGCTGGCGGAAGGACCTCCTCGATCACCTCGCCGAGGTCCGTGAGCGGCGGTGAGCGCGATGACGGTCGTTCCCACCGCCGGCGAGCTGCGCGCGATCGTCTCGGGCAACCCGCAGGGGTACGCGCAGCGATGGACGTTCGGCGTGCCGAGCTGGCGGCACGTCTCGGAAGGCGGCTTCCGCAAGGACCGTTACGAGGTCGTCCGGCTGGACGAGGAGACGGCCCGCCGGTTCGTGACCGGGCACCACTACCTCTCGGGATGGCCGGCAACGATCCATCGCTTCGGGATGCTGGACACGGGGGCCGCGGCGCAGCCCGGAGACCAGATCGTCGACGGTCAGGTCCTGGTCGGCGTCGTCGTACTGGCCTCGCCCATGAACGAACGGGTGCTCACCGGCCCGTTCCCCGGCCTTGTCCCGTACGCGGAGAGCGTGGAGCTCGCCCGCCTGGTGCTCACTGACTCCGTGCCGGCGAACGGCGAGTCGTTCTGTGTCTCCAGAGCCCTGCGGCTGGCGGCGGAGCGCGGCGTGCGCGGCGTCGTGTCCTTCGCCGACCCGTTGCCCCGTCGGCGCGTGACCGCCGATGGAGTGGTGATCGGGTCCCCCGGTCATCTGGGAGTCGTCTACCAGGCCCTTGGAGCCCGGTTCTCTGGGCGGGCCACTCCCCGGTCGTTGTGTCTCCTGCCTGACGGCTCCGTGCTGAGTGCGCGGTCAAAATCCAAGATCACTGGTCGGGAGGTTGGCATGGGTGGGGTCATCCGGCGTCTCGAGGTTTTCGGAGCGCGACCGCTGGGCCCGGACGACGAGCCAGGCCGCTGGCTGGCCGAGATCCTGCCAGCGATCGGCGCCCGCTCGGCACGCCATCCCGGGAACCTTCGGTACCTGCTGACCGCCGCCCGTACCCGCGCCGAGCGATCGAGGGTCGTCTACGGCATGCCGTCCCTTCCGTATCCGAAGTGGGCTGAGGATCGCCACGGGATCGGCGTTGCTAAATAGAGTTATGCGATGTAATGTGATGTCGGCGGTCGAGGTGAATCTTCCCGCTCTCACGGCAGGTCACGGTGAGCAGCGCCAGCAACGTGGTGCTCCGGACCCTGCCCCGTCCAACTGTCCACGCCGGACCTGGCACTCAACGCCGCCGGGGAACGGCCGGCCTCCCACACCGAAGGAATCCCTCCCATGGATACTGCGCCCGTCCCCGACACGATCCTTCGGGCGGTCACAGACGCCTATGTCGCGGCCCTGAAGCAGGGTGATCCGCGCTCCGCGCTCTCCCACATGATTCGCCTGAATGACGCGTATGGCCTGCCGGCCGTACGCAGTCTCGCTGTCGAGCTCGTCGCGGCCCTCCACGTGCGCTGCCCCGCACGCTTCCGAACCGCCCTCGGCGCCGCCGACATCTCCGCTCTCGCCCCCGCCCACCGGGGCGACCCGCTCACACTTCGCGACGTCGCCTCCAAGGCCAACCGAATGATGGGGCGCCGGGAGCTGACGGATGCAGACCTGGAGGAGACCGCCACGCAGATGCGTGTCACGGAGGTGGTCCGCAGCAACGTGCAGGCGGCGCTCAACAGCGCACCCCTGGACCGTGACTCCACTGCCGTTCACCTGGCTTCCCTGAGCACGGCCCAGGAAATCTCCGCCGCCGTCGCACTGCTGACCAACGGGCTCCTGGTCGTCCTCCCGTGATTCCCCGGCCCCTCCGAGGGCCCCGGCCAGCGCAACGCCCGGTGCACCGGGAGGCACGCACTCGCTGCAAGACGCCTGAGCCTCCGACCACCGATGTCCATGTACGAAATTCACAGACTCCTAGACGAAGGACCGCACATGCAGGCCGAACTTGAGAAGGTGATCGCCGCTCTCACGGCCGGTGACCACGTCACCGCCACCGGTTCCGACACCCGTGGCCACGAGGTCACTCGCACTGGCTACGTGCTCGCCGATCCGAAGGTCGTCACCGCCCGGCGCAATGGCGTCGCAGCCAAGGGCTGGCGGTTGTTCGTCGGCGCGAAGGGCACCGCTCCAACCGAGCGCACCACCTGGACCACCCTGTTTCCCGACGCGGGCGCCGTGGAGCACACCCCTGAGCCGCAGGCCGGCGTATGGCACATGACCGAACTCCGCTTCGTCCCTGGGGTGAAGGCCAGCAGCCACACCACCCGCATCCTGTACGGCGGCAAGGGCGGTGCCCGCAGCGCCGAACCGACCCAGTCCACGCCCGTCACCGTCACCTACGGAGACGATGGTCTCTACGCGCTCTGGGACCCCGCCAGCGGCCCCGCCCACGGAGCCATCAAGCTCTCGACCAAGATCTGGTGGGCACACCTTCCCGAAGAGGGCGAGCAGGACCCGCCGACGAACTTTGCCGAGCGTGATGGCACCCAACTTCCCCGCCAGACTCCTCTTCTCTGAGTCTCCGCCTCCCCGCTCACGCCCGCGCCCGCCGGCCCCCGGCGGACGCGGGCGTCAGCGTGCCCCGAGGCCCCCGCGCAGTCGTTCCGGACGGGGAGCCTTGAGGGCCGCTCCGCCGAAACCCCGCGGGCGGGCGGAGCGTGTGGCTGCACGCGGCACGCAGCCGCCCCTTGACCTCATCCCACTGTCGGAACATCTCCAGCCGGCGGTGCAGTTCGCTCTGCCGCCCTGCGCCACCAGGCGGACGCGCCACCTGGCCTTCCGCCCCGCCCGACGGCTATCTCATGGTGCATCGTCGAGCATTCCCGTGGATGGATGACCGGGCCCGACCCCAGAGCCGGACGTTGCTTATTCGCGATACAAGATGTATTCTGATTTAGCAGTCGGGGGAAGCCACCCGCGCCGAACGGCTCACTGCTCACTCCGCCTCAGCGCCCAGAAAGGGGCTCTCCCTTGGACACCATGGACCCGGGTACCCGCGACCAGCACATCTGGTATCTGGCCACCCTCGGACGCGATGCGCTGCTCCGGGCGCTGGCTCCGCTCGACCTTCCGACCTCCGCCACCCACGACCCGCTCAGCCTCGCCACCCGGTGCGTCATCGCTGACCCGATCGGCTTCCCCGAAGTCCATCAGGCCGCGCAGCACGTACTTCGGCAGCTCTCCGATGCGAAGACCTTCACCGTCACCGACACCCACGACGGGGACCCCGTGCAGTTCTTCGGCATCGTGCCGGTCATCGGCGAGCACACGGCGGGCGGTGTCACCGGTCAGTACGCCGAGCTGCTGCTGCTCGAACAGGGCGACCTGATGAACAAGGGGGCGTTCCGCCTCTCGCGGATGCCGAAGGACCCCACCTGGATCATCGACACGGACTTCCAGCCCAGCGGGCAGCCCAGGGTGCAACAGCCCTTCGGCTCCTCACGGCTCGGCCGCAAGAGGGTCGTGCTCGCCCCCGTCGCCGCCGAACTCGACAAGCTCATCACGCCGGGGGAGGCGACGTGACCCTGTACGGCACCTATGAAGCGATCGGGAAGCGCTACAGCGATCTGACCAACATTCAGGAGCT
>FTKL01007834.1_pt1 | contig 11547 bp, 11 predicted proteins | sample 2434061 | NCBI WGS metagenome assembly FTKL01 (sample SAMEA3914816, study PRJEB12502) | metagenome | biome: forest; material: soil | place: USA | collected 2011-09-16 | depth 0.3 m
CCCGCCGGTCACGTTGTGCGGGCGCGCGGCGCCCACCGGGGTGCCGGCGGCCGGCCAGTTCGAGGAGACCGAGCACTACTGCGCGCCGTGCATGGAGGCGTTCGGCCAGGCCATGGCAGCCGCCCGCCCGGCGTGAGGCGACCGGCCCCGGCCCCGGGCCGGCGAACACCCGCCTCGACGACGCCGACGGGTCGTCGAACGTAGCAAGCGGGTCAAACCAAGGAGCAGGCAGGGCTGATGGTTGCCCGCCGTACGGCCGGGCCCCCGCTGCTCGATGATCCGGGGCGGCTACCGGGGAGCCCGGCCGGAACGGTCCCCACTCAGTTCGGCGCACGGACGGCCTCAGCCCAGAACGGCGAAGTGCTCTGATGCTCCGTAAATATCAGAGCACTTCGCCGTGGCGCGCAGCCTGTCAGGGTTCGAGGCGGTTGGGTCCGCGGAAGAGAAAGGTGGCTTCGCGGATGGAGGGGAGGCCAAGGGCGAGCATGAGGAGGCGGCCGAGACCGAGGCCGAGCCCACCATGGGGCGGCGTGCCGAAGCGGAAGCAGTTGAGGTAGCCGGCCAACGGGGCGGTGTCCATGCCCTTCTCGTGGGCCTGGGCGACGAGGCGTTCGTATCGGTGCTCGCGTTGGGCGCCCGTGGTGATCTCAACTCCCTTCCACAGGAGGTCGAAGGACTCCGTCACGGTGGGGTCGTCGTCGGGCCGCAGGTGGTAGAACGGCCGGGCCGAGGTCGGGAAACGGGTGACGAAGACGAACTCATGCCCGGTCTCCTCCGCGATCAGCGCGCAGAGGGTGCGCTCACCCTCCGGGTCCAGGTCGTCCTTGGTGACTTCACGGTCCCAGCCGGTGGCACGTAGCTTGGCCAGCGCGTCGGCCATCGTGATGCGTGGGAATGGCAGGGTCGGAACGACGACCGGCGTGCCGAAGTGCTCGACGATGGCGCCGCCGTGACGCTCCGATACCCGGGTCAGAACGTGGTGGAGCATCCGCTCCTCGAAGGCCATCACGTCCTCGACCCCGTCGATCCACGCGATCTCGGCGTCCACGCCGGTGAACTCGGTGGCGTGCCGGGAGGTGAAGGAGGGCTCCGCCCGGAACACCGGGCCGATCTCGAAGACCTTGTCGATGCCACCGGCGATGGCCATCTGCTTGTAGAACTGCGGGGACTGGGCCAGGTAGGCGGTGCGGTCGAAGTAGCCGACCTTGAACACCTCCGCACCTGACTCCGAGGCGGTGCCCATCAGTTTCGGGGTGTGCAGCTCGGTGAAGCCCTCTTCTGCGGCGACTTCGCGCATGGCCTGTTCCACTGTTGTCTGCACGTCGAAGACAAGGTGTTGAGACGGGCGGCGGACATCGAGGAAGCGCCAGTCCAGGCGCTGGTCCAGGGCCGTGTGTTCGTCGATCGGGAGCTTCGGTTCGGCCGCCGAGATGATCTCGACCCGCTCAGGGACGATCTCCAGGCCGCCAAGCTTGACCTGGGCGTTGTCCACGACCTTGCCGGTGATCTTCACCGCTGACTCGACGGTGACCCTCTCGAAGGCTTCCTCGATGGTGTCGCCATCCCCGCCGCGCGGGTGGGTCACCTGGACCAGTCCGGTGTGGTCACGGACCAAGACGAATTGGATTCGCCGTTGCAGTCGAAGAGTGTTCACCCAACCATAGACGGTGACCGTCTCGTCGAGATGGGAACGTAGATCTGCGACGAGGGTACGCGTCATTGCTGGCAACTCCCTGGTTGCGGGCGCGTTGGTCGCGCCGGTGTAACAGGCGGTAGACGGCCGCCTGGGGGACGTGCTCACCATAACCGACCAAGTCCCCCAGGCATGTACCAATTACTCCTTACGGATCACGCTAGACTGAACACCCCGGAGAACACCGGGAGTTCGTACCGCGTGATGATCCGGTTGAACGCGACGTGCACGTCGATCAGACCGTCCAGGTCGTAGTGGAACGGGATGCCCCGCTGCTTGACGACGAACGGTGTGAGCACCGTCGGCGAGGGCACGACGCCGAGGGCCGCGATGGTCTCCAGGCCCCGGAGGGTGTCCTCCGCCGGTTCGATTCCGGCCAGGAGGCAACTGCCGACCTCGTGATGCCCGAAGGTCTGCACCGCATCGGCGAAGACGCTGGTGTAGTCCTGGAACGTCAGGCTGCCCTTGTAGCCATGGATGTACTGCTGCCGGTACTCGGTACTGACGATCTCCACCCCGCTATTGAAGCGGGACACCCCTGCGGCGTGCAGCGCTTGGAGGTAGGAGGCGCGGGCGGCAGGCGTTTCGCGCAGGCCGGCCGGGATGACCTGAGAGACGTAGATGCCACCCGTGTAGCCGACCTGCCGCAGGGCGGTGGCGAGGCGGCAGTGGCGTTCCAGCTCCACGACCTCGTTGGTGATGCTGCCGGTGCAGAGCCACACGATGTCGTACTTGGCCCGGAAGTCGTCCGCGCGCTCGGTCACGTAGGCGAGGCAACTCTCGAAGTTATCGCGGTAGTTGGCGGCCGCGGCGCCCTGTATCGCCAGGATCTCCCATTCCGACTCCTTGAAGCAGAAGTCGCAGGAGAACGCGCAGTAGGTGTGGTAGTCGAAGACGAAGGACCGCATGCCGTTCTCACGCAGCAGGCCGAAGTTGTACATCCCGGTCGGGGCTCGGTCACCATCCACGAACTGTGCGCAAGGCACGGATTGTTCCCGGGAGTTGATGACGGCACCGAGCTGATCACCGTCGAAGATGAACGGCGACTCCTGGTTGACCCGTACCGTTGCCTTCTTCAGGAACTCCGGGCCGCTGATCTCGATTTCGATCCGAGGGACGACCTGTCCGAGGATCGGAAACCTGATGTCAGTGGTGGTGAGCTGGACGCCGTCCCGCAGGACCCCCAGCCGGAAGACCTCTTCGATCCGGACCTTGTCCAGACCTGCGAGGCTGAGGTTGAACCGGGCCGCACGATCACTGCGAGGGGGCATGGCCGTTCTCCTTTCCGGAGACGAGGGCAGGGGACATGCGGGCCGCGTTCGCGCCGAGCAGCCCCTCCGCCAGGTGTGCTGGCAGGCTGGGCAGCACCTCGGCCCACGCTGTCGCAGGGTCCTTCGGCGTCCCGGGGGGGTAGTCGGTGGCCAGCATCAGCCGCGGTACCAGCCGGTCAGGCACACGGGTGAGGTCTTCGCCCAGGCCGACGGAGAAGAAGAGCGTGTCCCTCTCCAGGTACTCCCTCGGTTGCAAGGCGGGCAGGCCGGCCACCTGGTTTCCGTGGAGGGTCTGCCAGGACTCCTGCGCGCGGTCCACCCAGGCCGGGAGCCAGGTGGCGTTGCACTCGTGGAAAGCGAAGCGCAAACGCGGGTAGCGGTCCAGGACGCCGGAGCCGATCAGGGCGGCGAGGTGGAATTGGCCCGGCAGTGTCTCGTTGATGTGGTTGAACAGCACGTCCATCTTCGGAGCGCGCAGGGTGGTGGGTCCGGTGGTGACCGGGAGGAAGTGCGGGATGGCGACCTTGTGGAGGTGGATCGTCACCCCGTACTCCTGCGCGGCGGCGAACAGGGCTTCGCCACGCGACAGATCGCCACCGAAGCCACCGGGAAGCATGGCGTGGGTGAAGCCCTGGGCCACCAGCCGTCCCAGGCGGGCAGGTGCGTCGTCGGTGAGCGGCACTTGGGCGACAGGGTGCAGCCGCGTCCTGTCGGCGTCGGCCAGTCCTGCGATCCATCGGTTGTAGGCGTCGAAGTGCGCCACCGCCCACGGGCCGAGGGGGTCGGTTTCCCGGGGCCAGATCAGCCCGAGGGAGGGGAAGAGCAAGGTGGCGTCGATCCCCGCGCCGTCGAGCCAGGCAAGCCGCGCCGGACCGTCCCAGGAAGCCGTGGTGCAGGACTCCCGATAGGACGCGAAGGCACCCTGCTCGGGGAGCGTGTTCCAGTCCTGGATCTCGCCGTCCAAGCTGGCGGGGATGCCGCCAAGGCGGCGGATGAGCGTGGAGGGGCGGCCCTCGATCAGGAGCTTGTCTCCGTCCGACCGATCGCGCAGAACGCGCAGTCGGTCACTGCGGAAGGCGGGGTCGAGGTACTGCTCCCACTGCCAGAGCGGTTCCATGATGTGGCCGTCGGTGTCGGCCACGATCTGTCCGTGCCACATGGTGATCGTTCCTTCGTTCGGCGGTTCGAGGAGTTTGATCAGGCGGGCAGCGCAAGGGCGTTGAGATAGTCGGTGGGGTAGTGGACGAGCCGGGTGTCCGGCACGATCCGGCCGTCGGCGGGAAGCCGGCCCAGGAGCAGGACCCGCTGGATCCACCGGTCGCTGCCGTCGTACGCCGGGCGGAAAGCCGTACGGCCGTGAACGGTCCGCCGGTTGTCGATCAGCAGCAGGTCACCGTGCCCGAGCGCCACCGAAACAGCGCAGCGATTGAGGGCCGCGTTCAAACCGGCCAACGCCCGACCGCCCTCCTTGGTCGTCGCGATGAGCAGGGTGGAGTACTCCAGTACCGACCCCTGCCCGTGGTCACGCAGCATCGGCACCGGGGCAGTCGTACGGAGGCCGTTGTGGACGTGCGATCCACGGTCCGGCTCGAAGACGAACAACGGCTCTGACAGAGCACGGAGTTCGGCTTCCCCGAGTAGGCGCAGGGCCAGCGGGATATCGGCGACCAAGGTCCGCGCAGCTCCGGTCGCGTCGGGCCGCAGGCCGAGCAGAGCGAGGAAGTCCGGTGGGTAGGACGTGAAGCAGGCTTCCGTGTGCAGTACCAGGTCGCCGAAGCCTGATGCGGTCTGCACCTCCCGGTGGGCAGCGACCGGGTAGCGGTTCTGCACGAGCTGGGCGGCGTCCCACTCGCGGTAGGCGAACAGTTCTCCCACCCGTGCGCCGATCGCCGCGAGGACCGGTTCCGTGCCGACGGCGTGCGAGTCGGTGAGGTGATGGAAGCTCACCGCCGGGGTGGTCGGCAGCAGGTCGGGCATCGGGATGCCGGTGAGCAGAAGAGCGCTCGGCCCCTGTCGCGCGGCGAATCGGTCGAGCGCCGAGGCGAGACCGTCCCCAAGGAACCCGGCTGCCTCGCGAGCCTGTTGGGCGAAGGCTTCACCAGCCCGGTAAGCATCGGCGGTGATCTGTCCGGCTGCCATGGCCAGCAGGCCGACGGCGTGGGCGGGCAACGAGAAGGTGGCGATCGTGGCTAGCGGATCACTTGTGGTGTCCGCTGTGCTGTCCTCCTTGGGTGTCTGCGAGCATGCTCGACCGTGCCGAGCTGACCTGTTCAGGTTCGAGTTGTTGCCAGGCAGTTGCACCGAGCACGAGCCCCGCTGCCAGCCGGCCGAAAGTCCAGAAGCCGGTGAGGGCCGCCTCGACAGGGTGTTGATGGCCTCCGCGATGACGGCCACCCGGGCCCGGAGCGGGCATCATGATCCGTCTTCTGTCAGCTCGAACCAAACCCTCTTGCCCGAGGCCGTCGGCGCAACACCCCACCGACTGGACAGCGAATCGACCAGCCCCATGCCGTACCCGGACTCCGCATCGCTCCGGGTCACCACCAGCACCGGGCGCTTGTCGGAGCTGTCGTTGACGGCGAACCACACCGAGCCCGGGCGCCGAGCAACAGAGACAGAGATCACCGGACAATCTGTGTGACGCACCGTGTTGGCCACCAGCTCGGAGATCAGCAGGCCTGCCGTGTCGTACAGGTGGTCCAGGGACCAGGCTCGGAGCGCGACCGAGACCAGCAGCCGAGCCGACTTCGCGGACCCCGGGCGGCACGGCAACGTCTGCAAGCAACCGAGGTCACCGGATCGCACCACTGGCGCCTCGACGGGCACTGCCATCGTGGTCATCGCTGTCACCCTTCAAGGTCCATGTCTCGGAGCGGTGCGGGAAGCGCACACGAAGAGGATCGACCCGGAACCAATCCCGGCCGATAGCCGCCGAGTGTTACCGAGGCGGTAATACGCTGCCAGGGCAAGCGATTTGAAGTCCTTCTACCGGCTAAGCTCCCGACGGAGGCCGTGCCCCGATGACGCATCCTGGCCTGACCCAAGGCCCACTGCTGTCCGCTGAACTGCTTGCGCGCGAAGATCTCCGCCTGGCACTCGCGGAGCACGATTTCGCCGCCGTCTTCCGACTGGTCAAGAAGTACGGCGGACTCTCCCAGAACCGGATCGCCTCGGCCTGCCAACTCACGCCCGGCAAGGTCTCAACGATCATCTCCGAGAGTCAGCGGGTCATCTCATACGAAGTGATCACGCGCATCGCCGACGGCCTGGGCATTCCGGGCCAGTTGGTCGGGTTGGCCCCGCGCCCCTGGGAACTCCGCGTCCCCGAGGCACCCGCAGCACCTCAGCCTCACCCCTCGGCCGACGACTTCCCCTGGCAGCCCGAGGTGACAGCCGACCTCGCCTCCCGGCTCACGAGAATTGATCTCACCATGGACAGACGTACCGCCGCCCGACTCATCACCGCCGTTGCCATCACCGGTACCCGTCTCCTTGATCCTCTCGAAGGCTGGCTCACTCCACCTGCCCGAGCCGATGAGCGCCGACGACCCGGCCGGCTCGGTGAACACGAGGTGGCCCAGCTCGAACACGCCGCTGTCGCCTTCCGACAATGGGACCACCGGTTCGGAGGCGGTCTCCGATCCAAGGCCGTCCTGGGCCAGCTCAACGAGACCGCCGCCGCTCTGGAGGACCGTCAGCGACCGCCGATCGAGCAACGGCTGTACTGCGTCATGGCACAATTCGCGGGCACCGCAGCCACCATGGCCTGGGACTCGGGCCACCAGCGGCGAGCACAGGACTACTACCGTCTGGCACTGCGCGCTGCCCACGCGGGTAACGACCGCCCGTTCGGAGCCAACGTACTCGCAGGCATGGCGCGCCAGATGCTCTACACCGACCGCCCTGCCGACGCCCTCGAACTGATCCGGCTGGCCCAGGACGGGAGTCGCACCAGCAGCGGGCCACGTGTGCGGGCGATGCTGCACACTCGCGAAGCCTGGGCATACGCGGCCATGGGCCGGGTGGCCGCGTTCCGCCGCGCGACCTACCAGGCCGAGGAGGAACTCGCGTCCGCCGGAGGACCGGGCGAAGACCCGCACTGGATCGCCTACTTCAACGCGGCGGAGATCGCGGGAGTGACCGGTGGGCGGCTGCTGGATCTCGCCAGGACCGATCCCCGCACCCACGCCGAGGCAGCGGCCGAGCACATTCGGACCGCACTCGCGGAACGGGGTGCCGAGGCCGGCCGCTCCCACGCTCTCGACCGCATCGGACTCGCGGAGACACGCTTCCTGGCGGGCGACCTCACGGCGGCTGCGGAGGAGACTCACCGAGCTGTCGAAGCCGCAGCCCGGACACAGTCCAGTAGGGCCCGCACCCAACTGGGATCCCTGTACGAGTACACCGTGGGCCGCTCCGGGAACGCGGCTGTACGCGAGGCCCGCGATAGCATCCGCGAGCTACTGGCGAACTGATCCGAAGGGGAGACGGCATGACCGTGATCGCAGTCACCGGCCACATGGACCTCACCGAGCAGAGCATCCCGCTTGTCCGCGAGGCGCTGGCTGTCGTGTTGAGCACACACGTTGCCGACGGCCTGACCGGGGTCTCCTGCATCGCCAAGGGCGCCGACGCGCTCTTCGCCGACACGGTGCTCTCGCTTGGCGGGGACCTGGTCGTGGTGGTGCCGTCCGCTGACTACCGCCAGGCCAAGGTCAAGGCCGACTACGCAGACGAGTTCGACCGCCTCCACCGGGCCGCCACCGAGGTCGTCGTCATGCCCTACTCCCAAGCCGACCGTGAGGCCTACGAGGCCGCGAACAACGAGCTTCTCCGTCGCGCGGACCACTTGGTCGCGGTCTGGGACGGTCAGCCCGGCAACGGACGCGGGGGCACAGCCGACACTGTTGCCGCAGCCCGCACCGCCGGACTCCCGGTGTCCGTCATCTGGCCGGATGGCGCTGCCCGAGCAAGCTGACCCAAGACACACGACGGCCCCCGCCTCCGGGAGGAAGCGGGGGCCGTTGCTATCGGGACTTCAGTTTGGCCGTACCTCGTATCAAGGCAATCGCGTCGGCAACCGTTGTTGCTGCCTCGCCAACATCATCGTGCTCCCACACTCTGATTACCGTCCATCCCGCGGAACGAAGCAGGGAATTTGTTTCGGCATCACGAGCACGATTTCCCTCGATCTTGAAGGACCATGCCTCGGCATTCTTTTTCGCGGGGCGACTGTGCTCAGGGCAGCCATGCCAAAAGCAACCGTCTACAAACACCGCAACCCGGTCCTTCGGGAATACCAGGTCGGCACGTCTGCGGATGTCAGGAATCGGTCGTGCGTCCACGCGGTAGCGCAACCCGCGGGCGTGGAGCAGCGAGCGGAGCGCCAATTCCGGGCCGGTGTCCCGTCCGCGATTTGCCTGCATGTTGGCGCGAACCGCACGGGAGGATGCCTTGGAATCTGGTGGCAATGGCTCCTCCGTCACGAAACCTCGTTCCAAGGCCAACCGCCACGCCTCGGCAAGGTTTGCGCCTCGCCACTCGTGCGCAACCTCGCAGATGTACCGCTCCTGGGTCTCTCCATCTTTCGACCACCGCAAATATGCGCGGATCCTTCGCGTGCTCCGATACAGACGCAGACTCACCGACGCTCGCGCGAAACGACCATCTCCGAGTTCCACCATTCGATGATGTCGCCCGCCGGCCGCGCGGTCCTGCTCAGCGGCAGGCGATGTCGCGCCAGTGCGCCTCTTGTACGCGCGCTCCGGCGGGAGCGAATCCTTCCAGTGTTGGGATCCTGCAATCATGGCGAAGCCTATTGCCCTGCCTTGTCGAGGGTGTCGGCAACCGCTCGCGCGAAGAACTCACCGAGGACCACGGGAACAGCATTGCCGAGCTGACGCATCTTCTCCCCCCGGGGCCCAGATCCCTGCCATTCGTCCGGAAACGTCATCACGCGCGCGGTCTCACGAACAGTCATGTAGCGATGCTGATATGTCGCACCCTCACCGGGCTTCGACCCGGGCGCCAAATCGTCCAGCAGGACGACCGACTCGCCTCCAGGCACCCCGTGCACCCCGGCCTTGACCGTCTTCGCCGGTCGATCCATCTCGTTCGGAGTATGGCCCTTATAGATTCTCGCGTCGGGCCATCCAATGTGGTCGGTGATGCCAAGTGCGGCAGCTTGCTCCGTCTTCCGATCGAGAAGACCTGGGTTGACCTTGGGAAGAGCGGGAAGCTTGGTGCCAGTTCCGTAACCTCGAATAGCGTCACGCAGTGTCCGCCAAGCCGGCAGCTCTTCCTCCCCTTTCTGCGGTCGCACGTCCTTCGGAATACGAGAACGGACTCGCTCACGCACATACGACGGCACCTGCGGGTGCCGCTGCCAGTACTCGCCATCATCGTTGAGCATGGACAGGAGAAGGGCTTCCTCAGAGAACTGACGCGCAGAATAAATCTCGTGGAACTTCTCCATGTCGATGGGCAGATCTGCCCGGAAAGCAACCATCACCACACGATTTCGCACCTGCGGGACACCGTAGTCGGCAGCGTTCACCTGGAACAATTTGACCCTGTAGTGCTCGGGATTTTCATCCCCGTCCGGAAGGTCAATTGTCTTGCCGAGAATTCCCGCGAGCTTGCGATTATGATCCTGCCAGAGATCGTCTGAGTTGCGCGACTCGAAGGGAAGAGCAAGCTCACGCTGGATATATGTGAAGTAGTCCTTGAACGAGGGTCGCAGCAAGCCTCTTACGTTCTCACAGATGACCGCCTTCGGGCGCATCTGCCGGATTGCCTGAAACATGGCCGGGAACATGTTGCGCTTGTCCTCGTCACCCTTGGCGACACCGCCAGCGCTAAACGGTTGGCAGGGCGGGCCTCCAGCCAGCACGTCCACCTGCCCCTCGAAGGCACTCAGGTCGAGCTTCGTCACGTCCAGGGGGAACAGCGGCGCCGGCTCCCCGACCTTAGGAGGCTTGGGATCCACCGCCTCGGTACGGCTGATGCCGTCGACGCCAAGCGTCCTCTTCGCGTTCGCTTCCAACGTCTCGCAAGCGCGGGCGTTGAACTCGTTGAACAGGAGCGGCCTGAACCCGGCCTGGTGGACTGCCATGGCCAGCCCGCCCCCGCCCGCGAACAGCTCAACGCTGGTGCGGTCCTTCTTCGTGTCACCTGGCAGCTCAACCATGCACAAACCATACCGCGGAGTTTGTGATCTTGAGAATGAATCACTCGAATGAGTCGTTGCGCGCCCGCTGGGAGCCATAGGGTCCAGGTGATCATTTGACCTAGGAGGAGCGGCAAGATGGCGCAGGCGGGCGACCCCGAGACGGGAGCCACCTATCACGGTGACTTCAGGCTCAGCATCACGAAGGCACTCGGCGACCAGCTGGCCAAAGCTCTGGGGCAGCTCACACCAGCCGCCCTGTCCGTGGAGAACCTGAACGAGCTGGAGAACCGGCCCGGCGTCTACCAGCTGTACCGCAACAAGCAGTTCGTCTACGTGGGCAAGGCCGACAAGTCACTGCCCACCCGCATCCTCAAGCACCTGCGCAAGGTCTCTGGCCGTCAGGGGATAGACCTTGCCGAGATGACCTTCACGTGCCTCTACGTCGCGGAAGACTTCTCCGCCCTCGCCCCCGAGAAGCTGCTCATCAAGCACTTCAGGGGACAGGGGCAGATCCCCTGGAACAACAACGGCTTCGGCAACAACGACCCCGGCAAGCGGCGTGACGAGACGGTCGTCACAGCAAACCACTTCGATGCCCTCTTCCAGATCGACCTGAACCGGATCGTCCCTGGCCTCAACGCTGGCCCAGTAGCGCTCAGCAGGCTTCTCGCCAAGGTGAGCAAGGAAGCCCCCTACACCGTCCGCTACGAGAAGAAGAAGATGGGCGATGCCTACAAGCAGGTCGTCGAGCTTCCCGCCCACGACCTGACGATCGCGCAGCTCTTCGAGATCATCGCCAGCGCTTTGCCGGACAGCTGGCAGATTGCAGTCCTCCCCGGCCGCGCGATCATGTACCCGGACAACAGGCGCGACTACCCGAGCGTCTGGCGGTACTACCGCGGTGACCAGATCCTCAACGTCGAGCCAGAGATCGGTGAGGCCGAGGACATCCCGGAAGAGCCCGATGCAGAGGGCGACGAGGACTGAGCTTCACAGTTACGCAAGACGAAGGCGCTGCCCTGGGAGGCCCCCTCTTCCTCCCAGGGCAGCGCCAGGTCAGTGGCGACGGGTCAGTCCGCCAGCGGCAGGTAGACGCGGTTGCCCTGGGCGGCGAACTCCTCGGACTTGGCGGCCATGCCGGCCACCGCCTCCGCGTCGAAGTCCGTTGCCACGGCGGTGGATCCGTCGCCGTGCTCGGCGCGGATCTTCTGGGAGATCTTCATCGAGCAGAACTTCGGCCCGCACATCGAGCAGAAGTGGGCGGTCTTGGCGGGCTCCGCCGGGAGGGTCTCGTCGTGGAAGGCGCGGGCCGTCTCCGGATCGAGGGCCAGGTTGAACTGGTCCTCCCAGCGGAACTCGAAGCGGGCGTCCGAGAGGGCGTCGTCCCAGGCCTGGGCGCCGGGGTGGCCCTT
>FTKL01000497.1_pt2 | contig 11544 bp, 8 predicted proteins | sample 2434061 | NCBI WGS metagenome assembly FTKL01 (sample SAMEA3914816, study PRJEB12502) | metagenome | biome: forest; material: soil | place: USA | collected 2011-09-16 | depth 0.3 m
ACCACCACCACGACCGCCACGCCGCAGGCGCGGCAAGGCCTGCTGTCCGGAACGGCGGCGAGCTTCACGCGACAATATGGCGACGCCAATCCCGCCCTGACTTTCTTGACCACGCCCGCCTACAACCCCGTGGACGCCTATGTCGCCAGCCAGATCGGCGGCTATTCCCTACCGGCAGCCGGCCTGGCCACCAGCGCTGTCGCCGCATCGCCCGTCAGCGGCAGCCCCTATGCGATCGTAGTGACGCCGCCCAGTTCGCAGTTCGTCGACGACCGCTACGCCATGGCGTTCACCAACGGCGCCTTGACCGTCACGCCGGCGCCGCTGACCATTATCTCCAACACCTTCAGCAAGGCCTATGGTCAGCCAGATCCGACCCTGACCTATGCGGTGACAGGCATGAAGCTGGGCCAGACCGCGACGGCGGCTCTGACCGGCGGCCAATCGCGCGCGCCGGGCGAGGACGTGGCCATCTACGCCACCAACCAAGGCACGCTGGCTCCCTCGGGCAACTACACGATCGCCAGCTATACGCCCGGCGCCCTGGCCATAACGCCGATCCCCCTGACCGTGCTGGCCGACAGCGACGGACGGGCCTATGGCGACGCCAACCCCGCCTGGATCACCACGGGCCAGACCGGCCACTACAGTCTCTCGGGCCTGATCGGCTCCGACGGCGCGGGCGCCGATCCGGTGCGGCTGACGTCGATCAACTACGCCACCCCCGCGACGGTCGCCTCCAACGTCGGCGACTATGCGATCACGCCGTCCAACGGCCTGCTGGCCGGCGCCAAGGCCGGCAACTACACCCTGGTCTACGCCAACGGCGAACTGGAGGTGCGCCGCGCGCCGCTGCTGGTCGCCGTCCACGACGCCGATCGGCTCTACGGCGACGCCAATCCCGCGTTCGGCTACGGCGTGACCGGCTGGAAGAACGGCGACCAGACCATCAACACCGTCACCAGCGTCGTCACAACACCGGCGACCGTCGCCAGCCATGTCGGCGATTATGCGCTGACGCCGACCAGCGCCACCTTCACCGGCGCGGCGATCAACAACTATACGATCACGACGCAGGCCGGCGTCCTCACGGTCCTGCCGGCCCCCTTGATCATCCAGGCCGATGACCAAAGCCGCCTCTACGACGAAGACAATCCACCGCTGACCTGGACGACCACCGGCTGGCGCAACGGCGACGACGCCGCCACCACGTCGCTGGCCAGCCTCTCGACGACGGCGGTGCGCCTCTCCAACGTCGGCGACTATCCCATCTCCGTCGATGCGGCGTCGCTGGTCGGACCCAACCAGGGCGACTACGTCGTGACGCTGCGCCCGGGCCTTCTGGTGATCTCGCCAGCGCCGCTGCTGCTAGTCTCGGCCGACGACTATCGGCGGATCTATGGCGACGACAATCCGACCTTCACCTATCGCGTGGCCGGCTGGCGAGCCAACGACCAAGCCAGCAACAACGTTTCCGCAGACCTGAGCAGCCTGGCGACCCCGGCGTCCAATGTCGGCGACTATGCGATCTCGGTTCTGAACGCCCAGATCCTCGGCCCGGCGTCCGGAAACTACACCCTGCGCACCCAGGACGGCGTTCTGACTATCGTTCCCGCGCCCCTGTTGATCAGCGCCGAAAGCGCCGGTCGGCTCTACGGCGACGACAACCCAACCTTCGCCGCCTATGCCTCGGGATGGCGCAATGGCGACGAGGCGGTCTACACGATCTCGGCGAGCCTTTCGTCCGTCGCGGACCGGACCACGAGCGTCGGCAGCGCTCCGATCGACATCACCGCGCCCGGCCTGATCGGCCCCAATCCCGCCAACTACACGCTCGACGTCGCGCCCGGCGAGCTGACGATTTCGCCCGCGCCGCTGACGGTGGAAGCCGGTCGCTACGCCAAGATCTATGGGGACGCCGACCCAGCCCTAGGCTTCCAGGTCGAGGGCCTGCGCAACAGCGACACGGCCGTTCTGGTGCTGGCCGGAGGCGTCGCTCGCGATCCAGGCGAAAATGTCGGCGCCTATGGCGTGCGCCAAGGCTCGCTCTCGCTAACATCATCCAACTACGTGCTGAGCTTCATCGACGGCCAGCTGACGATCGCCCCCGCCGCTTTGCACGTCGCCATCGCCGACGCGGCGAAGATATACGGCGATCCCGATCCTGCGTTCACCTATGGTGTCAGCGGCCTGAAGTTCGCCGACACCGCCGCCGCCGTGCTGACGGGCGCGCCGTCTCGCGGCGCGGGCGAGACGGTGGGGCTCTATCCGATCCTCCAAGGCGGCCTGGCGCTCACCTCCTCGAACTACGTCTTGACCGTTGACCTCGGCCGTCTGTCGATCACCCCGGCGCCCCTGATCGTCACCGGCGGAACCTACGGCAAGACCTACGGCGATCCAGATCCCGCCTTCGGCTATTCGGTCCAAGGGCTGCGCAACGCCGATGTGGTCGCCGGGGTGCTGAACGGTGCGCTGGACCGCGATCCCGGCGAGAATGTCGGGCGCTATGGCGTGACGCAAGGCACGCTGGAGCTGGCCTCGATCAACTACACCCTGTCCTACGTCAATGGATTCCTAGGCATCACCGCCGCGCCCATCGATGTCGTCGCCCTGCCGGGCGACAAGGTCGTCGGCCGCCCCGATCCGCCGCTCACCTATGTGGTCGATGGCCTCAGGCGCGGCGATTCCCCAGAGGACGTCGTCTCTGGGAATGTCGCTCGCGCGCCCGGCGAGGACGTGGGGACCTATCCAATCGGTCTGGGCTCGGTGCTGGGGATCAACCCCAACTATGTGATCAATTTCGTGCCGGCGCCGTTCGACATCATACCCGAACCGACGATTTTCCTACAGGAACTGACCGCCCGGTCGTACGATCCCTGGCGCATCGACTGGCTCGAGCGAGGGCGCGATCCTGACACCGCCGGCGACGCGGTCTATCGCACCACGCGCTACGAGAACCCCTTCATCCCCGACCCGCATCGCCGCGCCTACGGGCTGGGCGGGGTGCGCATCGCCTCGACCATGACCCTGCCGCCGATGCTGGGCGACGAGACCTGGCGCGATGTCGACAACGACCGGACCGGCCAGCACATCGACCGCCTCGCCAACGAGGCCTGCCCGGCCGCCAACGCGGCGATGGCGTCGCTCTGCTCGGCGGCCGCCCCTCTGGCCAAGGCCTGGAGCAAGCCGAACCGATGAGCCCGCGCACGCCCTTGTCGCTTAGCCTGGCCGCCGCGCTCCTCTTCCTAGCCGCGCCCGCGGCGGGGCAGGTCGCCCTGCCCGGCGCGGCCCAGGTGCCGCAAGCTCAGCAGCGGTTCAAGCGCCCGACGCCGCCCCAAAGCGCCCAGCCCGGCGAAACACCTGCCCCGCCGGACATCCAGGCCCCGCCGCCGGGCGCGGAGACCGTCCGCTTCGTTTTGCGCACGGTCGAGTTCGAAGGCATGACGCGCTACACGCCCGCCGACCTGGCTCCGCTCTATGCCGGACTCGTCGGCCGTGAGGTCTCCCTGGCCGATCTCTATCGTCTTGCCGTTCAGGTGACCGACCGCTATCGCCGAGACGGCTACATGCTCAGCGTCGCTATCGTTCCGCGCCAGGATATCGAAGCTGGAGCGGTGCGGATCCAGGTTGTCGAAGGCTTCGTCTCCAAAACCCGGTTTAACGGCCCACTCGACGATCCCGGCACATTGCCCGAGAACCTCGCCGCCCGGATCACCACCTCGCGTCCGCTGCGCACCGCCGATCTCGAGCGCGATGTCCTGCTGATCGGCGACCTGCCCGGCGTCAATGTCCAGAGCGTGTTGTCGCCGTCGCTTGACGCCTTTGGCGGCGCAGACCTGGAGCTGGTGGTGCAGCAGACGCCGTGGGAGGGCTTCGTCAGCCTGGACAACCAGGGTTCGCGCTATCTAGGCCCCTACGCCCTGTCGGCCGGTTGGAGCGAATATTCCCGGTTCGGCGGCCACGAGCAGATCGACCTGACCGGCGCGATCGATCCGTTCGACAACACCATGGCCTATGTCCAGGGAGCGGTGATGGTTCCGGTCCATCACGCCGGCCGGCTGATGGGCGACACCCTGCAACTGTCGGGCCTCTACAGCCGGGCCAAGCCCGACCTGCCCGACGAGGTCTTCCCGTTCCAGACCCGCAGCGAGAACGTCGAGGGACGTCTGACCTACTTCGTGCCCGTGATCCGCGGCCGCCAGCGCAATCTCTCCGCCCGCCTGGCCTTCATCTGGCGCGACTTGGAAAACCGCATCACCGACCTGCCCACCGATCCGTTCAATCCGCAGGAAGAGCACGTCCGCGTACTGCAGCCCCGCCTGACCTACGACAGCGTCGACCGCTTCCAGGGCGTCTCGATCCTCGACGTGGCGGCCAATATCGGCCTGGGCGCGTTCGGGGCCAGCCGCAACGCCGATCCACGCCTGGTGCGCTACAACGCCGACGGCCAATTCTTCTATCTCGCCGGCATGGCCGCCCGCCTGCAGCCCGTGGCCGACCGCGCCTCGATTCTGGCGCGGGTGGACTTTCAGGTCTCGGATCAGCCCATGCCGACCACCGAGCGGTTCGGTGTCGGTGGACCGCGGGCCGGCACGGGCTATCCGCCTGGTGCGATCACCGGCGACAGCGGCCTGAGCCTGCGTCTCGAGGGTCGTTATGGACGCGAGCTCTCCAGCCGGACGATCACCAGCTACCAAGCCTATCTCCACTACGATTATGGCTTCGCCAGCGACCAGACGCCCGGGCCAGACGATTGGAACGCACTCTCGACGATCGGCTTGGGCGTGCGCCTGAACCTCTTCAAGGCGTTGGCCTTCAACCCTGAGATCACTCACCAGCTCAGCGGAAGCCCCGCCGACTGTTCCGACTGCCGTCACGAAACGCGGCTGTTATTCAGCCTGACCCAGCGGTTTTAATCCCCAGATCGCCAATGCCGCGTGAGCGGCTTAGCGCCAATAGCGGACTCTCGGACTACTCCAGAAACACGACCTGCGAGACCACGGTCGGCCGGCACTGGGACCTGCGGAATTGTCGTAGTTAGGTGGCGGCTCGTTGGGCGTTGCCGGCGATGGCCAGCACGAAAGTTTCATGGAGTTCGATCGGTAGATCGTGACCCATGCCATCGATGATCATTAACTTGGAACCCTTGATGCTGGCGGCGGTGTCCCGACCCCCGGCCGCTGGTATCAGCTGGTCGGCCGCCCCGTGCGCCACCAAGGTGGGCGCCACGATGGTGTTGAGCCGAGCGCGGCGGTCGCCACCCGTGATCATGGCGGCGATCTGCCGACCGAAGCCTGCGGGGTTATAGGCCCGCCTGAGTTCCGCCAAGGCCTGGGCGCGGTATGCGCCCTCATCAAACACAAATCCGGGGCTTGCGATCACCCGTGCCGCCGCCACGCAATGATTCAGATAGCCCAGCTCGTCCTGCGCCGGATTCGGGGCGGGGCGGGTTAGCGCCCTCATGGCTTCAGGCGATGGAGGAGGCAGATCGGGATTTCCGGTGGTGGACATGATCGAGGCCATCGAAAGGACGCGTCGTGGATGCTCGGCGGCCATGGATTGCGCGATCATTCCGCCCATGGATCGACCAACGACGTGAGCCTGCTCGATCCCGAGTGCGTCCAACAGGCCGACCGCGTCATCGGCCATATCAAGAAGCGTGTAGGTTAGGCTTGGTCGCTCGCCGCGCCCTAAGGTCCCAGCCAGAGCGTCCATCTCAATGACCGGTGCGTCGTCCAGGTGGGTTGAGAGACCCACGTCTCGATTGTCGAACCGAATAACCCGGTAGCCCTCTGCGGCGAGCATCTCGCAGAACGAACTGTCCCAGCGGATCATTTGCACGCCTAGACCGGAGACCAGCAGGAGAGGCTCAGCATCCTTCCGTCCGACCTCATCGTACGCGATGGTCATTCCGTTGGCGCGGACGGTCGGCATGAAAAGTCCCTTTCTCGCGAGATCGATGAGCCACATTTATCATCCGGGTATTAACTTTGCTATTTTACCCGGATAATTATTTAGTGACACCGACGCGGAGGTCAGAGTGAAAGCTGACCTTCCGCTCGTGCTTCACGAGCGCTTCTAGTGCCGCGCGCCATTTGCTGCCGTTGGCTCCTTTCCGAGAAAGCAGACATTCGATCGCCGGATTTCAGAGAGTCTTTCGAGGCGGGCCGGTTGTCAGGAAATCGCCGTCTCGACGGTACTCCGCATCCGAACCGCTGAAAGCGCCGCCGCCAAGCCGGCGCGACGCCCGCGCGAGAGACGCAGGCGGCGGCCGTCGGCCATGACGACCACGGCGTCGCCGTTCGAAATTGAGCTGACCGCCTGGACAAAGCCTATGCTGACGATCGCCCGACGATGAATACGCACGAAGCGCTCCGAAGGCAGTTCGGCTTGAAGGTCATCCAGGGTTCGGCGCACCAGGTGGGTGACCCCGCCGGCGCGCACCGCTTGGTAATTGCCTTGGCTTTCAACCCACTCGACATCCTTCAGCAGGACGATGAGCGCCTGGCCTCGCTCGGCGAAGACGAGCCTGTCAGTGTAGGGATCCGACGGAACCGCCCGTTGGGCAAAGCGGGCCAAGCACACGAAGCCGAGGAACGCCGATAGGCCGAAGACCAGCAGGACGAAGTTGGCCGCAAGCTGCTGGCGTATATCGGCCAGGCTCGGCGCGAGCCGCTGCTCCAGCAACCACGCCGCCAAGACGCATGAGATCACGATCAGCGCGAACGCCAGGCCGAGCACCCCCAGGACTCGGGCCAACCAATCGGGCTTCCACCGACCCTGGCCGGCGCCGGCCAGGGCGAGGATGGCCGGCGTCGCGGCCGCGCCCAGCGCTCCGGCCGCCAGCAGACGCGTGATCTCCCGCAGCACCGGCGGCGGCGTTGACGCATCCGCCAGGTTTCCGGGTTCCAGCGCGCAGACCAGCGCCAGCCAATAGGCGAAGCCTAAGGCGATCCAGCCGGGGTGGAACAGCCGATCGTGGCGCGGAAGGAAGGGTAAGGTCGTCATGGCCTATTTGAAGCCACGGCGTCGGTCAGGTCCATGATCCTTTCGGCCAAGTGACGAACCGAGGCGAGCGCGTGACGAGCCGGTCTTATCGATCCGCGCCGACACAGCGATCCTGCGCGCCTGCTCCAGGGAGGCGAACGATGCGTATGTGGATGGTGGCCGCAGCGGTGATCTTGATGAGCGGAATGCTTGGGACCTTCGCGGTGGCGATGCCCCTGGCCCGCCTGGCGACAGGCTCCGCTCGCGGCATGACGGCTGACGGCGTCGAAACCTTCCTAGGCTTGCCTTACGCCAAGCCGCCCATCGGCCCACTACGCTGGCGCCCGCCTCAGCCACCGACATCCTGGAAGGGTGAGCGCGCGGCGACCGCCTTTGCCCCGGCTTGTCCACAGCGAGGCGTCTCGATGCCCGGCGAGCCGCCGCCTCGGATGGACGAGGACTGCCTCTACTTGAACGTCTGGACCCCCACGCCGCGCGCGACGAGGCCGATGCCGGTTGTCGTCTGGATCCACGGCGGTGGCTGGACCAATGGCGCGACGGCTCTGCCGCTATATGCCGGCGACGCTCTGGCAAGGCGCGGGGTCGTGGTCGTCTCGATCGCCTACCGCCTCGGCGCGCTGGGTTTCCTCGCGCACCCCGAGCTCAGCCGCGAAGACGACGGCTCTTCCGGCGACTACGGCCTAATGGACCAAGTCGCCGCCCTACGCTGGATCCAGCGCAACATCGCCGCGTTCGGCGGCGACCCGCAGCGAGTGACGATCGCCGGCCAGTCGGCAGGGGCGATGTCCGTGAGCCTGCTACTTGCCAGTCCCGACGCCGCAGGGCTCTTCCATCGCGCCATCGCCCAGAGCGGCGGGATCTTCGAGCCGCTCGAGCTAGCGCCGAACTACGGCTTGGCCGAGGCCGAGCGGGAGGGGAAAGCCTACGCCGAAAAGATCGGCGCGCCTTCGCTGACGCAGCTTCGCGCCTTGCCGGCGGAGGCGTTGATTGGCTCCGAGGCGCCCCGTGTCAGCCATCCTGTTATCGGCGCGCGCGTCCTGCCCCAATCGCCGTACGACGCCTATCATACCGAACGCTGGAACCGCGTGCCGGTGCTGCTCGGCTACAATGCGGAGGAAGCCGGCTCGTTGGTCGATCTTTCAAGCGTCAGAGCGGCAAGCTTCGCGTCGGACATCGCCAGAAGCTGGGGACCTTTGCCTCCGGCCCTCCTGGCCGCCTATCCCAACCAGGACGACGCTGGCGCGCGGGACGCCCGCGCGGCCTTTGAACGTGACCTGCGCTTTGGCTGGGACATGTGGATGTGGGCCAGGCTGCAGGCGCGCGCCGGCGCGCCCGCCTTCCTCTATCGCTTTGTCCGCCGTCCGCCTTTTCCCGACGGCTCGCCGCAGGACGGCTGGGGCGCGGCCCATTTCGCCGAGCTCTGGTACATGTTCGGCCATCTTGACCAGGAGCCTTGGGGATGGACGGACGCCGACCGGCGACTGTCAGTAACGATGCTGAACCTGTGGGCCAATTTCGCGCGAAGCGGCGATCCGAACGGCCCGGACCTGCCGCCCTGGCCCCGGTTCGCAGAGGAGAATCCGCAGTACCTCGAGCTCGACGCAACCGTCGTGGCCAAGCCCTTTGATCCTGGCCCGCTAGCTGCGTTCGACGGCGTCTATGCCGCCTTTCGTCGCCCCACCCGTTGAAGCCAAGATGCAGTTTTGCTAAGCGGACTCTGGGATCGCACCAGAATCGCGACCTTCAGCCCTGTGCGCCGAAGCAATAGCCGAGGTTAGCGCTCGGCCCCAATTGGACCTTCGTTCCCGTCCCCGCCCCCTTCTACTAGTCCTTGTTGCGCGGTCGCTCGGCATAGACCTCAAGCATGCGCCGCAGCAGCGTCACCGACTTTTCGATCTCCTCGGGGTCCGGCGCCAGCACCTGGGCGATCGACAGGCCGCGCACGGCCCAGACCACCAGCCGCATCAGGGCCTTGGATCCGCTCCCGCCGTCACCGAACCAGCGCCCCAGCAGCGCCAGGGCGTTGCGCTCGATCTCGGCCTGCAGGATGTCGAGCCGCTCGTCGCGGGCCACCACCTGCTGGGCCAGCGGGCCGTCGCGACGGGCGATGCACTCGATGGCGTCGGCGACCTGGGCCTCGGCCAGGCCGCCCATGCGGGTGACCTCGGCCGTGAGGTGGTTCAGCTCTTCGCCGTAGGACTTGACGGTATGTTCCATGTGTCTTGGTCCTTACCGGTTAGCCGAAGCGGCCGGTGATGTAGTCTTGCGTGCGGGTGTCGCGAGGATTGGTGAACATCTCCTCGGTCGGCCCGCTCTCGACCAGCTTGCCCAGGTGGAAGAAGGCGGTCTTCTGCGACACGCGGGCGGCTTGGGCCATCGAGTGGGTGACGATGACGATGCAGTACTGGCTGCGCAGCTCGTCGATCAGTTCCTCGATCTTGGCGGTGGCGATCGGGTCGAGGGCCGAGCAGGGCTCGTCCATCAGGATCACTTCGGGGCTGACGGCGATGGCGCGGGCGATGACCAGGCGCTGCTGCTGACCGCCCGACAGGCCGGTGCCGGCCTGGTGCAGGCGGTCGGCGACCTCGTTCCACAGGCCGGCCTTCTTCAGGCTGGCCTCGACGATGGCTTCCAGCTCGGCCTTGCCCGTGGCCAGGCCGTGGATCTTGGGACCGTAGGCCACGTTCTCGAAGATCGTCTTGGGGAACGGGTTCGGCTTCTGGAACACCATGCCGACGCGCGAGCGCAGCACCACCGGGTCGACGCTCTTGGCGTTGACGTCGGCGCCGTCGATCTCGATCGAACCGGCGACCTTGGCCGACGGGATGGTGTCGTTCATCCGGTTGATGCAGCGCAGGAAGGTCGACTTGCCGCAGCCCGACGGGCCGATGAAGGCGGTGACCGACTTGGCCGGCACGTCGAGGCTGACGTCGAACAGCGCCTGCTTGTCGCCGTAGAAGACGTTGACGTCGCGAGCCCGGATCTTGAACTCGCTGGTCGTCACGTGGCCGTGGCCGGTCGGAATGGCGGAGGCCAGGGAGGGCGCGTGAGCGGCGAGGGTGTCGTCGCGGTTTTCGGTCGGCATGGCGTGGCCCTTGGAAAGGGGAAAGGCGAGAGGGTTGCGGGTCATATGGAGGCTACCACCGGCGTTCGAAGCGGCGGCGCAGGATCACGGCGGCGGCGTTCATGACGATCATGAAGACCAGCAGCACGATGATGGCCGCGGCGGTGCGCTCGTGGAAGGCGCGCTCGGAGGCGTTCTCCCAGATGAACACCTGGACCGGCAGCACGGTGGCCGAGCTGGTGAAGCTTTCCGGCGCGCCGGGCACGAAGGCGACCATGCCGATCATCAGCAGCGGCGCGGTCTCGCCCAGGGCGTGGGCCAGCGACAGGATGGCGCCGGTCATCACGCCGGGCATGGCCAGCGGCAGCACGTGGTGGAAGACGGTCTGGGCCTTGGAGGCGCCGACGCCCAGGGCGGCTTCGCGGATCGACGGCGGCACCGCCTTCAGCGAGCTGCGGGTGGCGATGATCACGGTCGGCAGGGCCATCAGGGCGAGCACCAGGCCGCCGACCAGCGGCGAGCCGCGCGGCACGTGCAGCCAGTTGATGAACAGGGCCAGGCCCAGCAGGCCGTAGACGATCGAGGGCACGGCCGCGAGGTTGTTGATGTTGACCTCGATGACGTCGGTCCAGCGGTTCTTGGGCGCGAACTCCTCGAGATAGACCGCGGCCAGCACGCCGACCGGGATGGCGATCACGGCGGTGATGATCAGCATCATGGCCGAGCCGATCACCGCGCCCCAGACGCCGGCCTGTTCGGGCTCGGTGGAGTCGGAGTTGGTGAAGAACTGGGTGTTGAAGCCGGTCTTGACCGTGCCTTCGGTCTTCAGGCGGTCCAGCCAGTCCAGTTGCTGGTTGTCGAGCTTGCGGTCGCCCTCGGCGGTCGAGCGCTTGATCTCGCCCTTGTAGTAGAGGTCGGCGTCTGCCTTGACCGAGCCGGTGACGTTGACGGTCTTGCCGATCAGCGAGTGGTCCTTCTTGACCATCTGCAGCAGCTGGTTGCCGAAGTCGCGCGAGGTCAGGTCCATGATCTTGCCCGACGTCGTGCCCAGGTCGTCGTCCTGGACGCCCAGCTTCTTCATCATCGCCTCGGCGACGATGTAGTCGTAATTGACCCCTTCCAGCGCGGTCACGTCGATGCGCTCGGGGTTCAGATAGACCGGCACCGTCAGGGTGTGGGTCTCGAAGGTCGAGTAGCCCTGGCCAACGATGCGGCCCACCAGCACGACCAGGAAGATCATGGCGATGACGATCGCCGCGATGCCCTGGATGCGGAACAGCTTCTCGGAACGGTGGCGCTTCCGGAGCAGGGCGTCGCGCGCCGACTGGGCCGGACGGGCGGCGGGACCGCCGGGGGTGATGCCCGATGGGGACAGGGAAGCGTCAGTCATATTGTTCCCGGTACTTCTGGACGATGCGCAGGGCGATGATGTTCAGGCAGAGGGTGACCACGAACAGGGTCAGGCCCAGGCC
>FTKL01001108.1_pt1 | contig 11535 bp, 7 predicted proteins | sample 2434061 | NCBI WGS metagenome assembly FTKL01 (sample SAMEA3914816, study PRJEB12502) | metagenome | biome: forest; material: soil | place: USA | collected 2011-09-16 | depth 0.3 m
GCCATGGAGACAGCGATCGGGTCCGGTCGCATCCCGGTCCGCTGCCAGGTCGCGCGGGCGGCCTCAGCGTCGCGCCAGTACCGCCCGGAGTCCAGCCCGCCGTCCTGGGCGCGGTAGTCGTTGAGCGCCGGGCCGAACCGGACGATCGGGGTGGACACCCGGGCCGGGTCGTAGCCAGCGGTGGGCAGCCGACCTGCCGCCGCCAGCGCGGCCTGGCAGGTAGAGATGTCGAGGAAGTCGGGCACGCGGACGGCCGCAAGGGTGCCGGCCGCGAGGTTCGCCAGATGCCGGTCGGTGAAGGACGCGCTGTCCACCGCGGTGAACAGCGGGTCGAGTGCCGTGGTGCGGGGCATGTCGCCTCCGTAAGGATGCATGAGCCTACCGTGACGGTACGGTGTACCGTACGCTGACTCGCATGCCAAGGCAATCCGCTTCCCTGGACCGCGCGACCCCCGAACGGATCGCTGAGCAAGCCCTGCTGATCGTGGATCAGGACGGCCACACCGCACTCAGCTTCCGCACCCTGGCCACCGCGCTGGACATCTCCGTCGCGTCCCTTCAACGCCGCTGCAGCGACCTGGCCGGACTGCTCGATCTGGTGACCGACCACCTCGCCGCCCACCTGCCTGAGACCGAGCCGGGCACGGACTGGGCGAGCGCCACCGAGGCGCGATTCACTGCGCTGTACGAGCTGCTGACGGACCATCCGGGCCTGGTCGCTCTGCGCGGTGACCGCCCCTGGCTCGGCCCGCAGTTGCTGAAGCGCCTGGTGGAGCCGCAGCTCTCCGACTCCCTCGCCGCCGGCATGACGCCCGAGCAGGCGATCGTCACCTACCGGCGGCTGTATCTGCTGACCCTGGGCAGCGCCAGCTTCGTAAACCACCGCGACCCGAAGGCCGCCCAGGCCGCCACCCGCCGGGCGCTGGCCGCACTCGACCCCGAGGAGTTCCCGGTACTCACCGGGCAGCTCGGCGCGGTCCTGCCCGCCGTGGTCGACCACGAGGTCTACTTCGGCGCGCTCCGCCAGCTCATCCACGCCGCCGACCCGGCCCACACCGCCGCGGTGCCCGGACAGGCGGCCGAAGGGAAGTAGACAGCGTGGACAGCACCCTCGCCGCCTACCGCGGCCAAGCCGCGTGGCCGGAGCTTCTCCACGGCCGGCCCGCCGTGGTCTACCCGCAGCAGCTCGCCGCCCTTCCGGTGCGCGGCGACGACGGCTGGTGCGGCCAGCGCCAGCCGGAAGGCTGGACCGAGCCGCACCCGCTGTGGTCCGCCGTACTGGACGGCCAGCAGCTCACCGTCACCGGCCCGGGCGGCCAGTGGTACACCGGCCCGCTGGCCGTCACCCGCGACTGGCGCCGGGCCGCCCACACCGCCGGCGCCGTCCTGCAGATCACCGGGGAGTTCACCAACCCTCTGGAGTTCCCGGCCGCGGCCTCCGCCGGACTCCTGCAGCTCTGCGTCGTACGGCTCACCTTCGCCGGCGACACCTGGTAGGTCTGATCAGGAGTCAGGCCGGTTGCACCCGCCTGGGCAGCTGCGGTCTCGGAGTGGCGGTCCTTATCAGAGACCGAAGGGTCTGGAGGGACTGAGCTTGAGCATTGGACGTGCCGTCCGGCGTGTCTCAGACCCCGGCGCGAGCAGCCGGATAGGGTTCGGGAGTTCAGTCCCTTCGGTCTCTCCGAATCGGGCAGATCGTCTGACTTGTGCACAAACTGGCAGATCAGGCAGGTTCCGCCGATGGCGGGGTTGGGCTGGACCGTCCGGGGGGCGCGAATGCGGTGGGCCGTCTCGCCGCACGCTAGGCTCTGGATCCCATTCCGAAACTCGGTCCCTTCAGTCCCTTCGGTCTCTGTCCGCCTACCGGCGGAAGTTGCTGGTGCCGAGGCCCGACCCCGCGAAGGACAGAACGTGCCCGCACCTGAGCCGAGCGGCCCTGCCGCAGCGATGGCCGTGCGAGGGCTCAGGGAGCCCAGCCGCGAGCACGCCACGGCCGAGCGTCGACCGGCACCGTCCGCCCAGCAGGCGCGCGGAACCAAGGATCTGATCACCGTCCCCCGCCCGGCGAGTGCCCTGCGCCCGCTCCACCTCGAAGGACGTCGTCCATGAGCGTCGCCGACACCCCGCGCGGGCTCGACGCCGCCTCCCAGCAGATGCTGGAGTTCGAGGAGCAGCTCGCCCCGGCTTCACCGCTGCCCCACCAGAAGGGTGCCGGCGCAGTGGTCCGGGCTGAGGATGACGGCCTGCTGCCCCCCGACCTGACAGACCGAGGCAACGCCAAGCTCTTCATCCGCCTGTACAAGGACCACTTCCGGCACGTCGAAGGTCTGGGCTGGTATGAGTGGGCGGACTACCGGTGGCGGCGGGGCGCAGAGAAGGCCGCGTTGTGGGCCGCCGGTGAGCTCGCTGAACAGATGCCCGTCAGTGACCCGGCAAGTGTGTTCAGCGACCGCGATATCGCCCATCACCGTCGGCGGTCCAGCAGCACGGCCGGGATCAAGAGCTTCCTGGAGCAGGCCAAGGCGTCCCCCGACCTGTCCATGGCGGCCTGGGACCTGGACAGCGACCCTTGGGCTCTGTGCACGCCTGCCGGAGTAATCGAACTTCGCACTGGTGAACTGCAGAAGCCCTCGCCCCTCGAGGGATGCCACTCCCGGGCCACCAGTGTGGCGCCGGAGAACATGCCCACCCCCCGCTGGAATCGGTTCCTCGTCGAGACGTTCGGCGACGACCCGGCCGGCCGGGAGATGATCGACTTCCTGCATGTGCTGCTCGGCTACTCCACGACGGGCGACGTAGGCGGTCAGGTCCTTCCGTTCCTCTACGGCGAGGGCAAGAACGGCAAGTCGGTCTTGTTGGATGTCATGCTGCAGTTGCTCGGCGACTACGCCGACGCTGCCCCGCCCGGCTTCCTGATGGACCGTGGAGCCTTCACCGAGCACTCCACGGAACTGACCGAACTCCACGGTCGGCGTCTGCTGGTGTGCTCGGAGCTCAAGCCAACGGACCGCTTCGACGAAGCCCGCGTCAAGCTGCTCACCGGCGGCGACAAGATCAAGGCCCGCCGGATGAGGCAGGACTTTTTCAGCTTCCCTCCGACGCACCACCTGTGGCTGCTGGGCAACCACCGTCCCGAGGTCACCACGGGTGGCTTTGCCTTCTGGCGCCGTATCCGCCTCGTGCCGTTTGAGAAGACCGTCTCTGACGAGAACAAGATCGACAACCTGGCATTGGAACTCGTCCGGGACGAAGGCCCCGGCATCCTTCACTGGGTCGTCCAGGGCGCCGTGCGCTACCACGCACTTCGTGAGCAGCGGCAGGCCGGCGCCACCAGCGTGCCCGACCCGCTGGAAGGTCCCTCCCGCGTCCGCCTGGCCACCGACGCGTACGCCAGCACCGAGGACACGATCGGTCGCTTTCTGAGCGAGTGCTGCACCCGCACCAGCGAGGAAGCCGAGCTGCGTGTCGAGCAGGGGCAGCTGTACGCCGCGTATGTCGCCTGGTGCACCTCTGGTGAGGGCACCCGCCCCACTAGCAAGCGCGCCTTCGCCACCCGCATTCGCTCGGACCTCGGCCTGGCTTCGCCGAACGACATGGTCAAGTCCAACGGGCGCAAGTTCTACCCGGGGATCGGCCTCCTTGCCGACTGAGCGCCCCGCCCCGTGGGCAGACGAGGTGAGAAGACCAGTCCGTGCCGCCTACACGCGACAGGCCCACCCGCTCTACGATGCAGGCACCAACTGCCCGTTCCTCTTTGCCAACCGTCTCCAGCCCCAGCCCGCAACCACGAAGGAAGGCCCTCGGTCATGAGCTCGCTACTGGACCGGAGCGCCCTCAGCCACGAAGAGACCGTGGTCTGGCTGGAAGACCCATCGGCCTTCGACTACGTACGCCAGACCATCGACAAGACTCCGCGCCGTCGCGGCAAGCCGCGCTGGCTGCGGGACGGCCGCATGGTTGGCTACGCCGAGCTGGACGAAGCTGCGGTAGCCGACCCCGACAGCGGTCTCCACCGCCGCCGTGTCTTCTTCCTTTTGCCGCACGACCGCGACCTCGACCCCGCGGGGCTCTACGCCGCCGGCGCGCCTGGCGAAGCCGTTGACCCCCGCACCGTTGAGCCTCGAACTGTCGGGGAAAAGACCCCCCGCTCGCAGCGCGGCCGGGACAGCACCCACGCGTAACCAGGGCCCTGGCAGCCTGGTCATATGAGTTCCGATATGGTGCGGGCGCTCTAGGCGATCTTGGAGTCTGCTCCGACGGAGGCCGGTTGACGCCACTTGCCAGACCCAGGTTCCTTATTGGTCGTTGGCGAACCTGTCCAGGAGAAGGTGATCTGCCCTTGGGTGCATATCACTGTGACTGTCAGCAACAGTGATACGCACGCAGCACCGCCTGCCACTCGGGGCTCGGCGGCGGCAAACGGGCAGTGTCGATTCCTGCCAGCCGCACAACTCTGCTGAAGTGTCGCGGTACCTGACACATCTGTCGCAGTACCTGACGCTTGGGCGGCCTGTCGGTCCGTTCGCCGATGCACCCCAGCGCACCGACTGGACCTGCAGGTCGGCGCTCCCCCCGGGGCCAGCGCGCGCTGGCGGTTCGACCTCATCCGGGCCACGACGACCGGTTGCGCTCTGGCCTAAGGGTGAGTCAGGCGCAGCTTCAACACCTGTGCGACGGTCGTGGGCCGGCTCCACGTCTTGCTGCGTATCACTGTGACTTTCAGTAACAGTGATACGCAAGGAGAACCATCGCTCTTCGGCGGGAGCCGGACAGTGATGGTTGGCGGTGTTCCTGGTACGGGACGTTCAGGGGACGAAATGTCGAAGGGTTTCGACAGCAATGTCGAGGGGTCTTGACGTTGTCGGCCTCCACGGCGCACTGCGCCGCTGCTCGTATCAGGCAAGGGTCGGGCGTAGTCGTTCACAGCGTGATCGTGAGGTCGGAGGCCATCTCGGCGGCCGGGCCAACGGCGACTCTCCAAGTCGCTAGCCTGTTGGAGTGCACACCGCGTCACCGAGAGGCTTGTCCGTGCGAGCAGACCGTCCGACCACCTCCGCTTGGGAGCGCGAGCTCATCGAGGACTTGCGGGGGCGCGGCGCCCACGAGGACCACCCCGGGCTGATGCCGCTCGGCGGGCTCGGTACCTACGAAGGTGCTCTCGCAGTCGATCTCGGCCACCCGTTCCTCGGGCGCACTGTCCGCGTCGTCCGTGACCTTCTGCGGCGTGCCGATCCCTGGGGTGTGCAGCCGGACGACGCGATGCGGGGACTGAGCACGGACAAACCCGCCGCCTTGGCGTTCCTCGCCGTGCTCGTGGGGGCCGGTCTGCTGACCGGCCCTGACTCCGATGACGAACCGCAAGGCGAGTACGACCACGACTACCGGACCTGGAAGCTAACCCCGAGCGGCAAGGTCCTCGCCTACGCGTCCGGGCGCCGGCCCTCCACCCGCCGGGCGGCCGATGCCTTGGTCGCCAAGGTCCTCGCCAGCGCGGCCGCGCTCAACGAGAGCCCGGACGAGTACCTCTGGTGGGTCCAGGAGATCCGCGCCGTCGGGCACTACGCCGACCCCGAGCGGGCGGAGCTGCTGCACATCGACTTGGCCGTCCGGCTCCGGCCCCGGCTGGCCGACCGGGCGGAGCAGGCGAAGGCGGAACGGCGGCTGCACGACGACGCGCAGGACCGGGGCTTCACCGAGCGGGTCCTGGACATGGGCGGGTACGGGCACTGGAAGACGCGCCTCGCCCTGGCCGGCCGGAGCAAGGCGGTACGGCTGTTCGTCCTGCACGCCGACGGTGAGGGTGGCCCGGTGCTCTTTCAAGAGCCCCGGGAACTGATGGTCGACGCAGCTCCGACCCCGGCCTACGAGCCGCTCTCCGAGCCCGAGCCCGCCGACCGGTGCTCGTGGTGCCGCCGACAGGTGCCGGCGACCCGGGTCGCCGTGAAGGGCATGTCCGTCGGCCGTTCCCCGATCGCCCTGTGCGACCCCTGCCTGGCCCTAGGGCGCGGCGAAGGCGGCGGCTTCCTCGGCTCCCTGTCGCTGTACGGGGCGGTGCGCGACACCCTGGCCGCCCTGGCTGTGGAGCCCTACCACCCGGCGGGGTGCGCGCTGTGCGGCAACTCCGGGGCTTCGGAAGGAAGTTGGTGGCCCGATCGGCCCGACCGGGACCAAGAGGTGCCGATCGGGCTCCGGCTGTGCTCGGTCTGCCCCGGCCTGCTGGAGCTGGCCGACCGGGAGGACCGGCCGGAGTGGTGGCGGGCCCGGCACGAGCGCGCCTGCCTGGCAGGATTCAGCGCCCGCCTTCAGGAGGAGGCCGCGGTCCCGCTCCCGCTCCCGCCGGTGGAGGCACGGGCGAAGCGCCGCCCGCTGCCTCGGCTCACCGAGGTTCACCGCCAGCTCCTGGAGGACATCCGCAGCGCCGGGGCGCTCAGCGCCCGTGACCTCTCCCGTCGTAGCGAGAGGTCACGCCACCAGGACACCAAGTGGTGGGTCATCCGCCTCGGCCACCTAGTGCAGCACGGCGAGGTCACGCCCATCGGCGCCGACGGAAACCTGTGGGCCGATCCGGTGCGCATCGTCGAGGACGAGGAGCGGGCACTCCGGCGAGAGCTCCTCACCCTGCACTCCCCCGGGCCGGTGTGGGACGGGACGGCCGTCACCGAGCCCGCACCGCCCGCGGGCTGGAGTGGAAGGTGGGCCGAGCTTGAGGCCCTGCGGGACTCGCGCGACCAGCTCGCCCTGGCCGCCGCTGGCGCCGTGACGGCCGGCCAACCGTGAGCGCGCGGTACGGCACCAGGGCGCCGGACCACCAGGCACTGGAGCGGGCCGGCGTGGCCCTGCCCGCGATCCTGTCGGCCACCGTGCCGCTGGCCCGGCGCGGCACCGGCAAGTGGCACGTGATCCTTCCCGACACGACGAAGCGATGGTACGGCGGATGCCGCCACGCGCAGGACTTCACAGCCGCCTTCGACCTCCCGTTCCTGGACGCGCTGGCAGACATCTGCGCGAAGTGCTCGCCCCTCAAAGCCCTCGACGACGCCGTGCGCGGCCTGTGGCAGGCCTGCCGGGCGATCGTCGAAGCCGACAGCCGGGCTAGGGCCCTGGCCGACTACAGCGGCCCCTGGACCTGGCCCGGGTACGCCCGCGCCCTGGCGGCCGCGGCCCATCACGAGGACGACACCGTCCGCGGGCTGTTGAAGCCCTGGCTGGACGACCCGGTAGTCGGTGAGCAAGCGTGGTCGGCGCTGCGGGCCTGGACGGCCTGCGTCGAGCGCTCTCACCTGGCTCTGGCCGCCTACCAGGCCGCCGCCCCGGCGGCCGACACCACCGCTGCGGTCAGCCGGGCCTGCGACACCGTCGCCGAGATTCCAGACGTGTACGCCACCTCCAGCGCCTTCGCCACGGCCACTGGCCGGGGGAGCCGCTACGACTGGGACCACACCTCCCACACCTCCCTGTGGCCGCTGGTGCGCAGCGCGTGGAGCGCGGCGCGGCGCCAGGGCCGGACCGCCGGGGAGGCCCTCGACTTCACGCTGGAGCAGGCCGGAAAGCGCTGGGCGGGTGCCAGTGCGCGGGACGTCACCTTCCTGCCGGACCCGCCCCTCGTCCCGGTCGGGGACTTTCCCACGCCGTCGGCCTGGGCGGACGCGGTGCTCGACGCCTGGTGGAGGCAGGCGGTCACCAACTGGTGCGGACGGCTGGAGGAAGCGCTCGGTCCCGACGCGGTGGGCTCGGACGAGCGGGTGCTGCTGTTGGTGCGGCACTGGCCGCTGACCCGGCCCGAGGACGAGGAGATCGCCTACCTGGCTCAGTTCCCGCAGATCGGGGTCACCGTCCCCGACCAGCTGGGGGCCGATCCGCGCGACCCCTACCAGCGTGAGCCCCAGTACGCGGTGGTGCTCTCCGTCCCCAAGTACGCCGGCGACCAGGCCGTCGAGCACGTCCGGCACGAGCGGGGCCGGATCACCGCCGGTGCGACCTTCGCCGATGGCGACGAGCGCGGGATCGAGCTGGCGGCCTCAGCCCTCCTTCGGACGGCCTACCCGTACCTGGCCGGGGACTGCGCCGGGGACGGGGCTGCGCCCGCTGCTTCGGCCGAGGTTCGGGCGGCGCGGGTGGCCGAGCGCGCTGCGCGGCGCGGTCCGGGTCAGGTGCCCTGGCCGGACAAGGCCAAGGGCCGGGACGAATCCCTGTGGAAGTGGACCGAGGCCCTCACCGAGGGCCGCTGGACGTGGGTGCCCGACGACACGGACGGTGGCCCGGCCGGCCGGCAGCTGGTCGAGCTGCTCCCGCACTGCCACGACTGGGATCTGATGCGGCTGCACGTCGAGACCGGCCCGGCCGGCGACACCGCGGTGCACACGCTGTTCGGCCACCTCGAAGGATGGGATCCTCGCCGCGGCCTGCTGCGGTTCCGGCCGGTGGACGGGCACATGGACGTCACCGTGGCGCAGCACCGGATCATCGGCCTGAGCGGTCTGGCTCACCGCCGTGGCGCGGGTCAGCCGGTGCTGTGGGAGGAGTACCAGGAGCCGAAGGCGCGCCCGGCACGGTGACGGCAGTTGTATGCCCGAACATATGGGAATTGATATGGACGGGTTCTTGCATGCGGGCCGCGTTCGGGGCGCTGAGGGCCGACCGGGAGCGCAGGGTGCTCGCCGTCGCGGCGACGTGGTCTTGAGCGTCCGTCTGGCGGTGACGCGGCTGGTGTCTGGGGGATACGGTGTTGCTGTGAACGTTGTGGCCCGGACGATCGCGCCGGGTGCCCGGTCGGGGCGTGGCGCCCTGGTGTGGCCGGTGGCTGGCGGCCGGCGATGACGTCGATATCTGCTGCGGACGCGCTGGTTCATGCCCAGGCTGTCGGTGGGCGGCTGGCTGACCTTGTGCAGCGGCAGGACTGTGGGGTCGGACAGAAGTGCCCGTGGAACCTGGTCCTCGCTGTGGGCCTGTCGCCCGAGGAGCGTGCGACCGCCGCCTGGATCGTCGCCGACGAAATCATGGCCTCACGCACCGGTGTCGAGCGTGCGGCATACAAGCTTTGGCGGGAGGCCACCCTCGCCGGCACCAAGCTGACCGGCTCCGACTGGACCACGGTGTACGCCTTCGCCTTCAGCGTCTTCGGCACACCGTCTGCGGTCAGCGGTGAGGGCCATGGGCTGCCGGGCTACGTCGGGGAGTGGCTGTGGTACCTGACGACGCGAGACCTGCCGCCGGTGCCCGGGCGCACGGTGGAGTACCTCTCGGCGCCGGGGATGGAGGTGCGTGACAGCGGCGGTGACGGGCTGATCATCCACCGGGTCGACGAAGGCGGTCCGGAACTGGTGTTCCGGCTGTGGGAGATGAAGAAGTACACCGGAGCGGATCCGAGCTTGACCGGGACGATCACGGGGGCCTGGAAGCAGCTGAGCGTTCACGGCCCGCGCTATCTCGCACAGATGTCGTGGGGCGGGAAGCTCCTCAGCCCGGACCTGGCGGTGTTCGTGAGCGGGCTGGTGGGGCACTGGGTGCAAGCGCACCCGTCGAGCGCCGGCGGGGTGAGTGTGGCGACGAACGCCGTGAATGTCCCGAAGAGGAAGGCGTTCCAGCTGGCGCACAAGCACTTCACCTCCCACGCCCATGACGGGGCGATGCAGGGCCTGGTGGTGGCGGTGGACGACCTTGACGAGTTCGCCCAGGCAGTGAGGGGGTACGTGTGGAGCGCACTCTAGATCCGGCGGTGCTGGCGGCGGCGCTCGGTACGTACCGGCCTGGCGGGGTTCTACCGAGTGCGGAAGAACTGCTGGAGACGATCACCAACCTGGAGATCGCGGCGTTCCGCACCGAGTACGAGGTCTCGGACGAGACCCTGGCCACGGCGTGGCTGCTGCACGGTCTGGCCGCGATGGAGCCCGATGCGCCGGGCTTCGACCCGGCTCGGATCCGGCACGCGTTCGCCGTCAGCGCGCACGTGCTCGACTTGGCGCTCGCGGACGGGAGCCGCTCGCCGTCAGAGCGGCTGCAGATCGCTTTCGCCGCCCAGGCCGGCTACCGGCGCTGCGAGCAGGACCCGAACGCCACCGCCGTCTACCGCCGCGTCGCCCACCTGGTGGACACCGACGCGGGCCTGCACACCCACATCGGGACACTCGCGGTGGAGGCCGGGGTCGCGTTCCTGGGCCTGGAGCGGCCCGCGCTGGTCGGCGCGCTGCGGACGTGGCGGAGCCAGTTCGCCGAACTCCGGGAGCTCATGGGCCGGCGCCGCCGGTCCCTGGCGGGCACGATGTTCGGCGCCGCGGAGGCGGTCGTCGAAGCGATCCACCACCTGCAGCTGCACCTGGTCCTCGGGCAGGCCGAAGACCTGCGGGCCGCCCGTGAGCTCCTGGTCTCGGTCGTCGAACAGCGGGTGGGCCAGGGCGACCGGCTGGCGCCGTGGGTGGCCGCCCACCTGCTGGAGCTGAGCGGGGAACTCGCCGACAGCAGCCTCTACCAGCTGCTGCCCGCTGGCACACCGGCCGCGGTGGCCCGGACCTTCGCCCTGTCCAGTCCGCCGGTGCTGACCCTGTGGCCGCCGCAGCGCGCGCTGCTGCGGCTGGAGCGCGGCAACCCGGTCGACCCCGCGACCACCCGCAGCCTGATTAGCGTCCCCACCAGTGCGGGCAAGACGCTCATGGCACAGCTGGTGATCTGCTCGCACCTGGCGCAGCGGGAAGGGCGGGTGCTGTACGTCTCGCCGATGCGCAGCCTGGGGCGGGAGATGCGGGCGGCGCTGCGGGGCCGGCTGCGCGGGCTGGGGTACCGGCTGGCGGCCGAGCGGCCGGACTTTCCCGTCGACCGGATCGACTTCGGCTCAAGGGGTCCGCTGACCGACGACGTGGAGATCGTGACCCCGGAGCGGCTCATGCACATGATCCGCAACAACCCCGAGGCGACGTTGGAGGACGTCGGGCTGATCGTCGTCGATGAGGCGCACCACCTCGCGCAGGGCCGCCGCGGGTTCGTGCTGGAGAGCCTGCTGGCGTTCCTGGCCGCGAGCACGTACGAGGTGCGGCTGGTGCTGCTGTCCGCGGCGGTTGGCAACCGTGCCCAGCTGGCGTCGTGGCTGGAGCCGGACCGGCCGCCCGAGGAGGTGGCCTTCACCGACACCTGGCGCGGGCCTCGGCGGCTCCACGGCCTGATCTACCCGTCGTTGCTCAAGGACGAGGCGGTGCTCGGGCCCCGGCGCGCCAGCAAGAAGCAACTGTCGACGACCAAGGCCACCGTGCCGGTGGCGATGCGCCTGGACCTTCGGCCCACCGCCGGCTCCAAGGTCGCCCACCTCATCACCGGCCCGCTCGGGGAGCGCACGTTCGCCAGCGCCGACCCCTGGCAGTGGAACGCCAGCACCAAGTTGAACGGGATCGCGAACTACAAGGTCTTCGCCGCAGGCGCGGCCGCCCTCACCAAGGCCGGCAGTGTCCTGGTGGTCGTCGACACCAAGCGGGCGGCCCGCGACACCGCCCTGGCCATCGCCGCCGCGCTGCTCGTGGCCGGCTGCGGCGAGGCCGCCAAGCTGACGCC
>FTKL01000018.1_pt1 | contig 11505 bp, 12 predicted proteins | sample 2434061 | NCBI WGS metagenome assembly FTKL01 (sample SAMEA3914816, study PRJEB12502) | metagenome | biome: forest; material: soil | place: USA | collected 2011-09-16 | depth 0.3 m
GAGCCGGGTCACCTCGCCGAGGACCTCGGCCGGCGTGTTGCCGCTGAAGGTCGCACTCCACGTCGGCATGCCCAGCGGGTCGTCCAGCACGGTGATCCGCCAGTTCTCCCGGGGCCATGTGGGAAAGTGCGCGACGTGCACGGTCCGGCAGCCGCTCTCCCACAGTTGGCCGCTCTGGACAGCCACGGACCTCCAGCCCGCCTCGGCGGTCAGAGCCGCCACCGCCCGCTCGACGGGGCCGGGCCCGGCCAAGTACAGCGGGCTGACCATCACCGGGGTGTCCAGCCCGTCGCCGTCGGCGACGAGTTCGGCCGCGGTCGGCAGTGCGGCTAGGACCTCGGCTTCGCGCCGGTCGACCTCGGCCTGCTCGGCGAGGGCGCGGTCGGCCACCCGCTGCGGCAGGTCGCTGGTTGCGCGGACGACCGGGCTGCTGTCGGTGACGGCGCCGTTCACGGCGGCGATCAGGTGCAGCGGCGTGCACGAGCTGAATCCGGCGCTCCAACCCACGTCCGGGTCGCCCGAGGCGACGCGCCAGGTGAAGCCGCGCTGCACGTCGGCGGCCAGCTCGACGGCCGGGTCGAGAAGCGGGGCGACCTCGTACTCGACCTCACCGTCTCCCGACCCGGTCAGCCAGTGGCCGTCGATGCTGGACGTCGGCCAACCCGCCTCGGAGAGAGCCTCGTTGGCGTCTGCGAGGGTACCCTCGAACGACACGAAGGTGCCCGTGCTGTCGTCGACCACGTCGTAGTGGAGGGAGTCGGCCAGCTGGCCGAGGAACGCCTCGACGATCTCCGGAGGGGTGGCCCGGCTGAATCCGCCGCGCCAGGCGGGGACGGTGAACGGGTCCAGGGCCGCGGTGACCTGCCACGCCTGCTCCTGGTCGGGCCGGTACCCGACGCGGATGCGGTGGCACGGGCTGGTGGCTATCACCTCGGTGAGGTACGGGCCGAGGGCCGTGACTCGCCATCCTGACCCGCGCAGGGGGGCGAAGGCGGTGTCGATGGACTCCCGGTCGCCAGGGCCGGCGAGGTAGCGGGGGTGGACCAGGGTCTCGACCTCGGGGTCGTGGTGCGGCAGGTAGGCGTCTGGCAAGGGCGAACTCCGGGGCGGGGGTGGGGTGAGGACGGTCAGCGGCTGCGGGGGCGCCGAGTGCTGGGGTCGGTCGGCGGCGGGGCCGGGGCTTGTGCGGGTGCGGGCTGGACCGGTGCGACGCGGAGCCGGGCCGCTTGGGCCCGGGACGCCGCCGGAAGGGGCGCCGAGGTGTCCCTCGTCCACTCGTACGCGGCGTCGAGGCTGTCGAACCGGCCGCGGCGGACCGTGTAGGCGGGGCTCCGCTCGTCGGGCAGACGCCAGAAGTAGACCTCCGCCGGACCGGGAGACTGCTGGGTGTCGGTGGCGATCACCCAGGTCTCGTACGGCGGTTCGTGGCGGCTGAACGTGTCGTGGATCTCGAACCGCTCGCCGCTGCCGCGCAGGAAGTCCTCCAGCTGCTCGGTCTCGGCATCCAGCGGATCGCTCCAGCCGTCCGGCTCCAGGACCCTGCCGGGCTCCGCCCCGCGGCCCACAAGCCAGTTCTGTGCCAGCGGGATCAGCGCGTGCGACGACATAGTGGCCCGGACCGTGCGGGTGTCCGGGTCGCGCTCGAAGTGTGCGGCGACGATCTGGGGTGCCCCGGGCCGCTCGTTGTGGGCGGCATACGCATCGAGCAGGAGGAAGTAGTCGTGCAACCGCGCCGCTGGGCGGCGGAGGGTGTCCGACGCCCACTGCTTCGCGATGATCCACAGTGAACTCTCGAAGTCGAAGAGGTGGTTGATGGTCCGGGCGGTCTCGGTGTCGACCGCGTTGAACTCGTCGAGTTCGAGCTCGTCGCGGGCGTCGTGGAAGGAGGCGATGTACAGCGGGCGGTCTTTCTGATCAGCGCCGAGGGCCACAGCGGTGGCCGGCGGCCGTTGAGGGAGGTGGAAAGGCCCACGGGGGCGGTACCGGGACCGCGGTGGCCACGCCTGTTGCGGTCTGCGGCGATCCGTTCCGGTGCCGGACGAACGCCAAGGCCCGGCTGGCCGAGGGGCAAGTGGCCGGCTCCTGGTCATGGTCGAGGCCGGGTTCCTGGGGCGGGAGCGGTTCGGCCGTCTGAAGAATGCGGTGCTGCTCGAAGCGGTGTCCGGCCTGTGTCCACCAGGACGCCGCGAGTTCGGTGCTCTCGCGGACGGCTCGGCACTGGGCGCGGTGGTCGCCGAGCCCGCCGGTCAGGGGCGCGAGGGCGTGCGGCACGGCGTTGGTGACCAGGTCGACGTACGCGCGCCCGCCGAGGACGATCACATCGGCCTCGTCCAGGGCCAGGTGCTGTGCCTGGGCGCGGATGGTGCCGGCACTCACCGCCTTCGCGTCGCCCAGCCGCACGTCGTAGAGCAGGAGCGAGCGGTCCAACTCCACGAGGCCGTGGAAGGCACTGACGATCAGTACCCGGCCGCGGTCGGAGGTGAGCGCGTCGGCGGCGGCACGCAGCGAGCGGTGGTAGTGGCCGCGGTAGAGCTCGCCGGCGGGCAGCGCGTTGGGCCGGCCGTACTCGTTGACGCCGGGATCAGCCTTCACCGAACCGCACGAGATCACTACGATCGAGCGGCGTGGAGTGAGCACCCCGTGCCGCTCGGCGTAGGCCCGCCCGGCGGCTGTGAGATGGATCGGCGGACCGAGAAGGTCGTCGTACTGGAAGGCGCGGCCCCCGACGATGAACGGGCGCAGGTAGGCGAGACCTTCCCGCAGCAGCACCCGGTGGGTGCGCTGGTTGAAGGCCACCGGGATCTGGTGATCACGGTCGGCTGCCGCAGCGAGGACGGCCTCGTGGGGCTTCGCGGCCAACTGGTGATGTGACAGCAAGCTGCTCCTTCGTCGGAGTCGGGGGTTCGGCGTCGCCTGTCTCCCGGACCGGCGGTCAGCCCTCTTGCCGGAGCGCCCGGGGGGTCAGCCGGCGTTGGTTCGCCGGGTGTACGTCGCGGCGGCGGAGCGCACCAGGGCCCGCTGCTGCTCGATCGGGAGGGCGTCGATCGCCGCGATCTTCGCCTGGATCGCGGGATCGAATATGCCGCTGCTGGTGTCGGCCAGGCCGGCGACGGCGAGAATCCGGCCGATCACCTCGGCCTCGATCAGCGTCTCGCAGCTGTCGTGCACCTCGCAGTACATCCGGACGTGGGTGGTGACGCCGACCAGGGCTTCGGACAGCGGCCCGCGGTGGCCCAGCAGCAGCCCCAGAGCGTAGAGAACTTCCTCGGTGGCGCAGCGCAGCAGGTCGGTGTCCTCGGGGTGGGACAGCCAGCGCACCGCCCTCATGTCGTAGAGCTCCTGGGCCAGTTCGGGGTCGTCGGAGTGTTCGGCCTCAGTGGCGAGGAAGGCGGCGAGGGTCGCCGCGGTGGGGTCCAGGACGCCGAGGGCACGCTCGAGCCGGGTCCGCAGTTCGCTCTCGTAGAGGGGCAGCATCGACTCGGCGAGTTCGCCGGCGGCCGTGGCCGGGTCGGCGGGAATGACGGCGGAGCCGAGCTGGGAGGCGCTGCTGTACACGAGCACGTCGAAGGCGGTGAGGGGGCAGATCAGGAACCGGCCGGACTCGGCGGCGGGCAGTACCAGGAGCCGGCGTCCGTCGGGACCGTCAAGCACGGCCGCATCCGCCATGGTGTCGCGGTCCAGTCCGAGGTCCTGGGCGCTGCGGTGGTCCCACACGCGGTCGTGGAAGTAGTGGCGAAGGTCGGCGTCGTTGCGCAGGTCCAGCTCGTTGGCCTGCCACCGGTCAGGGAGTCGCGCGGCCAGGGCGTGCGCGAAGTCCGCCAGGGGGCTGAGGTGGTTCTGGGGGCTGGTCATGATCGGATTCCTTCGGCGGACTTCTTCGTGGACAGGTGGTGCAGGATGCGGGGCAGGGTCATCGCGGAATCCAGGCGCCCGGCGGCGAAGTGGACGATCGCCCCTCCGGCGCCGACGTCACGCGGGCGGGCCAGGCTGTAGCCGACGGCGGCGTTGCCCTCGCCGCGCCGGACGCGGACGATGACCCCGCGCTCGGCCAGCGCGGCGAAGTAGCTGTCGAGGTGGTTCGCCTCGGACAGCGCCTGGCGCATCTGCTGCTGGAGCCAGACGCGGGAGGGCTCGCTCCAGCCATGCCGTTCCGCCTTGATGATCTCGGCGCTGGTGGGGTAGCTGATGGTGACGCGAGGTCCGGTGCCGACGGGCCGCAGGGCCCACTCGGCCTCGATCGCCCGGCACTCGGCCTGAGCGCGCATCGCGTCGCGGTGCGTCAGGGGCCGGGAGCCGTCGGGCCGTACGGTGACAGCGGCCAGGTGGATGTGGTGGACGGCGTGCCGAACGGCCACCCACCGGCACGCCGGGGCGTCCTCGGGCGCGATGCCGGTGGCCCGCACGATGCGCCGGGCGACCTCGGCCCACTGGGCGTCGTCCAGGACCGGGTCCTCGGGGGCGGTCCGCACCGCGCAGTGCCACACCGTGTTCGGCGGCATCGTCCCCAGCTCGGCGGCGCGCAACTGGGCGTGCTGGTCGAGCCGTGCGGCCAGGCGGCTGATGGTCGCGTCCGGGTTGCGTCCCGGGTCGGGGGCGCCGTGCAGGTCCCACGCGGCGACGAGGTGCGGGTCCTCGTGCTCCTCGCGCCGGCCGTGGCCGTAGAGGTAGGCCAGCAGCGGGCGGATGCTGTTGCCCCGGGAGACGTCGGGGATCACGATGCCTCCAGGACGGCGTCCAGGACGGTGTAGGTCCGCTCGGCGATGGCCGGCAGGACGGCGAGCGCGGCCTCCCGAACCGGACCGTTGCCCGAGTCCCGGACGGTGGCGACGGCAGCGTTGAGCTCACCGGCCACGCGGTCGAGGGCTTCGACGAGCGGGCGACGCGGGTCGCGGTCAGGACGGTGGAGCGGAGCGCCGCTCTGCGCGGCGGCCAGGGCGGCGGTGCCGATGAACCCGGCGATCGTGAGGCGCTCGGCGGCGGCGCGCTCGCCGATGGCGGCGATGGCGGCCGGGGTGAACCGCACCGTGATCTGCACGGAGCGGCGCTCCGTCGTGCGCGGTCGCCGCTGCGGCCCGGCGGCGCGCGGCTGGTGGGTGCTGTCGGTCGAGGAGATGCGCGGTCCTTCCAGGGAGTGAGAGGGCGTCAGCGGTGCTTCGGCCGGGCGGGGCGGCCCTCGGCCGTTACGGGCGCTGGGGCAGGGCTCGGGGCCGAGAGCATGACCGCGGCCGAGCTCTGGGCTGCGGCTCCGGCGGCGCGGGCGCTGGGCGCGGCGGTCAGCGGCGGCAGCGAATTGTCCGGCTCACCCAGCCGGTCGACCCAGCTCCGGGCGGCGTCAACCGTGGCGAAGCCGCCCTGGCGCAGGGTGTACGAGTGGCCCTCCATGTTGGTGTCCTCGTAGAAGACCCGGACGGGGTGCTGCCCCGGCTCGGGCCGGTTGTCCACCGCGATGATCCACGTCTTGTAGAAGTCCGAACTGTCGTACGTGTAGTCGTCGAGAATCTGGAAGCGGTCGCCGGAGGCGGCCAGGGCCTCCTCCAGGTCCCGGGTGGCCTGGTCGGTGTCCATGGGGTCCTCGAACTCCGCAGGGAGCTGGTCCTGGTCGGCACCGCGGGAGATGAGCCAGTTCTGCGCGAGAGCGGCGATGGGGTGGCGGCTGTAGTCGAGCCGGTACGTGCCCTCCCCAAGATCGCGTTCGACGTGGATGGCCGCGTACTGCGCCATGCCGGGGATGTCGGCCCAGGTCATGGAGCCGTCGAACACGACATAGAAGCTGTCGCTGAGGAGCTCGGTGTGTGGGTTCGTCGCGTGCTGGACCCCCAGGCAGATGAGCAGGTCCAGGCCGAGGCAGAGATCGTCGAGCCTCGACTCGTCCTCATCGGTGACGGGCCGGAGGTCGTCGACATCGAAGTGGGTGTCTTCGAGGGTTTCGAGGGTGGTGATGGGCGGTGTCCTTCTCGCGTCAGCGGCGGTGGGAGGGGGATCCGGTGGTGGGCTGCGGCCGGACGGAGGCGGGTTCTTCACGCGTCACCTTCGCGGGGCCGGCGAGCGCGCTCGCTCGGCGGTTCGGCCGGGGGCAGCCTGCGGGCATGCCGGGGGCCAGATGCCGCGCGTACCAGTCGGCGAGGGTGTCGTGGACCTCGGCGAGCTGGCCGCCGGCGGCGGTGGCCCGCAGCGCGCCGTCCGGCAGCCGTTCGAGCAGTCCCTGCTGCACGAAGACCGACAGCTGGTCCGGCAGTTGGGCACGGGCGGTGGCCGTCATCATGCGGGCGAGGTCGCCCTCGGTGGCGGTCCCGGCGCGCAGCCGGTCCAGGACCGGCACGGTGAGGGGCTGGGCACCGATGCGCAGGACCTCCTCGACGGCGACCCCGATGGGCTCCTCGGCGATGAGCCGGGGCCGGTGCTTCGCGGCCCAACCGGCGGCTGCGAGGAATACCGGCCACAGCTCCTTCGCCGCGGCGGTGGCCTCCAACCCGGTGGAGCTGGTACGAAGCAGGCCGTAGCGCTCCAGGTCACGGTGGTGTTCCGCGACCTCGGCGGGGTGCAGGCCGGCGGCGGGGTCGCCGAGGCTGGTCCGCAGGGTTTCCTCTTCTTCGGTGGAACGCTCGGTGAGCCTGAGGGACAACAGCGAGCGGACGGCGCCAGGTGGGGCGAGCACGTCCAGGGCACGGGCGACGCGCGTCTCGTGGGTGGCAGGGGTGGACACGGAGCGGAAGTCCTTACGGGCGGTGCGGTCGGGTGGGGGCGTCGGGCGGTGCGGCTGCTGTCGCAGGCGGGCCCGCTTCGGCGGGGCTGCGGGGCGCTGTGCGCGTCCGGGCAGCCGCCGGCCGCGGGGCAGCGGCCTGGTCCGTCTTGTTGGTGGCGGCGTACTCGTACCGGTTGGCCAGTTCCTGCAGGTCGATGTTGGCGGGAGCGAAGCGGGCCCCGAGGGTCTCCAGTTCGACGCCGGTGAAGCGCAGGACGCCGTTGGGCTGGACCGCTCCGTGCTTGCCCTCGGCGACCTGGGCGAGCGTCTCGCCCGCCCGGGAGGCCGTCGCGCGCAGTTCCCGGTCGAGGGTGTCCACTTCGTACGACTGGCGCTCCAGTAGTTCGGCCAGAGCGTGCGCCGTTGATTCCTTGGGGTGCCGGGCGTGCAGGTCCAAGGCGTCCTCGACGCCGAACCTGTCCCGGAGGAGCTGCTGGCCGGCGAACACTCGCCGCTGCGGTCGGGGTGCCGCGGGCTCAGGGGCGGAGGCAGGGGCCGCGAGGATGAGGCGGATCCGTTGCACGTTGCCGAGCCACTGCTCGCCTCGCTCCCGGCGGTACCAGCGGTCCACCTCGGCGTCGGCGTGGGCGAGGACGCGGTCGAGGGCTGCGGAAGCCTTCGGCCGGAGGTCCGTCGGCAGAGGCGGGACCGGCTCGCGCGGGCCGCTGTTGAGGTTGACGTCGCCTCCGCCCGGGCACTGCGAGGCGATGACAGCCGCGGCGGCGACGACCTCCTGCGCCATGTCGGGGTCGAGCGGGCCCTCCGGCATGGCGACCGCGACGTCGAAGAGGCGGTGGATCCACGGCGGTAGCTCGGCAGGGAAGAGGCTGTCGAAGCGCTCGGCGGTGCCGATGGCGGCGTCGTTGTGGAACGGACCGGTGTCCCAACTTCCGATGAGGGGTCTCCTGAGCGTGGTCGAAGGCCGGGCCCGGCGGGCCCGCTGAGGTGGGGGCGGCGGTCAGCGCCGGGACCGGACCGCCGACGGTGACACGGCGACGGCGACCGCTGCGGGCGTCTCCGGCGCTGCGGGCAGACCGGCCGGCCGAGTACGGGCGGCGGACGAGCGGGCGGCGGGCATCTTCGCGGTGAGGGCCTCGTACCTGGTCTGCCCCTCGGGGGTGAGTGTCAGCTCCTGGCCCCGGACCAGGTCTTTGCGCTCGTAGTGGTCAACCAGGCCCTTGCTGATCAGGGCGTCGACAGTGGCTGCCTTGATATCGGCCCCGCCAGCCGCGACCCTGAGCGGCCCGTGGCGCCCGCTCTTGTAGATGGTGACGGTGGACGAGCCGACCAGCCGCAACGCCTCCTCCTGCCGCGGCGGCAGCCGGCCAGCCGCTGGTGCCCTCTTCGCCGTCGGCACCGGGGCCGGGGGCGGGACGAAGGTGGGCAGTTCCTTGTAGATGCCGATCAGCGCGGTGAGCGAGCGGTGCAGTTCGGTGCGGCGGGTGACCAGGAGGTCTATGTCGAGAGCGCTGTTGCGCAGGATGCCGTTGGTGATGGGCATGGTGGTGTCGTGGCCGTCCGCGATGCGCTGGAGGTCGCCGCCCAGGGACGTGGCGAGAGCGACCAGCCGGGTCTGTACGTCGTCGAGCCTGATGGCGGTGGCGGCGATCTGGTCGGCGACCGTGCCGTGGAGGGTCGCTGTGCGGTGCCCGGGCAGGTCGCGGACCCGCTCGACCTGTAGCTCGGACCACACCGTCCGGCTGCCCAAGTCGACGTTCCCGGGCACCCGGGGCCTCCATGCTGCGATCGGGCGCCCGCTATCCGCGCTCACGCGGCGGCCGCTGCTGTCCGGTGATGACCGCGAGGCCGGCGGTGACGGCGTCCTCCAGGGTGTCCGCGAGCGGGGCACCGTCGGCGGCGAGGCGGGCGGCGCCGTGCAGGCCGCCGGTGAACAGGACGGGGACGGCGCCGACCGAGCGGGCGGCGACGGCGTCGTCCACGCTGTCGCCGATCACGATGGTGCGGGACGGGGCGACGGTGTTGCCGAGCGCGGCGAGGTGGGCGGCCAGAGCGGGGGCCTTGGTGCGCACGGCCGGGCCGTGCCGTCCGTCGTGGCGCTCCAGCAGTCCGGCGATGCCGACCTCTTCGAGCTCCTCGATCAGCCGCTGGTGCGGCGTCAGGGAGAGCAGGCTCTGCCGGATGCCGCGGGCCCGCAGGCGCCGTATCAGCTCGTGGGCGCCGTCCTGCAGCCGGACCGGGCGGCGGCCCAGCTCGGTGAGGAAGTCGGCGTCGGTGGCCAGCCACTCGTCGTCGCTGAGGGTGCGGCCCAGCAGTTCGTCGTACATCCCCCGGATGGGCATCCGGTGGACCGCCCGGTAGGTGTCCAGGGTGATCGGGCGGTGGCCGAGCGCGGGCAGCGTCGCGTTGAGCGCCGCGAGGTGGTCGGCCACGTCATTTCGAAGGGTGCCGTTCCAGTCCCAGACAACGGCGATCAGCGAGGCACGGCGGGCGTTCATGGTGCTCAAGTAGGGAACTCCAAAGGTCAGTTGGGGCAGCGAAGGCGGGTACGGCCGAAGGCAAGGACGGCTGCCGCAGCCGCGGCGCCGAGCAGCGGGACGCAGGCCGTGGCGGTGTGGCCGGCGGCGGAGAGCTGGCCGGCGACCGCCGTACCGGCCGCCTGGCCGAGTCCGATCACCGCGATCAGCCAGGCGGCGGCCTCAGTCGCTGTGCCGCGCGGAGCCAGGCCGTCGCACGCCACGAAGGCACAGGCCAGCCACGGGGCGAGGAACAGCCCCGGCAGGACGCTCGCCGCGATCATCAGCCACGGCGGTGCGGGCAGCAGCAGAACGGCGAAGGCAGCGGCGTACGCGCCGCCGATCACGGGCAGAGCCCGGCTGGGTGGCCACGGGCGTTTGAGCCGGGCCCACGCCGCGCCGCCGACGAGGCTGCCCAGCGACAGCGCGGCCGGCAGCACGCCGGCGAGCCACCCTTGGTGGTGCCGCTCCGCGTAGGACAGCGCCAGAACGGTGACCGAGCCGAGCGTCACCCCGAAGAAGACCGAGGCCGCGAGCAGGACCAGCAGGCCGGTCGAGCGCAGCGGACCGAGCCAGTGCACCGCGCGTGCCGCGGACCGGACACGGGCCGGAGCTCGTGCGGCAACGGCGAGGGTGCCCGCGGCGCCGGTCACCGCGCACGCGATCAGCGCCCAGGCGGGCGAGGCGAGCAGGCACACCGCGGTGGCCAGCAGCGGTCCGGCGACGAACACCACCTCCTGGGAGGCGGAGTCGAGGGCGAAGACCCTGTGGTGGCGGCTCGGGTCGACCAGCCGGCTCCACATCGCCCTCAAGCCTGACTCAAGCGGAGGCGTGCTCAGGGCCGCCACGATCGCCAGCACGGCTGCGGCGATCGGCTGGGCGGCGCAGTCCACGACGGCCAGCGCGGTGAACGCTCCGCCCGAGACCGCAGCGGCGGGCAGGGCGACGGCGGCCAGCGTGGAGCGGTCGACCACCCGGCCGAGCAGCGGCTGGCTGATCGCCCCGGCCAGTGCGTACAACGCGGCCAGGACGGCGCCGAGGGCGGTGGAGGCGTGATCGGCCCGGGCGGCCAGGAGGACGGCGATCGGAGCCATCGCCGCCGGCAGACGGCCCACCAGGGTGCCCGCCAGCAGCGGCGCGACGTGCGGGGTGCGCAGGATGGACCGCCCGCCGGACCGGCTGACGCCTGCGGCAGGCATCGGCGCAGGGCTGCCGGCACTCCGAGCCTCGCCGTCGCCGAGGAGGACGTGGGGGGCCGGGACGGGTGTGCTGCTCGTAGGGAGGGAGGACTGGGAAGGCGTGATCATGGACCTCGGGTGGTGCGGAGCAGGCAGAACGGCCGGGGGCTCGTCAGCGGCGGTGGCCGGAGGCGGCGACGAGCAGCGGAGCGGGCGGCTGCGGCGCCGGGGCGTGGGAGAAGGTCAGGTGGAGGGTGATGCTGCGCAGGTCGGCGGCGGCTGTCGCACGGGCGCTCACCGGCCGCTCGGCCCGCTGCGGCGAGGAGAACAGCTCGCCCTGAGCCGGGCTGTGCACGACGACGGCGTTGGTGCCGGCGGCGGCCAGCGCGGTGGCGGGCCTGCCCGGGGTGCTCTGGGCCGGGATGGCGCAGGCCCAGGTCGACAGGGCGCCGTACACCCGGCCGATCGCCAGCCCCGCCTCGGTGGCGCTCCACCGGTAGGCGCGGCGGGTGCCGCTGCGGGAGACGAGACCGCGCTCCTCCAGGGCGAGCAGCCGCTGGTACGCCGCGGACTTGTCGCGGGCGTTCAGGGAGGTGACCAGCTGCGGGTAGACCTGCGGTTCGCGGCCGGCCAGGTCGCTGAGCAGCGGGACGGTGTGGGAGCTGGCCAGCAGGCCCAGCGCCTCCTCGATCATCTCGGGCGCCTGCTCGCCTTCGACGCCCGGGCGGGGGTAGCGCTGGGCCCAGGAGAGCGCCGCGGCGTGCACGGGCGCCAGTGCCTGGCCCTTCGCGGATAGCGCGAGGTCGAACCGGGCCGCGCCGGTCGGGATCCGCGTGATGACGCCGGCCCCGGTGAGCACGCGGACGACCGAGTACGCGCTGCTCACCGGGATGGCCGGGTCGGCCGCCAGGAGGTCGCCACTGCTCGCCGTGCCCTGCCGCAGCGCGTGGACGATGCGGGTGGCCCACCGGATGGAGAGGACTTCGGCGGCCCGCTGGACGGAGCTGGCGGAGGGCTGCGACGCGACGGGCGCGGCGGTGGCGGTGGCGGTCGACACTGGTTGATCTCCTGTTTCAGGCGTGCGGTTGGGCAGGCGGGGCGACGTCAGCGC
>FTKL01000279.1_pt3 | contig 11502 bp, 12 predicted proteins | sample 2434061 | NCBI WGS metagenome assembly FTKL01 (sample SAMEA3914816, study PRJEB12502) | metagenome | biome: forest; material: soil | place: USA | collected 2011-09-16 | depth 0.3 m
CCGAGCAGCACGCCGCCCAGTGCGGCCGGGTGCGGGCGGGTGCCGCCGGCCGCCGTCAGCAGCACCATCCAGAGCGGGACGACGGCGACCAGCAGGGCGGCCAGGCCGGACGGTATGGAGTTCTCCCCGAGCACGACCAGGCCGTTGCCGCCGGTCAGCAGCAGGACGCCGACGAGGGCGGCCGAGCCGAACTGGCGGGGCGTCACCCGGACGGCGGACGGCCCCTTGCGCCAGGCCACCAGTCCGAGCAGCAGCAGGCCGGCGAGGAGCGAGCGCGCACCGGCGGAGAGGAAGGACGGCAGCGTCTCCACGACGATCCGGATCGCCAGGTAGGTCGACCCCCAGAGGACGTAGACGATGCCCAGCGCGGCCCAGACCGCGCCGCTCACCCGCACCCGGTCGGTGGCGGCGAGGGCGGCCGGCCCGGCCGTGCCCGTGGTGGCCGGGGGTCTCTGCGAGGCCGGTGCGGTCATGGGTGTCTCCCTGGGACGGTGCTGTACGAAGACCGCCATGAGATCGCATCGGCGGGCCTTCGCGCCAGTCCGTATCCGGCCGCATCGCCCTCCGGCTACCGTGGGGGCCCGCCGCCCGCCCCCGGAGGAGCCCTCCCGTGCCGCCCGAGCCCGACCTCGCACCGCCGCCGGCCGAGGCGCCCGCACTGCCGTTCTTCGTGTACGGCACACTGCGCACCGGTGGCGGCAACCACGACGCGCTGCTCGCCGGGCGCTGCACGGCGGCCCGCCCGGCCGTGCTGCCCGGCGCCGCGCTGCACGACGGGCCCGGGTTCCCGTACGCCGTGCCCGATCCCGCGCGGCGGATCGTCGGCGAGCTGCTGAACGTCCGCGCGGCCCACTACGGGCGGGTGCTGCGCGCGCTGGACGACCTGGAGGACTGCCGCCCGGACGGCTCCGGCCTGTACGTACGGCGACGGCTGACGGTCCGGACGGCGGACGGCGCCGAGACGGACGCCTGGGTCTACCTGGCCGGCCCGCAGGCGGCGGCCCGGCTGCGGGCGCACCCCGCGCTGATCGCCTCCGGCGACTGGACGGCGCGCTGACCGCGGACCGCCCCGGACAGCCCCTGGACAGGACAGCGGACGGCCCCGGACAGCACGGCGGGCGCGGACCGTAGACGTACGGCCCGCGCCCGCCGGACAACGCTCAGGGCTTGCCGACTCCGGCGGCGATCCGGTCGCCGAGGTCCTTGTCGACATTGCGCCAGTACTGCACGGCCCGCTCCAGCACCGGGTCGCTGACCCCGTCGAGCAGGTGTCCGGTGATGTTGGAGACCAGCCGGTCGCGGGCGGCGTCGTCCAGCACGTGGCGGACCATGGTGCCCGCCTGGCCGAAGTCGTCGTCCTCGCGGTGCAGCGAGTACGCCTCGCGGACCATCTCACCGCCCGTCTGCCAGCCGGCCGACGGGTCGTCGTACCGGTCCGCCGCAGCGGCCGGCCCGCCCTTGGAGTTCGGGGCGTACGGCGCGGCGACCCGGCTCGGGTCGAACCGCATCGGGCCGTCCTTGGCGTAGGAGTGCACCGGTACGTGCGGCCGGTTCGGCGGCAGCTGCGCGTAGTTGGGGCCGATCCGGTAGCGGTGGGTGTCGGGGTAGGAGAAGATCCGGCCGAGCAGCATCTTGTCCGGCGAGACACTGATGCCCGGCACCAGGCTCGACGGCTCGAACGCGGCCTGCTCGATGTGGACGAAGAAGTCCTCGGGGTTCCGGTTGAGCGTCATCCGGCCGACCTTGATCAGCGGGTAGTCGGCGTGCGGCCACACCTTGGTGAGGTCGAACGGGTTGAACCGGTAGTCCGGCGCGGCGTCGAACGGCATGACCTGCACGTGCAGCGTCCAGGACGGGTGCTCGCCGCGTTCGATCGCCTCGTACAGGTCCTTGCGGTGCAGGTCCGGGTCCGAGCCGGCGAGGCGGTCGGCCTCCTCCTGGGTGAGGTAGTCGACGCCCTGGTCGGTCTTGAAGTGGTACTTGACCCAGAACCGCTCGCCGTCCGCGTTGATCCACATGTAGGTGTGCGAGCTGTACCCGTTCATGTGGCGGTAGGACTTCGGGATTCCGCGGTCGCCCATCAGCCAGGTGACCTGGTGCGCGGACTCCGGCGACAGGGTCCAGAAGTCCCACTGCATGTCGTGGTCCCGCAGCCCGTTGTCGGGGCGCCGCTTCTGCGAGCGGATGAAGTCCTGGAACTTGATCGTGTCGCGGACGAAGAAGACCGGCGTGTTGTTGCCGACCAGGTCGTAGTTGCCGTCCTCGGTGTAGAACTTCAGCGCGAAGCCGCGCGGGTCGCGCCAGGTGTCCGGGCTGCCCTGCTCGCCGGCGACGGTGGAGAAGCGGGCCAGCATCTCGGTCCGCTTGCCCGGCTGGAACAGCGTCGCCTTGGTGTAGCGGCTGACGTCCTCCGTCACCTCGAAGACGCCGTACGCGCCGGAGCCCTTCGCGTGCACCACCCGCTCGGGCACCCGCTCCCGGTTGAACTGGGCCATCTTCTCGATCAGGTAGTGGTCGTGCAGCAGGATCGGGCCGTCCCGTCCCACCGTGAGCGAGTGCTCGTCGCTCGGCACCGGGACGCCGGCGTTGTTGGTGGTGCTCGGGACCGCTGAGTCGGACATGGTGCCCTCCGTTGCGTGCTGAGGTACCCCCTCGCGAACGTAACCCAGCCCCCGGCGGCCTGCATCTCGCCCGCCGCCCCGCCCGCCGTCCCACCGGCCACCCCGCCTGCCACCCCGCCTGCCGTCCCGCCTGCCGGACGGCCGGCGCCGGTGGTGCGCGCCCGGGCCGCACGCCGCCCGAGGCACTCCGGGCCCCGGCGGGTGCCGGGGGCGCGGGCCCTGCGAACGGGGCGCGTACGGCCCGGTAGGCTGCCGCTGCCCCCTTCCGACCTGCGAACCAGCCCCGCGAGGAGTACCTGTTGGCCACCGGCCCCGACCCCGCGCCGAGGGACACCCCCGCCACGCCCGGCCCGCTCACGCCCGGCCCACTCAGCTCCGTTCCCGCCGTGGACGACCGGATCACCGTGGTCGGGATCGGCGCCGACGGCTGGGCGGGCCTGGCCGACGGCTCCCGCGAGGCGCTGCGGACGGCCGAGGTGGTGATCGGCGGCCCCCGGCAGCTCGCCCTGCTGCCCGGCGCGGCCGGCGAAACCGACGCGATCGCCGACGCCGACGGGGTCGGCGCCGAGCGCGTGCCCTGGCCGTCCCCGCTGCGGCCCGCCGTGGCTGGGCTGATCGCCGCGCACGAGGGCCGCCGGGTCTGCGTCCTGGCCAGCGGCGACCCGATGTTCTTCGGGATCGCCCGGACCCTCACCGAGACCGGCGCCGTCGGCGCCGAGCGGCTGCGCGTCCTGCCGCACCCCTCCTCCGCCTCGTACGCCTGCGCGCGCCTCGGCTGGCCGCTGGAGGCCACCGAGGTGGTCAGCCTGGTCGGCCGGCCGCTCGACAGCCTCACCCTCGCGCTGCACCCCGGCCGCCGGCTGCTGGTGCTCAGCGCCGACGCGCACACCCCGGCCGCCGTGGCCGCCCTGCTCACCGCGCGCGGCCTCGGCGCGAGCCGGCTGCGGGTGCTGGAGCAGCTCGGCGGGCCGGGCGAGCGGCAGCTGGACGGGCCCGCCGACGGCTGGCCGCACCCGCCGGGCGACCCGCTCAACCTGGTCGCCGTCGACTGCGCCGGGGACGTCCGCACCTCGCTCGTGCCCGGCCTGCCCGACGCCTCGTACGAGAGCGACGGGCAGCTGACCAAGCGCCACGTCCGCGCCGCCACCCTGGCCACGCTCGCCCCCGCTCCCGGCGAACTGCTCTGGGACGTCGGCGGCGGCTCCGGCTCGATCGCGATCGAGTGGCTGCGCGCGCACCGCGACTGCCGCGCCGTCAGCATCGAGCGCGACCCCGTCCGGGCCGGGCGGATCGCCCGCAACGCCGCCGCGCTCGGCGTCCCGGGCCTGCGGGTGGTGACCGGCCCGGCGCCCGCCGCGCTGGCGGGCCTGCCGACGCCGGACGCCGTGTTCATCGGCGGCGGCCTCACTGTCCCCGGGCTGCTGGAGGCCTGCTGGGCGGCCCTGCCGACGGGTGGACGGCTGGTCGCCAACACCGTGACGCTGGAGTCCGAGGCGCTGCTCACCGAGTGGTACCGGCGCTGGGGCGGCGAGCTGCTGCGGCTGGCCGTCGCACACGCCGTGCCGGTGGGGGGCTTCACCGGCTGGCGGCAGGCGATGCCGGTCACCCAGTGGTCCGCCGTCAAACCGCCCGCCGACCCACCAGCCGCCATCGAACCGTCTGCCGTCGAACCGTCTGCCGTCGAACCGCCCGCCGACCGACCCACCAGCCGTCCAGGAGTGCCCTCATGACCGTCTACTTCATCGGGGCCGGGCCCGGCGCCGCCGACCTGATCACCGTGCGCGGCGCCCGCATCCTCGCCCGCTGCGGGGTCTGCCTGTACGCGGGCAGCCTGGTGCCGCGCGAGCTGCTGGCCGAGTGCCCGCCGGACGCCCGCCTGGTCGACACCGCGCAGCTCAACCTCGACCAGATCATCGCCGAGACCGTCCGGGCGCACGAGGCCGGCCAGGACGTCGCCCGGCTGCACTCCGGCGACCCGTCCGTGTTCAGCGCCGTCGCCGAGCAGATGCGCCGCCTCGACGCGGCCGGCGTGCCGTACGAGGTCGTCCCCGGAGTGCCGGCCTTCGCCGCCGCAGCAGCGGCCCTGAAGCGCGAGCTGACCGTGCCGACCGTCGGCCAGACCGTCATCCTGACCCGGGTCGCCAAGCGCGCCACCCCGATGCCCGCCGGCGAGGACCTCGCCACGCTCGGGCGCAGCGGCGCGCTGCTGGTGCTGCACCTGGCCGCCGGGTACGTGGACGACGTGGTGGCGGAGCTGCTGCCGAACTACGGCGCCGACTGCCCGGCCGCCGTCGTCGCGATGGCCAGCCGGCCCGACGAGCTGGTGCTGCGCGGCACGCTCGCCGACATCGCGGGCCAGGTCAAGGCCGCCGGGGTGGTGCGCACCGCCGTCATCCTGGTCGGCCGCACGCTGGGCGCCGAGCAGTTCCGCGACAGCCACCTCTACTCGGCCGAGCGCGAGCGCCCGCACGAGCCCTGCGGCGCCTGATGCCCACTGTCCCGACCACGGCCGGCACCGAGGCCTGCGGGCCGCGCCGGGTGCTGATCCTCGGCGGCACCACCGAGGCCCGCCGGCTCGCCGCCGTCCTCGCGGCCGACCCGGCGCTGCGGGTCACGAGTTCGCTCGCCGGGCGGGTCGCCGAGCCCCGGCTGCCGGCCGGCGAGGTCCGGATCGGCGGTTTCGGCGGCGCCGCCGGACTCGCCGACTGGCTGCGCGCCGAGCGGGTGGACGCCCTGGTCGACGCCACCCACCCGTTCGCCGAGGTGATGTCGCACAATGCCGCCCGGGCGGCGGCCGACACCGGCGTGCCGCTGCTCGCGCTGCGGCGCCCCGGCTGGGCCGCCGTGGACGGCGACCGCTGGCACCCCGTCGGCTCCCTCGCCGAGGCCGCCGCCGCGCTGCCCGCCCTCGGGCGCCGGGTGTTCCTCAGCACCGGCCGGCAGGGCCTGGCGGCCTTCGCCCACCTGGACGAACTCCACTTCCTCGCCCGCTCGGTGGACGCGCCCGAGGCTCCGCTCCCGGCGCACTGCGAGGTGCTGCTCGACCGGGGGCCGTTCACGCTCGACGGCGAGCGGGCCGTCCTGCGCGAGCACCGCATCGACGTCCTGGTCACCAAGGACAGCGGCGGCGCCGCCACCGCCCCCAAACTCACCGCCGCCCGCGAGCTCGGCCTGCCCGTCGTCATCGTCCGCCGCCCCGCCCCGCCGGCCGGCGTACGGGTGGCCGAGGACGTGGCCGCCGCGGTCAGCTGGGTCACCGGCGCGCCGGGCGACGGCTGACGGGGCCCGAGGGGAGCGTCAGCCGCCCGGGGCCCGAGGGGGCGTCAGCGGGCGGCCGGGCCCAGCGGCTCGGCCCGGCCCACGATCGTGCCCGCGCGGTCGATGCAGATCACGTCGACCGCCACCGGCGAGCCGACCAGGACGTCCAGCGCGGTGGCCCGGGCCGCCTCGGCGACCAGGTCGCCGAGCGGGACGCCGGCGGCGCGGCACAGCTGGATCGCCTCCAGGGCGGTGTTCGCGTCCGCGACGGCCTGGGCCAGCTCCGGCCCGGCGCCGCCCCGGCGGGCCAGGCCGGCCAGGTAGCCCTTGTCGACCTGCGAGCGGGCCGAGTGCAGGTCCAGGTGCCCGGCGGCGAGCTTGGAGAGCTTGGCGAAGCCGCCGGCGATGGTCAGGCGGGGCACCGGGTGGCGCTTGAGGTACTTGAGCACCGCGCCCGCGAAGTCGCCCATGTCGAGCAGCGCGTCCTCGGGCAGCCCGTGCACGGCGACGGCGACCTTCTCGGAGGTCGAGCCGGTGCAGCCGGCGACGTGCTCGCGCCCGGCCGCGCGGGCCACGTCCACCCCGCGCCGGATGCTGTCGATCCAGGCGGAGCAGGAGTACGGGACGACGATGCCGGTGGTGCCGAGGATCGACAGCCCGCCGAGGATGCCCAGGCGCGGGTTCCAGGTCGAGCGGGCGATCTCCTCGCCGTGGTCCACCGAGAGCTCCACCACCACGTCCCCGGCGCCGCCGTGCGCGGCCGCGACCTCGGCGACGGCGTCCCGCATCATCTGCCGGGGCACCGGGTTGACCGCGGGCTCGCCCACCGCCAGCGGCAGGCCCGCCTTGGTGACCGTGCCCACCCCGGGCCCGGCCCGGAACACCACGCCGCTGCCCGGCTCCCCGCGCCGTACGGTCGAGCGGATCAGCGCGCCGTGCGTGACGTCCGGGTCGTCCCCGGCGTCCTTGACCACCCCGGCCATCGCGTGGCCGTCGGCCAGCTCCTCCACGGCCAGGGCGAAGGCGGGCTGCTGGCCCTTCGGCAGGGTGATCGTCACCGGGTCGGGGAAGGCGCCCGTCAGCAGCGCGGTGTAGGCGGCCCTGGTGGCCGCCGTCGCACAGGCACCCGTCGTCCAGCCGTGCCGGAGTCCGCTGCTCTTCAGCTGCGCCGCCCGGCCACCGATCTCCGCCACGTACGTCCCCTGCACTTCCCGCGCCGGTGCGGCGCGATCTGGTCCCCGGAGCCACCGCCGAGGCGCGCCGACCCGTCACCATAGTCCCCCGCCTGCCCCGGAGCGTCCCGGCCGGGGCCCGGCACGAGGGCCTGCTTGACACCGGGGCACGGCGGAATGAATATTCATTCCGTGGCCAGAAACCCCGACATCGCACAGCTCCTGCTGGACAGCGCCATCTCCCTGTTCGCCGAGCGCACGTACGAGGGCACCCAGATGCCCGCCGTCGCCCAGCGGGCCCAGGTCGGCGTGGGGAGCATCTACCGGTACTTCCCCGGCAAGGAGGCGCTCGGCAACGCCGCCTTCCAGTACGCCAAGCGCGGCCTGCTCGACCGGCTGACCGAGGCCCTCGACGAGGGCGGCCCGGCGCAGTCCGTCCGGGAGGAGTTCGGCCGGGTCTGGCTCGGCTTCACCCGGTACGCGGGCAGCCGGCACGAGGCCTTCGTGTTCCTGGAGCACCAGCAGCACGACACCTTCCTCGCGCCCGAGAGCCAGGCGCTCTCCGCCGAGGTCGACCGCTTCGCCACCGACTTCATCGAGCGCGGCCAGCGGGCCGGCGAGATCCGCGACGGGGATCCGCAGCAGCTCGTCGCCCTCGCGATCGGCGCGTTCACCGGGCTCGTCAAGCACCTGCGGCCCGGCGGCATCACCCAGCTCGCCCCCGACTCCCTGGCAGCGGCGGAAGACGCCGTCTGGGACCTCCTGCACCGAAAGGGCGCGTCATGAGCTCTCCCGGCACCTCCCCGAAGACCGTGCTGATCACCGGCTGCTCCACCGGTATGGGCCGCCGCACCGCGCTCGCCCTGCACCGGCTCGGCCACCACGTGTACGCCACCGCCCGCCGCCCCGAGACGCTCGCCGGCCTCGCCGCCGAGGGCCTGGCCACCCTCGCCCTGGACGTCACCGACGAGGCCTCGATGGCCGAGGCCGTCGCCCGGGTCGAGGCCGAGCGCGGCCAGGTCGGCATCCTGGTCAACAACGCCGCGTACGGGCTGCACCTGCCGGTCGAGCTGGCCAGTCCCGAGGAGGTGCGGCAGCAGTTCGACACCAACGTCTTCGGCCTGGTCCGGATGACCCAGCTGGTCCTGCCCGGCATGCGCCGGGCGGGCAGCGGACGGATCGTCAACATCTCGTCCATGGGCGGCCGTTTCTCCCCGCCGGGCGGCGCCTTCTACCACGCGAGCAAGCACGCGGTGGAGGCGATCAGCGACTCGCTCCGGCTGGAGGTCGCACCGTTCGGCGTCAAGGTCGTGGTGGTCCAACCCGGGCCCACCATCACGGAGTTCGCCGGCACCGCGGTCGACACCATGCAGGGCGGCGCCGACTCCGACGGCCCGTACGGCCGCTTCCGCGCCGAGCTCGCCGACATGTACGCCAACCGGGCGTTCACCCGCCGCAGCGGCGCCGTCCCGGCCGGGACCGCCACCAAGGTCATCGTCCGCGCCGCCACCGTCGACCGCCCGCGCGCCCGGTACGCCATCGGCGCCCTGGCCCGCGGCACGATGACCGCCAGGCGACTGCTCCCGGACGCCGCCTTCGACGCGGTCATGCGGCTCAACTTCCCGCTCCCGGCCCGCTGAGGCACCACGGGGCGAGCATCCCGGCGGCGGCCGTCGAACCGCCGCCGGGCCCGCGCCGGTCAGTGCGCGGCGAGGACTGCGGGAAATTCACCGGACCGGGCGGGCCTACGACTCGCCGCGCCCGGCCCGCCGGGCCACGGCGCCGCCGGCGCTCTGCCCGGCCACCAGGGTGCGCAGGAACCCGAGGACCTCGCCCAGGTCGTGCCCGGCCGCCGCGGCGGCGATGCCCCGGTGCAGGTCCGCCTCGATCCGGGCCACCTCGGCCGCCGCGACGACGCCGTCGGGGGTCAGGGTCAGGTCCACCTGGCGGCGGTCCCGGCTGCTCTCGACCCGGCGGACCAACCCCGCCGTCACCAGCCGGTCCACCAGCCGGCTCGGGTTGCTGCCGCTCTCGCAGACCAGCAGGTCCCCGAGCCCCGACATGGTGAGCGGCTGCCGCTCCGCCAGCAGGCGCAGCACCTCGCCCTGCGCGGGGGTCACCCCCGACGGGCGCAGGGCCTGGGCGAACTGCCGGTTGCCCTCGCGCTGCGCGGCCAGGATCAGACAGCGGACCTCTTCGACCGGCTCCATGGCATCGCCCCTTCTCCGTCGTACGGGCCCCCGGTCCACCGTGGCCGGCGGCGAGCAGCGGGCAGCGCCGTGCCGGGCGGAACGAGGAGGTCACGCTACACGACACCCGCCCGCCGGCGGCCCGGCGCCGGCTCCCGCAGGTACGGGTCGGAGGGTGGCGCAGCCGGTGGACAGCGGCACCCGGGGGGCCGCTGGTGCCCTCCCGTGGGCGGACGCTGACGATGTGACAGCGTCCGCCCACCGGGCAGCGGACCCGGCCGCCGGGTCAGACCGGCGGGTAGCGGCGCGGGGTCCAGACGACCTCGGTGCCGTTGCCGCGCCGGACGGCCTGGGTCTGCGAGGAGCCGATCAGCAGGATCGTCCGCATGTCGACCTGCGCCGGGTCGAGGTCGGCGAGCCGCACGGTGCGGACCCGCTCGGTGGGGCCGCCCACGTCGCGGGCCATCACCACCGGGGTGTCGGGGGCGCGGTGCTCCAGCAGCAGGTCGCGGGCCAGGCCCACCTGAGTGGTGCGGGACTGCGAGCCGGGGTTGTAGAGCGCGAGCACGAGGTCGGCCGAGGCGGCGGCGTTCAGGCGCTGCGCGACGACCTCCCAGGGCTTGAGCCGGTCCGAGAGCGAGACCACGGCGTAGTCGTGGCCGAGCGGCGCGCCGGCCCGGGAGGCGGCGGCGTGGGCGGCGGTCATGCCGGGGACGATCCGGACGGGCACGTCGCCGTACCGCTCCTCGCAGGCGACCTCCAGGACGGCGGTGGCCATCGCGAACACGCCCGGGTCGCCGGAGGAGACGACGGCGACCCGCCGGCCCTGGCGGGCCAGGTCGAGGGCGAACTCGGCGCGCTCGGACTCGACCTTGTTGTCCGAGCCGTGCCGGCGCTGGCCGGAGCGCACCGGCACCCGGTCGACGTAGGTGGTGTAGCCCACCAGGTCGTCGGCGGCGGCGAGTTCGCCGCGTGCCTCGGGGGTGAGCCAGAGCGGGCCGGCCGGGCCGAGGCCGATGACGACGACCTCGCCGACGGCGCCGGGCGCCGGTTCGGCGGCATCGGCGGGCTCCGCCGGGTCCGCGGGCAGGCCGATCCGGCTCGGCAGCACGGCGACCGAGAAGTACGGCACGCTCGCCGGGTCGACGTCCGCCAGCGGCGCCGTCCGCTCGCCCTCCATGGTGGCGCGCTCGACGTACTGGGCGTCGGCCAGCCGGCCGGCCCGCTCCAGGGCGCGGCGGACGGTCGGGAAGGTCCGGCCGAGCTTCATGATCACGGCCGAGTCGGTGGACGCGATCCGGGCCGCCAGCTCCTCCTCCGGCAGCGTGCCGGGCAGGATCGTCAGCACCTCCTCGGCCTCCACCAGCGCGCGGCCGAGCCGGGCGGCGGCGGCGCTGACCGAGGTCACGCCGGGCACCACCTCGGTCGGGTAGCGGTGCGCGAGGCGCTTGTGCATGTGCTGGTACGAGCCGTAGAACAGCGGGTCGCCCTCGGCGAGCACCACCACGTCGCGTCCGGCGTCCAGGTGGGCGGCCAGCCGGGCGGCGGCCTCCTCGTAGAACTCGTCGATGGCGCCCCGGTAGCCGCCGGGGTGGTCGGTGGTCTCGACGGTGACCGGGTAGACCAGCTGCTCCTCGATCTGGCCGTCCGTCAGGTAGCGCTCGGCGATGGAGCGGGCGATCGAGCGGCCGTGCCGGGCGCTGTGGTACGCCACCACGTCGGCCCTGCCGATGAGTTCGGCGGCGCGGACGGTCACCAGCGACGGGTCCCCCGGGCCCAGGCCGACCCCGTAGAGCCGGCCTGGCTTCGACTGATTGTCCGTCACTCTTCTTCACTCGCAATCGCGTTGATGGCTGCGGCGGCCATGGCGCTGCCGCCGCGCCGACCGCGCACCACCAGGTGCTCCAGGCCGGACGGGTGTTCGGCCAGGGCCTGCTTGGACTCGGCGGCGCCGATGAAGCCGACCGGCACGCCGATCACGGCGGCCGGGCGCGGGGCGCCGGCCTCGATCATCTCCAGCAGCCGGAACAGCGAGGTCGGCGCGTTGCCGACGGCGACCACGGCGCCCTCCAGCCGGGGCAGCCACAGCTCCATGGCGGCGGCGCTGCGGGTGTTGCCCATCCGCTTCGCCAGCTCGGGGACGGAGGGGTCGGAGAGCGTGCAGATGACCTCGTTGTCGGCGGGCAGCCGCTTGCGGGTCACCCCGCTCGCGACCATCGACACGTCGCACAGGATCGGCGCGCCGGCGCGCAGCGCGGCGCG
>FTKL01000247.1_pt2 | contig 11390 bp, 8 predicted proteins | sample 2434061 | NCBI WGS metagenome assembly FTKL01 (sample SAMEA3914816, study PRJEB12502) | metagenome | biome: forest; material: soil | place: USA | collected 2011-09-16 | depth 0.3 m
GTACTGGGGGAGCGATGTTCGGTGGACTTACTCCAGGCGGTGTCCGAACTCCCGCCCGACCGGGTGCTCGTCGCAGCGACCGACCTGGCGCGCCGCGACCTCCTGCGCGGCGTCCCGAGCACCGCCCTCTTCAGCCTCCGCCACCCGCTCCTCAGCCGAATCGTCTACGAACACAGCGACGCTTTCTGGCGGTTGGGGGCGCACCGCCGGGCCCTGGCCGAACTCACCCACCAGGGAGCCCTGGTGACCGAGCGGGCCATCCACGTGGAACGCTCACTGAGCGGGCGTGACCACGCCGCGGTCGACACACTCGAACGCGCCGCCCTGGACGTCCTGCACACCGAGCCGCAGACGGCCGCGCGTTGGCTGCAGGCCGCACTGCGGGCGCTGCCGGAGCATCCGGGCACGGGCGCCCAGCGGTTGCGGCTGCTGCTGCTGTGCGGCCGGGCCCTCAACACGGCCGGCCGGCTCACGGAGAGCCGCGCGCTCGTGCAGGAGGTCCTGCGCCAGACACCGGCCGGCCCCGACCGCACCCGTGCCCGCGCCGAGGTGGTGACGGTCTGCGCGCGGACCGAGCGGATGCTGGGCCACTACAACGAGGCCGTCGCCGTGATCGAGGCCGAACTCGCCGAACTCACCACCGAGGCCTCGCAGCAGGCCGTCGAGCTGATCCGCGAGTACGGCACGACGACCATCCTCCGCGGCGACTACTCGGGCGCGATCCCCGTGGTCGACCTGGCCGTGACGATGGCCCGCGGCCTCGGCGACGCCATCGAGGAGGCCGCCGTGCTGGCGCTGAGCGGCATCGGACAGGCCCATCTCGGCAACACCCGGCGGGCCGTACGTGAACTCGCCCAGAGCGCGGCGAAGACCGACGCCCTGCCGGACGCACGACTGGCCTCCTCCCCGGAGACGCTCACCCAGCTCGGCTGGGGCGAGGTGCTGACCGAGCGCTACCCCGACGCGCGCCGCCACTTCGAGCGCGGCCTGGAGCTGGCGCGCCGGAGCAAGCAGAGCCATCTCCTGCCCCACCTGCTGCTCGGCCACGGCTTCCTGGAGATGTGGACCGGGAGCGTGGCGCAGGCCGGCCGGGCCGCCGAGGAGGCCTCGGAGGCGGCCGGCGAGCTCGGCAACAAGGACCTGCACGGCCTGGCCCTGGCACTGGAGGCGAGCTGTGCCATGTGGACGAACCGGGCGGCGGATTCGGGCCGGGCGGTGGAGCTCGCCTCGCGCGCCGTCCACACCGGCCCGTACCCGACGACGTGGTGGAGCTGCGTCGCGGCGGGGGTCCTCGCCCAGACCCTGCTGATGGCGGGCCAGTACACCCGGTGCAGCCGGGTCCTCCTGGAGGCGGGCGGCGGCCCGGAGCTGCCGCTGGTACCGGCCGGCAACCGTCCGTCCTCGTTCGCCCTCCTGTCGGCGGCGGCCCTTCAGAGCGGCAACCTGCCGGCGGCACTGCGCTGGGCCACCCTGGCCGAGCAGGCCGCCCGGGCCGTCGCACTGCCGGCGCAGTACGCCTACGCGGAGCGGGCCCGGGCAGCGGTGTCCGCCGCCCACGCGGACACCGGACTGGCCGCGCAGCTGTTCGGCTCGGCGGCCGACCGCTTCCGTGCGAGCGGCATGAAGGTGCAGTGGGCATGGACACTGGCGCTCGGCGCCCCCCTGCAGGCCGCCACCGGTCAGTGGGCCCGGGCCGAGGCCTGGCTGGACGAGGCCGCCGAACTGGCCGACGAGACCGGCGCCGTCCGCATCCGGGAGCAGGTCGACACGGCCGGCCTCGGCCAGGCCCCGGCCGCGGACACCGCGACGACGCCGAAGCCCCCCAGCACCGGCCTCACCTCCCTGACCGCGAGGGAACGCCAGATCACCGACATCCTGACCACCGGCGCCCGCACCAAGGAGATCGCCGGCGCGCTCTTCCTCAGCCCCAGGACGGTGGAGACCCACATCGCCCGCATCTACCGCAAGCTGGGAGTGACCTCCCGGCTCGCCCTGGTGGCAGCTCTGGCCGCCCAGCCGGCGAACCTCTGAGCTCCGGCCGGCAACGGGCCGACGGCTCGGCCCGTCGGCACTCCTCACGACCTGCCGGGCGCGCGGCGGATTTTCCCTTGCCTGGCGCATTGGTCTAGTCCAGACTTGATCGTCGGTCGAAGCCCTGGAGTCGGCCGCGCACGCCCGCAACGCCGCCGCCGGTCATGACCGACACGTCGCGGTCATCGGATGAGGGGGATGCCATGTCAGAGAGGACGTCGGCCACGGGGCTTCCCCGGGGAGGTCCGACAGGCGACCCGGGCTCGTTCGGCCCATGGCTCCAGTCGTTCCGCAGACGGGCCGGGCTGAGTCAGGAGATGGCCGCGTTACGGGCCGGGATCAGCACCAGGGCGCTGCGCGACATCGAGCGCGGCCGGGTCCAGCGGCCCCAGTCGCGCACCCTCCAGCGCCTGGCCGAGGCGCTGGGGCTGACCGGCGGCGAGCTGGCGGAGCTGCTGGCCGCCGCCCGCACCGGGCCACCGCGCGGCACCGGCCGGCCCCGCCTGCTGATCCTCGGCCCGCTCTCCCTCCAGCGTGGCCAGATCCCCGTCCCGGTCACCAGCCCGATGCTGCGCCGCCTGCTCGGGCTGCTGGCGCTCAAGCACCCCGAGCCCTCCACCCAGCAGGAGATCACCGACACCCTCTGGCCGTTCGGGCCGCCCAGTTCGCACCAGAGCCTGGTCCACACCTACGTCAGCCAGGTCCGCCAGCTGCTGGAACCGGGCGGCCCGCGGACCGTCCCGCCGCCGACCGTCGTCCGGACGCCCACCGGCTACCTGCTGGAGGCGTCCCGGAACCAGATCGACCTCGGCCACTTCGACGAGCTGCTGGCCCAGGCGAAGCGCCTGCACGCGCCGGACCCGGAGGCCGCGTACGAGTCGCTGACGCAGGCCCTGCGGTGGTGGCGCGGCCCGGTGCTCGCGGACGCGGACCCGGTGCTGCGCCGGCATCCGGCCGCGGTGGCGGCCAACGAGCGGCGGGTCAAGGCGGTGCTGCTGCACGCCGACGCGGCGCTGCTGCTGCGCCGGCCCGAGGAGGCCGTCCCGGTGCTGTGGGACATGGTGAACACCGAGCCGCTGCACGAGGGTCTGCACGCCCGGCTGATCCTCACCCTCGCCAGCTGCGGGGAGCAGGCCGCCGCGCTCAACGTGTTCAGCCGCCTGCGCGACCGGCTCGACGAGGAGTTGGGCATCGCGCCGAGCGCGGAGGTCCGCGACGCCCACCTGCGGGTGCTGCGCCAGCAACTGCCCCTCGCTCAGCGCCACGACCACACCGCGCCGGCCGCGGCCGACCGCACGGCGCCCAGCGGCCGGCTCACCGGCCCGGTCCCGGCCCAGCTGCCCGCCAGGGCCGGCTCCTACGTCGGGCGGCGCCGGCAGCTGCGGGAGCTGGACGCCCTCGTCTCGTCCGACCCGGCGCGGCGCCCGCACGTGGTGGCGGTGGTCGGCGCGCCCGGGGTCGGCAAGACCGCCCTCGCCACGCACTGGGCGCACGCGCGGCGCGAACACTTCGAGGACGGGCAGCTGTTCGTCGACCTGCGCGGCCATTCCCCGCTACCGACACTGCGTCCCGGCGACGTCCTGGCGCAGTTCCTCCGGGCCCTGGGCGCCCCGCCCGACCAGTTGCCCGCGGACGAGGACGAGGCCGCGGCCCTGTACCGCACGCTGCTCGCCGACAAGCGGATGCTGATCGTGCTGGACAACGCGCGCGACGCCGAGCAGGTCAGGCCGCTCATCCCGGGCGCCCCGGGCTGCGCGGTGGTGATCACCAGCCGCAGCCGGCTCGCCGGACTGGTCGCGAGCGGCGGCGCCCGCCAGCTCGGCCTGGACGTGCTCGATCCGGGCGAGGCCCGCCAACTGCTGGGCAGCACCATCGGCGAGAGCCGGGTCGCGGCCGAGGAGGAGGCGGCCCGCAGGCTCGTGCGGGTGTGCGGCGGCCTGCCGCTGGCCATCCGGATCGCCGGTGCCGGCCTGCTGGCCCGCAACGCCGGCATCGCCGACTTATGCACCGAGCTGGCGGGCGACGACATGCTCAGCCGGCTGCACATCGAAGGGGACCGGCGCTCGACGGTGCGGGCCGCCTTCGACCTCTCCTACCGCGCGCTCGCGGCCGGGGCCCGGCGGATGTTCCGGCTCCTCAGCCTGATGCCCGGCCCGGACCTCACCGTGGACGGCGCCGCGGCGCTGGCGGACTCGACCTCGGCCGAGTCGGCCGCGCTGCTGGTGAGCCTGACGGACGCCCATCTGGTGCAGGAACGGGCGGCCGGCCGGTTCGGGCTGCACGATCTGCTGCGCTCCTACGCCCGCGAGCTGGTCAGCAGGGAGGAGGCGCACGCCGCCCGGCAGCGGCTCCTCGACTGGTACCTCTACCACACCGACGCGGCGGCCCGGCTGCTCCACCCGGCGCAGCCGGCCTCGGACCCGTCCGCCGGGGCGGCGCCATCGGCCGCGCTGGTCCTCTCGGACCACGGCCAGGCCTCGAAGTGGCTGGACAGCGAGCGGGAGAGCCTGGCCGGCGCCGTACTGCAGGCGTCCGGTGCCGGTTTCACCGCCGTGGCCTGGCGGCTGGCGGAGAGTCTGCACGGCTATCTCTCGGCGGGGTTGTACACGGGCGACTGCCTCAAGGTCGCGACCGCCGGCCTGTTCGCCGCCGTCACCGACGGCGAACTGCGGGCCCAGGCCGCCGCCCAGTTGAGGCGAGCCGAGTGCCACTGGACGCTGGCGAACAACGCGCAGGCCCTGGAACTGTTCGGCAGTGCGCTGGAGCTCGCGCGGCAGGCCGGCTGGCTCGACGGGCAGGCGGTGGCGCTGCGTCGCATCGGCGCCGCGCACCAGGAGAACGGCGCCATGCGGCCGGCCTACGACCACCTCTCCCAGGCTCGTGAACTCACCCGGAGCGGCAACGGGGCGGGCACCGCCGACGACGTCGCCAACCTGGGGCTGATCTGCTGGAAGCTCGGGCGGCTGCACGAGGCCGCCGAGCACTTCTCGTCCGTGGCCCGGCTCTGCCGCGACGTCGACCCGACCGGTGGGGAGGCGGTCTCGCACACCGGTCTGGGCATCGTCCACCGTGCGCTGGGACGTCCCAGGGAGGCGATCCGGGTGCTCGGCGAGACCCTGCCGATCCACCTGAGGAACGGCGACCGGGCCAGCGAGACGGTGGCGTTGAGCTGCCTCTCGGGCGCGTACACCGACCTGGGCGACCACTCCACCGGACGACTGCTGGCCCGCACGGCGCTGGCCGCCGCGCAGGCACTGCGCGACCGGAGGCTGGAGGCCGACGCGTTCCTGGCCCTGGGCGCCGCGCAGGAGCGCGCGCACGCGCCGACCGACGCGGCCGAGAGCTACCGGGAGGCACTGCGCCTCGCCGAGGTCGTGAACGACCGCTTCCCGCAGGTCGCCGCGCTGGTCGGGCTCGCGACGGTCCAGGCGTGCCGGGAGCCGCAGGCCGCCCTGCCCGTCGCGGAGCGCGCCGTCACGCTCTCCCGCGAGGCGGGGTTCCGGATGCTCGAAGGCTGCGCGCTCAACGTCCTGGCCTGCGTACGGGTAGGGCTGGGCGACTCGCGGACCGCCCTGGAGACCGGGCGCGAGGCACTCGCCGTGCACCGCGAGACCGGACACCGGCCGGGCGAGGCGCGCAGTCAACTGGCGCTCGGCCAGGCGCAGTCGGCCCTCGGTGCGCGGAGCGAGGCGTTCGAGCACTGGCGCGAGGTGCTGCGGCTCTCCCGGGCGATGGGCGGGGTCCGGATCCGCTGAACGCCGGCCGTGTCCTGCCGCCGGCCCGGCGGCAGGACAACTGCTCCGGCAGTTCTCCCAGTTCTGCCGGTCCCCGTGGGCCGGTCGGCGGTGACCGGCGCAATCACAGGTCAGCACCGGTGCGTCCGGCCGGGACCGGCCTCCCGGGGCGTTCCGGTCCTCTGGTGCGGCTGTAGGAGCCCGACCAGGTCGGCTACGTACGGTGGTCGCACCGCAAGGCCGTTCCCCGTGCCGACTCATGAGGTGACACGTTGCCACAGCTCACGGTGCCCTTCGCCGCCGCCCGTGCGGGGCGTTCCGGGGCCCTCCCCTTCGGCCATGCCGACATCATCCGTGCGATGGGATCGAGGTGACGATGGAACTCGCGGCAGAGGCCTTGCACAAGGAAGCCCAGTGGGCCGCCGGGATGGACGAGTTCGTGGTCGCGTTCTACGAACGCACCATCGGACGTGCCGACTTCAGCCCGTCCGGGATCGCCGAGGAGCTGGGCGTCCCGTGGCAGCGCGCCGAGCAGGCGATCGGCCTGCTGCGCGAACTGCGCCTGGTCAAGCGGGCGGAGGGCGGCGCGGACCGCCTGGTCGCGGTCAGCCCGGAGGCCGCCCAGATGGAGCTGCTGGTCCCCCTGGAGCGGGAGATCCACGACAGTCGTCGCAGACTCGCCGGAATAAAGGGGCAGTTGAGCTCCTTCGTGGCGGCGTTCGAGAAGCAGGCCAGGACCCGTACCGAGTCGGTGGTGATCACCGACGACCGGGACGAGCTCGCGTTGCGGCTGCAGGAGGCCGCGCAGGCCTGCACCACCGAGGTCCTGGTGATGCAGCCCTGCGTGGCCCAGGAGACCCGCGAGTTGCGGCTGGCCCGTCCGCTGGTGCTGGAGGCGCTGCGGCGCGGCGCGCAGGGGCGGATCCTCTACCCCCACACCGCCCGCGGCGACTCCGACACCCGCGCGCACATCGGCGAACTCCTGCCGGCGGGCGGGCAGGTGCGCACCACCAAGGAGGTGCGCGACCGCTTCCTGGTCTTCGACCGGAAGACGGCTTTCATCCCGGCCGGCGAGGGCGACGCGATCGCCGTCGTCTACGAGGGCGCGGTGGCGGCCTTCCTGGCCGGACTGCACGCCCGGGCCTGGGAGTCCGCGTTCGACTTCGACTCCGGCGCGGCCGGCTACGCCGGGACGCTGGAGGACCTGAAGGCGACCCTGCTCGACCTGCTGGCCTCCGGTGCCAAGGACGAGGTGATCGCGCGCCGGGTCGGTATGTCCGAGCGGACGTTCCGCCGCCATGTGGCCACGATCATGCAGGACCTGTCGGCCACCAGCCGCTTCCAGGCCGGCGTGCTGGCCGCCCGGACCGGCCTGGTCGACCTGGCCCTGAGGAGCGCCGCATGAGCCGTTTCGACCGACTCGCGTACAGCTCGGCGGTGCGCCGGGTCCAGCAGGAGATGGGCAGCGCCACGGCGGCCGATCGCCGTCTGCGGGAGCCGGGCGACGAGCCCGAGCCGCTCACCGGCGCCGAGGCCGACTTCATCAGCGGCCTCGACGGCTTCCTGTTCGCCAGCGTGGGCGAGGCCGGCTGGCCGTACATCCAGTTCCGGGGCGGCCCGCCGGGGTTCGTCCACGTCCTGGACGAGCACACCCTCGGCTATCTGGACGTCCGGGGCAACCGGCAGTACATCACCACCGGCAACCTGCGCGGTGACGACCGGGTCGCGCTCTTCTTCATCGACCACGCCCGCCGGACCCGCCTCAAGCTGTTCGGCCGCGCCACCGCCGTGCCGGCCGGCGAGGACCCGGTGCTCGCCCGGCGGCTGGGCTCGCCGAGCACCGACGGCACGGTGGAACAGCTCGTCACCATCCGGGTCGAGGCCTCCGCCTGGAACTGCCCGAATCACATCACCCCCCGCTTCAGCCAACGCGAACTCTCCGACGCGCTGGCCCCGGTGCACGACCGCCTCGCGCGGCTGGAGCAGGAGAACGCCGCCCTGCGCGCGGAACTCGCCGCACACCACGACGCCGTCCGGACGGACCCGCCCGGCCGCCCCTGACGCACGGCTCCCGTGGCGGACCGACGTCCCACTGACCGAATTCGGCAGCCGGTTTCGGGCATTGAGAGACCCGTACGGGAATCCATACCCTGGAATCACTGAAGAGCCCCCGAGGCGAACGGAGACATCGCACGATGGTCAGCGATGTGATCGACCGAAACGACCGGTTCCGGGGAATCCTGGACCGGCTCGCCACGAAGTCTGTCGACGACTACTACAACCCGTACCGGCTGTTCGAGTGGCCGGACAAACTCCCCGAGGACATGTGGTGGATGAGCCCCGAGCTCACCACCACCCACGGGACGGAATGGGCGGAGAAGCTCGGTCCGCAACAGCTCCACGCGCTTTCCAAGCACGAGAGCATCAATTTCTACAGCCTCAATGTGCACGGCATCCGAGAACTGCTCATCGAGGTGGTCGGCCGGATCCACACCGCCGGTTTCGAAACGCCGTCGGAGTTCTTCCACCATTTCATCGGTGAGGAGAACGAGCACATGTGGTTCTTCGCCGAATTCTGCCTCCGCTACGGCGGGAAGATCTACCGGCAGCCGGCCGGTGCGGAGGCGGCCGGTGCGGAGGCGACCGGCTCCTCGGGCAAGATCCAGAGCCTGCTGGTGTTCGCCCGCATCCTGATCTTCGAGGAGCTGGTCGACCACTTCAACTCGGCGATGGCCGAGGACGAGCGGCTGCACGAGACGATCCGCGGCATCAACCGGATCCACCACCAGGACGAGTCCCGGCACATCGCCTTCGGCCGCGAACTGGTCGACCTGCTCCACCAGGACCTGAAGCAGACCGCCACCGAGCAGGAGCTGGCCGACGTCTCCACCTACCTGCGCCGCTACCTGAAGCACAGCTTCGACTCGCTCTACCACCCGCAGGTCTACCGCGACGCCGGCCTGGAGCGCCCGCACGAGCTGCGCCGCGCCCTGCTGGACTCGCCGGCCCGGGCCGAGGCCGAGCAGCGCACCTTCCGCAAGACCATCAAGTACCTCGAGAGGACGGGACTCATCCGATGAACCGCCTGACCGGGAGCGACGGTGCACCCGCCCTGGCCATCCTCGGCCCGCAGGCCACCCGGCTGGTCAAGGAGCTCGACCGGGTCTTCGCCGACTGGGGCCTCGCGGCCGGCGCCGAGGAGATCAGCGCGCCGCCGCTGTTCCCGGTGACCGACCTGGAGAAGTTCGACGTCTACACCAACTTCCCCCACCTCGCCTGGGTGGCCGGCTCGCTCGACCTGACGGACGATCAGTTCAAGCCGGTCGACGGGCGCTTCGGCCCCGGCGCGGTGGCCGAGGCCCGGTACGGACTGCCGCACGCCACCTGCTACGGCGCGTACCTCTTCCACGAGGGCGACCGGGTCGCCGACGACACCCTGGTGACCCTGGTCAACCGCTGCTTCCGCAACGAGGACCACTACAGCGGGCTGCGCCGCCTCGCCAGCTTCCAGATGCGCGAGATCGTCGCACTCGGCAGCTACGAGCACACCCAGCAGGTGCTGGCCCGCTTCACCGAGCGGATCCCGTCCTTCGCCGCCGCGCTCGGGGTCGACCTGAGCAGGGTGGCGGCCGGCGACCCGTTCTTCCGCAACGACGACGGCCGCGCCCTGATGCAGAAGCTCAGCCCGGTCAAGTACGAGTTCCAGTACGGCGACCTGGCGATCGCCTCGGTCAACACCCACCGCAACTTCTTCGGCGAGCGGTGCGGCATCCGGCTGGAGTCCGGCGAGCATGCCTACACCTCGTGCGTGGCCTTCGGGCTGGAGCGCTGGCTCGCCGTCCTGACCGAGCACTTCGACGCGGACCTCGACGCCGCGCTGGCCGCCGTGCGCGCCGCCGCCGACCTGTCGTGACCCGGCCCCGGATCGGCGTCGACCTCGTGCCGCTCTCCCGGGTCCGCGAGCTGCTGGATCCCGGCACCGGGCCGGTGCTCGGGCGCTTCCTCTCCGCCGAGGAACTGACCGCCTCCCGGACCCCGGACGGCGCACCCGACCAGGCCGGGATCGCCGGACGGCTGGCCGCCAAGGAGGCCGTGTTCAAGCTCCTCGGCGCGGTCGGAAGGCCGGTCCCCTGGCAGGGCATCGAGGTCCTGCGCGGTCCCGGCGGCCGGCCCGGCGTCCGGCTCTCCGGCGGAGCGGCCGAGCTGGCCCGCAGCGCCGGGCTCGGCCCGATCGACGTCAGCATCAGCCACGACGGCGGCTTCGCGATCGCCGTCGCGGCCGCCACCACCTCTCTCGACCACCACATCTCGCTGGATCACCGACTCTGAAGGGAATGCCATGAGTTCCGCAGGTATCGACAAGGTCCGGGACTGGATCCTCGGCCGTCACCCCGGCCGCACCGAACTCGCCGCCGACGTCGACCTCATCGAGAGCCGGCTGGTCGACTCGCTCGCCTTCGTCGAACTCGTCTACACCATCGAGGACGCCGCGGGCATCGAGATCGACTTCGACAACATCGCCATCGAGGACTTCCAGACCCTCGCGACCATCGAGAAGGCGTTCTTCGCCTGATCCCGAGGAGGGATCTTCACCATGGATGCAGTCTCGTACACCGCACAGTGGATGGCCGCCGCCCGCGCGCAGGAGTCCGAGCGCGAGGACGCGCTGTTCGTCGACCCGCTGGCCCGCGACCTGGCCGCACCCAGGGGCTTCGAGCTGATCGAGCGCTACGCCGGCGGCGGCCTGCTGCCCTTCATCTCCATCCGGACCCGCTTCCTGGACGACGCCATCCGGGACGTCCTCGCCGAGAGCGGGATCCAGCAGGTGGTGCTGATCGCGGCGGGCATGGACACCCGCGCGTTCCGGCTCGACTGGCCGGACGGCACCGAGGTCTTCGAGGTCGACCACGCCCTGCTGATCGCCGAGAAGCGCCGCCGGCTCGACGCCCTCGGGGCCGAGCCGCGCACCGACCGGCGCGAGGTCTCCGCCGACCTCACCCAGGACTGGCTGCCCGCCCTGGAGGCCGCCGGCTTCGACCGCGACCGCCCGACGCTGTGGGTCGCCGAGGCACTGACCTTCTTCCTCACCGAGGAGCAGGCCGCCGGACTGCTGCGCCTGCTCGCCTCCGCCTCCGCCCCCGGCAGCCACCTGGCCTTCGACATCCTCGGGCGCGCCCTGCTGCGCAGCCCGTTCTCGAAGCCCTTCCTGGACACCCTCGCCGCCGACGGCACGCCGTGGATCTTCGGCACCGACGAGCCCGAGGAGTTCCTGACGGCGAACGGCTGGAAGACCACCGACCTGCGCGAGCCCGGCCAGCCCGGCGCCGGCGAGGGCCGCTGGCCGTACCAGGTCCAGCCGAGGAACCGTCGCGGCGCCAACCGGCTGTGGCTGATCCGCGCCGAGATCGCGACGGCCTGATGAGCCGTCCGACCCCGGAGCGCCGGATCACCCTGGAGCGGATCGAGTCGTACCTGCCCGAGCGCAGCGTACGGATCGAGGAGCTGGGCGAGCGGCTGGGCCTCAAGCGGGCCGAACTCGGCGTGTTCCGCAGGTTCTACGGCCTGGACACACTCCGCTTCGACCCCGAGCTCTCACTGCTCGACCTGCTGCGGCCCGCCGCGCGC
>FTKL01002964.1_pt1 | contig 11366 bp, 9 predicted proteins | sample 2434061 | NCBI WGS metagenome assembly FTKL01 (sample SAMEA3914816, study PRJEB12502) | metagenome | biome: forest; material: soil | place: USA | collected 2011-09-16 | depth 0.3 m
GGCTTCAAGGATGCGGAGTGCGGCGAGGGCCGGAGTCGTCAGCCCTCGGAGGAGGGTGGCGAGTTCGATCTCGTTGAGGTTGCTGGATGGTGCACTCGGCAGGGTCACCGTTCGCGTGATGCGGGCGACGATGGCCTTGCTGGCTGTGACCTCCAGCACGATCGCGGTGATCTGGTAGCCCCCACTGCGGCGCTGCGGTAGGCTGGGGTCCGGTGGTGCCATGATGGCCCTCCTCGGGGTAGACGATAGAACCAAAGGGAGACTATATCACAATAACTAAGATATATTGTTGTGCTATGAACAACTAAGTTAGATAACTTTCAGCTCTCTCTGGAGTCGTTCGACGAGCGTCCGGGCGTTCTCTAGCTGATCGCGAGTCTGCTGGACGACGGATTCAGGTGCGTTATCGACATAGCTCTTGTTGCTGAGGCGAGCTTCGAGTTTACCGATCTGAGATTCGGCATCTGTAAGGCGAGCTTCGAGTTTACCCTTGTGGTCGGCGAGTGTCTGCTCGTCCACGTCGAGCCAGGCTTCGTGGTGCGCGATGGCAAGGCGAAGACCACGGGGCTCACTTACCTGCTCGACACCCTTGAGCTTCGCTAGGTGCGTCAGAAGTTCTTTGCTGCCGTCGATCAAGTCATCCTGACGATACAGCAGTGTCTGCTTGCCCTGACCGAGATCGGTTGCGACGGTGCGAGATTCGGTGACGATTGCCTGCAGCTCTTCGAACTTCTGTGCCGCGGTTTTGTCGAAATCATGACCGGTCGGCCAGCTGCTTGTAACGAGGAGGCCTTCTTCCCATTTCAGCGTCTGCCAAATGGTCTCAGTGACGAACGGTGCGAATGGATGGCTCATCTTGAGGATGGTTTCGAGTGCGTATGTGAGGACGGAGGTGTTTTGCATAACCTTGCTGCTCTCGATATACCAGTCAGCGAAGTCGTCCCAGACAGTGTGATACATCATCTCGTAGGCTTCGGCGAAACGGTAGGTGCTGATGAGTTGACCGATTTTATCCGAGGCTTGGTTGAGCTGACGGATCATCCAGTGGTCAGCGTCGGTGAACGCCTTAGGATCACGTGAAGGCTCTTCCTCCCCTACCCTGTCTTCGATGAAGCGGGCGATGTTCCAGAGCTTGTTGGCGAAGTTGCGACCGGCGACGACCTTGCTCAGACTGAACGCTTGGCTGATACCAGCGCTACGGCTGACCAGGAGACCCATGCGCAGCGCGTCAGATCCATATTCGCTGACGATATCGATTGGGTTTAGGACGTTGCCTTTGCTTTTGCTCATCTTCTGGCCGTGTTCGTCCAGAACCATGCCGTGGAGGTATACGTGCTTGAACGGAACTTGGTCCGTGCGGTACAGACCGAGCATAATCATCTTGGCGACCCAGGCGTAGAGGATATCGTGGCCGGTTTCCATGACATCGAGCGGGTAGAATTTACTCAGTTCGCCGTTGTCGAGGTAGTCGGTCGTTACGAATGGCCACTGGCCAGAGCTAAACCACGTGTCGAAAGTATCTTCGTCACGCTTGTATGTTTTGCCATCTACCTCGAGAGTCTCTTGCTCGACGCGTTCGTCAAAGATCCAATCGTTCGGGTCTTCGGTGTTCTGGAAGGCTGGGATTGGAATACCCCAAGGGATCTGACGGCTGAGGTTCCAGTCGTGCAGGTTCTCGTAGTAGTTGATAAGGGCTTTGCCGCGTGAGACTGGCGAGAATGTGATGTCCCCTTCCTCGACAGCCTTACGGGCGCGCTCAGCAAGTGAGCTAACCTTGAGGAACCATTGGTCGAGAAGCATCGGTTCGATAACAGTGCCACACTTGTAGCAGACCCCTACCCTGTTCTTATAATTTTCGTCGACGCGGGTAAGAATCCCCTTCTCTTTCATTGCTTCGACAACTGCTTTGCGGGCTTCGAGGACAGTTAGCCCAGCGAAGCGGCCCGCGCGTTCGTTCATTTTGCCATCGAGGTCGATAACAGGGACGACTGGCAAGTGATGGGTCTCCCCCATTTCCCAGTCGTTGAAGTCGTGAGCCGGCGTAACCTTGACGACGCCCGTACCAAACGTGGGATCGACAAGCTTATCGGCAATAACTTTTACTTTGAAGGGGCCGTTTACTCCTTCAACTTCGATCTCTTGACCGACGTACTTCTTGTAGCGAATGTCATCTGGGTGAACAGCGACGCCGGTGTCGCCGAATTTAGTTTCTGGGCGAGTTGTGGCGAGTTCAAAAGGACCATATTTCATGTAGTACAGAGGTGTGGTTCGGTCTTCGTAGTCGACTTCGATGTCAGAAAAAGCCGTATGGTGCTTGGTACAGTAGTTGACCAGGCGCTTACCTCGGTAAACCAGGCCATCGTCCCAGAGCTGCTTGAATGTTTTGTAGGCAGTCTTGATGACCTTTTCATCAAGGGTGAATGTCTGGTGCTTCCAGTCCAGGCTGGCGCCCAGCTCGCGGAGCTGGATTTCCATGTTGCCTCGGTTTTGCTGTACGAAGTTCCAAACGTTCTGGTATAGCTCTTCACGAGAAAAATCGAAGCGACTCTTCCCTTCTTTCTCGAGTTGACGTTCATATACCACCCATGTCTCAAATCCGGCGTGGTCCGCGCCTGGGATAAAGACAGTTGGCTTGCCAAGCATGCGGTTGTACCGGATCAGAACGTCTTCGACTGCGACGGTAAGCGCGTGGCCTATGTGTAGATTGCCATTCGCGTTCGGCGGCGGAAGAACGACACTGTACTTCCCTTCCCCTTCTTGTTTGGGTGTAAAGGCAGCAGCTGTTTCCCAGAGCTGATAGATGTTAGCTTCGTACTGTTGTGGCTCGTAGACTTTTGCAAGCTTCATATTGATGAGTTCCTATAATTTCACACGAAAAAGAAAACAATCAGATTTCTCCCACCTCTGACACAATCAAAAAACGACGTTACTTTGACCGTGTTTGTTTTCCACCGTCAGTATAGCACAAACTCACCTCATATAAAGATGCCATAGCTCCCTCTCTAAATACTCCTCCTCCAGATTGGTACGGGGGCACTATAGCATAGGTTGCCTGGCTGTAAATAGCAATTTGGTAAACTAGGGGAGTGAAGAAGGTGACATTTATTCTTATTCCTGGCCTGTGGGATCAGAAACCTCTTTTTGGGTGGTTTTACTATGCGGTAGGGAAGTGGTGGCGCCTGCACGGGATGCGGGCGATTGTGTGCAAGATGAACTGGATAAGTATCGAGACATACCAGAAGAAGCTTGGACGGCTCGAGGAGTGTATTGATCTCGAGAGAAAGCAGGGGAGGGAAGTTGTGCTGGTGGGCGTAAGCGCGGGCGGGCCGATGGCTATCCTGGGGCTTAGTGAGTTTACCTCTAAAGTGCTCGGCGCCATCTCTGTGAACGGGCTCTTGGCGCTCACGGCTGAAGATAAAAAGCACAAAGTCTATACCAAAACGAGCTGGTTTAAAGCAGCCCATGCCGTAGAGCGACTCGCGAGTCGGCTCTCTGAGAAGCAGCGAGCGCGTATTCTGACCATTGGACCGATCAAGGATGACATGATTGATCTGGCCCGGCAACAGATCAAAGGTACGCGCCACGTCACCATTTCGGTACGCGGACATATGCCAGGAGTTATTATGGCACTCCTTGTCCACCCCTTGAAGATCCGGCGATTTGCCCGTCGACTACATAGATAGACTAGGAAGTACGTCGAGTGTGTAGGGGTCGGCCGGCTCCTGGAGCTTGGCGCGGTAGTAGGTGAGCGTGGCGATCATTGCTGCGTTGTCGGTACAGAGGTTCATCGGTGCGTACTCGATACCAATAGGGAGGCGTTCGGTGAGCTGCCTGCGGAGTTCGCTGTTTGCGGCAACGCCACCAGCGATGACGACAGAGGCGGGTTGAAAGTCTTCGTAGGCTTTGATGGTTTTGTCGACGAGCGTTTCGACGGCGACGCGCTGAAAACTCGCCGCAATGTCATTGCGCTGTGACTCGTTGAGAAGCGCTGCGAGGCTCTTGCTTGGAAAGTCGTGTGATTTACCGCAAAGCTCTTGAACGCGCCGTAGAACGGCTGTCTTAAGGCCTGAGAAGCTAAAATCATAAGCGCCTTGCATGCGAGCCTTTGGGAATGTAAATGCACGGTCATTGCCAGATTCTGCGGCTTTGCTGATGGACGGGCCGCCGGGGTAGGGGAGACCGATAATTTTGGCAACCTTGTCAAAGGCTTCGCCGACGGCGTCGTCTTGGGTCTGCCCCAGGAGTTTGTAGTCGCCGTGGTCCTGAAAGAGAGCGAGCTGACTGTGGCCGCCGCTGACGATCAGGGCGAGCATTGGGAACTTTGGCTGCGGGTCGAGAAGGAAGTTTGCGTAGACGTGACCTTCGACGTGGTGGATATTGTAGAGTGGTTTGTTCTTGAGGATCGCCAGCGTACGCGCAGTGAGGGAGCCAATCAAGAGGGACCCGATAAGGCCAGGTGCATAGGTGACGCCAATCGCGTCGATGTCGTCCCAGGTGACGTGCGCTTTCTGAAGCGCTTCGTCGACGACGGCCAACACAACTTCGATGTGGCTGCGTGCTGCTATCTCTGGAACCACGCCGCCGTAGGCTTTGTGGATGTCAATTTGACTTTGGATAACATTACTCAAAAGCTCACGGCCATCGCGAACGACCGCGGCCGCTGTTTCATCACAGCTACTCTCGATGCCTAATACCAACATAATTCAGGAGTAATTGTAGCAACTTGCCTCTGAAAGGCAAAGCATACAGTAGTGCTAGGTTTCTTCGCCTCCGGCCACCGCGATGAGGGCGGCCAGAGGCGATGGCTCAGAACTGTGCCAACACGGTGTGCTTCGCGTCGGTGACGACGATCGGGCTCTGGGGCTCCTGCCAGTCAGGCAGGATGCGCAGCCACACGTCTCCGAGGTGTTTCGGGAGACGGATCTCGATGATCCTCGACGTCTCGATGGGCTCACCGTCCAGCAGGATGCCGACCAGGTCGAGGGTTGGGTCGGTCATGAGGCGCAGGGCAACTGCGGTCGACACGGTGACGTACTGGGGTTGGCCTTCGCGGGCCGCGATCCGCAGCGTGTCCTGCACGGCCTTGGCGCAGTTCTGGGGCGCCGTTTCATGACCGTAGTTCCAGGCAGGGCCGTAGTTGACCGCGACGAGCCTGAAGATCCTGCACTCAGTCCCGCTGAAGTGCCAGTTTTGACCGCGACCTCTCCGAGAGGCACTGCTTTCGGTCATGCTCATCACATCCTTCGGATTGACTGTTGAGCACTACCCACGGTAAACGGGAATGAAATCAGAGTCAAATAACAGGCTCTTGCGTCGGCCTGGTTCTGCTATGATGGTATGTATTATGGGGCTGAAAACAGTACTGAAACAAGTTTTACCAAAAGGTCTGCTTAAGCAGGTGGTTAATCCATACCACTGGTTAGAGTCGTTTGCGGCTAATGTCCGCTATGGATTCCCGTCCAAGGACATGTATGTCGTGATGATTACCGGTACTAACGGTAAAACAACCACTGCCAGCTACCTCGGCAGCATTCTCAATGCCGCGGGCCACAATGTCGGCGTATGCAGCACGGCGTACTTTGAAATTAACGGTAAGCGCATCCCGAATGATCTGAACTTTACGGTCACAAATCCATTTAAGCTGCAGGCCATGCTGGCCCAGATGAAGAAGGCGGGTGTCGACCATCTGGTGCTCGAAGTAACCAGTCACGCACTCGCTCAGCACCGTGTCTGGGGCGTCCCGTGCGATGTGGCGATTATGACCAATCTGACCCAAGATCACCTCGACTATCACGGCACGATGGAGAACTATGCCGCAGCTAAGGGCAAAATGTTCGCGCGCAAGCCAAAGTTCATTGTGCTCAACCGTGACGACGCGTGGTTCGAGTTCTTCAACAAGTTCCCAGCTGGCGAGCAGAAGATGAACTACGGCACAGATGAAAACGCCGAGGCTCGCATCGTGAATGTGAAGCTTCATAAGCAGGGAAGTGATGTTCGCCTGCAGGTTGATCACACGACTGAGTTGGCATTTACGACCAAGCTGCCCGGTAAGTTCAATGTCTACAACGCGACTGCCGCCGCGACTGCCGCATACGTGATGCGCGTCGACACCGACAAGATCGTGAGCGGTATCGAAGGACTCGAGAGTGTTCCTGGCCGTCTGGAGCGCATTGAGGCTGGCCAGCCGTACGATGTGATTGTGGACTACGCACACACCCCTGATGCACTCGAGAACTTGCTCGAGACGCTCAAGCATCTGACGAAGAATCGACTGATCTTAGTCTTTGGTGCCACGGGCGACCGAGACCGCACCAAGCGACCGATCATGGGACAGATAGCTGCCCGACTTGCCGATCGTATCGTTGTAACGGACGAAGAAAGCTACAACGAAGACCCGACAGAAATTCGCCGCGCGATCATGGAAGGTATCGTGAACGCTGGCGGCGGCTCAAAAGCCGAAGAAGTTCCTGACCGCAAAGAAGCGATCGAGAAAGCGCTTGGCTTTGCACGCCGTGGCGACACTGTCGTCGTGACCGGCATGGGCCACGAACAGTACCGCATCACCAACGGTCGTCGCGAGCCGTGGCACGAGCCAACAGTTATCCGCGAGATTCTCGAGAATAAGTAGACGCACATGTGACGCCCTTTAGGGAGTTAGGTGCTAAAATAATCAAATGTTTCGAGGACTTACGAAGTACAGCCAAGTGTATAGCCACTTGTGGCAGACCTACGGGTCGTCATGGCAGGTGCGGCTATCTTTTACGATGCACCTCATGACCCGAATCGGTAAGCTTGTTGGGCTGCCGATTGCGCTGAGCATTATCATCACTGAGTTGTCTAAACAGCACTATAGCAACGCATACGCTGGTGTAGCTTTCTTTGTGGGCATATCGCTCTTGATCGGTATTATTACGCCCCTGACAAGGTACGTCGGCATGCTGGGCGAGAACAAAATCTACGACAGGTCAACGACGGAGTACTTTTCGCGGCTTGTTGAAGCTGATTTGGACTATTTCCACTCTAATCTCGCGGGGTATCTCACAACGGCAACCCGGCAGTATGTCGATAGCTGCGTCCAGCTGGTTCGGGCGCTTCGTGACCGCTACATGACGACACTACTGGGCGTGTTGTTTCCGCTCGTAGTGATTATGTGGCTCGATGTATGGCTCGGACTGGTTGCGCTCGGGCTGAGTGTTATCCAGGGTGCTTATTTGATCTGGGCATCGAATGCCATCACGCCGTTTCGCTCGTCGGCGCGCGAGTTGTACAAGGAAAACTCCGGTCGCATGGCTGACGTTATCTCTAATATTTTGGCGGTGCGCTCCAACGCCCAAGAGGCGACATATATCAAGAAAGTGAGCACAGGTGCCGTGAACGAGGCCAACGCTTTCAAGCAGCGTTACACAAAGCAGGCCAAGCTGACCGCTGTGCGGGAGTTCATCACTGTAGGCTTCTTCATGGTGCTCCTTTGGCTGACAGTCGCGCGTATGAGTAGTGGCGCGATTACTATAACGACGGCAATCATCGTTGTGACGTATACGACTACGATTTTGACCGCACTCTATTCGCTCTCTGAAGATTTAGATGCGCATGATGATTTAGTCGACAAGGTTATCCCGGCGTTTGAAATTTTGAATCGACAGAATGTGGTCAACAACCCGGCGCACCCCAAGAAACTCGGGCGCGTGAAGGGCAAGATCGAGATGAGTGACGTGTCATTCGCCTACGATGTGGGCCAAAATGTCCTGGAAGGCTTCTCGCTACGCATTCCGGCGGGCCAGAAGGTGGGCGTCGTCGGGCTGAGCGGCGCAGGGAAGAGCACGCTCACTAAATTACTTCTTCGCTTTAACGATGTGACCGACGGGTCAGTCCGAATAGATGGTATCGATGTGCGTGACGTCACGCAGACTGACCTGCGCAGGCAGGTTGCCTATGTGCCTCAGGAGCCGCTGCTGTTTCATGCAACTGTTAAGGAGAACGTTTTGCTTTCCGATCCTAAAGCCACGGACGCCGATGTTCGCCGTGCGTTGAAGCAGGCGCACGCCCTTCCATTTGTCGAGAAGCTTCCCGATGGTATCGATAGCATCGTTGGCGAACGTGGCGTGAAGCTCTCTGGCGGGCAGAAGCAGCGAGTTGCTATTGCCCGCGCGGTACTGCGTCAGGCGCCAGTTATTATTCTGGATGAAGCCACAAGCGCCCTCGATAGCGAGAGCGAACAGATCATCAAGGATTCATTTGCAGAAATACTGAAGAACAAAACAGCGATTGTCATTGCTCATCGTCTCAGCACATTGTCCGAGATGGACCGTATTGTCGTCGTCGAGAAGGGCCGCTGTATCGAAGACGGCACGCACGCAGAATTACTCGCCATAGGTGGCGTATATGCGGGGCTGTGGAATCGTCAGCTTAGGCACGGTGACGAGCCGAGTGCGGTTGCCGACGCAGGCCTTGTAGCCGACGTTTAGCGACTGGTCATGCGCTTGATGGTTTTGCGTGTTTTTGTCTTGACCTGCTGGAGCTGCGTGAAGAGACGATACGCTTGGTAGCGTGCTTTCTTGATGGGGATTTCCCATGTGCCGCTGTATTCGACTTCGCGGCCGCCGAAGCTTCGCTTGAACTGGCTGAAGCCGGCCCATTTATGGGTCTTTGGCGCATTTGGTGGTGCGACACCGTAGTAGTCGAAGTGTTGCTTGCCCTGCGCCTTGGCATCGAAGATCATGTGGCCTACGAGATAGACACTTGGCTGGAGCTTACGTGCGCTCTCGGCATTGCCCGCGTGGGCGTAGTAGCGAGTGCGGTCGTCCTCGAAAACAATTGAGGTCGAAACGAGTGTGCCATTGTGACGAGCGAGAAATAGCGACGCAGCCTTGAGGGGGAAGAGCGTCTCGGCCATGGTGGTGAAGTATTCATCGCTGTGCGGCTGGATGCCAGTGCGCGCTGCGACTTGGTGGATCATATCGAGGAAGAGGCTGACTTCTCTAGGATCGTAACTTTGCTCGAAGGTAAAGCCTGTCTCGGCGGCGCGGCGATAGAGGCGGCGATTAGTCGACATCATCTCTGTGAAGAGTTCTTCCTCGGGGCGGTCGAGATCTTTTACGAGTGTATTCTTCGGCTGGATGTCGCGGTGAGCTCGCTTGGCGCGCATCAGTTTGAGCGTTTTCTTGGCATTTGGCGCCTGTGGCTCGACGCGGATGAAGTCGGCATCCTGCGCGTCGGCACATTCTACCAGTGTGGCAATTGCTTGCCTCAGCGAGGCAGGCGAACTGGCGGTTGGACCGTAAGGGGCGTAAAGCCGTGAACCAAAGCGGTTCGTCTCAAGATAGGCCACCCAGCTCCAGTGTGGGCCAGAGGCGTAGAAGACTTTTTTACCGAGTGCCTCCTGAAAGAGTGCCCAGCCTCGGCCTTGCAGAAAGTGTGCAGATAAGTTCGATTGAAGTTTGTCCCATTCTTGGGTTGGAGCGCCGGATTGCCAGAGTGTTTTGCTTGCCATAGGTATCATTAGCGTAGCATATCTGGCCCCAGAAAAGGACGAAGCCCCAGGCGCTTGTGGCGCACTGGGGCTGTATTCGGCGGCCGCCTTTAGGGCGGCGCAGCCGTTCGTCCTTCCCGAAGGAGGTAGTGGTGTGGCTGTTGAGTTGGTTCAGGTGTTGCTCAGCGGTGGACCGCGATCAGCTCGCGTTCCATCCGCCCTTCGTCCATGTCCTCGTAGGGGTCGAACAGCGTGTTGCCGTCGACCAGCCCCAGCGCGCGGTAGTGCCGGAAGAACTGGCCTTCCAGGCACTCGATGATGAACTCCTCGACCTCGCGGGTCTCCGGGTCCTCACGCAGCACGCTCCACACCTGAAGGCGGGGGAGTGCGGTCCGCTTGGGACGGACGACGATCTTGCTCTTGGCCATGCGGGCTCCTAGTTTTTGATGGTGGCACGGCCGTAGACGTCGGAGTCTTCGGCCTTGGGCGTTGCGAAGACGTACGCCTCAATGCGGCGTCCGTCTGTGAGTATCGCGCCAAACCAAATGGCGCCACGCTCACGTTCGTGATCGATTTCGGTTATTTCCTCGATCGTCACAGAACACACAGTACTATCCTGCACATTTCGCAGGACTAGGATGGCGGATACTTCATCCGGCGCTTTGAGCTGCCGGAGAAGGTGGCCAAGAGGGGTGATATCTGGGGTGTCCAGAATCACGTACCTGCCGGGCCGGCCAGAGGATGCCTGATGAGGCGGCACCTGACTCAAGGAACACCTCCTCTCAAAGGGAAGGACTGGATAATATTAGCATAAACTCTATGAATTGTCAATGTTGAGCTACAATGGAAACACGTCCAATGGAGGGAGATTTTTGTTGTGAATGAAGCTATTTTCAAAGCATACGATATACGAGGCAAGGTCGGCACAGAGCTTACTGCAGAGGGGTGTGAGGCGATTGCCCGCTCATTTGCAGACTGGCTGCCACAGGATGGCATTGTAGCTGTTGGCCACGACATGCGACCTGATTCGACTGAGCTAGCCGAGGCATTTATGAACGGTCTACAGCAACAGGGTAGGGAAGTGATGGATATCGGCCAAGTAACAAGCGATATGATCTATTTTGCGATCGGCAAGTTCGATCTTGCCGGTGGTGCTGTCATTACAGCCAGCCATAACCCTGGTGCGTATAATGGCATCAAACTTTATCGTGACAAGGTGACGCCAGTCGGGCTTGACTCGGGCCTCGACAAGGTGCGAGATGCTGCAATTGCCGGTACGTTTGAGCGCGAGGCGTCCATGCCTGGCAAGCGCGAGCAGCGCGATATCACTGATGAGTGGGTTGAGCACTGTCTGCAGTTTGCGCCCAAGCTTAAATCGTTCCACATTGCTATCGATGCGGGCAACGGTATGGCCGGTGCGATCTTGCCGCACATCCTGCCTAGGTTGCCGCTTGAGGTAGAGGAAATGTACTTTGAGCCAGATGGCACGTTCCCGAATCATGAGGCAAATCCACAGAAGCCTGAGAACCTACAGGATTTGATCCAGAAGGTGCGGGATGAGCATCTCGATTTTGGTGTTGCCTTTGACGGTGACGGCGATCGTGCTGGTTTTGTGGACGATAAAGGCCGAATGGTGCTCGGGAGTGACCTCATGAGCATTATGGCTCACTACTACTTGCAAAAGTATCCAAACTCGCCAGTTGTGCATGAAGTGCGAACAAGCCGTGCAACGATCGAGCTGATTCGTCAGTGGGGCGGCAAACCTGTGCGCACCAAGGCTGGCCGCGTATACATCGGTGCCAAGCTGCGCGAAGTTGGCGCGCCATTCGGCGGTGAGACGACCGGGCATTTCTTCTTCAAGGAGAATTTTGACGCTGACAGCGGACTCATAACAGCC
>FTKL01000127.1_pt2 | contig 11358 bp, 8 predicted proteins | sample 2434061 | NCBI WGS metagenome assembly FTKL01 (sample SAMEA3914816, study PRJEB12502) | metagenome | biome: forest; material: soil | place: USA | collected 2011-09-16 | depth 0.3 m
CCGGTGCCCAGCGTCAGCATCACCATGTGGTCCTCGCCGCGCCCTGCGCCGAAGCGCCACTCGGCCCAGGCGGCGGCGTTGGCGTCGTTCTCGACGATCACCGGGAACCGCAGCCGCTCGCTCAGGGCCTGCTGGAGCGGCTCGTTGCGCCAGTTCAGGTGCGGGGCGAAGAGCACGCGCGAGCGCTCGGCGTCCACCCAGCCCGCCGCGCCGATGCCGACGGCGTGCACGTCGTGGCGGTCGGCGAGCCGGAGCACCAGGTCGACGATCACGTCCTCGACCACCTTGGCGCTCTTGCTCTTGTCGGGGGTGTCGGTGCGCAGCTTCTCCAGCACCCTGCCCTCGCCGTCGACCACGCCGGCGACCACCTTGGTGCCGCCGATGTCGATCCCGATGGTGGGCAGCCGCAGGATGCTCGCGGGCAGCGACCGGCGGCGGCGCTCGGCGCGCGGGCCGAGGCCCAGCAGGGTCGGCAGGACCGCCTGCCTGGGGGCGGCGTTGGGGCTGGTCACTGCTGCGGACGCTCCTTCGGGTCGGTGCGGGCCAGCTCGTGGCTGAGCTCGGCGAGGTCGGAGCCGCCCGCCATCTCGGTGGTGAGCTGTTCGAGCGTGATCTCCGCGCGCGGGTGGCTACCGGCCATCCTGCCTCGTTTGAGCAGGGTGAAGTGGTCGCCGACCAGATAGGCGTGGTGCGGGTTGTGGGTGATCAGCACGACGCCGAGGCCGGCCTCGCGGGCCGCCGTGACGTATTTGAGCACCACTCCGGACTGCTTGACGCCCAGCGCGGCCGTCGGCTCGTCCAGGATCAGCACCTTGGCGCCGAAGTGGACGGCCCTGGCGATGGCGACGCACTGGCGCTGGCCGCCGGAGAGGGTGCCGATCGGCTGGTCGACGTCGTGCAGGTCGATGCCCATCCGCAGCAGCGCCTCACGGGTGGTGGCGCGCATCCCGGCGGTGTCCATCCGCAGCCGGCCGCGCTCGGAGCCGAGGAAGAAGTTGCGCCACACCGGCATCAGCGGCACGACCGCGAGGTCCTGGTAGACGGTGGCGATGCCGCGGTCCAGGGCCTGGCGCGGGGAGCCGAGCCGGACCTCCTCGCCGGCGATGGTGTAGCCGCCCTCGTCGTGCTGGTGCAGCCCCGCGATGATCTTGATCAGGGTGGACTTGCCGGCGCCGTTGTCGCCGAGCACGCAGCTGATCTCGCCCTCGTGCAGCGTCAGCGAGACGTCCTGGAGCGCGCGGACGGAGCCGTACGTCTTGCCGACGCCGGTCAGGGCGAGCAGTTCACGGCCCGTCATCGGCCCGGCCCCCGCTCGACCCGGCGGCGCACCCAGGAGTTCAGCAGCGCGGCGAGCAGCAGCATCGCGCCGAGGAAGAACTTGAACCAGTCGGGGTTCCACTGGGCGTAGACGATGCCCTTGCTGGTCATCCCGAAGATCAGCGCGCCGAGCGCGGAGCCGATCACCGAGCCGTACCCGCCGGTGATCAGGCAGCCGCCGATGACGGCCGCCACGATGTAGATCAGCTCGTTGCCGACGCCCTCGCCGGACTGCACGGTGTCGAAGGAGTACAGCAGGTGCTGGCCGAGCACCCAGGCGCAGAAGCCGACGCCCAGGTAGAGCACCGTCCTGGTCCGGGCGACGGGTACGCCGACGGCGCGGGCGGCCGCCGCGTCCCCGCCGACCGCGAAGATCCAGTTGCCGAAGCTGGTGCGCAGCAGCACCCAGCTGCCGATCGCCAGCAGGCCCAGCCACCACCAGACGGTGGCCTTGAGCGACACCCCGCCGACGGTGACCTCGGAGGCGAACAGCCAGCGGCAGGACGCGAAGCCCTGCATGTCGGAGATCGGCTTGGTGGTGACCGTCCCGGTGACGAGCTTGGTGACGCCGAGGTTGGCGCCGGTGAGCATCAGGAAGGTGCCGAGCGTGACGATGAAGCTGGGCAGCCTGGTCCGCCCGAGCACCCAGCCGTTGAGGCCGCTGACGGCCAGCACGACCAGCAGCGAGACGAGCGTGCCGACCCAGGTCACGGCGGTGAGCTGGTAGGACACCATCGAGGAGGTCAGCGCGGCGGTGGTCACCAGGACGCCCGCCGAGAGGTCGAACTCGCCGCCGATCATCAGCATCGAGACCGGTACGGCCATGATCCCGATGGTCGAGGCGGCGTACAGCACGGTGCCGATCGAGGACGCCCGCAGGAAACTGTCCGCGACCACCGAGAAGACCAGGAAGACGGCGACGGCCGCGATCAGCGCGCCGATCTCCGGGCGGGCCAGCAGCCGGCGGGCGACCGGCGGGCGCTCGGTCGCCAGGACGTCGAGCGGGGGCGGGGCGGCGGCGGTCATCGCGTACCCCTCGCGACGTACTGGGCGAGCGCGGCGGCGTCGTCCCTGGTGAGCACCTGAGGGCCGGTCAGGACGGGCTTGCCGCCGCCGAGTGCGTCCAGGTTGTAGCGGTAGAGCCAGAGCAGGTCGACGCCCTCGTACCCCTGGAGGTAGGGCTGCTGGTCGACGGCGAAGCCGACCGTGCCGGCCTGCAGACCGGCCACCACCTGGGTGCCCAGGTCGAAGGTGTCCAGCTCGACCGGGCGGTGGGCGTCCTGGATCGCCTGCAGGCCGGTGGCGGCGATCGGGGCACTGAGCGTCAGCACGGTGTCCAGCGCGGGGTCGGCCTGGAGCTTCGCGGAGATGGCGGCCTTGGCGTCGGGCATGTTGACGCCGTCGACGTAGAGGGTCTGGAACTGCCCGCCGAACTTGGACTGCGCGCCGGAGCAGCGCTGCTCCTGGCCGACGTTGCCCTGCTCGTGGATGACGCAGAGCACGTTCTTGCGCCCCCGGGTGTCCAGGGTGGCGCCGGCCGCCTGGCCGGCGGTGGTCTCGTCCTGGCCGATGTGGGTCAGGGCGCCGAACCTCGCGGAGAACTCCTGGCCGGAGTTGATGCTGATCACCGGGATGCCGGCGGCCTTGGCCTTCGCCAGCACCGGGCCGAGCGCGTCGCCCTTGGCGAGGCTGACCAGCAGGCCGTCGACCCGCTGGTCGATGGCGGCCTGGACGAGCTGGACCTGGTTCTGGGTCTGCGCGTCGTTGGAGTAGAGGAAGGTGATGTTGTCCTTCGCCGCGGCCTGCTCGGCGCCCTTGCGGACGGTGTCCCAGAAGGCGTCGCCCGCGCCGGCGTGGGTGACCATCGCGACCTTCCAGCGCGGGGTGTCCACCGCTCCGCCGGCCGTCGCGGCCCGCTCGCGGGCCTGTTCGGCCCGTCTGCCGCCGGTGCTGCTGCAGCCCGCGAGGACCACCGTCAGCACCAGCGCCGCACAGAGCGGACGGAGTCGGGTTTGCCTCATGTGTGCGTTTCTCCTGCTTCGCCGGCCGGGCGCCCGGAACCGACCGGCTCATGCACAGTCTGGGACGCCGGGTGTCCGGATGCCGGGACCGCCTCGCCCGGTCCCACCTCGTCGAAACGGTATCGTGCCTGCTCGGGGGCTTTCCTTGGAGATCCCTGGACGAATCCTGCGACTGCGCCCGCGTGGGTGGCAGACTGTGCGGGGGCCGGACTCAGATCATCAGCAAAATGTGATGTTCCTCTCAGGTTTCCCACAGTTTCGCCGGCAACCGATCATCTGTTCCACGCCGTCCCATCCCATTGGAGAGCGCACCGGGCACGCGGGCCCCGGGCGGCTTGCAAACCGGATACGAGAACTTGATGCAACTGACTGGTACACCGTTCCTCATCGGCACGATCATCTTCGTGCCGGTCTCCATCGCGGTCGCGATGTTGTTCTGGGGCAAGGTCCGCGGACCGAAACCCCTGAGGATCCTGTCCAGACTGGCCATGCTCCTGTTCTGCCAGTTCACGGCCGTACTGATGGTCTTCGTGATGGTCAACAACGCCAACCTGATCTACGGCAGCTGGGACGACCTGCTCGGCACCGGCCACCACGTCCGCGCCGTCCCGGCGGTGCCCCCGGTCGACGCCCCCGGGACGAACGGCACGCCGGCGCCCGGCCAGGACGCGAAGCCGCCGGCCCCGGCGAAGGTGATCCAGTCGTTCAAGAGCGTGGACGACCCCAAGGTGCCCGGCGACGTGCAGCGCACCGACCTGAAGGGGCAGCTCTCCGGGATCGACGGCGAGGTGCTGGTCTGGCTCCCGCCGCAGTACAACGAGCCCGCGTACAAGGACAAGAAGTTCCCGGTGGTCGAGCTGATCCCCGGCTGGCCCGGCTCGTCCAGCACCTGGTACGGCACCCTGAAGGTGTCCGAGCAGCTCAAGCCGCTGATGCAGCAGGGCAAGGTGGCCCCGTTCATCCTGGTCTCGCCGCGCACGCTGCTGCTCGGCAACCAGGTCGACGCCGGCTGCACCGACGTGCCCGGCAAGGCCAACGCCGAGACCTGGCTGGCCCGGGACGTCCCGCAGATGATCCTGGACAACTTCCGGGTCGACCCCTCCGCCGACCGCTGGGCCGTCGCCGGGTACTCGGCCGGTGCGCACTGCGCCACCAAGCTGGCCGTCGCCCACCCGAACCGCTACCGGGCCGGGGTCAGCCTGTCCGGCTACAACGACCCCGCCGCCGAGAAGGACTCGCTGGTCGGCAAGGACCCGAAGCTGCGCGAGGCCAACAACCCGGTCAACATCCTGAAGAGCGCCGCCCAGCCGCCCAAGGTCGCGCTCTACGTGAGCGGCAACAAGGGCGACGGCTTCGAGGACGCGATCGCGCTCCGGGACGCCGCCAAGGCGCCGACCACCGTCCAGCCGGTGGAGACCACCGGTCCGCACGCCAGCGACGTCTGGAAGCCGATGGTCCCGGGCGTGTTCGAGTGGCTCACCAGCGTGATCCCCGTCCAGCCCTGACGCCGCGTACGCCGTGAAGGACCCCCGCACACCGCGTGCGGGGGTCCTTCACGCTGTCGGGCCGCGTCAGGGCGACGGGCTGTCAGGCCAGCTCCAGCGCCAGGTAGAAGTCGACGCGGTCCTCCAGCCGGGAGAGGTCACGGCCGGTCAGCTCCTCGATCCGGCCGATCCGGTACCGCAGGGTGTTCACGTGCACGTGCAGCTGGGCGGCGCAGCGCGTCCAGGAGCCGTCCGAGCGCAGGAAGGCCTCCAGCGTGCGGACCAGGTCGGCCTGGTGCTCGATGTCGTACGCGATGACCTTGTCGAGCAGGCGGCTGCGGAAGGCCCGGCGGACCTCGTCGGGGACGGCGGCCAGCAGCAGGACGTGCGAGGCGAGCTCCTCCGGCCCGGCGACGCAGACCCGGCCGACCCGGGCGGCGGCGATCCGGCGGGCGTGCCGGGCCTCCTCCAGGGCGCCGCGCAGGCCGCCGGCCTCCTGGGCGGGGGCGGAGACGCCGAGGGTGATCCGGCCCTCGGAGCCGAGGCCGGCCTCCAGCGGGGCGAGCAGCAGGCGCAGCGCGTCGGCGGGGACGGCGGTGTCGGGGGCGGGCAGTACGACCACCGCGCCGGTGCCGCCGCCGGCGACCAGGGCCCGCTCGGAGGTCTCGGTGAGAGCTTCCTCCAGGATCGAGCGGACCGCCCCTTCGGGCAGTCCCGTCCCCTCGGCGCTGACGACCAGCCAGGAGCCCTCGGAGACCTGCGGCTTGGGTTCGCGGCCCTCGTAGCGGGCGGCCATCGCGGAGGAGGCGTACAGGGTGCGGCTGATCTCGGCCGGGTCGGCGTCGCGCTGGAGCAGGGTCAGCACCTCGTCGGCGAGGCGGCGGCGCAGCCGGCGGCCCTCGTCGCGCCGGGTGCGTTCGGCGGCGACCAGGCGGGCGAGGTTCTCGGCGAGCTGCTGGCGCTTGGCCGTCCACTCGGTGACGTCGCCGGCCACCGCGAGCACCCAGTCGGCGAGCGGGGCGTCGGTGCCGACGGTGGCGGGCGCGGGAAGCAACGAGTAGGCGCCGGAGGCGATCCTGGCCCGGTGCGGGGGGCGGCGGCGCTGGCGCTGGGCGCCGAGGTGGGCGCGGACGAGCTGGTCGCGGTCCTCGGCGGAGAGCCGGTCGGCGGGGCCGGCGATCACCGCGCCGGTGGGGGTGAGCACCCAGCAGTCGAGGTCGAGGTCGCCGCCGAGCAGGTCCAGGACGGCGTCCAGGCCGCCGCCGCCGGCCGCCGACACCAGCAGCCGGTGGCGTTCGACCAGGGCGGAGAGGTCGGCGGCGCGGTCGGCGGAGACCTGCCGGCCGATGAACTCGGTGACGGTGCCGAAGGCGATGTCGTCGGGCACCGCGAGCAGCGGCATCCGGTGCCGCCGGCACGCCTCGACGAGGTCCTCGGGCACCGGGCCGACCTCGGCCTCACCGGCCGCGAGGGCGACGGCGCCGCCGGCCGCCAGGGTGCGCACGAAGCGCTCGGAGTCCTCGGGGGCGGTGCGCCAGAGCATGCCGGTGAGCACCAGCTCGCCGCCGTGCAGGTAGCGCCCGGGGTCGTGCAGGTCCGTGGTCATGACGCCGCTGACCTGCCGGTCGAGCTCTTCCTCACCGGCGAGCAGCCGCAGTCTCGGGGCTCCGGGGGCGAGCAGGTCACGGACACGCATCCGCAGACTCCTTCGGCTGGGCTGGGGTCGGGTGGGGGTGGGGGTCGAACAGCAGGGGGTCGAACGGCAGGGGGTGGAAAAGCACGGGTGGGTGCACCTGGAGGGTCCGCCTGCGGGGCTCACAGTGTGCCCGAACATCCGTGCTCGGTGTTACGTATCAACCGGCTCGCGGGTCACGGGCCCGTAGCTTCCCCATCACGGCCGGATTACGGTCGTGAGTAACGGCGTTGCGGCCGCTGGGCTGGGCGATTGTCCACCTTAGAGGAACGTACAGGATGCCGGGCGGCAGCACGCCCGGGGCTTCATGCCATCGGTGACTGCCTTCGGGTGGTCCGTCGGCGGTTCACTGGCCACACGCCGCCGGACACACCCCGGTGACCAGGACTCAACGACTCGGCAACGAGCCGGTAGCAAGGTCCCGCATACCAGGGTTTCGAGACCCGTACGGACGCACCCGTTGGGGTGGATCCGGGCGGATCTCGGGCACAGTGCCCAGTTGTTCGAGCTGGCAACGACTTGAGGAGACACCCGCATGGAGTTCCTTCGGCCCGCTACCTGGGACGAGGCACTCGCGGCGAAGGCTGAGTACCCGACCGCGCTGCCCATCTCGGGCGGTACGGACGTCATGGTCGAGATGAACTTCGACGTGCACCGGCCATCCGCGATTCTCGACCTCAACCGCATCACCGAGCTCGCCGAGTGGGAGACCACGGGCGATGTGGTGAAGCTCGGTGCCTCGGTGCCGTACACCCGGATCATCAACGAGCTGTCGGGTCCGCTGCCCGGACTCGCGCTGGCGGCGCACACCGTCGGCTCCCCGCAGATCCGCAACCGGGGCGGCGTGGGCGGCAACCTCGGCGGGGCCTCCCCGGCCGGCGACGCGCACCCCGCGCTGCTGGCGGCCGGCCGTGACGTGTTCGTCGAGGTCGCCTCCGCGGTGCGCGGCACCCGGATGATCGCGATCGACGACTTCTACGTCGGCGTCAAGCGCAACTCGATGGAGCAGGACGAGCTGATCCGCGCCGTCCACATCCCGGTGGCGGACGGCCCGCAGCAGTTCTCGAAGATCGGTACCCGCAACGCGATGGTCATCGCGGTCTGCGCCTTCGGCTTCGCCCTGCACCCCAAGAACGGCACCGTCGGCACCGGCATCGGCTCGGCGGCCCCCACGCCGCGCCGCGCGGTGGAGGCCGAGGAGTACCTGGCGGGCGTGCTCGCCGAGCGCGGCCTGTGGGAGTCCGGCGCGCTGCTGGGCACCGAGGTCATCCAGAAGTTCGGTGAGCTGGTGCGCGCCGCCGCCTCCCCGATCGACGACGTCCGAGGCACCGCCGAGTACCGCCGGCACTCGCTGGCCGTGATGGCGCGGCGCACCCTCACCTGGACGTGGAACGACTACAGCAAGCAGATCAGGAGCGCGGCATGAGGGTCACTTTCACCGCCAACGGCAAGCCCGTGGAGGCGGACGACGTCTGGGAGGGCGAGAGCCTCCTCTACGTGCTGCGCGAGCGGGTGGGCCTGCCGGGCTCCAAGAACGCCTGCGAGCAGGGCGAGTGCGGCTCCTGCACGGTCTACCTGGACGGCACGCCGGTCTGTTCGTGTCTGGTCGCGGCCGGGCAGGTGCAGGGCCGCGAGGTCCGCACCGTCGAGGGGCTGACCGACGAGAACGGCGAGCTGGGCCTCGTCCAGCAGGCGTTCATCGACGCCGGCGCCGTGCAGTGCGGCTTCTGCACCCCCGGCCTGCTGGTGCAGACCGACGCGCTGCTGGACCAGGACGCGCAGCCCAGCGACACGGACATCCGCGAGGCCCTCTCGGGGAACCTGTGCCGCTGCACCGGCTACGAGAAGATCATGGACGCGGTGCGGCTCGCTTCCGCCCGCAAGTGCGCGAAGGCGGTCTCGGAATGAGCACTCGCACCATCCAGGGTCAGAAGAACCTGCAGGACATCCGGCAGGCCAGCAAGGACGGCATCGGCGGCTCGCCGCTGCGCCCGGACGGCACGCTCAAGGTCAAGGGCGAGTTCGCCTACTCGTCCGACATGTGGCACGAGGACATGCTCTGGGGCATGGCGCTGCGCTCGCCGCACCCCCGCGCGAACATCCTCTCGGTGGACATCTCGGAGGCCCTCAAGGTCCCCGGCGTCTACGCGGTGCTGACCCACGACGACATCCCCGGCACGAAGTTCTACGGCCTGGAGATCCAGGACCAGCCGGCCCTGGCGATCGACAAGGTCCGCTACCACGGTGAGGCGATCGCGCTGGTCGCGGCCGACCACCCGGAGACGGCCCGCCGCGCGGTGAAGAAGATCAAGGTCGAGTACGAGGTGCTCAACCCGATCGTCACCGAGGAGCAGTGCCTCAACCCCGAGGTGTACGGCTACGTCCACGAGCCGCACGAGTTCAAGTCGCACGGCTCCGGCAACATCTGCCACAGCCAGAAGCTGGTGCACGGCGGCGGCGTGACGGACGAGATCCGCGCGCTGGCCGACGTGATCATCAAGTCCGACTACGAGGTCGGTATGCAGGACCAGGCCTTCCTCGGCCCGGAGTCCGGCCTCGCCGTACCCGCCGAGGACGGCGGCATCGACCTCTACGTCGCCACCCAGTGGCTGCACGTGGACCGCCAGCAGATGGCCCCCGTGCTCGGCCTGCCCGAGGAGAAGGTCCGCCTCACGCTGGCCGGCGTCGGCGGCGCCTTCGGCGGCCGCGAGGACCTGTCGATGCAGATCCACGCCTCGCTGCTGGCGCAGCGCACCGGCAAGCCCGTCAAGATCGTCTACGCCCGGGACGAGTCCTTCTTCGGCCACGTGCACCGCCACCCGGCGAAGATGACCTACGAGCACGGCGTCACCCGCGACGGCAAGCTGGTCTTCGCCGACGCCCGGATCGTGCTGGACGGCGGCGCCTACGCCTCCGCCTCCCCCGCCGTGGTCGGCAACGCCGCCTCGCTGGGGCACGGCCCGTACAACATCCCGAACGTGCGGATGGACGCGATCGCGCTCTACAGCAACAACCCGTCCTGCGGCGCGATGCGCGGCTTCGGCGCCGTCCAGGCCGCCTTCGCGTACGAGTCGCAGATGGACAAGCTGGCCGCCGCGATCGGCATGGACCCGGTCGAGCTGCGCCAGCTGAACGCGATGTCGGAGGGCGACTCGATGCCCACCGGGCAGGTCATCGACTCGCCCGCGCCGGTCGCAGAGCTGCTCCAGCGGGTCAAGGACATGCCGCTCCCGCCGCCGCTGGACCTGGAGAACCTCGACGTCCGCACGCTGCCCGGCGCGCTGTCCAACACCTCGCACGGTGAGGGCATCGTCCGCGGCATCGGCTACTCGGTCGGCATCAAGAACGTCGGCTTCTCCGAGGGCTTCGACGACTACTCCACCGCCCGGGTCCGCCTGGAGGTCATCGGCGGCGAGCCGGTCGCCATGGTGCACACCGCGATGGCCGAGGTCGGCCAGGGCGGCGTCACCGTGCACGCCCAGATCGCCCGGACCGAGCTCGGCGTCGAGCAGGTCACCATCCACCCGGCGAACACCGAGGTCGGCTCGGCCGGCTCCACCTCCGCCTCGCGTCAGACGTACATGACGGGTGGCGCGGTGAAGTACGCCGCCGAGGCCGTCAAGGCCGCGCTGATCGAGAAGGGCCGCCGGCGCTACGGCTGGACCCAGAGCGACATCACGCTGACCGGCGGCAAGGTGGTCTCCGAGACCGCCGGCGTGCTGATCTCCATGGTGGACCTGCTCGGCGACGAGGCGATCGACCTCACCCGCGAGCACCACCACCGCCCGACCGTCCCGTTCGACAAGGAGACCGGGCAGGGCTTCGGCCACGTCCAGTACACCTTCTGCGCCAACCGCGCGGTCGTCGACGTGGACGTCGAGCTCGGCCTGGTCAAGGTGGTCGAGCTGACCGCCGCCCAGGACGTCGGCAAGGCGCTGAACCCGCTGTCCGTGATCGGGCAGATCCAGGGCGGCTGCACGCAGGCCCTGGGCCTGGCCGTGATGGAGGAGATCATCGTCAAGGACGGGAAGGTGCGCAACGCGTCCTTCACCGACTACCTGATCCCCACCATCCTGGACACCCCGCCGATCCCGGTGGACATGCTGGAGCTCCCCGACCCCAACGCCCCGTACGGGCTGCGCGGTGTCGGCGAGGCGCCCACCGTCTCGGCCACGCCGTGCATCGTCGCGGCCATCCGCCAGGCGACCGGCAAGGCGCTCAGCCGGATCCCGGTCCGCCCGGAGCACATCACCGGGACCCTCTAGGACCCGGACGCGATCTTCCCCGGGGCGGTGACAGTCTTCCCCGCCGCCCCGGGGCAGCACCGAAAAGCACCACCGGCACCACAAGCACCACAAGCACCGAAGAGCACCGCCATGCACAGCCTGAAACAAAGCGAACGCATTCTCCCGCTGCCTCTCCCACGCCGGGGTCTGCAGCGGTGCGCACCACCCCCACGCACCGCAGGCACCGCCACAACGTGCGCACAGTGAGTCGAACAGTCCCCCTGCACCAGCTCTGTCTGGTCACCAGGTCGGCTCGCCCACCCCAACCCCCTATGAACCTTGGGAGTGGACATGACCCGGATCCCGACGGAGCCAGGTACCACTGAAGACAGACCTGCCGAGGACGACGCCACCCCGTCGCCCGCGGCGATACCGTCGAAGAACGTGATGGACACCTACTTCAAGATCTCGGCCCGCGGCTCCACCTTCGCGACGGAGATCCGCGGCGGCCTCACCACCTTCATGGCGATGGCCTACATCCTGCTGCTCAACCCGATCCTGCTGGGCGGCGCCGACAAGAACGGCGTCCACCTGGATCACGCGCAGCTGACCACGGC
>FTKL01001192.1_pt1 | contig 11336 bp, 9 predicted proteins | sample 2434061 | NCBI WGS metagenome assembly FTKL01 (sample SAMEA3914816, study PRJEB12502) | metagenome | biome: forest; material: soil | place: USA | collected 2011-09-16 | depth 0.3 m
CGCAAAAGGTTTTTCTGGGACCAGACTGACTTCGGTTGGCAAAGCCGCACACGGCTCACGGCCATGGGAGGGCGACAATGCACTCCACCCCATTATGGACATAATCCATACACTGCGACAGGAGTACCCTTTTAAAGGACCTGACGAAGCGACATTTGCTGTTACCGGTGTAAAAGGTGGCCAGGCAGTGAATCAAATTGCCGACAGCGCATCGGCTCACCTCGACTTTCGAACTTTTGACAACCAAGAACTTAGCCAGTTTAACCAGCGCGTTTCTGACTTAGCGAGTGAGCACGGAATCGAAGCGAAAATCATTCAATCGGGAAGCTCAGTCATTTTTAACAAAGAACACCCTGCGGTTCAGCCTTTTTTGCAGGCTATGGAAGAACAGCGAGGTAAGCCGGTAGCCTACGTCGACTCCTACGGAGGGACGGACGCCCGTTATTTCGCCGCACTTGCTATTCCTTGTATCATTATGGAGCCTCACGGCGGCGGCCGCCACGCAGAAGATGAATGGCTGCATGCAGATGATCTTAGCTCCTATTTTAGGCTTATTGAGCACTGGATACTTTTTGCAGCAAAAAGACAGCCTGTCTTACACGAACAGACTGTCGCTACTTCTTAGTTGCCGGCGTGAACGAGACCGCCACCGCCTAATTTACGCGCTCGGGCAAGCTTTTGTTCCTGGTGCTGTGGAAGCAACTCGCTTAGTTTCCATTGCCGGCCAGCTTCATTTTCGACCGCTCTACCGGTAACAATCCGTGAAAACCGCGTCACATTGGCGACCGTCGTCAGCTCCGGAATAATAAACTCCTGCGCCCACTGGCGGGTCTGCTCTCGACGTGTCTCGTACCGCTCTGGGTCAAGAATATCCATGACGATCTCATCCGCGATACGGTCAAGCTCCTCGTCCATATGTTCGAGATCGGCAACGAACCCGCCCTGGCCGTCCAGACCCTGAAGCGGAAGACCACCCGTATTGGTTGAACAAGACGGAACATCCTTTAACATACCCTCAGCGCGACGGTGTTCAAAGCCCTCTGCAACCGAGAAGTTCTCAGTAAACATACTCTCGCTTAGCAGCACGTTCACGGCAACATAGTCGTGCTCCAACCCAATAACTGTCAAATGCTGTTTAATCTCTTCAAATTCAGTCTGCGTCAAACCGATCATTTCACTAAGGACAAGATTACGGTCCGGGTCGTCCGTCGCACCGTTTCCAGCAACGATAGAATGAGGAATTAACGGTTCAACATCGAGGCCCGTCTGCTGGCCAATTTCACGCAGCTTTCTCGTGATAAGAAGCTGAAGCTGCATATTAAAGTGCTGCCCTTTTGCCTTGTCAAATCGGGCAAACCCAGTTAAAAGCTTTCGATCCCAGTCGATAAGTGGTTGGTCGTCCTGATGCAGCGCTTCGTCGCTTGGCTCTTCGCCTGTCTCTAACCGGTGCACGGTGCGGATTGCCTCTTGGCGCTGCAAGTTTTGTTTCGTCACCTGGCCATTTATCCAGTGCTTCTTTTCAGCCCTCTCCAGAGGTCCTATCGGCCGGTTGAGATCTTCGCGGAGCTCGCTGGTCGGTGGCATATACGCAACGTTGGGCGTTCCATATGGCACGAACTGTTCGACAGGGTGCGCGACATAGGTATCAACGTCGCCAACCCGGCATTCATCGCGCAGGTATTCATAAATCCGGTTTTGTGGCGAGCCTTCTGTCGCCATCTTGTCGCGGTCGGTCTGGATATGGTTGCGATAAATAAACCTGGCGTTGGGGTTAATCTCCATCAATTTAGGAATCATAGCTGCAAGCTGCGGATCTTCGATCCAATAAAAATCGGCATCGGCAAACCCCGGTACATTTTCTATCATTCCCTGGAAGTTAGCCAAGCCGTACTCTTGGTGCTTTGCTTTGTCTTCTTCTGTAAACTGCACATCTGGTGTTAGGACGTCTTGTTGAAGGTTGTGCATCTTTTTCGTCACTTCAAATGCCGCTGGATCAGCATCAGAAACCAACCACTTGATATCTACTCCTAGCTGCTGATACGAATCGAGTGCCGGGGGTTCCTGCATCGCCACGCCGCCGCCCTCAAATGTAGAGCTAATTACGAAGCCCTTTTTGCCAACCAGCGGAGCTACTTCAGCCTCCATCATTTCCCAAAAAGCCGGATCGGCATCTGCTTTTCGCTGCTCAAGCGTAATATCGCTCGTGATCTTTATCTCGTAGTGGGTGGCCGGATCACGCTCCAGCGCGAACACTTCTTCAGTGCGGTCGGCTTCGTGACACCATCTAAGATCTTCGAGGGTTGCGCCCTCGAGAGTCGGATAACGCTCGTGAAGCGGACGGGCATCAGCCTCCCCAGTCATAGTTATAGTCGTTGCACTCATACAATTCTCCTGCATAAAGTTAACAACTATCGAGTTACGCCCCCACCGGGGGACGAGAGCGCGCTTTTTGATATCCGTAAGTCTTGCAAAAAGTCGGCTACATCTGAATAACTGCGGTAGTGCACATATTATCTATTGAAAGCACGCGGTCGTCAATGAAAGTGAAGGCTTGTGCCTTGCAAGACACAATTAAACAGATATGGAATAGTAAGTATTTTTTACAATCATTTAAGGATACATTGACATTTTATACTATTTATGCTATTATTTAATTCTGCTTTGGAGCGACGCATTACGGCGATGCACCGAGGTAGTTCCATCCCATCGAGCCCTGAGAGGCCCATCATGACCCAGCCCACCGGCGAGCCCCGCCAGACCGTCTTCACCGGCCCGAACACCTTCGTCCCGGAGGAGCCGGCAGGTCTCGTCTTCGTGCACCTCATCCTGTTCGCCCTCTACCCCGAGGCGGACGAGGACATCCGCAACGAGGCCCTGAGCCTCATGGTGGAGATGTGCGAGACCGAGGGTGTCATCAAGTACCAGATCGCCGAGAGCACGGACACCCGCAAGGGTGTCGTGCTCAGCGAGCTGGTGGTCTTCGAGAGCCGCGAGGCGTTCGACGCCTTCAAGCTGACACCCCGTCACGTGACCTACGCGGAGTTCATCCGCGACTGGGCCGACTGGAAGATCAGCGACTACGACCTCCCGGCCGAACTCGTCTGATCTGATCCACTCGCTCGATGCACCACCGGTGCGGCCTGCCTCTTCCAAGAGGCGGGACCGCACCGGGCTCCACCTGATTTTTTGAATCTTTCGAAGGTTCAGGTAGAGTACAAAAAACTAACACCTACTCAGATCAAGCCCTCTAAGGAGCGACCGGGTCACCCATAAAGCTCGTAACCTGCGTGGCACTGAGCGCTGTATTAAAGACGCGGACATCATCAACCTGCGCATTTGCAGAAGCCGGAGCAACAAGGAAGTTGAATGTGCCCCCGGTAATGCCGCCTGTATTAGCTATTGTATTTACCTCGATGCCGTTACGAAAGAGATGCAAGGACGACCCGTCAAAGGAAAGCGCCAAGTGCACCCACGTATTGACGATAAGTGCTGTATGATTAATAGCCACCAACCCTCCGTCAACGCGAACGTTGCCCTGCAGAACGTTGCCGGTACTAAAATCACCTCGCTGGGCCCAAATAGCAATTTCTGTCGAGGTAGAAGAGTCGGTCCCACTCCAAATACCAATAAGCGGGCGATTAGTTCCGGCTGTGAGGTCGGTTGGTCGCGCCCAACACATGATAGTCACGGGGCTACTCAAGCTAGCCCAACCCGCTTTGGTTGCACCTCCCGTACCGGAATTGGCGATGGCGCTGCCGCCAGAGTGTCCTGCAACCCAGGTAGCGCTGCCGCTTATGGTGAGTGGAAGATTATGCTCTGAGCTATCATACGCCGTCGTGCCGGTACCCTCATTAAATCCCCACGCAGCAACCAAGTTTGAATACTGCTGCTCCCGCCTCTCGAAAGTTAAAATGCGAAATGAAGGCAGGCTCATTTTAGAACCCTTTCGGGCCGAGTGCACCGTACCAATTAGCGCCTCCATCAACGGTAAACAGTGAGATCATATCCATCTTGGAAGCTGTGACAGTGAGCGTAGGCGCACCCGCGTTACCCCACTTAACACTGGCTGGCCATGTAATCGTACGCGAACCGGTAGCGTCCTGAAAAACAAGCAGCGTCAAGGCGCGCATCGTGCCGCTAGCAGGGCTAGTGAGGGTGATAGTACAGTTTGCGGTAAGTGTCAGTTTTTGGACATTGCCGTTTGCTAAGTTAAGTGTTGCCGCAGTGCTAGAGCTGCCGACGTCAAAGTAGGTTTCCCCACCACCGCCAGCTACTGATACTTTCGACGTTAAGTCGCTAGTGAGATTCGTTACTTGACTCTCTGTGACCGTGAGTTGCGTCTGGTCAACATCAATCGTTGGGTTCCCGCTAGCCCCCGAACCGTTACTAACGGTTATTTTACTCGATCCCGCCGTAAGCGTTCTCTTAGCAAACGTATCGGAGGCAGTCTCTACTACCAACCCGGCAGTACTGTCGAGTCCTGCCAGCGCTGTCAGTGTCGCGTCATTATTTTGTTTTCCGGAAAGATCGCTTGCAAGTGCTGCCTGAGCAGCCGTGTTGAAGTCGGATATCGTACTCGCTATTTGCGTTCCGGTATGATTGGCTCGGTCGGTCGCGTCAATGTTAGGGACGTTCGCTAAGCCGACATCACTCTTTGTAAGCGCTAGGTCGGTTTTGAACAGCGCAGGCGATCGGTTAGCCCAGACGCCAGCTTTTCGTTGAATGATATCGTCATTTGTAGGGGCAAGCCCTGCGATAGCCGTTAGATCACCATCGAGCGGCTGCTTGTTGGCTAGGTCCGGCACAGTAGGCGAACCAGCGGTTCCACCTAGGTCACCGGTAAGTTGTAGAATACCCTTGGCTATTGGGGTGGCGTCCGGCGCTCCGGCACCAGCTACTGAGTCTACGTATGTTTTGTTTGCGGCCTGGCCGCCTAGCGTAGGCGTGGGCACAATCGGCGCGGAGCTGAACGTTTTAGTGCCAGCGACGGTCTCGGTGCCCGTGTTATGGACTACGTTGGCATCAGTCGCTGCTCCAGCATCCGCAACGGCGCTGTCCTTGAGAGTGCCATCACTAGCAAGCGATGTACTTAAAAAGTCATTGAGAACTTGTCCCCAAATACCATCATCGCTACCAAGAACCGGAAGGCGGGCCATGACTTATTCCTTTCCTGCACCTATACGCTAAATCGTTCGCTATCTTATAACTATGTGTCATATATTTTCGTGATACTGCTATTGTTTATTAGTATATCAGAATGATGATCGAACGTTATAACAACAGATATAAATGTAAAAAATAACGAAAGAGAGCATCTGCTTTCACAAACGCTCTCTAAAATGTAATTTCAACTTGGTGATCTCACCGGGAATCGAACCCGGATTGCCAGGATGAAAACCTGGTGTCCTAACCGTTAGACGATGAGACCGAATTTTTAACTAACATGCGGTTAGCGTTAGCAATTGTAACAGATACCTCACAAAATAAAAAGCCCCTTCACAGGGTGGCGCTTGGCGGCGGACGATGCGATATATCTACACCGTCCGCCGCACTCCAACACCGATGAGCAGCTACGCGCCGGTAGAAGTACCGCCGGCAAACCCGAGCTGCCTCAGCCTGTCCCGGTCACGCCGGGGCCGGCCGTGGAAACTCCGGTCGTTCCGGTAGTTCTCTCGCGCACGCTTGATTCGCAGCAGGTACTCGTCGAGTACGCTCTGCGGCACCAGCCACTCCCCCTCCATGTACCAGAGGCTGTTCTCCTCTCGCATCAGCGTCAGCAGACGCATGAACAGCTCGAATCGAACGGTCTTCACGATGAGCTGCTGACGCCTGTTGTCCAGGCGGCGATATCCGGTCGGCAGATCGCCAGCGCAGTAGATCTTCCTCTGCACTCGCTCATCCATTGCTGCTTGGATGTACCCCGCCAGACTGGTCAACCTCTCGTCCAGCCCCAGGATGTACCCCGGAGTTGCCGCCTTCTTGGCAGCAGTCCTCGCCTGTGCGAACACACGGATCAACCGCCAACGGGCGGCCTCCATGACATCCACGAACTCCCCCTCGTCGAGGAAGTCCTCGAGAACGGCTTCACCACGCAATACGCGCAGCAACTGGCCTTCCGGAGACATCTGCGTTTGGCTCTTTGGCATGGCTGCTCAAATCTGTTGTTGGTGAATGAACATCGACAGTGCGTTTCGGCCTCTTCTGAAAGAACTCCTCTCCAACATCCGCGATAGGTACATTTAACAATACAGTTGCCTAATATACAATAAAGTATGTAAATAGTGTGTATGTTTGGTCTATTTAACCCCTTAAGCTATTGACAATTTAGCCTTTTTGTGATAATTTAGTTACATCACTCGTGTGTGGAGTATGTACGAGCGGGAATCTTAACAAATCGGATCATTACAGTATATGTCACCGCAACTGTAGCACTGTGGAGGTAAGCTTATTGCACCCATAGTGCTGCAGTTGCAGCCTACGTTTGAGAATTTATTCTCCGTAGAGACATACATGAACTACTACAAGAGATACCCAACAGCCAGGTGATACTGTCACTTGACTGTTGGGTATCTCACCGCGAGAAAACCATCCGCCACCAGTCGTACTGGCAACCGTCGATTCGCTCAACCCGAAGGAGTCACCCGTGACCACCATCAGCGAGCTCAACAAGCTCAGCGACCGCCTGTCCGCCCAGTTCGACGCCATCCGCGCCGAGTACACCACCATCCCCCAGCAGCGTTCCGACGCCGCCGGCAAGGAGGAGCTGCTGCTCGCCGTGGAGACCCGTAAGGGTGACCTCCAGATCGCCGACAAGATCCGCAAGGAAGCGGTCGCGGCCTGGAAGCTGGCCACCACCGCCATGCCGGTCAACCCCGACACGGCGGACACGCACTACGCCGAGGCCCTCAAGCTCGCGGCACAGGTGCAGTCCATCATCACCTTCCGCAAGACCAAGGACGGCGACAAGCCGACCAAGGTCGAGACGGACGGTGCCGGCAAGGACAAGACCGACTCCGACAAGGGCGAGAAGTCCAAGAAGGAGAAGGCCGACAACCCCGAGCCGGTTCCCGCCCCCGACCTGAAGGTCGCCGGCGAGAAGGACAAGAAGAAGGACGACAAGAAGGTCGACCCGGCCCCCGTTCCCGACCCCAAGTCCGACAAGGACAAGGGCGAGAAGGACGGCGACAAGCCGGAGGACCCGATCCTGGCCGCCATCCGTGGCGTTCAGGAGTCCTGCGACCGCAACCACACCGAGACCAAGAGTGCCATCGAGGCCCTCAAGACCGGGCTCATCACGCCCGACCTGGCCAAGATCATCAACTCGCTCACCGCCGAGCAGCTCAACGCCATCATCAACCGGCGCGAGCTGACGGCCCTGGGCACCGAGCTGATGAACATCCTCGGCGGCTACACGCCGGAGGAGCTCACGGTCATGCTTGCGAACCTCAAGAGCATGAGCGACAAGGCCGAGCGCGTTCGCCGGGCATTCCCCGGCAACCGTCGCACCGGCAACCACCAGTAGGGCGACCGCAAGGAAGCCCACAACCCGGAAGGAGGCGGACCATGGTTACATGGCTCGTCATCGCCCTTCTGGGGGCTTTCGCGGTCGGATCCATCCTTCCGCGCAAGTACCCCAGGCAACACCCGAAGGCCGGGCGGCACTACTGCTACCCCGTGTTCTTCACGCTGGCGGCCTCGCCGGCACTGTTCCTCCTGATCAACCACTTCAACGACGTCAGCTTCATCGCCTCCTTCATCTTCTGGGTGATGTGGGCGGTTTCGCTGATCGTTGTGGTGATGCTCAAGAAGAGCGACGGCTTCTGGGGTACCCTGCTCGTGAGCATGGTGACCCTAGGAATCGTTCTCTCTCCGATCGGCATCTCCTGGTCTGCCTCCCACGCCCCGTCGTCTGCCTCGCAGAACGTCGGTGGCGCGGAGGCCAAGGACAAGGCATCGCCGGGCACGGGCACTGCGCCCAAGACCTGCGACGCCAAGTTCAGCCAGAAGTGGCAGGACAACCCCAACTACCGCGTGGTCGACACCGGTCTCTACGGCAACGCCGAGACCAAGACGATCACCGCAGCCCAGGCCGACGCCAAGCAGCGTCAGGTGGTAGGACACGATGTTCGTGCCCTCGCCGCCTACGCCAAGCAGGAAGGCCTGCGGGACGACGCCACGTACGGTGACTTGCTCACCCCCGACAAGACCTGTCTGTCCACTCAGGGCATCGCCCTGTACGACAAGCTGGCCAAGAAGTGGGACACCAGCAAGACTGAGGTGACGACGGCTCCGGCCGACGGCACCAACACCGGCATGGAAAACGGTGCCCTCGTGGTCAACACCACAAGCGGCATCAACGGTGACCGGACCGCCCTCAAGCGGACCTACTCCGACAAGTCCGCCAGCTACACGCTGGCACGCTGCGGCAACCCGGTTTTCCCCGGCAAGCCGAAGCATGTTCCGCCGGGCAAGACGGATCAGCATCCCCCGAAGGAGACGCCCACCCCGACGCCGTCAACATCGACGACGCCGCCGAGCACTCCTCCGAGTACGCCTCCGTCAACACCGCCCACCACGCCGCCGACGACCCCGCCGACGACGCCTCCGGAGACGTGCCCCCCTGGACAGACCGGCACCCCGCCGGACTGCCTCCAGACGAAGGACCCGGGCGACAACGTCCCGGGACCGAGTGGGAAGCCGACGGCCGACAAGCCGACGACACCCGTGGAGACCACCGCACCGGTGGAGACCCACCCCGCGGACCCGACCACCAAGCCGGGCGACGAAGTGACTGACGTACCGGCACCCGGGGCAACCCAGGAGCCGACGCATCAGCCCACCCAGCCGCCGGCTACCGGTGCGCCTTCCGAGGGAAACCCGGGGACTACCCCGAGCGACCCCGATGGCAACACCGCAGCAGGAGCCTTCGCTCTGCCCCTCCTGGGGCTGGGCATGTTCCTGAAGCGGCGTCGGGAGGACGAGGAGTGATCTCCTCGCCCTGAGCCTGAGGGAGGCGGCGGACGCTCACGCGCCCACCGCCTCCCCAGCTCGAAGTAGTTAGTTCATGTATGTCACCCACCCAAGGAGCTACCTCCTGTTTGAGTTTCATACTCGCAGTAGACGGTTAGCTCCTTGGCTAACCCATATTTTGTAATGATCTGATTTGTTCCGATAGTATGCACATTAACAATATGGTGTCGTTATAGTTTACCAAGTTGTTTTTTTGTTATATAGTTTTATTAAAGTTCCAATTAAACCTAGTATGTGGAGTACTAGCAAGGAGAGTGTTATGAATAAATTTATCGCCGCTTTCAAGCGGTCGCCAAAGCGCACAGCGCTTCTGGCAGTTACCCTCTGTTCGGTATTAGTACCAGCAGCATTGTTCGCCTGGGGACCGGACCGTCCAACATTTACGTATGCGCACCCTGCGCCATATGTAACGTTCAACTCAATCACCGACAACCCAACCCAAGGTGATGAGCGCAACTTTGTGCAAATTAAAGAAGATGGTGCTGCAAATAGCACTTACGGCGAAGATGTCGCCCTGCAGCCAGGTAAAGACTACGACGTGTACGTCTATTACCACAACAACGCGGCAAGTAACCTCAACGACGCGGCGCACAACTATAAGGGTATCGCAAAAAATGCCTTTATGCGCGTCCAGATGCCCGCAACAGTAAACGCTGGCGACAAAGCTCGTATTACAGCTTTTGTTGGTGCTTCAAACGCTAACCCTGCACAAGTTTGGGACGAGGCCTACGGAAGCGCAGCTGGCAACTATGCCCTTCGCTATGTTCCTGGCTCAGCCGTCGTTCACAGTAACGGTGCCGTTAACGGCAAAGTTATGCCTGACTCGCTGTATACCACCGGAACACCACTTGGCTACGACAAGCTAGACGGTAACCTTCCTGGCTGTAACCAATACGCAGGCTACGTCATCTTTAAGATTCACGTAGACCAGCCTAACTTTGAAATCCAGAAAACCGTCAGTAAAGACGGCGAGAACAAGTATGCTGAACAAGTAACTGTTCTTCCTGGCGACAAGGTCCAGTACAAGATCTTTTACAAGAACTCTGGTACAACACAGCAAAACAACGTAAGTATTAAAGATACGCTACCAGCTGGCATGACATATGTTGCCGGTTCGGCTTACATCTCAAACTCTACGACTAATAACCAGTGGAAGGCTACCAACGATGGTATTACCACTACTGGCCTTAATATTGGTTCGTACGCTGCAGATGGTGGCGCATACCTTAAGTTCACTGCGAAAGTAACTGATAACGACAGCCTTAAAAGCTGTGGCGTAAATACTCTTGTAAACACCGCGACTGCTAACACAGCCAACGGTAGCAAGAGCGACACGGCGAACGTTATCGTAAGCAAGACATGTGAACAACCAGAAAAGGTACAGGTTTGTGACCAAACTACTGGTAAGATCATCATGGTTGACAAGAAGGACCAGGACAAATATAAGCCCGTAGGCGACAAAGCCTGCCAGCCAAAAAGCCCTGAACAGGTTAACGTATGTAACCCAGCAACTGGTGAAGTTATCACGGTCAACAAAGAAGACCAAGGTAAATACAAGCCAGTCGGTGATAGTGCCTGCATGGAAACCCCTACGACACCAACAACTCCAGCCGAGCTTCCACACACCGGTGCTAGCGATAGTATTATCGCGTTAGTCGGTGCAGGATCACTCGTTGCTGCGATTGGCTACTACATCGCCAGCCGCCGCGCATTAAGCTAAGAGACTGACCGCTCAACTTTCTGAGTTCAGCTCTCAGACTAATCACCCCCGTTTAAAACGGGGGTGATTTTTGATATACTGTATGTATCTATGGTAAAGCAAAAGAAGAAACGCAACAAAACGTACACCGGTCAGGATGCCGCGATCAACCGACCAACCGTCACTCGAATTAGCGCAGCAAACCGTAATAAGGTACAGCAATGGTGGTTCGAGAAAAAACGAATCGCAAAGCCGGTACTTATTGGCGTTGCCGTTGCTATTGTTGTTGTTTGGCTACTTGTCGAACTCGTCCGTGTTATGAGCGGCGGCGCTTAACTTTTTAATAGGTAGCCTAAATCCAAAGGTGCTGCCTTCACCTTCTACAGACTCAAATACAATACTGCCACCATGAGCGACAATAACTTTTTTCGCGAGGAATAAACCGACACCCGTTCCGTCTGGCCTTTGACGGCGTGCATTCGTTGCCCGGAAAAACTTTGTAAACAAGTGGGCTTGCTCTGCTTTTGGCACACCGATTCCCGTGTCGTGGACCTTCAAAATAACATCGCCACCTTCAACAGCAAGCTCCACATCGATCGTTGTATGT
>FTKL01000105.1_pt1 | contig 11281 bp, 10 predicted proteins | sample 2434061 | NCBI WGS metagenome assembly FTKL01 (sample SAMEA3914816, study PRJEB12502) | metagenome | biome: forest; material: soil | place: USA | collected 2011-09-16 | depth 0.3 m
CAGCTTATCAGATCCGCGCGGCCGGTTTAACCGGCGCTTTGTTTCTCTGAATTCCCGCTGAGGGGATTTCCTTCGACTTCGCTACGAAGCCTATCAAAGGTTTCGATGTGCTCAGTTCCGGGGTCTACCTAATCGAGCAGGCATCCGTAAATGCTTTCTGCCTCGAATTCGGCGGTGTCGTGGACACTAACGCCCGCATCCGACTGTTGTCCAGTCCGACGCAACCGTTTGAGCCTACTAGCCCATCTGAGCCATGTCAATGGTTCGTTCGGGATGTCAGAAGAGTAGCAGGTCAGAGGCCTGCCGAGCACATCGCCTCAGGCGGCGACGGGCTGCAGATCCGCCCGATCGGCCGCGTCCAGATCACCGAACTCGCCGGCTGCGGCGGCCCGGCGCCCCAGGACCAGGGCATAGAGGAGGAAGAGCACCTCGGCTGTGACGCCGATGGCGATTCGCGCCCAGGTGGGCAGGCCGGACGGCGTCACGAAGGCCTCCAGGATGCCGCTCGCGAACAGCACCACGGCCAGGCCGATCACCGCGCCGATGATGGCGCGGCCCTCCTCCGCCAGCGCGGTCGCGCGGTCTCGCGGGCCGGGGTCGATGATCGTCCAGCCGAGGCGGAGGCCGAGGCCGCCGGCGACGAAGACGGCGGTCAGTTCCAACAGGCCGTGCGGGATGAGCAGGCCCAGGAAGAGGTCGAGTCGCCCGGCGGAGGCCATCAGGCCGATTCCGATGCCGAGGTTGAAGACGTTGGTCAGCAGTACCCAGAGGACGGGCAGACCGAGGGCGATGCCGAACAGCAGGCACTGGGCGGCGATCCAGGCGTTGTTGGTCCACACCTGGGCGGCGAACGAGCTCGCCGGACGGTCCGAGTAGTACGACTCGTACGAGCCACCGGGCCTGGTCAGCTCGTGGAGTTCAACGGGTGCGACGAGGCTGTCGCGGACCTCGGGGTGGTTGGCCACCCACCAGGCGACCAGGGCTGCACCGAGCAGCGAGACCACGGCGACCGGGATCCACCAGCGTCGCGAGCGGTAGAGCGTGGCGGGGAAGCTGACCGCGAAGTAGTGGCCGACGTCGCGCCAGCCCGTACTGCGGGTGCCGGTCACGGCGTCCCGGCCCCGGGCGACCAGGGTGGTCAGCCTGCCTTCGAGGGTGGGGTCGGGGGCTGCCGCCTGGATCTTGGCCAGGTGGCCGGTGGCCCGCTGGTAGAGGGTCACCAGTTCGTCGGCCTGCTCGCCGCTGAGCCGGCGCGTCCTGATCAGGGCGTCCAGTCGCGCCCACTCCCCCTGGTGGGTGGTGACGAAGACGTCCAGGTCCATGCGGCACGCTCCAGGGTCAGCGGGGAGGTCGGGCGGGGCCAGCATGCCAGAGCCCGGACCTCCCTTCCCGGGCGGGCACGGCTGCCCGTATGTTGGCGGCGGCAGATCAGGGGACCGCGGGGGGCCGATCTGCACAGGGCCGGCCTGACGGGCCGCCACCCTCCCCGGCCGACGATGCAGTGGAACGGACGGGTGTTGTGAGCGACCTGGTGACGGGCGAGGCGGTCGTCCTCGGCCTGCGAGCGGCGAAGCTGCCCAGTCGTGCGCTGGCCATCGCGATGGATCTGGTGGTGGAGGGCCTGGCCTTCCTCCTGTCGATCCTCGTCCTCGCCCTGGTCGCGCCCGACATCGACGGCGCCGCCGTCACCGCCACCATGCTCGCGATGATGGTGTTCTTCCTGGTCGCACTCCCGGTGATGGTCGAGACGCTGTCCGGCGGGCGATCGCTCGGCAAGCTCGCGCTCGGCCTGCGGGTGGTCCGCCGGGACGGCGGGCCGGTGCGGTTCCGGCACGCGCTGGTGCGCGGCCTGGTCGGATTCTTCGAGATCATCTCGCTCAGCGCCGTGCCGGCGGTGATCTGCTCGCTCGTCTCCCCGGAGGGGCGCAGGCTGGGCGACGTCTTCGCGGGCACCCTCGTCGTACGGGAGCGGGTGCCCGGCGCCGGGCGCGGCGGGCCCTCCCTGCCGCCGCTGCACCCGCAGCTGATGCAGGCGCTGGGCGGCGAGCTGGTGGCGCTGGACCTCTCCGCCGTCCCGGACGGGCTCTGGCTCGCGATCCGGCAGTTCCTCGGCCGCATCGGTCAGCTCGACCCCCAGGTGGCGCTGACCATGGCAGTGCGACTGGCCGGCGACCTGGCCTCCCGTACCGGCCACCCCGCACCGCAGGGGGTGCAGCCGGCGGCGTACCTGGGTGCGGTGCTGGCCGAGCGCCAGCGCCGGGAGTGGGCCCGGGCCACCGGCGCCGCCGGACAGCCGCACCAGCCACAGCACCTGCCGCCGCTGCCCCAGCAGCCCGCCGCCACGCCGTACCCGGTGGCGTACCCGGCGCAGCCCGTACGCGTCAACGCGGCATGGGCGGCGCAGCGCCAGGCTCCGGCGCCGGCGTCGGCTGCTCCGGTACCGACGGCTCCGGCTCCGGTGCAGCAGCCGGAGCCTCCGCAGCAGGCGTCCGGCGGGTTCGCCCCGCCGGCCTGACGGCGGCCGTGCCGGACGTCAGCCGGTGAACTCCGCCGGCCACGGGTTGGGCGGCGACGCGAGCTCCTCCAGCTCGATGCCGGGGGCTGCCAGCACGACGTCCCCGGCCAGGTGGACGAGCTGCTGCTCGCCCGTCTCCAGGTCCGTGACCTGGTATCGCTCGACCAGCAGCGGGCCCGAGTCGGTGTCGTGCGTCTCGGTGCCCTCCAGCGACCAGCCCTGGTCGAAGGTACGCGGCGCCAGCACCGGATCGGTGAAGGCCACCAGCCGTACCCGCGTACTGGCACCCGGCTCCAGGCGCAGCATCCGCGCGGTGGCGATCAGGAAGGCCGGCGAGCGGCCGGAGAAGCCGTGTGCGCGGTCGTGCCCCTCCACCGCGTGCTCCCCCGCCGGGTCGGCCGCGTCGGTCCGGACCCAGGCGACCCCGTCGACGGCGCCGCCGCGGACCTGCCAGCCGCCGGCCCGCGTTTCGAGCCGCAGCGGGCGGCAGCGGGAGTCGAGGGTGAGGTCGACGGTGCCGAGGGTGCTGCCGTCCGGGCCGTACGTCTTGGAGACGTAGCGCCAGCCGGCCGGGCCGGGGGCGCAGCTGAACCGCTCCTCGCCGAGCAGGACGTGGTCATGGGTGTCGTGGAGCGAGTAACGGCCGTTGGGCATGGGCTGAAGCCTACGTGGGGGCCGCGCCGGCGAGTCGGTCCGGTGTGCCGTGCAACCTCCTGCGCACCGCTCGCATCAGGGAGCCGGGTGGTGCAGGAACGCGCCGCCCGGAGAGGGGGACCGAGCTATGGCGAAGCAGCAACGCGACGCCGATTTCACCGAGTTCGTCGCGTCCAGGGCGCAGTGGCTCCGCAAGGTGGCCTACCTGCTGTGTGCCGACTGGCACCGGGCGGACGACCTGGTGCAGGAGACCGTGACCAAGCTGTACGTGCAGTGGCCCCGGATGGCGCGGGTCGAGAACCGGGACGGCTACGCCAGGACCGTCCTGGTGAACACCTTCCTGGCCGAGCAGCGCTCCCCGTGGGGCCGCTGGACGGCCCGGCGGCGCACGGCGGAACTGCCGGAGTCACTCGCGGCCGCACGTGATCTGGAGTCCGCGATGGACCTCCGGCACGCACTGTCGGCACTGCCGCCCCGCCAGCGGGCGACGGTGGTGCTGCGGTACTACTGCGACCTGACGGTCGAGCAGACGGCCGAGGCCATGGGCTGCTCCACCGGCAACGTCAAGAGCCAGACCTCACGGGGGCTCGACGCACTGCGCGTCGCCCTCGCCGTCCGTCCCGTCGCCGCAGAGAGGACGTCATGATGCCCGAGGAGACCGACGAATTGTCCGCACAGCTCAGCGCTCTCGCCGACGAGCCGGCACCACCGTCCGGCATCGACGTCGCCGGGGCGCGCACCCGGGGGCGGGCTCGGGTACGGCAGCGGCAACTGGCCGTGGCCGGTGCGGCAGCGGCTGTGCTGGTGCTGGCGGGCTCGCTGGCGCTCCATCCGGCCGGGGACGCCCAGCACGTCGCCGCTCCCCCGGTGACCGTCTCGGCGACACCGTCCCCGTCCCCGTCCGCGTCGCACACCCCGCGTGCGAACGCCGACCCGCTGACCACCGAAGTCCGGTTCGGCTGGCTGCCGGACTGGGCGGACGCCTCGACCGGAGTCGGATACGAGACCGGCTACCACGGCATCTTCGCCCAGGCGAGGGGCCGGGGTGCGGACGCGCCCCGGATCTACCTCAGCCTGTACCCGGCCGGCCCGGAGCCGGAGCCCGGGAAGTTGAGCGGCCTGCCCCTGCACAGGGTCGAGGCCCCGGCGGTCGACGGGCGGACCGCGTACTGGCTGGTCACCGACCGTGACAACGAGGCCGGGAGCAACGGGGCCGGGCACGGCGAGTTCACCCTGCGCTGGCTCACCGCTTCGGGCCGGTGGGCACAGCTCCACGCCTACCCGCTCACCGACGCGAACGCGGAGGAGACGCTGCTCCGGGTCGCGGCCGATGTGCGGTACGGCACGGTCGACGTACCACTTCCGGTGCAGTTCACCGGTCTTCCGGACACCTTCAGGGCGACCGACGTGGCACTGTCCCGTCCGGACGTCGACGGGAAGGGCGCCTGGTCACTGTGGATTCAGTTCGCCGTCGAGGGCAAGGCCGTCTCGGTGACCGCGAACCCGGTCAGGACGGCGGCCCCGGACCCGGCGCAGACGGAGACCGACGGCTCGCAGTACGTCGATCCGAACCCGCCGCTCTGCACCGCCGACGACGGCGTACAGGTCTGCGTCTCCGCACCCCAGGGCTCGGCCCCGGCGGTCGACCGGTTGGGTGGCCTGCCCGGGCTGCTGAGCCGGATCAAGGTGCTGGGCGTGACGGACGGCGCCTGGACCACCGAGGTGCTCGCGTAGCCCCCGGCGGGACACGCGTACGGCCGGTGCCCCGCGTGGGAGCACCGGCCGTACGTCTGTCAGTCAGTACCGCAGTGGATCAGTAACGGTACTGGTCCGCCTTGTACGGGCCCTCGACCGGGACGCCGATGTAGTCGGCCTGCTCCTGCGAGAGGACGGTGAGCTTCACGCCCAGGGCGTCCAGGTGCAGGCGGGCGACCTTCTCGTCCAGGTGCTTCGGGAGGACGTAGACGCCGACCGGGTACTGGGCGGTCTTCGTGAACAGCTCGATCTGCGCGATGGTCTGGTTCGCGAAGGAGTTGGACATCACGAAGGACGGGTGGCCGGTGGCGTTGCCCAGGTTCAGCAGGCGGCCCTCGGACAGCAGGATGATGGTGTGGCCGTCCGCGAAGCGCCACTCGTGGACCTGCGGCTTGACCTCGGTCCTGACGACGCCTTCGAGCTTCGCCAGGCCGGCGATGTCGATCTCGTTGTCGAAGTGGCCGATGTTGCCGACGATCGCCTGGTGCTTCATCTTCTCCATGTGCGAGGCAAGGATGATGTCCTTGTTGCCCGTGGTGGTGATGAAGATGTCGGCGGTCGAGACGACGTCGTCCAGGGTGGTGACCTGGTAGCCGTCCATCGCCGCCTGCAGGGCGCAGATCGGGTCGATCTCGGTGATGATGACGCGGGCGCCCTGGCCGCGCAGCGACTCCGCGCAGCCCTTGCCGACGTCGCCGTAGCCGCAGACGACGGCGACCTTGCCGCCGATCAGGACGTCGGTGGCGCGGTTGATGCCGTCGATGAGCGAGTGGCGGCAGCCGTACTTGTTGTCGAACTTCGACTTGGTGACGGCGTCGTTGACGTTGATGGCCGGGAACAGCAGCTTGCCGTCGCGGTGCATCTCGTACAGGCGGTGGACGCCGGTGGTGGTCTCCTCGGTGACGCCCTTGATGGTGGCGGCGACCTCGGTCCACTTGCTGGGCGACTCGGTGAGGGTGCGGTTGAGCAGCTCCAGGATGATCCGGAACTCGTCGTTGTCGGCGGTCGACGGGTCCGGCGCGGAGCCGGCCTTCTCGAACTCGACGCCCTTGTGGATCAGGAGGGTGGCGTCACCGCCGTCGTCCAGGATCATGTTCGGCGTCTGGCCGTCCGGCCAGGTGAGCGCCTGCTCGGTGCACCACCAGTACTCCTCCAGCGTCTCGCCCTTCCAGGCGAACACCGGTACACCGGACGGGTTCTCGGCGGTGCCCTCGGGGCCGACCGCGATGGCGGCGGCCGCGTGGTCCTGGGTGGAGAAGATGTTGCAGGAGCACCAGCGGACCTCCGCGCCGAGCGCGGTGAGGGTCTCGATCAGGACGGCGGTCTGCACGGTCATGTGCAGCGAGCCGGTGATGCGGGCGCCGGCCAGCGGCTGCGAGGCCGCGTACTCCTTGCGGATGGACATCAGGCCGGGCATCTCGTGCTCGGCCAGCTGGATCTCCTTGCGGCCGAACGGCGCCAGGGAGAGGTCGGCGACCTTGAAGTCACCGGTGGTGTTCGACGACATGCGTCTGCTCCTCGCTGCATGGAATGGGGCGTGGGCCAAGGTCCGGTGTGCGTCGCAGCACGGCGGGGCCACGGGTGCGCGGCAACGCCGGGGCCACCGGGCGAACCGGCTCCCTGCTGCTCGGCACAATCCGTCGGAGGACCTCTCTCCCTCGACCGGGGGCGCTGCGGACGAACCGCGCACCACCGATCGACCGCCATCAGCAGCGACGTTTGGCACTGGTGACGAATCTACACCGACGGCCCGCGAAGACGGGCTCCGTACGGCCGGATCCGGCCGTACGGAGCCCGTGTCGGACGCTCCCGCGGGGTGTCAGTGGGCGGCGGCCGGGCCCTCGCCGCCGGGCGTGGCCAGCGGGTCGTCGCCCGCGGCGGCCTTCTCGTCGCTGTAGACGTCCGGTTCCAGGTAGATCACCCGGGCGATCGGCACGGCCCGGCGGACCCGGCTCTCGGCCTCGTCGATGGCCTGCGCGACCTGGGCCGCGCTGTCCTCGGCGTTGACGCCGATCTTGGCGGCGACCAGCAGCTCCTCGGGGCCGAGGTGCAGGGTGCGCATGTGGATCACGCGGGTGATGTCGTCGTGGTCGACCAGGGCCTCGCGGATCCGCTGGACGACCTCCTTGTCGGCGGACTCGCCGAGCAGCAGGGACTTCGTCTCCAGCGCGAGCACCACCGCGATGACCACCAGCAGGATGCCGATGCAGAGGGTGCCGATGCCGTCCCAGACGCCGTTGCCGGTGATCACGGTGAGCGAGACGCCGAGCAGGGCGAGCACCAGGCCGATCAGCGCGCCGGCGTCCTCCAGCAGGACGACGGGCAGCTCGGGCGCCTTGGCGCGGCGGACGAACTCGACCCAGCCGAGGCCGCCCTTCGCCTTGTCGGACTCCCTGATCGCCGTGAGGAAGGACCAGCCCTCCATCAGGATCGCGAAGACCAGCACCCCGACGGCCCAGTACCAGCCGTGCAGCTCGTGCGGGTCGTGGATCTTCTCGTAACCCTCGAAGATCGCGAACAGGCCGCCGACGCTGAACAGCACGATGGCGACCAGGAAGGCGTAGATGTAGCGCTCGCGGCCGTAGCCGAACGGGTGCTCCTCGTCCGCCGCCCGGCGGGCGCGCTTGCCGCCGACCAGCAGCAGCACCTGGTTGCCGGAGTCGGCGACCGAGTGGACGCCCTCGGCGAGCATCGAGGAGGAGCCGGTGAAGGCGAAGGCCGTGAACTTGGCCGCCGCGATCGCCAGGTTCGCGGACAGTGCCGCCACCAGTGCCTTGGTTCCGCCTTCGGTACTCATGCTCGGGTTCGTTCCCTCCGACTGGGCCGGTGCTCCGGCCTGCGCTGTGCTGTGGCTGTGGCTGTGATCGGGATGCCGCTGCGGGTTCTGCTGCGGGTTCTGCTGCGGGTTTTGCTGAGGCTTTGCAGTGCCGCCGAGCGCATACGGTACCGGGCCGGGCCGCCGGGCCCGGCGGGGCGTCAGCCTGCGGCCGCCGCCAGGCCGAGGTAGACGGCGGCGAAGTCGGTCAGCGCGACCAGGTCGGCCAGGGCGTGCAGCGGGTCCGTCCGGCCGCTGGCGTACTCGGTCAGCCGGACCTCGTGCGCGGCGGCCAGACGGTGGGCCCGGGCCACCGCGACACCGCGCGGGCTGTCGTCGTCGGCCGGCTGCTCGTACGGCCCCTGGTCCTGGGGCTCGTCGCCGCCGGTGCTCGCCTGCGCGCCCTCCCGGCCCGGGAGGTGACGCAGCAGCAGGACCTGGAGCAGCAGCGGGTCGGGCTCGTCGATGCGGTCGCGGAAGAAGTCGTCCGGGTCGGCGCCGCCGCCCAGTTGGCCGACGAACATGCCCCGGTGCGCGAGCAGCGCCTGCGGGAGCAGGCCCGCCAGCGCCGGGCGTCCGGCGCGGTCGGCGAGCTGCGCGGCGAACCGGCTCGCGACGGCGCCGGCCAGCGGGCCCTCGGCCCACAGCAACGGGACGGTGCCGGAGAGCCGGGCGGCCAGGCTCTTGGCGGGGTTGGTGTACGCGGCGGCGTCCGGGCGGTAGCGCACCGCGCTCTCGTCGAGGCGGTCGGCGGTGGCCGGCAGGGAGCCGGACGGGAGCTGGGTGATGCCGGTCTTCTCGGTCAGCGCGAGCAGCGGCGTCAGGAAGGCCCAGAGCGCGCCCGGGTCCTCGGCCGGCAGATCGGGCTCGGCCGGCCCGCGCCCGGCGCCGCCCCGGTCGTCGTCCTGGTCGGGCAGCGCCGGCCCGACGAACGGCAGCGGCAGCGCACGGACCTGGAGGGCCGCGTCGGCGAGGTCGCTGCCGGCCGGGGCGATCACGGCCAGCGCGCAGCCGCGCGCGTACGCCTGCTCGGCGAGGGTGATCAGGCCGCGTTCGCCGCCGTCGGCGGAGGCGATGACCAGCAGGTCGAGCGGGCCGGCCCAGCCGGGGAGCTGCCAGGTCAGACCGGTCGAGAAGACGGGTGTGCGCAGCCGCCGGTCCTCGCGGGCGAGGGGCACGACGTCGGCCGGGGGCAGCGTGGTGACCAGGCAGGCGGTGCCGGCCAGGGCGGCGAGCATCTCGCCGGCCACCAGCGCGCTGCCGTGGCCGGCCACCAGGACGCCGCGCGGGCGGCCCTCGGGGCGCAGGGCGGCGAGGCCGGCGGCTTCCGCGAGCCGCAGGGCGGTCCGGATCCGGGCTCCGGCTCCGGCCAGGGCGAGCAGCGCATGGTCGTGGTCGGCGCCCTGGAGGGCGGCCGGGTCGTCGAGCAGGGTGTCGTCGAGCATGCGCTGGCCTCCGGCTCAGAGGTGGTCAGAGGTGGTGCCACCGGCGGGGGCTGCCCGACGGGGGCCGGCCCGCTGCCGTCTTCCGCCGGCGACCGGGCCGGCGGGCGGCCCCGGGTCAGGACGGGCGGCGGGCCTCGTCGATCAGCAGGACGGGGATGCCGTCCCGGACGGGGTACGCCAGTGCGCAGCTCTCGCTCGTGCAGACCAGCTCGGGCTGCTCCTCGGAGCCGCCCTCGGTGAGCGCGGCCCGGCACTGGGGGCAGACCAGGATCTCCAGCAGGAAGGGTTCCAGCTTCATTGGGCGTCAGGCTCCAGATCTCGCGGGGAGGGGCGGTACGACGGTGCCCCGGCCGGTAGTCACCCTACCGGCCGGGGCACCTGGGGGGTCAGAGCCGGGGCGTGGCCGTCGATGTGTCAGGCCCGCCCGGCGTCGGACGCCCGCGTGTCATGCGGGTCGCGCGGGTCAGGCGCGGACGATGGCGAGCACGCCGTCGCGCACCTCGGCCATCTTCGCGGCGTCCTTGGCCTCGGCGTTCAGGCGCAGCAGCGGCTCGGTGTTGGAGGCGCGCAGGTTGAACCACCAGTCGGCACCGGCCACGGTCAGGCCGTCCAGCTCGTCGATGCTGACACCCGGCAGGTCGCCGTACGCGGCACGGACGGCGGCGACCCGGTCGGCCTGGTCGGTGACGGTGCTGTTGATCTCACCGGAGGCCGCGTAGCGGTCGTACTCGGCGGTCAGCGCGGAGAGCGTGCCGGCCTGCCCGCCGAGGGCGGCGAGCACGTGCAGCGCGGCGAGCATGCCGGTGTCGGCGCGCCAGAAGTCGCGGAAGTAGTAGTGCGCGGAGTGCTCGCCGCCGAAGACGGCGTCGGTGACGGCCATCTCCTGCTTGATGAACGAGTGGCCGACGCGGGTGCGGACGGGCTTGGCACCGAGCTCGCGGACGACCTCGGGGACCGTCCAGGAGGTGATCAGGTTGTGGATGATCGTCGGCTCGGCCTCGCCGGCCGCCTTCGCGCGGGCGATCTCGCGGGCGGCGACCAGGGCGGTGATCGCGGACGGGGAGACCGGCTCGCCGCGCTCGTCGATGACGAAGCAGCGGTCGGCGTCGCCGTCGAAGGCCAGGCCGATGTCGGCGCCGGTCTCGCGGACCTTGGCCTGGAGGTCCACCAGGTTCTTCGGGTCGAGCGGGTTGGCCTCGTGGTTCGGGAAGGTGCCGTCCAGCTCGAAGTACATCGGCACGAGGTCGAGCGGCAGGCCGTCGAAGACGGTCGGGACGGTGTGGCCGCCCATGCCGTTGCCGGCGTCCACGACGACCTTGAGCGGACGGATCGCACTGAGGTCGACCAGGCCGAGCAGGTGGTCGGCGTAGCCGCGCAGGCTGTCCTGGGCGGAGAGCGCGCCGGGCTTCACGTCGACGACCGGCACGGTGACGGTGTCGTCCTCGGCCGTCCACGACTCCACGAGCTCGCGGATCTCCGACAGGCCGGTGTCCTGGCCGACGGGTGCGGCGCCGGCGCGGCACAGCTTGATGCCGTTGTACTCGGCCGGGTTGTGGCTGGCCGTGAACATCGCGCCGGGCAGGTCGAGCTTGCCGCTGGCGTAGTACAGCTGGTCGGTCGAGCAGAGCCCGATCTCGACGACGTCGGCCCCGTAAGCGGCGGCGCCCTCGGCGAAGGCCCGGCTCAGCGACGGTGACGAGGGCCGCATGTCGTGGCCGATGACGATCGCGGTCGCCTCGGTGACGCGTACGAACGCGGCGCCGAAGGCGCGCGCCAGGCTCTCGTCCCACTGGTCCGGCACGACGCCCCGGACGTCGTACGCCTTCACGAGCTGCTTGAGGTCGCGCACTACGGCTCCACCCTGATGTTTTCCGGTCTTGCGGGCTGATCGCCCCTGGTCACGATACGGCCGAGTGCAGCACCGTCGGGCACTCGGTCAGGTGGCAGCGTACCGGGGCACCGCGAACACCCGGTGCCACCGGGTACCGGCCGTGGGCGCTCCGACCTCAGGCACCCGGACCCGCGAGCGAGCCGAAGGGGCGCGCCGGTGCCGAAAGGGAGAGAGCGAGGAAGGGAGCGAAGCGACCGCGGGAGCGA